>Ga0206821_10121_pt1 | contig 18316 bp, 19 predicted proteins | sample Alteio_BWOrgCont_85_FD_152860 | JGI IMG/M metagenome (GOLD analysis project Ga0206821, IMG submission 152860) | Enriched cells from forest soil in Barre Woods Harvard Forest LTER site, Petersham, Massachusetts, United States -... | ecosystem: Environmental > Terrestrial > Soil > Temperate forest >...
TTCATCCAGGGACGTTCCGCAATCACAACCGGGAATTGTATGAAAAGTTCGGGCGGGATGTGGGCGCGGATATTCCGATGCCGACGAACTATGTGAATGCGCTGCGGCCGCTGCTGGACCTTTACGGCAACGAGAAGAACCTGACCATCATTCTGTTCACGGTGGACGAGACGACCTTCAGCCGCGAGCTCGCGCCGCTGGCGGGGCATTATCCGTGCCTGCGGCTGGGGCCGCCGTGGTGGTTTCTCGATAGCCCGGAGGGCATGTTGCGCTTTCGCGAGCACACGACAGAGACGGCCGGCTTCTACAACACGGTGGGCTTCAACGACGATACGCGGGCGTTTCTATCCATCCCGGCGCGGCATGACGTGGCGCGGCGGATCGACTGCGTTTATCTGTCACGGCTGGTGGCCGAGCATCGCCTGGAAGAAGATGAGGCGGTGGAAGTGGCGCGCGATCTGGCGTATAACCTGGTGCGCAAGGCGTATCGACTCTAGGATGTCCCCTATTTCGCAATGAGAGATGCTGGCAACGCCGTCGAGACGCTGAACGCTCCGGAGGGTACGGGGCAATTTCGTCTGGGGCGGGTGCGCTGGACGATTTGCGCGATGTTGTTTGCCGCGACCTCGATCAACTACATGGATCGCCAGGTGATTGCGATTCTGAAGCCGACGCTGCAGCACAACATTGGCATGACGGAGGTGAGCTACGGCTATATCGTGGTCGCCTTCCAGCTGGCTTACGCGATTGGGGTGCTGGGGGCGGGACGGCTGATCGACAAACTGGGCACGCGCATTGGGTATTGCGTGTTCATGGGCATCTGGAGCCTGTCGGCTATGGGGCATGCGCTGGCGAACAGCGCGTTTGAATTTGGGATTGCGCGGGCGTGCCTGGGGCTGGGCGAATCGGGAAATTTTCCGGCGGCGATTAAGACGGTGACGGAGTGGTTTCCACAGCGGGAGCGTTCGCTGGCGACGGGGATTTTCAATTCAGGCGCGAACGTGGGCGCGGTGCTGGCCCCGCTGGTTGTGCCTTGGGTGGCGCTGCATTCTAGCTGGCGCACGGCGTTTCTGGTGACCGGGTTTTTCAGCATGGCGTGGATTTTCTGGTGGTACAGGAACTACCGCAAACCTGCGGATCATCCGACGCTGACGGGCGAAGAACTGCGGCACATCTACGAGGAAGCCGCGGTGCAGATGGGTCCGAAAGTGCCGTGGCTGCGGCTGCTGGGGTATCGGCAGACCTGGGCGTTTGCGATTGGGAAATTCTTGACGGATCCGATTTGGTGGTTTTTTCTGTTCTGGCTTCCGTCGTATTTCAGCGCGCGCTTTCATTTGAACCTGGCGCATCTGGGGCTGCCTCTGATCATTATTTACACCATGTCGTCGCTGGGTAGCATTGGCGGAGGATGGCTGCCGGCGCCGTTTCGCAGGCTCGGAATGAATGCGGTGAAGGCGCGGATGGCGGCGATGACGGTGTGCGCGTGCGCGGTGGTGCCCATCTTTACCGCGGGGAGTTTGCATTCGGAGTGGATCGCGGTGGCGCTACTGAGTTTGGCGACGGCGGCGCACCAGGGATGGTCGGCGAATTTGTTCACCACGGCATCGGATATGTTTCCGAAGAGCACGGTGGGCGCGGTGGTAGGGATTGGGACGAGCGCGGGTTCGCTGGGCGGCATGCTGCTGGCGTGGAGAGCGGGCTGGATTCTGCAGGTCACGCACAGCTACGTGAGCCTGTTCATTTTGGCGTCGACGATGTATTTGCTGGCGCTGGGGATCATTCTGCTGCTGGCTCCGGGGCTGAAAAAAGTGGAGTACGCGGCATGAGCCTGTATGCGGCGCACGGCGATGTGCAAATGGAGATCGCGCCCACGGAACTGCGGTCGCTGCTGTTTGCGGCGCTGGATAAGCTGGGGCCGCGGCGGCGAGTGCTGGTGGTGCCTCCGGATATTACGCGGCTGCATTCGCGCGCCGGGGAACTGGCGCGGTGGGCGTGGGAATACTATGGCGAGGCGTTGCGGGCGGTGTTGCCCGCGTTGGGGACGCATGCGCCGATGTCGGCGGAGCAACTGACGCGGATGTTTGGAGATTTGCCGCAGTCGCTGATACAAATTCACAACTGGCGAACGGATGTGGAGACGCTGGGCGAGGTTCCGGCGGGTTTTGTTGAGGAGCAGGCGGAAGGAAAACTGCATTTCAGCTGGCCGGCGCAGGTGAATAGGCTGCTGGTGCAGGGAGATTTCGATTTGATCCTGTCGGTGGGGCAGGTGGTGCCGCACGAAGTGATTGGCATGGCCAATTACAACAAGAACATCTTGATTGGGACGGGCGGACGGGAAGGGATTAACCGCAGTCATTATCTGGCCGCGGTGTATGGGATGGAGCGCATCATGGGGCGCGCGGATAATCCGGTGCGGCGCGTGCTGAACTACGCGGCAGATCATTTTTTGTCGCAGATGCCTGTGGTTTATGTGCAGACGGTCGTGGGGCGCGTTGCGGATGGGGGACTGGCGACGCGCGGGCTGTACGTGGGCGATGATGCGGAATGTTTCAGCCTGGCGTCCGACCTGAGTTTGCAGGTGAATTTCGAGATGCTGGACAAACCGCTGCGGAAGGCGGTGGTGTATCTCGATCCGCATGAATTTCACAGCACGTGGCTGGGAAACAAAGCGGTGTACCGGACACGGATGGCGCTGGCGGATGGCGCGGAGCTGATTGTGCTGGCTCCGGCGGTGAAGGAGTTTGGCGAGGACCGCACCATCGACGCGCTGATTCGCAAGTACGGATACCACGGGACGCCGGCGACGCTGGAAGCAGTCGAGAAGAACGCGGATCTGGCGGCGGACTTGAGCGCGGCGGCGCATTTGATTCATGGGTCGTCGGAGGGACGGTTCACGATTACGTGGTGCCCTGGACATTTGACGCGCGAGGAAATTGAGGGAGTGGGTTTCAGGTATGGCGATTTGGCGACGATGTTGCGGAAGTACGATCCGGCGAAGCTGACGCACGGATTCAACACGGTGGATGGGGAAGAGATTTTCTTTGTGGCAAACCCGGGACTGGGGTTGTGGGCGCACCGCAACAGGTTCCTGAATTGAGAATTTCAGATTGGGGAAATGATGAGCAGTCCGTTGGAACTTGGCAAGTTTTCTATTGGCGTCGGTGACCGGTTTGCGCACCAGGCGAAAGCGCAGCTGCGGGCATGCGTGCTGGCTGCGGAGGCCGGCGTCGAGGTGATTCCGGTGTGGAACAAATCGAATCGCGAGCACAACATTATTGGTTCGGAGCCAGCGCAGACGCGCGTGGCGGCGGATGCGGCGGTGCATGCGCTGGGCTGGACGAAGGCCTACTACTGCGACGCGGACCACATCAATCTGACGACGGTCGATCGCTTTCTGGCGCCGTGCGACTTTTACACCATTGATGTGGCGGATGCGATTGGAAAGGCGGCGGAGGCTTCGTCGATTGAGAAGTTCGTCCAGCGGCGTTCGGATTTGGCGGGGACGATTCGTCTGGAGGGCGTTGCCGAGGCGATTACGATTACGCCGGAGTTGCTGCGGGCGACGGCGGAGAAGTTTCTGTTCGCGGCGGAAGAAGCGGGGAAGGTGTACCGGAAGATTGATGCGGCGAAGGGGAAGGGGAACTTCGTCGCCGAGGTTTCGATGGACGAGACGGATGCCGCGCAGACTCCGGCGGAACTGCTAATTATTCTTGCGGCGATTGCGGATGAGGGAATTCCGATTCAGACGATTGCGCCGAAGTTTACGGGACGCTTCAACAAGGGAGTGGATTATGTGGGCGACGTTGCGCAGTTCCGGCGTGAGATCGGACTGGATGTGGCGGCGATTGCGTGGGCGGTGCGGGAGTTTGGGCTGCCGCGAAATTTGAAGCTGAGCATTCATTCGGGCAGCGATAAGTTTTCGATTTACACGGCGATTAATGAAGCGACGAAGGAGTCCGGCGTTCATTTGAAGACGGCGGGCACGACGTGGCTCGAGGAAATCATCGGCCTGGCTGAGGCGGGCGGCGATGGGCTGGCGCTGGCGAAGGAGATTTACGCTCAGGCCTACGATCATCGCGAGGAACTTTGCGGGCCGTATGCGACGGTGATCGACATCGATCCGGCGAAATTGCCCAGTCCCACGACGGTTGCGGGATGGACGTCGGAGCAATACACGTCGGCGCTGCGGCACAATCCTCACGACGCGGCGTATAACAGCAGCTTTCGGCAACTGCTGCATGTGGGGTTCAAGATTGCGGCGAAGATGGGAACGCGGTATCTGGATTTGCTGGAGGCGAACGAGGCGGTGATTGCGAAAAACGTGACGGAGAATCTCTTCGATCGGCATATTGGTCCGGTGTTTCTGGGAAAGCCGTCGCCGACAGCGGTTTTACAACACGCGGAGGCGCGATGACGCTGACCAGTCTGCAACTGAATGGGAAGATCGCCGTAGTGATTGGCGGGACTTCGGGGATTGGGCTCGCGATCAGCCTGGGGTTGGCGGAGGCGGGAGCGGACGTGGTGGCTTCGGCGCGTCGGCAGCAACAGGTGGAAGACACTGCTGCGACGATTGAGGCGCTCGGACGGCGGGCGCTGCGGGTGACGTGCGATATGCAGGATCGCGGATCGCTGGAACGGTTGCTGGCGGGGACGGTGGCGGCGTTTGGTCAGGTCGACATTCTGGTGAACTGCGCGGGGAAGATTAAACGCGCGCCGACGCTTACTTTCCCCGAGGAGGAATGGCGGGACATTATCGACACGAATCTGACGGGGACGCTGCGAGCGTGCCAGGTGTTTGGCGCGGCGATGCTGGAGCGCGGGTATGGGCGCATTATTAATATCGCTTCGCTGAACAGTTTTGTGGCGCTGAGCGAAGTGGCAGCGTATGCGGCGAGCAAGGCCGCGCTGGCCTCGCTGACGCGCTCGCTGGCGGTGGAGTGGTCGAAGAAGGGCGTGCTGGTGAACGCGATTGCGCCGGGGGTTTTCCGCACCGCGCTGAATGCGGACCTGCTGGACAACACGCCGCGCGGGAAAGAATTGCTGATGCGCACGCCGATGGGGCGGTTCGGGAAGACGGAGGAAGTGGTGGGTGCGGCGGTTTATCTGGCGTCGGACGCGGCTTCGTTTGTGACCGGGCAGGTGCTGGTGGTGGATGGGGGATTTTTGGCGAGTGGCGTCAACCAATGACGCAGCGTGTAGCGTGTTGGAAAGACGCGGCCTGGGGCTGACCGTAATTGCTGTCCCTGTCATACTGTTAGTAGGCCCGTTATGTCCTTCAACAACACCATTGCGATTGCTATGTCTGGCGGCGTTGACTCGTCCACCGTCGCGGCGATGCTGCGTGGTGAGGGGTATGAGCTGGTGGGGCTGACGCTGCAGTTGTGGAATCAGCGCCGGCTGGCGGGCAAGGAGGGCATGCCCGAGGCGGTGACGGGCCGGTGCTGCTCGCTGGACGATGTGTACGACGCGCGGCGCGTGGCTGAGGCGCTGGATATTCCTTATTACGTGGTGAACGAAGAGGAGCGGTTCGAAGAGGATGTGGTGCGGCCCTTTGTGCGGGAGTATCTGAATGGGCGCACGCCGATTCCTTGTTCGCTGTGCAATAACCATTTGAAGTTCGATCAGCTGCTGGTGCGGGCGCGGCAGATTGGCGCGGACCGCATTGCGACGTGGCATTACGCGCGCAATGCGTACGATCCGGCGCGCGAACGGTGGATTCTGAGCCGTCCGGTGGATCATGCGAAGGACCAGACGTATTTTCTGTTTGGGCTGACGCAGGAGCAGTTGTCGCGGACGATGTTTCCGCTGGGCGGCTACCAGAAGGCTGAGGTGCGCGCGATTGCGGCGGAGCGCGGACTGGCGATTGCGGTGAAGCCGGATTCGCAGGAGATTTGTTTTATTCCTGGCGGCGATTACAAGCGGTTCATCTCGGCGTATCTCGCGGAGCAGGGCGAGGAGATTCCGGATACCGCGGGCGAGCTAGTGTCGACAGCGGGAGAAGTGATTGGGCAGCACGGCGGGATTCACAACTTCACGGTGGGCCAGCGCAAGGGGTTGGGTGTGGCGTCGCCGGATCCGCTGTATGTGATCCAGATCGACCATGCGAGCCATCGCGTGATGGTGGGCGCGGATGCTGAGGCGACGACGCGGACGCTGCGGGCTCGGGATTTGAACTGGATTTCGATTCCGGCGCTGGCAGGCGAGATGCGGGTACGCGCGAAGATTCGGCACCGGCACGAGCCGGCGTGGGCTACGCTGCGGATGGTGGGCGACGGCGAGGTTGAGGCGGTGTTCGATGAGCCGCAGCGCGCGGTGACACCGGGGCAGTCCGCTGTTTTCTACGACGGCGAAGAGGTTGTGGGCGGCGGGTGGATCCTGTAAGAGAGGTTCCAGGCTCCAGAGCAGCGCCGCCCTACTTCACTTCATTCACTAAATCGCGCAGTGGTTTGATCACGGTGAATTGCGTGAGCGCTACTGGCTTGGCTGCTTCGTCGAGGATGGCGAGCTTCTGTGCTTTCCACCCTTGAGGTGCGGAAACTCCTGAGGAGGCATAGGCTACGGCTTCGGTGCCGAGCGTGCCGAGTTCAGTGAGTTGCTGGGCGCGGGGTAGGGCCTCGGAGAGCAGAGGGTTGCCAGAGAGGAACTGCAGCAGCTCCGGCTCGCCGGTGGTCCAGGAGTGGAACATGGCAAGCAGCGCGGCCTGTTGATCGGGGCGCGCGGCGGGATCCTGCAGGTACGTGCTCATCAACTCAGCGAATTCATGACGCGAGGGCGGATCGGGCGGCAGCGCATCGATGAGGCGATCGTGCGGCGAGAGGGTGGTGATGCCGTGGGACTCCGACCACTCCGCGCGGGTATCGAAATTGACGGGCTCGAGGACGGCGGCGAGGGGCAACAGCGGATTGATCTGCGTGGTGCCGGCGAGGGCGCGGAGGCTGACGTATTCCTGCGAGATGTGGGTGAGGCCCAGCTCCTCAATGCGCAGCGATTCGACCCAGAGGCGGCGGTACATATCGTCGATGTTGTTGACGGACTGCGGGGACCAGAGGCGTTCGGCGATCGCGGCAGTGCGGGGCCAGATGCGCGAGTCGATGACGAGCGGATCGACGTACTCGCTCCACATGCAGGCTTCGCCGCCGAGGATGCGGGCGGCTTGCTCGGGCGTGAGATCGCTGTGCGCGGGTACGGGATCGACGCGATAATGCTCGGCGGCTGAATCCATGTGGTCGAGGTAGTAGCCGGCGGAGAGGATGCCGCTGTAGCCCTGCTTCGCTCCGGCGGCGAGCGAGTCAAACCCGCGCCACGACTGAACCATGACGTCCTTGGGAAGATCGGGGGTGAGGATCTCGTCCCAGCCGATCATCTTTTTGCCGTGTTTGGTCAGGATGACGAGAAGCTTTTGGTTGAAATAATTTTGCAGCGCGGCGGTGTCTTTGAGGTTGTGGTCGTGCATGAAGGCCTGGATCTTCGGATTCTGCTTCCATTCCACGCCGTTGTTTTCGTCTCCGCCGATGTGCAGGTAGGAGTCGGGGAAGATTGTCGCCATCTCTGCGACAAATTTGTCGAGGAAGTCGTAGGTGGTTTTGCGGGTGGGGTCCATGGTGGCGTCAAACACGCCGAAATTGCGGCCAATGGTGAAGGGGCCGGGGCCGCTGGCGAGGTCGGGATAGCCAACCATCCACGAGGTGCTGTGGCCGGGGATGTCGAATTCGGGAACGACGCGAATGCCGAGGCCGCGCGCATATTCGACGATGTGCTTCGCTTCTTCCTGCGTGTAGTAGAGGCCATCGGAGCCGTCGGCAGTGAGCTTGGGAAAGACTTTGCTTTCCATGCGGAAGCCCTGATCGTCCGAGAGGTGCCAGTGGAAGACGTTCATTTTGACGGCGGCCATGGCGTCGAGGGTGCGCTCGATAACGCCGATGGGCTCGAAGTGGCGGGAGCAATCGATCATGAGACCGCGCCAGCGGAAGCGCGGTGAATCCTGAATAGAGACGGCGGGGAGCCACCAGCCCTGCCCGTCGGACTGGACGAGTTGGAGCAGGGTTTCAAGGCCGCGCATGGCGCCGACGTCAGTGGCAGCGTGGAGATGGGCTTGCTGCGGGGTGATTTCGAGGGTGTAGGACTCGTCTTCGTTGACGCTCTGAACTTCTTCGCCGGCGCCGTCAACGGTGATGACGAGGGACGCGGCCGGACCCTGAGCCCGTGATTGCTCCACACCGGTTTGCATGCGCAGGCGCTGCTCGGCCCAGGCGACGGCCGTGTCGAGGCGTTCGTCATGGAATTTATCAAGGCTGACGGCGATGCCCTGGGAGATGGAGAGGCGTCCGTTGCCGGCGGTGAGCTGCGCGGGTTGGGGCATGAGCGTGTTCACAAATGCCGGTTCTGTGCTTTGTGCCGCTGCTGCGCCGGTGAGTACTGCCCCCGCCATAATGATCCAGCCTGCTCTCTTCGTCAATCCGTTCACGTCTGTCCTGCCTCTCATTGGGTTCCGCGATTCAGATTACGCAATTGGAGGGTGAGATGCCAGGGGGTGAGCGGCGGACGCGGAGTGCAGTTCGGAAGAACACAGTCTGCTCCGAGTTTGCAGCCGGCACTATTTCATCGACGAAAAATCCGTCGGATCCATGAAGATCGAGTCCTCTTTGACCACCAGCTTGTTGGCCTGCTCGGATTTGATCACCGCCTGAAATTCAGGATCCGCCAGCAACGCGGCCCAATTCTTATTCGCTTCCTCGCGGCTGGGATAAGCCATGAGACTGACGAATGTATTGTCCCAGCCCGGAGCATCCTCAGGAACCCAGTAACCCACAACCGTCAGATCGTGTTTGGCGAGTAGTTTTGCAGTGGTGTCGCGAAATCGCGAATCCAGAGCCGGCACTTTGCCAGGCACCGCATGGTAGACGCGAAGCTCGAAGAGGCGATTGCTGTCGGCCCTCACCTGATCCACGTCCATCAAGCGGGCAGTCATGCGTGATCCAGCAGCAAAAGAAGCCAGGGCGATGACGCAAATTGCCCAAGGTTTCGGTTTCCAGGAATTGATTGTCATAACGATCCTTTTGCGGCAGATCGTCGCTTCCCAGTCACTACCGTGACAGATCCCTCTTGCCTGAAACGTTCAGATAATGCTGGCGTGACGATGACCGCGAGAAGCCCGGAGTGAAAAAGCCAAACTGATACCACCACGGTATCGGTATTGCGCGAATAGAACAAATCAGCCGGGAGGGTCGAGCTTTGTGAACCGATCTGGTACCTTGATTTTTCACCTTCAGCAGGAGAGATGCCTTGATCCATAGCCGTTTCGCCACATTTGCCGTTTTCGCATCGCTGGTCGGGCCGGTTGTGCTGGCTCAGAATGCTCCGACCTGGACGCCGCCGGATGCGGCGACGAAGGCGCTGGCGCTGGAAATTTATCGGCAACTAATTAACACGAACACGACGGATTCCGTGGGCAACGTGACGACGGCGTCGAAGGAGATGCAGCAGAGATTTTTGGCGGCGGGCTGGCCGGCGGCGGATATTTTCGTGGGCGGCCCGAACGATCGGAAGGAAAATTTGGTGGTGCGGTACCGCGGGACGGGCGCGCACCAGCCGGTTCTTTTCATCGGGCATCTGGATGTGGTGGAGGCGAAGCGCGAAGACTGGTCGACCGATCCGTTTCAGTTTGTTGAGAAGGACGGCTACTTCTACGGGCGCGGCACGCAGGATATGAAGAACTGCGACGCGATGATGGTGACGACGTTTCTGCGGCTGCGCAAGGCGGGGTTCAAGCCGGACCGGGATTTGATTCTGGCGCTGACGGCGGATGAGGAGGGTGGGAAATCGAATGGCGTGGAATGGCTCCTGAAGAATCATCCGGAATTGATGAAGGCAGCGTTTGCATTCAATCCCGACGGCGGCGGCGTGGAATTGAGCAACGGCAAGGCGATGGTCGCGGAGGTGGATGCGAGCGAGAAGCTGTATGCAGACTATCAGCTGATCACGACGAATCCTGGCGGGCACAGCTCGCTGCCGGTGCCGGACAACGCGATTTATCATCTGGTGGATGCGCTGCAACGGCTGCAGAACTACACATTTCCTTTTGAGCTGAACGCGATCACGCGGCCCTATTTTGAGCAGCTGACCACGCAGGTGCAGGGGCAGACGGCGGAGGACATGAAGGCGATGCTGGCGACCCCTCCGGACAAGGCGGCGATTGCGCGGATTTCTCAACAGGCGGAATGGAACTCGTCGATCCGCACCACGTGCGTGGCAACTCGGCTGCTGGCGGGCCATGCGAACAACGCGCTGCCGGCGATGGCGCAGGCAAACGTGAACTGCCGGATTCTGCCGGGACACTCGCGCGAAGAAGTGCGGCAGGATTTGATTCGCGTGATTAACGATCCGAAGATCACGGTGAATTACGTGGCGGATACGGGAGAGATTTATCCGAAGGCTCCGGCCGCGAATGCGCTGCCGCCGGTGGCGCTGCAGCCAGAGGTGATGGATCCGCTGCGGAAGCTGGTGGCCGTCTATTGGCCGAACACGCCGCTGATTGCGGACATGGCGGATGGCGCTTCGGACAGCGTGTACACGAATGCGGCGGGGATTCCGACGTACAACTGGTCGGCGGTGGAACTGGAGCCATTCGACGAGCGCGCACATGGGAATGATGAGCGGCTGCCGGTTGCTTCGTTCTGGAAGGGCGTGCAGTTTTGGCCGGAGTATGTGCGGATGTTGACGGGTGGATCGAAGTAACGGGGCTGGGCCGGGTTATCCAGGAGCCGTCGGTGGAGCGATGGCGTTCATGATTGCATCGATGTGAGCTCGGGCTCCGTCGATGTGCGGAAAGTCGGTGTTGGCGGGATTGAAGACGAAGGCGAGATCAGTTCCGGCCAGGACGATTCCGTCGAGATGCTCGCGCTGGATGAGGGTGTGCGCGAGATTGCGGAGTTGCTGGAAGTCTTCCTCGGAGGCACGCGCCTCTTCGACGACGCGAGTGTAGATGCCGGTGATGGTGTCGACTTCTGCGGGCGTGGGTGGGATGACTTCTGTCGCGTCCAGCCGGCCGAACATGCCGGTTTCGATGGTGACGCGAGCTCCGAAGAGGGCAACGCGACGGAAGCGGCGACGCGCAGTCTCTGCTGCAATGGCATCCAGAAGGCTGATGAGCGGCAACGGGGTGAGGGCAGCGAGTTCCGCGGCGCAGATCTGCGGGGTAAACGCGGGGATGGTCGCCATTTCAGCGCCTCCGCGGGCGAGCTGATGGAGCAGGCCGGCAAGGTATTCGGCCAGCACGGTGGTGTCGCGAGCCGCAGCCCGCGCTATCACGTAACGCACATCGGCGTGGACCATGAGCAGGCGCGGAGACAGCCCGCGCGCTCGGTGCGCATCGATCATGGATTGGTAATAGAAGATCCCAGCGCCCATTCCGAGACCGGCGACGAGGCCGAAGGGGCGGGTTGGTGGTGCAGATTGCATGACTACTACTTTATCTTTGAGCGCCGGATGGGTTGCGTGGAGCGGTTAGAGCGCTTGGAAGACCTCTCGCTTCGCGAGATGTGACGCCAGGTTACTTCCCTGAACTTTGTTCGGGGGATCCCTCCGCTTCGGTCGGGATGACATTCGTTATTTTTCGGGCGGAATTGGTCGCTATCGATCAAAAACCGCCCTTTTTATGATCGATAGAAAGCAGGTCTATCGATCATAAATCGACGTTTCATGAGCGATAAAAAGGCCCTTTATCGCCCATGATCTGGGACTGGATGCATGCCGAATTCGTTTTCGGCGTGCCAATGGTCGTGCTGGACGAGGCCTGCGTCAGCGAAGGGCGGGCGTGCTTTCGGCGGGTTGGGTGACGATGCTGACGTTGGTGATGCCGGCTTGCTTCACGGCGTCCATCAGAGTTGCAAAGGCTCCGAAGGGAACTTTCTCGTCGGCGCGCAGGTAGACGACCTGGTTGGTGGTGTCGGTGTTGCCCTGGCGCAGGAGCGTGGGGAGATCGTTCAGGTTGACCGGCTTGTCGTTGAGGAAGACTTCCTGGTCTTTGTTAATGGTGATGACGGTACGCTGTTGGGTAATTTCTTTCACCGTTTTGGTTTTGGGCACGGCGACCTGAATGCCGGATTGCAGCACGGGCGCGGTGAGCATAAAGATCACGAGCAGGACGAGGACCACATCGACCAACGGGGTGATGTTGATCTCGGCAAGCGCGGTTTGGGTGTGGCCAGTTCTACTTGTGAACGCCACGAATGTCTCCTGGGTCCTGATTGGGTCCGAGTGCGGCTTCTTCCATGCTGTTGAGGAGCTCCCGGGCAAAGTCGTCCATGCGGGCGGCGAAGTCACGGCAACTGGCGGTGTACTGGTTGTAGGCGATGACGGCGGGGATGGCGACCACGAGTCCGGCAGCGGTGGTGATCAGTGCTTCCGCGACGCCCGGGGCGACTGCACGCAGCGTGGCGGTGCCTTCCATGCCGAGGCCGACAAAGGCCTTCACGATGCCCATGACCGTTCCGAAGAGGCCGACAAAGGGCGAGATGGCGCCGATGGAGGCGAGCCATGTGAGGCGCTGCTCCATGGCGGTGAGAGATTCGCTGGACGCGGTCTGCGCGGCGCGCTCGAGCGCGTTGATGTTTTTGGGCGGGCCGTAGCCGCCGGTCTGGCGGCGGTAGGTCTCGTAGACCTCGTCAAAGACATTGACGAGGGGGCTGGGCTTGAATTGTTCGCTGACGGTTGCGATCTCCTGGAGGCGCGTGGCCTTGCGGAAGGCGCGGAGGAAGCGGCGGCTCTGCGAGCGTGCGCGTTTGAAAGCGAACCATTTGCCCAGGATGATAGCCCAGGAGTAGAGGCTTCCGACGAGCAAACAGCCGAGGACGGCCATCGCGACGGGTCCGCTGTTGCGGATCATCGCGACGATGTCATTGCCGTTGGTGACCGGAGGCGTGGCGGACGTTGTGGCGTCCTGAAAGAAGAGAAAAGCAATTGCAGGAATGATATGTGTCATCGCCTAAATATCACGTTACCAGAAGCAGGAACGGGGCGTGGGGTTGTACGGGCCCCACGAACGTCCCTGTTTTCAATGAAACTGCTATCCGACAAAAAGGTCCCCTCACACCTGGATGCGGGAAAAGAGCCAGGCGCTGGTTCCTAAGAAGATGCCGGCGAGGACCGCAAGGAGGCCAAAGTCAAGCAGGAAGTTGAATTGCCAGCCGAAATGGAACTGCCAGGCGCCGATCAGGACGCCGCGGAGGCCGTCTACGCCATAGGCAAGGGGGTCGGCGTGGGTGACCCAGGTCATGACGCGGCCGAGGTTCTGGAGCGGGTAGAGCGCGCCGGAGAGGAAGAAGATGGGCAGGACGAGGAAGTTCATGAGCATCTGGAAGCCCTGCATGTCTTTGATGACGGAGCCGAATGAGGCGCCGAGGGCCGCAAAGACGATGGCGATCATGATGACGAAGACGGGCGCGAGGAGCAGCGCGGCCCAGTTATGCACGGCGGGTGTTCCGGGGGCGTGCGCATAGACGGGACGGAATCCGGCGATGAGGCAGACGATGAGCATGAGCACGCCCTGGAGCATCGCCACGGTGGCGCCGCCGAGGGTGCGGCCGAAGATGATGTTGAAGCGGGAGACGGGGGCGACCAGGGTTTCTTTCAGGAAGCCGAACTGGCGATCCCAGAGCATGGCCATGCCGGAAAAGATGGAGCTGAAGAGGACGGTCATGCCGATGACGCCGGGGGCCATGAACTGGATGTAATTGCCGGCGCCGGCCCTGGCGAAGATGGGCCCAAAGCCGAAGCCGAGGGCCAGCAGATAGAGCGTGGGCTGGCCGAGCGAAACGATGATCTGTGCTTTGGAGCGGAAATAGCGCTTCAATTCGCGCAGCCACATGATGTAAATCGCGCCCATGGGGTCTCCTTTAGAGATTCTGCTGAAATATTTCTTATCGCTTCTGCCACATTTGCGCGAAGCGGCGCAGATTGTCGGTGGCGCTGGCGCTTTCGTCGCGGATTGAAGTTCCGGTGAGTGCCAGAAACGCGTTTTCGAGCGAGTCGGTGCTGGTTTGCTGTTTCAGCTCGGCTGATGTGCCGGTGGCAACGATGGCGCCGTGATCCATGATGGCGATGCGGTGTGCCACGCGGTCCGCTTCGTCCATGTAATGCGTGGTGAGGAAGACGGTGGTTTTTTCGGTCGCGTTCAGGTTTTTCACGATGGTCCAAAGCTGATTGCGGCTCTGCGGATCGAGGCCGAGGGTGGGCTCGTCCAGGAAGAGGATTTTGGGCGTGTGGAGAAAGCCGCGGGCGATTTCGAGACGTCGCTTCATGCCGCCGGAGAAGGTCTTGGCGAGGTCTTTGCGGCGATCCCACAACTCGAACATTTTGAGCAACTGCTCGATGCGTTCGGTGCGGACGCGTTTGGGGATGTGGTAGAGGACGCCGTGCAACTCCATGTTCTCGTAGGCGGTTTGTTCGCCGTCGAGGCTGGGGTCCTGAAAGACGATGCCGAAGCGCTGGCGGGCTTCCTTCTGCCTGACCCAGGGGTCGAGGCCGTCGAGGTGGATGCGGCCGGTGGTGGGGCGCAGCAGGGTGGTCAGCATCTTGATGGTGGTGGTTTTGCCGGCGCCGTTGGGGCCGAGGAACGCGAAGATCTCCCCGGCTTCTACTTTGAAGGTGATGTCTTTGACCGCGGTGAACTGGTCAAAGGTTTTGGTCAGCTTTTCGACCTGAATCACGGGGGTTCCTCCCGGAAAAGATGCGTTCGAGAACAGTTGGATTAGTTTGCCAGAAAGCGGCTGTGGGGGCTACGGCCGACCGCTATTTTTGATGGGCCAGCGCAGGGGACCAGGTAACCTTGTCGTTGACGCCGATGTCGATGCCGAGGGCGCCATGTTCGCCCTGCTCGAGATCCGGGCCTTTGACGGCCACGCTGTGGTTGGCGGAATCGGTGAAGTCGACTTCAACTTTGTCGTTGGCGAGGATGTGGAAGCGGTAGTGAAAGCTTGCGTGGGGGGCAATGTTCTGGATGCCGAAGCTGCCGCCGGGGTAGTTGACCTCGACGAGGTTGATGGGGGTGTCCTGATCGTTGGTGACGGTGGCCTGCACCCAGGGAGACTGGCAGCCGGAGAGCAGAATGCCTGCCGCAAGCGCACAACAACCAGCCGAAATGACGATCCCGAGTCTACGCATCGATGGCTGAACACAGCCTATCACTACATTTTGCGCGGTTTCCATGGGGTGAGGACGGTGTACGTGGGAATCGCCGTGGCGTTGGATTTGTTCGTGGCGAGGAGTTTGCGGCGGACCAGCCAGCCGACGGCGGACTGGGCTGCACTTTTGGAGACGCCGACGGACTCGGCGAGCTCCTGATAGCTGACCTGCATAGGAGCGCCAGCGCGCGCCTGGTAGGCGGCGAGCCAGAGATAGACGAGGAAGCTGACGGGACGGCGGTCGTGTCCGACGAGATCGCGGAGGAGGGTGTCGGTTACGTAGTCGTCGATCTGCATTGCTATACCGATGAGTACTATAGCAGGGAATGGACGATTGCATCGGGATTATTCGCTGGGTATGCTCCGGAAATTGGAGGAGGGAGTGATGATTCGAGGGATTAAGTTTGTGGGGGTTCCGGTGACTGACCAGGATGCTGCGCTGAAGTTCTGGACGGAAGCGATCGGGATGAAGGTGGTGACGGACCAGCCGTTTATGGAGAAGCAGCGCTGGATTGAGCTGATGATTCCGGGCGCGGAGACGGGCATTGCGCCGTTTACGCCGCCGGGACACGAGAGCCGCATCGGGCAGTTCACGTCCATTTCATTTTGGTGCGAGGACGTGTTTGCGACGGCGGCGGCGTTGCAGTCGAAGGGCGTCGTGTTTACACAGGAGCCGCGCAACGAGCATTGGGGGTCGGTGGCAATCTTCCGCGATCCGGACGGGAACGAGTTCGTGCTGTCGAGCCGGGGCAAGCCGAAGTAGACGGCTGGCTCGCCCGTCTTATAGAGTCGACTTGCGTTCGAGCGCGCGGGCGGTGAGCACCACGCCGGTTTCGCGCGTGTGCAGGGTGATGGGGAAGGCCAGCACGTTCCACACGTAGCGTTCGCCCTTGCTGGGCAGGTTGAGGACGCCGCGGAAGGTGCGGTCGATGTAGGTTTCGCGGGTTTCAGCGACGGTGCGAAGAATGTCGGCCCAGTCGACGGCCAGCTCCGGCATTTCTTCAAACATGTTACGACCGGGGAACCAGTCGCGCGCCTTCTCAAGCACGCGGGCGCAGGTCTCATTCACGTAGTGCCAGGTGCCTTCGCCGTCGAGGATTTCGAGTACGACGTCGTCGCCCATGGCCATGTTGATGCGGGAGTAGAAAAAGTCGCGCGCATCGACGACGACGGGCTTGCCGCGGCGCTTCGCTTCAAACGAGCGCAGGGCGGTTACCAGATCGTCGATGGAGCTGTAACCCTTGAGCAGGTGCATGTCCTCGACCCCGCCGAAGCGGCGCTCGAGGGTCGCCGAGAGGATGATGATGGGCACCTGAGGGCGACGGGCCCGCAGGTCCGATGCGACATCAGTGCCAAACTTGCCTGCGCCGAGGTGGTAATCGAGCACGGCAATGTCGATGTCGTCGAGGAGCCGTTCTGCCTCTTCAATGGTGCTGGCGGTCTCCGTCAAATATCCGTATTTGCGGAGGATGGTGGAGCGCAGCAGCAGATTGTCCGGGTGATCGTCGAGCAGGAGCACACGAATGGGAGCGGCCGGCGGCGGAGGAACGAGAGTGAGCGAGGAATCCTGATCGTGCGTGGACATTTAACTTGTCTTGGATGCGGGAACCCGGTCCTTCGCTGCCGGCCCGGGAGGGGAACCGCAATCTTTCTACTCTACTCTTCGCGTTTTGATTTGCGCTGCAGTTGCTTGACGATGTCCGGCAATCGGCTGAAAAGAGCGACGGCGCGAAGCCATTGCTTGTGATCGAAGGAGGGAGATCCGGCTTGCATGGATCCGGGCGGGATGTCACCGTGGAGGCCAGCCTGGGCGATGGCCACGACGCCGTCGCCGATGTTGCAATGGCCGGCAACGCCCACCTGGCCGGCGAGAATCACGTTTTTTCCCACATGGGTGGAACCGGCGAGGCCGACCTGGGCGCAGAGCAGAGTGTTCTCGCCAACGGTTGAGCCGTGTCCCACCTGGACGAGGTTGTCGACCTTGACGCCGTCGCCGATGCGGGTTGCGCCGACGCTGGCGCGGTCGATGCAGGAATTGGTCTGGACCTCGATGCGATCGCCGAGGATCGTGGGGCCAGCCTGCGGAATTTTGTGCCAGCGGCCAGCTTCGTCCTTCGCAAAGCCGAAGCCGTCCGAGCCAACGACTGCGCCGTTTTGCAGGATTACGTCGTCGCCGATGACGCAGTTTTCGCGGACCACGGAGTGCGCGTGAGCGAAAAAGCGGTGCCCAATGCGGACGCCGGGATAGAGGGCCACATGCGCGAGAATGACGGCGTCATCGCCAATGGAGACGTTTTCGCCGATCACGGCGTAGGCGTCGATGCGGGCGTTGGCTCCGATGGTCGCTGTGGGATGAATGACCGCGGTTGGATGAATCCCCGCCGGGAGGGCAGGCGGCTGAAAGAAGATTTCGATGGCGCGCGCGAATCCGAGGTAGGGGTTGGCCATGCGCAGGGTAGCGGCGGGGACGTCGGGGAAATCCGGAGACACGAGGATGGCCGCGGCGCTTGTAGTCCTGGCCATGGCAGCGTATTTCGGATTGGCAACAAAGGTCACATGGCCGGGTCCGGCCTCTTCAATGCCGGCCACGCCGGTAATTTCCAGGTCGGGGTCGCCGCGCAACTCAGCCTGGAGCACACGAGCCAGCTCAGCAATTTGCATGGGGTGATTGTAAATCGCCGCCAAATCGCGGCGATCCAGCCTGTAGCGGGGGTGCTAACTCACGCACTTTCGCAACCGTCTAATGTATGTCAGCGAAACCCGGCGAAACGGTATAGCAATTGAGATGAAAGCTTTAGCGGCGGGGGGGCGGCGGCCGCGTGAAATGCGCAGCCAGGGCGGCGCGCTCAGCCGTTCTCCGTACCGGAGCCAGCAGCAGTTTCCTGCCGTCCATCCCAGGCCGGAACCCTACGCCCATCAGCGCCAGAAATGCCAGCGCAAACGGTACCAGGGCCAGCGGCGCTCCCGGAGCAGGCGCGCTACGCCAGTCAATCGACGGCAAAGTAATCTTCTCTTTCCCCGCCAGCAGCTTGGCCGCCGGCATGTGGTGCGAAACCGAATGCGGCGGATCGTACAACGACAGCTTGTACTTCAACCCCCACGCAAACACGCACATCCCCAACAGCACCAGGCCGAAG
>Ga0206821_10122_pt1 | contig 18159 bp, 22 predicted proteins | sample Alteio_BWOrgCont_85_FD_152860 | JGI IMG/M metagenome (GOLD analysis project Ga0206821, IMG submission 152860) | Enriched cells from forest soil in Barre Woods Harvard Forest LTER site, Petersham, Massachusetts, United States -... | ecosystem: Environmental > Terrestrial > Soil > Temperate forest >...
TTTGATGTTACTGTTGTATCAGATGGCACTCAAGCATTAGAGAAGCTGAAAATGGGTGGTTGGGATTTGGTACTTCTTGATGTGATTATGCCCCAAATGAGCGGGGTTGATGTGCTTCGAGCGATAGAAGATAATCCGCCAAAAACTTTTGCCAAACATATCGTTTTTATGACCAACACCGACGAAGCAAAAGAATTGAAAGATGTGAAGGATTTTTCTGACGGATATATCTTAAAAAGCTCATTTACGCCGGGAGAACTCGTGGAAAAAGTAAAACAGTATCTTGAAAAATAAGTTTTCAGTGCTTGTCCTCTAATTATTTTTTCTCTTTCAGTGGTTCAGCAAGCTGACCTTTGAACCAGTCAACCCAGGGATTAATCGCAGGATTCTGTTTATATGCAAGTCCCAAATAAAGCGTCAGAAAGTTTCCGTAGATTAAAACTTCAAGGAAATCATCATAAACGGATTGTCCGTCCGTTACAAATTCGTGGACAGGATAATTATTTTTTCTCACAACCTCGATTGTCAATTCGACGCGTTTTTTGATTTTTTCCGAATAATTTGGTGAATCAAATATCAGAAAGTGAAGGGGAGCGCCTGTAGGGAACTGCAATCCCTCCATGAGATGATGATTAAGATCAGGTATGAGAAAAAAAGATGAGAACGCCTTACTTGTCTCATTAAATTGGTTCCTTGCGATTTGAGCATTTCCTGATAGGTGTTCCGCAGAAAAAATGATAGGAATTTTGTTGACAAATATTTCATGATCAGCTAGGGCTTGCTGTTTGATATCTGAGAATTTTTCTTTCATTCGGATTAATGCCTGTGAAATTTCTTGGTCTTCAATATTAATAACATTTGTCTTATTCAATAAGCCAATGAGACCAAGAATAGAATAACCTGTACCAAGACGGGGGACATTGCCGTAATTAAGCTTCCCATCAAATATATATGCTGGGATATTATTATCTTTAGCAAATTCGGCAAGAGGACCGCCTTTGGTGAGAATTACCATCTGCGCTTCTTTAGCTTTTGCTTCTTGAGCACATGAGAGCACTTCTTCTGTAGTTCCGGAATAACTTGTCAATACAACCAGTGTATTTTTTCCGACATAGTCGGGGAGGAAATAGTCGCTAATTACCTCAGTGGGAAATTGGATTTCAGTTCCCAGAAGTGATTTCAGAACAAGCGCTCCATAAATTGATGCACCCATACCGCAAAAAACAACAGTCTGAATATTTTCAAGTTTGGGGACGGTTAGTGCATTTACCTGCTGCCAAGCAGCTTCACATTGTTCGAGTAATTTCTCATTAATGCCGACGGTGTCGACAGGGTCGAGTTTTTTTATAGCTTCTGTGTCATTAAGATCGAGCATACTACTATAATATATTATACTGTTTTATCTTTAATTTTTCTATAATCTTCAATGATTTTTTTATGATCAAAAGCAAGCTCTGGTAATTCATCAAGATTAAACCATCTATATTCTTTGGCGTCATCGCCAGTGTTAATGATACCTGCTATTGCAACTCCATAGGCGACATTAATAGCTTGTTTAGGATGCCTCTTGGGATCACTATAGATACCAATTTGTTTGAGATTTGTTACTTCAACGCCCAATTCTTCTTTTACTTCTCTTTTTACAGTCTCTTCAAGTGTCTCATCCCAATCAACATGCCCTCCGGGCAGTGCCCAGTATTCTTTAAACGGTTCCGATCCGCGTTTTATTAATAACACCTTATCTGCATGTACAACAACGGCATCGATTGTTACGGCACGGTTATTATATCGTCCACAATGAGGGCAAGGCTTGTTGTTGGGCAAATTATCCATCAAACTTCACCGCGTTCTTTTTTCCTTTGATCAGGTGTCTCGTCAGGTCTTTTATAATCATCTTCAAGTCTCCAAGTAGTACCTAATTCTGGTGTTGAAACTTCTATGATGTCACAATCAGTAATTCCTACAAGTCTATGTTTTTGTCCAAGTGCGCATGTATATCCTTTTCCTGGTTCAATTTCCGTTTCAATTAGTTCACCTTGGGCGTTTTCCCAAACAATTTTTGCTCTTCCGTTCATTAAGAACCAGCTCTCTTGTTTCTGATCGTGAACTTGTAGCGATAATCTGCAACCCGCATTGATGTGTTCAATTTTACCCATATAGGGCTTGTTTTCAGGAACCCAATGCAGTTCATACCCCCATGGTTTCTCAACCTTTTTTATGTACGGTTGATTGGTGAATTTTGATTTATCGAATTGAGGAATGTCGTTGTTGTCAGCCATACTTTATGGTAGCATATTTTAAATTTCTCTTCCAGACAAAAACTGAACAAAAAAATACTAAGTTAGTTCTTATTTATTACTTTTATCACTCTATCATGCAACAATCCATTGGTTGCAACTAGATTTTTTGTTTCCAGGTTCCAGGGTTTACCCTCAAAATCAGTTACTTTTCCTCCAGCTTCTTCTATTATTCTTATAAATGGCGCATAGTCCCACGGAGTTGCATATGCATCAATAACCACATCCATACTGCCTTTCGCAACAAGTGCTAGTCCATAAGCGCTTTCAAAGCCTCTTAGTACAGTCTTATTTTCATTGAGCTTTATAATTGGATCGATATTTTTATAATGTCTAATACTGCCGAAACTGCCAAAAGCTTTATCTAATGTATTGATAGTAGATACCGTGACCTGTTTTCCGTTTAAATAGGCTGCACTATTTTTTTCAGCTACAAGTAATATATCTTGTGTGGGAATATAACAAACTCCTGATGTAATCTCGTTGTTAGCATAGTGAGCGATAAGAATTGACCATTGTGTTATGCCTTTAATAAACATTCTTGTTCCATCTATTGGATCGATAATCCAAAAATCTTTTTCGTTTGTGTCACCACCGCTTTCTTCTGCCAAAAATTTTGCATCTGGATATGATTTTAGAATAGAATTTTTTATCGTTTTTTCAGTTTCTAAATCAGCATTTGTTACAAAACTACTATCTTTTTTTGTTTTTACATCAAGTTTTGTTTGAAAATAATTAAGTGCGATTTTGCCACCTGCTTTTGCTGCTTCGATTGCGGTTTGAAGTTCTTGAGAAGGGTTTGTCATTCTTTTGCAAGATTTTTTATAAAAGTTTTCAGTTCTTCAAATTTTTCCAGCATCTCCGATTTGTCAAAACCTTCAACATTGAGTCTAAGAAGGGGTTCAGTATTTGAGGTCCTGACATTAAATCTCCATGTAGGGTAAGATATTGATACACCATCAAGAGTCAATAACTCACCATCTTTATATTTTTCTTTTAATGCATCAAGAATTTCCTGTGAGTTCGATACCCTGAAATTTAGTTCGCCGGATTCATAACTTCGCTGCACGTCTTTAACGACTTCTGAAAGAGGTTTATTTTCTCTACTTAAGACTTTAAGAATACTTACAATAACAGCAAGTTGGGATTCAGCGTTGCCGGTAGCCCCAAAGTAAAAATGTCCTGAAGATTCTCCTGCGAATGGGCCACCTGTTTTATTCATTGCTTCAGTAATATATGCGTGTCCAACTTTTGTTTTTTCAAGTTTGCCCCCGCATTCTTCAATAATCTTTGTTGATCCCAAAAGATAACGAATATCAACATAAATTATTTGGCCAGGTTTTTCTTTCAGCAATTCTCGAGCGACAAGTGCAGTAATGATCGTTGCGGGAACTATTTGACCTTTTTCATCGACAAAATATAATCTGTCTCCATCTCCATCAGGCGCAAGCCCAAAATCAGCTTTTTCTTCAAGGACACGTGCCTGTAAATCTTTAAGATTATTGAAATCTAGAGGATCTGGCGGGTGAACAGGGAAGCTGCCATCGAGTTCAAAATTCATCTTAATAAGATCTGCAGGTACTTTTTTGAAAAGCGCTTCAATGTATTGTCCTCCCATGGCATTCGCAGGGTCTGCAACAATTTTAAATTTTTTAAGCTCGGGGTTATTAAAAATTTTAAGAGCATTTTCAACTTCATCTTCAAGAATTCCTGTTTTGGGAGTAATTGACCCCTTTGTCGAAGGGGTAAATTCAACTCCTTCGAGGGACATTTTTTGAATATCATCCATACCAGTAGGTTTGCCGATCTTGACAAGCCCTTGCGGAGAGTATTTAACAAATTTCATCCCATTATATTCTTTAGGGTTGTGAGAAGCGGTGATTTGAATACCGCAGTCGTATGCATAGTGAAAGACAGTGAAGTAAAAAGAAGGAGTTGAAAGTTGTCCGGCATCAATAATGTTTGCACCCATTTCCAGTAATGTATCTTTTGCCTTTGCAAAAAGTTGTGGCCCAGACAGTCTCATGTCATACGCTAAAACAATAGTTGGTTGTTCCTTCTTGAGATCATCATAGAAAAATTTATAAATTGCTCTAATAATTGGGACAATATTTGTCTCGTTAAGCTGAGTAGGATAGATGCCGCGGATGTCGTATGCTTTAAAAATTTTCGGATCTATATCATTCATGTAGATATATTAAACCTCGAGGAAAAAAAAGTCAATTGCAGAGACTAGCGGAATACTCAAACTTCCTGTTTTTTGTCTGATTTCAAGTTGAAAAAGTTTGTTATAGAGATCCCGTAGGTGAGTGGGATCAAAACGTTTTGCCTGACTTTCCAGTTTGCTTTTTTGCCAGGGTTGGATACGTTTGACTTCATCAATAGGATTCGCATTATCGGAAAGCGCCAAGAGGATACGAATTTGCCGGATAAGCATGAAAAAAACCATTTCAGGTTCTGAGTTTTGGATAGTTTGATGGAATAGTTTTATAAGTATTTTGCCGCTTCCTGGTTGAAGAGCATCCAATAGTTGAAAGAGTGTTTGAGGAAGTTTAAATGCTTTTATATTTGCGTTTTTAATAGTTTTCAGAGTACTTTGCTCTAAATCCTTCCCTTCCCATAATATAATAGTATGCTCGCTTGCGTGTTTTTCGAGGTAAGAAAGAATTTCTGTCAGTTCTGTACTTTTTTTCTTTTTACTTAATAATTGTTCAATAAAAAGATATTTTGTTTCACCAAATAATCCGCCCCCTTGAAATAATTGCGTAAGATCAGTGAGATTGACTTGATCTGCATCCAACAGAACTGCATCCTGAAATTTTTGTTTTTCGTCAAAAAAATATTTTCTTGATAAGGCCGTATCTGAGCCATGGATTATCGTTAGCATGTTTTTTTCTTATACACTTTGAATAACTGATTTGCAAGAGAGTTAATATTGCGGCTTCTTGTTCGGTGAGGCAAAAGGGCACCTGAAAAATTTTTGGGAATATGCAAAAGTTCATGAATAAGAACTTTCTTTTTTTTATCAGTATCAAGTTTGTCATAATGCTGTGACAGCACTTCGATAACATATGCAGGCTCGACACAAAGAGCTCGTTGGAAAATTTTAGGGAAAGACCATGTTCTTGCATATGCCCGTGTTTTTGAGCCATTTGTTCGGTAGCAGTAAATGCGGTTGAGATTTATATGCGGCAGGTCAATATGTTTGATAATATCTACAAGATCTTTTTGTACATCATCTGCGTTTTGCCATTCCATAGTTAGTCACCAATTAAATAATCAAAAACGTTTTCCGTCACATGAGTTAATGAAAACGGAGATTGATGGAATTTATATCCGGTGAAATCTTTCGTAATAACGGGAGTGGATGGAAGCGCACTTGTCGATGCTCCGAGCACTCTTCTTGTTGGAAAACTAGGAACTCCTTTAACTTTATGCATATTATAAAAATATTGGTATTGTTTTGTTTTATTACCATTTGCGTCAATAAACGAGAATTGTTCAAACGGCCCTGCTCCTGCATCTAATAAAAACGGTGTAATAGCGACAATATCAGGATCGTTCCAGATAGTGTTAAACGTTTGGTCATAGTACTGCACTTGTGTGTCTGGTGATACAGAATCGGAAGACCATCCCGTTTCGGTTATGAAGACAGGCAGTTGTTTGTTGCTCATGCTTTCAATCAAACTTCTCTCATGAATAAAACTTCCCACGCCCATGAGGCTTGTTGCGTCAGGAGCTTGTGAAAATCCCGGATTGGGATATGAATGACTGGCCATGCCATCAATTTGATTAAAAATTCCTGGTACTGCTTGATTCATTTGCGTAAGGTAATTGTATTCGTTGATATAAGTGGTTCCAAGATCAGGAGCAGCATTATCTAGTCCTGCACTTATGATAAAAAAGTCCGGGCTTTCGGTTTTAAAAGCAGTTACGGCAAAACTTAACAGATGCGCGTAAGCAGACGGGTCTGCTTGTCCGCCCCATTCATCCGCTCTATTTACTTCATTAAACACAATAATATAGCGGTTTTTTGTCGGCCAATCCAAGGAATTGAGAAAATTTGCAAAATCAAGAACGTCATCCTCAGTAGGTGTTCTCCAAACCTGAGTATTGAAATAGTCAGCTTGCGTCGCAAGACGGATAATCGGGATTACATGATACTGTTTGCATTGATTCATAAAGGCCTGCCATTTTACAAGATTTTCATCTCCGGCTTGAATAGGTATCGTTACATACCCCCAGTCACCGCCATTGCTATTGACAAGCTGGGCCGCGTTAGGAAGCTCTGAAACGTCCAAAATATGAATGCCGATTTTGTTATTTGCGACAGCAAGAGGATTTTCTACTGCAAAAGCTGGCTGAGCAAACAGGAGGAAAATAAGTACAACAATAAATCCAACAATTTTTTTGGACATTATTTAACTATAACGAAAAGCATCATAAGAAGCAAGCAGAGCGGTTTTTATTAATAAGAAAATAAATTACTTATAAAGAACGAAATAATTCCTTCTACATTGACATAGAGTATAAATTATATGATAATAACGGGCTATGAGTGGCAGATCAGCAGAAACGGGCGTTTATTCATCGGAAGAAGTAGATTTTTATCGAGCAAATTACAGTCGAACCGTTGATCAAATTGCAAGAAAAATAGGGGATAAAGATTTCTCAGAGGACCTTGCACAGGATGTGTTTGTAGATATGTTATCTAAGGGTATGAGTCAGGGATTTCGTTTCCCTGGTCGTCTTAACTCAACAATAGAAAGAAGAGTAACGATGCATACCGAAGCTGCTGGTTCTGCAGAAATTCCTGTAGGGATAGAGGAAATGGATGTATTTGAAGGCAGATTTATAGGTCAATCCCTACCTCAACTTTCTGAAGATGCTGATATGAATGGAGCAGTAGTATCTATGGTTCGCGGGTTATCTGTACCTATGCAGCAGATGTTTGTATTACGATATATGGGATATGGAAGAGGAGAGATAGCAGAAATATTAAATAGAAGTAAACATACAATAACTTCTGACACTGCAGAGGGAAGAAGAGTCTTAAGGAGCTGGATAAAAGCAGGGATAAAATAAATAAAAATATTAGTATGTTCCCTCTACCGAAAATTGATTTTTGATTGACTTCAAACTTAAAATATTAGATAATTGTCGCCTATGGCAGGCAGATCTGTAGAAAGAAACGGTAGCGGGGGTATGGCTGGCGATGGTCGTGTACCTGGAATGGATGAAGCAGGAATGTCAACACTGTATAAAGAGAATAGTTGGGTTAACGGAACGATTTATAGAAGAGTAGGAGAATATCATACTGCTGAAGACCTTACTCAAGATACGTTTGAAAGAGCCTGGAAAGCTAGAGGTACAATAAGAGATCCTAATGCTGCTACGGGTTTTGTTGGAAGAATTGCATCTAATGTGACGAGCACTTATCTTCGAAGAACACATGGTGAAGGTAGAGATGTGGATCCTGCGGGTTTGGGAAACGAGGAGGGTCAATTCAATTCTGTATTTGACAGTCAGGGATCTGTGGGAGGTTCTGCTACTGCTCAAAGCGCAGAAGATGTAGTCATTTCTGATATAGGTTTCAGTTCTATGCTTGATGGGTTACGTCCCCGACAAAGACAAGCACTGGAGCTGCGTTTTTTGAATGACCTCACTGATGTAGAAGTGGCTAAAGCAATGGGAGTGTCAGTAGGTACGGCAAAATCTACAATTGCCCGCGCTCTTGCTATATTAAGAGATAAGTATGATGGTGGATTGGAAGAAGTGAAATAAGGAAGAAATATTTAGGAAGTTCCTTCATCCCAGGAATCGAGGTATTTTTTCTGCTCCGGTGTTAATTTATCGATAGAAATTCCCATCGCTTTAAGCTTGATTGCTGCAACTTGAATATCCAGTTCTTTGGGTAATACATAAACTTTATTGATAAGTTTGCCTTTATTCTTCACTAAATATTCAGCCGCGAGTGCTTGATTGGCAAAGGACATATCCATTACTTCTGCAGGATGGCCTTCTGCAGCAGCGAGATTGACAAGACGGCCTTCTCCAAGAACATAAATTCTTTTTTTATTTGAAAGTGTGTATTCATCAAGAAAATTACGGATATTGCGCTTGGATTTCTTCATTTTCTCAAGAGAAGCCATATCAATTTCAGTGTCAAAATGTCCCGAATTTGCAACGATCGCGCCATCTTTCATAAGAGTCATTGCTTCTTTTGAAATAACATGTTTATCACCTGTTGCTGAGACAAAGATGTCTCCAATTTTTGCAGCAGTTGTCATTGGCATCACGCGATATCCATCCATTGCTGCTTCAAGCGCGCGAATTGGATCAACTTCAGTGACAACAACATTTGCACCCATTCCTTTTGCCCGCATAGCAATGCCTCGTCCACACCAGCCGTAGCCGCCGACAACAAATATTTTCCCGGCAAGCAAAATATTGGTTGCTCTCAGGATGCCATCAATTGTTGATTGTCCTGTGCCATAGCGGTTGTCGAAAAGGTGCTTGGTGTCACTATCATTGACGGCAATGACAGGAAGTTTTAAAGCGCCTTCTTTCTCCATTGCTTTCAAACGGATAACTCCAGTTGTTGTTTCTTCGGAAGAGCCGATAACTTGAGCAAGTTTTTCTTTTCGATTGGTGTGAAGTGCATAAATCAGATCTCCACCGTCATCCATTGTGATATTTGGATTTTCATCCAAAACTGCATTGAGATGCTTGAAATATGTTTTATTATCTTCACCTTTGATTGCATATGTCGGAATATTGTAATCTTTGACAAGTGATGAAGCGACGCTGTCTTGTGTCGAAAGGGGATTTGATGCGTTCGCAATAACTTTTGCTCCTCCAGCCTGCAAAGCGAGAAGAAGATTTGCTGTTTCACTAGTGATATGGAGACATGCAGCAAGTGTAATCCCTTTTAGTGGTTTTTCTTTTGCAAAACGTTCATGGATGGATTTTAGAACGGGCATTTGTTTGCCAGCCCATTCTATTTTTAGTTTGCCAGCTGGTGCTAATGTAATATCTTGTACGTCGTAAGAAGTTTGTTTTGCCATTATTTTATAAAACTATTTCTGCATTATACGTGTCTTTATATCGTTTTGTAAACTCCCTTTTTGTATATGACTGTTCTTGCGTGCCAAAATACTCAACTGCGAACGACGATGCAACGGCGCCCATTTGTCCAGAGGTTTGCAGATCAAATCCCTTTTCTAATCCCGCAAGAAATCCTCCCCGCCAGGCATCTCCTGCTCCTGTTGTCGAAACGACATTCTCTACCTTCACAGATTTAATTTTAAAGCGTTTGTCGTTAGAATCAATTGTGGAACCTTTTCCTCCGAGTGTAGTAATAACTGTTTTATTTTCGATGATTTTTGCAAATGTTCGAATGCGATCCCGCATGAGTTTCATTTCATATTCATTTCCAATAATATATTTGGCACTATTTAGCCCGCGCTGAAGGTCAGCATTTTTTACTTGCGTCAGAATAAATCCAGGATCGAAAATATAAGGAACATCAAGTGCAATACACTGGTCAATTAATGATAGAGATCCTTCTGCGCCCTGTGGCCCTATGAGAACAAGATCTTTTTTATTGGCGACAGTTTTGAGTTTCAAATCTTTATTTTTTGTGGAGGCGCCATAATAAAAACCCCAAATTTGGTTTTGTTTTTTGTCAGACATAGCAAAGCCTGTTGCCGTATGATCCTCAGAATCGATTTGTATTTTTGATACATTGATTCCAAGTTTTTCAAAATCCCTTTTGTAATCTTCAAAGTCTTTTCCTGCATACGAGAAAAGGACATGAGGTGTCCCAAGAAGACCCAATGTATAGCTCACGTTTCCAGCTGTTCCTCCTCTTCTTTTGGCAAATCGGTTAACGATAAATGAGAGGTTAATGTTATGCGTATGTTCGGGGAGAATATGATCTGAGAAACTTCCGGGGAATTCCATAATATAGTCATAAGCAAGACTACCAGTAATTATAAGCATAATCGCATTATAGCCGATGCTACATGTTGTTTCAAGGTTGATCCTCATCGACTAAAGCGTTACAATAATAAAATGCCCGTTATTGATTATAATGCCTCGTGGATGACTTATAACAGTTTTTTAGCCTTGATTGCGGTATTACTTGGTTTTCTTGTGTTTAAAGTAAATGGGAAATTTTTGAAATTAATTATCGGATTATTATGGTTTATTTTTTTACCGAATACAATCTATATTTTCACTGATCTTGAACATTTTATTGTTCAGTGGCAAGAAGTATCTCCAACGTTTAAATATCTTCTCCTTTTACAATATGTTATTTTTGAGCTTATCGGGATATTCACTTTTCTTTTGGCCCTTTTCCCTTTAGAAAGAGTTATAAATATCACTAAATTTTTCAAAAAGAGAAAAATACAGTCACTTATTGTTTTTAATTTTCTTGTAGCGTTCGGGATGGTACTCGGAAGAGTGGAGCGTTTGAATTCATGGGATATATTTTTTAATCCTCACGGGGTCATTACTTCTGCAAAAAACGTCATCTTTTCTGCTGATTTGCTTGGATTAACAGTATTATTCGGATTGTTATGTAATTTTATCTATTTTCTTTTTAGAGACAAGTTGTTATCCGTAATAAAAAAGTTTTATTAGTTATTGGATTGACAAATATTGTGTGATGTCTTTTAATTAAATTAGACGTTATTTTTAATCTTATGCAGACAAGGAAAAGAGCGAAATCGGTTACTTTCGGTAAGAAAGAAGAAAAGAAAGAAAAAGAAGCAATAAAAAAAGCTCCTGAAGAAACGCCTGTTGAAGAATCAAAGAAATCTTCTGAGAAGGCTGAGGTCGTTGAGAGAAGAACCGTTCCTGAAAAACCACAATCAGATGAACTCTCGTCTACTCTTCCAAAAGAAGAAGAGGTAAAGAAAGAAAAAGAAACTCCAACTAAGGATATAGAAACACCAAAAGATGACTTTGTCACCGACAACTCGCCCGTAGATTCTTCAGATAATTCTCATGAATCAACACCTAAGGAGGATGCGGTAAGTCCTGGTGAACCTGATTTATCAGAACATACTCAAGCTGTTGTGACACCATCACCTGTAACGGAAGAAATTTCTCAACCACTTGAAACATCTCCGCAAGCGACATCCCCATCCGTTCAACCTCCATCTCAGGAAGGTCAAGAGCTTTCATCGACTCTACCTCCTAGTGCATTTACTATTCAGAATGGTGAACCGGAAATTATTAACAAACCAGAAGAGGGCAAAAGACGATTTGGTATTTACTTTTTTGTCGTTGCTTTTCTTGCATTTATTTTGGGATTAGGCGCAATGGCTGCAGTAAGTTATTTCGGATTAATAAATTTATCACTTCCAAAGCTTTCTATTCCTCATAATATAAGTGTACCGGGATTGAGTGCAAAAGCCACTCCTACACCATTACCCAAACCAACGGCAGCTCCGACAGCAGTACCAGTTAATCTTAAAGCATATTCAGTTTCTGTTCTGAATGGCAGCGGAATTACTGGCCAGGCCGGAAAAGTTAAAGATTCGTTAACGACAGATGGATTCAATGTTGCCTCAACAGGCAATGCTGACAATAGCAATTACACACAAACGGAAATTGCGGCAAAGAAATCAGTAAGTCAGGCTTATTTGTCCAAATTGGAAGCTGAATTAGGAAAGACGCTAAGTGTGGATTCGACGATCGCACCATTACAAGATTCAAGTTCAACAGACGTCACAGTAACCCTTGGTTCTCAAACCGCACAGTAACTACTCCTCAAAATTTGTTAAATAGAATAAAAACAGTTATTGAGTTTGAGTAGTTTCTAGAATTATTCTTCTTCATCCTCTATATCAAGCAATTTATCTCTCGTTTCAAGTTTGTCAACAAATTCACGATTTTCTTCTTCTAGAGATAATGTTTTTGCTGCAAGTTCCTTAGCATTTACTTCCAGGTTTATATCTTTTTGTTCTAGTTCATTTTTAATAAGCAGATTCTCAAGTTCTATATGTTGCAAAACTCTTGTATTTATCCAGATAATGATTGATAACAAAATGATGTTTCCGATAACAAGCAAAGCCATTTCAGTTGGAGCGTCAAAAAGATGTTGCTGTTCACAAAGTACCAATAGATAACTTAAAATGGCTGGAAGCGTCAATGTAATACCAATAAGTCGTAGTGCAAATGTACTACTCGGAGTGTTTCTTGTAAGTATTTTTGTAATGCCATGATCAGATCTGGCAAAAAGGAGAGAAAGACAAAAAATACTAAAAGTAAGAGCAGAGCTCAATGGCATAGGTGCAAGAAAAGGAAACTTATAGAGTGATAGTGCATGATAAATATACCCAATAATGGCAAACATACTTATTATTGAGGCTACTAACGTTACTATCTGTGCAGTTCGAGTGAAATATTTTTTGGTATGAAATTGAAGTAATAGTAAAGCAGTACCGATAAAGAAGAAATTGATGCTTGAATTTGGAGAAATTCTATTCCCTCCGAGTTTGTTAGAAAAAAGGATTTGATCAAGGTTAACGTGTATTGTGCCAATAAAAGTTAAAATCATTATAAGACCAATTAATGCCGTAAGACTACTTAATAGAATTTGAATTGAAATTACCAGTATTTTACTGGTACTGTTTTGAGTTTTTTGTTGAAGAAGCAAAACCAATGAACAACCTGACAATATAAATCCTATACCTGAAAGGGGATTCATCACAGATGTTGGCGAGAAGGAGTTTTGTATAAAAGAAAAAATAGTAAATTGCCAACTAAGTAAGCATAAAATGCCAATAAGTATAGTAATAAGACTACCTATATAAGCAAATTGGTTAAGTAAATGTACGACATTTTGCCTTGGCTGTAGTAATGAACTTGTTCTCTCATCCATAGATTAAGAATAACACATCTTTAGGTGCTATAATCAAATTAATAGGAAGCTCTACAGCTGGAACAAAATATTTAATCCGTAAGTTTTTAATATTCTAATGGGAATCGAACTTTTTTAGCCTCAAAAAGTACTAAAAAATATGAAGATTTTATCGGTTAGCCTCAAGTGCCCCCAATGTTTCCTATGTCGAACACCTTGATAAAGTTATTCAAGATTATAAAAGGATTTATTTAGTAATGAGTACATATATTCCGACAAAGCATTATATATAGTAAATCGAAAATCTATAAATAAATTTATTCATCTTTTACTTTTAATAAGTTGATTAAAAATAAAACCCAGTCTGTTGTTACTAAAGGTCGCATATCCTTTGCAAGCGCTCGTGTTGCAACAGCATGATAATTTGCTTCATCAAAATCTGAATCACCTGTGGGTGATGTTACTTGTTTGGCAACTCCTAAGTATTTATCAAAAATTTCCCCTGCATCTCTCTTCTGTTCTTCCTTATCCCCATCAATTGTAATTGCTGCTCTAAAAAGGGCTAAGGTGTATCCAGGAGCAAACATAACATTTTCAGTTGCTTCATTGCTTCCTAATACATGCCAAGCTGCATCAAAAACATTTCCACTTGCAGCATCTCTAGTAGGCTGAGGATCAGTACCAAGTACTTTTCTATGTTTTACAACTGCTTGTTCTATCCTGAGCCTTTTCTTTACTGCTTGAAACCTATTATGTCTAGGTAGCCAATCACCCCCCAAATGAGTTATAAGATCCCTTTGAACATCCGCATATGGATTTTCTGCATTCGGCTGTCTTCCTTGTAACAATCTTGATCTTATAGAGTGTTGACTACTAATCTCTCCATGATGTTGTTCGGTCATATATGTGGAATTATATGACAATGATTATATGTTTACAATTAATTAAGTAATGAAAGGTTGTTATTCTTAGGCTAATGGGAATCGAACCTTTTTAGCCTTGAATAATAGTATAAATATTGAGGAATTTCTCCATTTAGCCTCACTGTGACCCTAGTGCAAATTATTTTGAACTCTTTTTGACTGAAATCATAGCTCATTTTGCTAATCTTATAGACATGTATTAATAAATGGTTTATTACTGATGCAGCAAATGGTAGAAGAATGCAACAATGACTCATTGCATGCAATAACAAGTTGTGTTGGTTTATAAGCGCTATTTGATTATGCCCAATCCTGTATTAACTATGATGTCTCGGAAAATACGATTACTTCATTATTTTTCAAAAAATTATATACTGGTTCTTTACTAAATACTCACGCTACTCAACGGCTTCTCTCCTATATGCAAAATATATTTATTTCTTCGGCTGTTCCAAATGATATGCTTGTATAGCATGAATTCGGATGGTTTAATAATTATATTCACGATACGGTAATTTTAATTTATCATAATATACCGATTATCTTGGGGATTTATGCAAAGGGGATAGAACAACAGTTGTTTAAACCAATTACCAAAGCAAGATTACACTATAAATTTGGAACAGAGTGAACACTATGTATCTAATTACATTTACCAACAAATAAAAAGAAAGCACGGGTTTTTTGCGGTGTTATTTTGTGTCTCTACGGTATTTTTTCTAGCTTGATTATTTGTGTTTTTTTGTTTTTTAATATTTTGATTAGTAACGCTTGCCGAGAGAACTTTAGTTACTGAATTAGTGTTGCCAATAGGGTAAACAACTGCGAAATAGGTAAGTGTCGTTGTTGTATTGGCAACGGTATGGTTTTGTATATTCAGTACTGTATTATTTTGAAGTATTTCCCAATTTTTTGTTGTTGTGTTATACAAGGCAATTCTTAATTGTTTTGGATTTATGTCATATAGTTTCTCAGGATCATAAGATAAGACAACTGTAACTTCAATATCTTTCAAATTAGTTAAAATTTTACCGACAGATACCTCAAAACACATTTGTATTTTTATTTACCCGGAGAGGATTCGAACACTTTTAGCTTCAAAAATAAGCTTTGAGTGATGAAGCATAGTAAGATCAGCCTCTTGTGACCCAACCGCACTTTCTATCGAACCGCTTTTAACTTGGATTACAAACTTGATGGATGTTTATCAAAAAAATGAACTAATAAATTAAAATCAATAAGCATTTACGCTTGTTGTGATAAATGTTCCAATATCCACATTCTTGCTAAAGTAGTAGGACCAAGCCCTTTTTTAAATGCTTTATCCCTCAATGCTTTTAAATGCTTTGGATCAAAACGAATAGTAATGGTGCTTGACTTATTAGCTTGATGAAAACCCACTACTGTTCCTTCATTAATTTCATCAACTACTGAATGTGTATCCCAAAAATCTGCCTCTTCATCTAATGTCTTAAAAGGCTCAATTGGTTTTATACTGTTTTTCTGTATAAGTTTAACTTTTGTCATTTTCATCACCCCCTTGTAATGTAAACTCTTGGTAAAAACTTTTCTCTTCTTTCCGTGATGGTCTTGCTGTCACAAATCCATAAGTATATTCTTTTTCTCTTTCCCCGACGACAATTGTTAAAAATCTTTCATTTTTTGTTTTACCAATAAGTAACCATCTGTCTAATTTTCCTTGCAGGAAGACATAATCTCCGGAAATAACTTCTAATACTTCATCAATTTTTATGTTATGTTTTGCAATATGCTCTTCTCTATCAGCCTCAATTATTAATGTCTCTATAACTATATCTTTAGCCATTTTCATTATAAGCGTAATACAATGTCTTACATTTGTCAATAACTGAAACAATTATTTTTGCGTTATGGGAGTTGGTTCGAATCCCTATTAGGATCTGACGCAGTTTGATATAAATATTCGTGGCTAAATTTACTTAGTGACCCGAGTAATCCACAGTTTGAACCAGCCTTGGCTTGGCTTGAAAGATTAAGAAAAGTTTATGAAAACGATCAAAATAATGAATAATTATGTTATATAATTAGCATATATGGAAATTACATATAAAGGTGAAAAACTGCATGTTTCAAGTAAATATCGTGAGAACGGAGAAGAACTTCTTGTATTTCTTCATGGGCTAGGATGCTTAAAAGAGTCATTTAACAATGCATGGGAAACAAATGGATTGCAAAAATATTCTCTTTTGGCAATTGATTTCATCGGACATGGTGAATCATCACAATCACAGCATTTCTCCTATACCTTAAAAGATCATGCGGAAATTCTGAAACTTTTTCTTTCTCATATACAACAGCGACAGATACATATTGTTGCTCACAGTTTCGGAGGTGCTGTTGGTCTCTTGGCTGCTGAACAAATAGGGGCAAAGTTAAAAACGTTTGTGAATGTTGAAGGGAATTTAATCGGTGAAGATTGTGGTATTCTTAGTAGAAAAACTATTAGTGTTCCATATGAAGATTTCAGAAAGACACTTTTTGGTCAGTTACAAGAGATGATGGCAGCATCGGATGAAAAAGGCTCACAACTTTGGGTTACATGGAGCAAAAAAACTGATCCGTATGCTTTCTACAAGAGTGCTGAGTCGCTTGTCGTTTGGTCAGACAGTGATAAATTGATAAAAATATTCCAATCACTTTCGGTTAAAAAAACATATATCTATGGAGAAAAGAATTTTTCAAGTCTTACAAAACAATTAAACCAGTTGCAGCATATACCTTCTTATGGAATATCTGAAAGCGGACATTTTGTTATGAATGATAATCCGCGAGAATTCTATTCGAAACTTTTAGAAATTTTACAGCAGTAGTACATGCGGTCCGAATCTCACTCGGGCTGATGCAGTTTGATACAAAAAACTTGAGGCTAATTTTTAGGTGTTTCTTTAAGTGACCCTAGCGCAAAATGGTTTGAACTCTTTATTACTGAGATTCTTGCACATTTTACGCAGCTTATGGAGTTTTATAAAGAAAAAGAATAAATTTGCGTATTTAAAATTTTCAATAGAAAAGCAAAATAGTATTTTTTTAAACGGGCTCCATTTCTAAGGAAGCTGACAACTGTTCTATTTGTTTTTGTAGTTTCGGAATATCTTCTGTAATTGTTTTCCAGATGCGTTCATCATTAACCCCAAAATACTCATGGATTAATACATCTCTTAATCCAGCGATTTCTTTCCAGCTTATGTCTGGATATTTTATTCTGAATTCATTTGGAATATGTCGTACAGCTTCACCTATAATTTCCAAGCGTCGCAGTATACCATCATGAAGTAAATCATCGTTCTCATAATCATTTTGCGTTTTATTTTTCGTGTATTCAATTATAAGAGTAGTACTCTCAGTAATGTCGTCCAGAAATGAACGTATATCTCGCTTCATAAAATTTGTACTTGTTCAGAGAGAATATATTGCTTTAAGCGAGGTTTAATTGTATTGTATTCAACTAAATCTACTTTCAACTGCAAAGCTTCTTCTAAATGAAGCTTCAATCCAATAAAATCAAAAAGAGATTTTTCTTTAGGAAAATCAATTAATATATCTACATCACTATTCTCTGTTGCTTCTCCGCGAACATATGAACCAAATAAGGCTGATTTTGTTACACCCGCATGCTTAAGGACAGGTCTTACTTTTTCTTTAATTTGATCAATTTGCAACTGTTTCATATAACTATATTATAGCACGTTACTGGAAATGAGAAATATTTATTTGTATAATGTGGCTATGTCACAAAGAAACTCTCATAGGATATTGGAGAATATTGAGGCTCTGATTGTAGCTGGTGAGTACGCACATGCAAAGAAATATTTGTTAGAAGTTATTAAGAAAGATATTAATAATCCTGAGGCTCATTATTTGCTTGGAGATGTCTATTGCAAGATTGGAGAATTTATATTAGCAATAGAGGAGGAGGAGATTGCAAATAATCTATTTCCAAACAATCCAGAAATTATACATTTGCTCGGTTGGGCACATTTTATGAATGGAAATATAGCTACTGGAAGAAAGTATATGGAATCTG
>Ga0206821_10123_pt1 | contig 17738 bp, 17 predicted proteins | sample Alteio_BWOrgCont_85_FD_152860 | JGI IMG/M metagenome (GOLD analysis project Ga0206821, IMG submission 152860) | Enriched cells from forest soil in Barre Woods Harvard Forest LTER site, Petersham, Massachusetts, United States -... | ecosystem: Environmental > Terrestrial > Soil > Temperate forest >...
GATTTCCCATGAGCTATTATTTGGTACATAATCAAATTATCCTGTGTATTAATAATTTTATATACTTTCCATTTGTAATTTGTTAATAAAGGATTTAATTGAAACGAGTGTGCATAGGAAAGAGATAAAGGGTGTAAATACGGACCTGTATAAAGCCCATACGGATCAGAAATTGCAGCTGATGAGACAAATATTGGTCTTTTATTTTTAAGATAATAATTAATTGTCTCTTCAATTTTCGCATTACCAACATCAGGTCTATTAACTCCAAGGATTTTCAATTTACAACAATTTATTTGCTGAGGCAAAGCAAAATGGCTTTCAATCAATAAACCATTAGTTGGTAATGTTTTAACATAATTTGCCTCAGATATGTATGGAATTTCTTTTGTTAGCAATATCATTGCCGGGATTGTAACGATTAAGACATAGACTATCACCAATGGAATTAATTTTCGAAAAGTATTCAGTAAAACTGCACTTAAAAATGCAATTCCGAAACCAGATAATATGGCATATCTGCCCATGAGAACTGAATCCCACCACTGATTAACGTATACAACAGGTAATACCCATAGAAGTCCAAACAGTAAAATATTTTTTATTTTTAAAGAAAGAAATGATTAAAGATATGAAACTTATAATTATCACAACTGGAGTATAGTTTCTCAATAATGGTATAAAATTTCTTATAAGTATTAAAATTTCTTGTAAATTATATTGAACAATATTAACTTGAGTAGTTTTACTTATATATAAATCATAAAATGTCCCTTGAAAAGTTTTGTGTATTATACTAGATATTAAAATAACTCTTAGAAAAGAGAATATAAACGAAAAAATAAATAATATTATTGAAATTTTGATTAATTTTTCTTTATTTTTAAAATATATTATTGATAAATAAACTGGCATCCAGAGTAAAACTGCAGAGTAAGTAATAAATGACAGCGTTAAAAAAATACTTGATATATATAGATAATAAATTTTATTCTTTTTTAAATACAATATTGATAAATACAATGAAGATATATAAAAAAACACATATGAAATTTCTACCATATATGAAACATTTGCTATCCAAAATAGAGGAGTAATCGAGATAAGTATTGAGGCAATTAATGCAATACTCTTACTACTTATATAAGATGTAATTTTATAAAAACAATATATAATTATAGTAGATAATAATATTTGTTCATATATAACAATATATGAAGGATTTATTTTTAAAAATTGTGCAAATTGATAAATTGGCCAAAAAATTAAAATATACCCTTCATGTGGAGGGAAATGTCCTATAAAAAGAGAAGTAATAAAATTTGAATTTGACAAAATATCCAAGTATTCATTTGAATCGAAAAACACTCCAAATGGATTTATAAAATAAATTCTAGAAAATATAAATATCAATAAAAGTAATAATTCTTTATTATTTAGTAAATAAGAATTAATTTTATTTGTGTTTTTAATCATATTTACTTATAAATATAAAAAATTTTACATATTTGGAAATAAATCATAATTGAGGCTAATGAATACAAAGACTATACGAACACATTAATAGTACAACATACAAAATAATAGTGTCAAAAGTAGTGTCATTTGAGTGTCATCCACCATGACACTACTTTTATATCATTTTAGCCTCAAAATACAATATTTTTTTACAGGACTAGTAGATCCCTATATATAAATAATTTAATAAATATTTATAAAATTATAAATATTGAATAAATATATTATTCATTAAACTATATATTGATTTTATTTAAATTTTTTTATTAATATACACTTCTATTATGTTAGTATTCAAATTTTTATAGTTATTTATTTATGTTATCTACATTATTACATTTTAATTTGAATATTTAAATATTAGTTTTTTAATTTTAGTTTTAAATAAATTAAAGGACTTAGAATTCTCCACCAATCTATTACAGGTTTTATTTTTGAATATTTCTTTATACCATGAAGGTAGTTTTTAGAAACAGGGATCTCACAAATTTTATAACTTAACGTAATAACTTTGTAATGCAAATAAGTCTCCAGTTCGTATCTATTAAGCCAATTTTGATTAATATTAATTTCTTTGTCTTTAAATATATCCAATTTGTATGCTCTAAAACCGTTTGAAGTATCAGTTTGTGCATATCCCGTAAAAAAGTAAAAAATAAAAGTAAACCCTTTAATCATTAATTTTCTTAAGATAGGTAAATTATCAAAACTGCCACCATGTAAAAAACGTGAACCTTGCACATAATCATAATTTTTTGAAGTAATAGGAGTAATTATTTTTGATATTTCTAAGGGATCATCTTTTCCATTACCTGCCATAATGACGCAAATTAAAAAATTATTTTTCAATCCAAAAGTAATTATATTTTTAATTGATTTACCAACTCCACTGTTTTTTTTATGATTTATCAAAGAGCAACTAACATGTGATTCAATAAATTTTTTTAAAATCTGTGCTGATTTATCTGTAGAATTATCATTGACAAAAAGGAAATAAAATTTTTTTGTTTGCATGACTTTATGTATTTTTTTAAGAAGAATGGGGAGTTTTTCATCTTCGTTATATACAACAACTCCGACTAATATGTTATTTTTTTGCATTATTATAGATATTCAATTGCTTTTTTTTCTAGAGAATTTTGTAATGACTGGATAAGTTGTACAACTTTTAGTCCATTAATGCCATTATTAATTGGTTGTGAATTATTATTTATGCAATCTATAAAATAATTTATTTCTTCATTCAATGGTTCTGTAGTTTTTAATGCAGGTATATATACTCCTCCAGTATGTAATGCTACTTGATAGTCTCCGAAAGGAACACCTTTAGTTTCTTCAATAATTTTGGCATTTTTATCAAAAATTTTTATTTTGTCCGATACATTAACATCATTAAATAAAAGCATTTTTTTATTTCCTACGATTGTAATATCACGTATTTTTATTGGATCCAACCAACTATATATTAAATTTGCCATAATTTTATTTTCAAATGTTATTGTTGCATATACAACATCCTCAATTGAAGTTTGTAAAAAAGATTGCCCTGTTGCAAAAACTGATAATGGTTTTTCTTTTATAAAATATAACAACATTGAAATATCATGAGGTGCAAGATCCCATAAAACATTAACGTCCTTTCTGACAGGTCCTAAATTTCTTCTTTGAAAGTGAAAATAACGTAATGTTCCTAGCTCTTTTTTATCAAGAATTTTTTTGATATATTTAACAGCCGGGTTAAAAAGAAATATATGACCTACTGCAAGTTTTTTATTTTTTTTATTTGCTATTAAAACCAAGTTTTTTGCACTTTTTACATCATAAGTTAGTGGTTTTTCAACAAAAACATGTTTATTTGCAAGTAAAAATTCTTTTGCTATTTGAAAATGTGTTTTTGTTGGAGTAACTATAAAAACCGCTTCTAAACTTTTATCTTTTATTAAATCCGTATAATTTTTTGTTGTTTTAACACTAGGATATTGTTGTTTAATAAGATTAAGTGAACTATCCAATATATCTACACAGTAAATTAAATCAACTTTTATTGAATCATTAAGTATTCTTGCAATATTTGGTCCCCAATACCCAAAGCCAATTAAACCTACTTTTATTTTTTTCATATTTTACGCAATTTTTTTGCTGGGTTTCCTACAACAATTTCATTTGGTTTAATATCTTTAGTTACTACTGCACCTGCTCCAACAACGGCATTTTCTCCAATCGTTATACCCGCTAGTATGACAGATCCACTGCCAATTGAAGCCCCTTTTTTAACTAATACCTTTTCCATTGACCATGTTTTATTTATTGCTTTGATAACAGAAGGATATTTATCATTAATAAACATTACACCATGCCCAATAAATACATCATCTTCAAGAGTTACCCCTTCACATAGAAACGAGTGAGATTGTATTCGGCAATTATTTCCAATTTTTACACCTCTTTGGATTTCAACATATGCACCAATAAGACAATTATCAGCTATAATGCAGCCATATAAGTTCACGAAATGAAAAATTTGAGTATTTTTTCCAATTTTGCAATTTTGGATAATTTGATTACTTTTCATCACGGGGTGGTGTTTTATTGCTCTGTTAGATTGGTTTATGTTACAATAATTTAAATTTTTTGTAAAGTTATTATGAAAATTCCTCTTGTTGATTTGACTACCCATAATAAGTTACAACGTAAAAAAATAAGTCAAAAGATACAAAAACTTATTGCAAAAGGACAATTTATACTTGGTGATGAAGTAACAAATTTTGAAAAAAAATTTGCATCATATATTGGAACAAAATACTGTATTAGTGTTGCATCTGGTACTGATGCACTGATATTAAGTTTAAAGGCATTTGGAATAGGTAAGGATGATGAAGTAATTATTCCATCTATGACATTTATTGCTACAGCCCTAGCAGTTCTCCATTCTCAAGCTACACCTGTTTTTGTAGATATTACTCCTGATACTAATCTTATTGATTATACGAAGATTGAGAAAGCAATTACCAAAAGAACAAAAGCTATAATTCCAGTTCATTTGTATGGGAATGTATGTCATATGAATGAAATTACAAAAATTGCAAATAAACATAATCTAATTATCATAGAAGATGCATGTCAGGCACATGGTAGTATGTATAAAGATAAGCATGCGGGATCAATGGGGGATAGTGCTGCATTTTCATTTTATCCTAGTAAAAATCTTGGGGCTTATGGAGATGCAGGTGCAATAACAACATCAAATAAAAAAATAGCGCAAACGTTATTGTTATTACGAAACTATGGAGCAAAAGAAAAATACATTCATACCCTAGTTGGTTATAATAGTAGATTAGATAATTTACAAGCTGGGGTTTTATCAATAAAGCTAGAAACTTTAGATAAACAAAATGATAAAAGAAGAGAACATGTAGCATTATATTCACAGCAGCTAAAGAAACTGCCGATAGATTTTTCAATAGTTTCACAAAATGTAATGTCAAATTACCATCTTTATACAATTCGAGTAAAAAAAAGAGACGAATTACTTTTATTTTTGAAAAATAAAAATATCTTCTGTGGAATTCATTACCCTTTACCTCTTCACTTACAGCCCGCGTTCGCTTTTTTACAATATAAAAAAGGTGATTTCCCAAACTCAGAGAAACTATCACTTGAAACACTATCATTGCCTCTTTATCCGGAGATGACAAAAAAGGAGATACTATATATATGCAGACAAATTTCAACTTTTTTTCAAAAAACTAACAATGAAAATAAATAAAAAACGTACATATGCCATTTTATGCGCATTCTTTCTATTTTTCATTGCAAGTATTTTAATCACTTATCCATTAATTTTTCATATCACAAATTTTACAACAGGTTATGGTGATGAGCTTTTGATTGCATGGATAAATAATTGGGTTATTCATTCGGTTTTATCAAATCCATTTAACATATTTAATGGTGATATGTATTATCCTTATCATAATACATTTGCCTTTTCTGAATCTCTTATTACCACTAGTATTTTGGCTATGCCGATTCAATTAATCTTAAGTATGAGTCCAATTGCTTCTGTAAATTTTACTTATATCTCATCACTAACGCTTCTTGGATTTTCAATTTATTTATTAACAAAATATGTAACTAATAATTATATAGCATCCATTTTATCTGGAATGCTAGTTATATTTTCTCCGGCTGTAATGGATAATGGTGGAACACTTCAGATTATCGCAGTTGAATTTATACCTTTGTCAATATTATCATTTTTGCATTTTATTAAAACTGGTAAATCAAGATTTTTCTTACTTAGCTTATTGTTCTTTCTTATGCAAGTTTATAACAGTTTTATGCCAGGGTATTTTATTATATTATCTATATGCATTATTTTTATTTATTATTTATTTTTATATAAAAAAGAAGTAGTAAAGTTAATTACCAAAAAAAATATTTTATTAGTTATTCTTACTGTACTTTTAGTTCTACCCGTAGTACTTCCATATTATCAAGTTTCTGAAACTTTTAGTTATACTCGGGATATTCGTGATTCAATCCATTTTTCCTTGCAACCTGAAGATTTATTATATTCTTCTCAATATAGCCGCATACATACTTTTCTAAATACCCTTCCTATTAACACTCACTCTCAAAATAATGAATATATGACTGGCTATTTGGGTGGTATTTTTAGTATTTTATGTCTTTTAACTATTATCTATTTAATTTCACATTTTAAAAAGAAAAATATTATAGTTAATGCATTGTTTTTCATAGCAATTTTTGCACTTATTATGAGTTTTGGTCCTGCACTACATTTAGGAAGGCATACAATCCATAAACCATTTCCTATTATTCTACCTTATGCATTATTTTATTATATTTTACCTGGATTTAAAGGATTTCGAACCCCTGTTAGATTTGAAATGCTTTTTATTATCTGTATGGCTATAGTTGCTTCATATTCTGTACAAATGATATTAAAAAATAAGTCGATTAGAGTAAAATTTCTTATATATTTTGTTCTTTTTTTAGGGTTAATTGCAGAGTTTAATCCTCCTGTAACATATTTCCCAATTCATTCTATTAACAATTTCCCAAGTGTATACCAATGGCTCTCAACAACACCTAAAGAAACAGTTATTATTGAAATGCCTATATATAACTGGAATACTTTTCCTTATTCAAATATTGAACAACTTCGGGACTATTATTCAACTGCGGATTTTAGAAAAACGGTTAATGGATATAGTGGTTTTTCACCCCCACCATGGCAAACATTGGTTACAAATTTATTAACATATTTCCCCAATAAAAAAACCTTACGAACATTAAAAAATATGAATATAACATATATTATCGTTCATACAACTGAGTATGATAGAATGCATCACGATAAATATAAAATAAATCAACGAATTATTCCGAGTGGAAATGAGGTTCTAAAATATCTTGAAAACGACAACTCTTTAAAATTGGTGAAACATTTTGGTACAGATTATGTATTCACTTTTAAACGTTAAATTATATATTTAATATAAAACTACCTAAAAATGAACCACATGCTAAGTATTTGTTTAGCTGTTATTGACTATACAATAAACTGAAGTATAATTTCAGTTACATGGTGGAAGATAGTTTTGCCTCTCAAAATAGGGGAGAATTGTTACCTATTACAAAAGAATGGCTCGATTTATCAGGAATCGTTACAAATTTTGGTAGTAACATTGTCAGTACACATAGAAGATCAATGCGGCCATATGTTAAAGTTGCAGAATCTTTCCATCACCTCGTTTCTGCAATACGGGAAAGAGATAGACCTGAATTTTTCCTAAGAGACCTTTCATCTTTTTCCTCATTACCGTTAGATACATATGCAGGTCAAATACCATGGGCAGCTGTTATTTATGGAATTACAGATCCCGGTGCATTAGCAAGCTTAGCCTTAGATGCTGAAGATATTCGGTCAGGTGAACTTATTGGTGAAGGAACAAAGCGTTTTAATAGAGATACTGAGTCTGGTAATTCATTTAATGTAACTTTTAGATCTGGACTTGATCTGACAATATCTCAGAGACCAGGAGGTGAGATTGCAGCAAAAGTAGAACGTCTTGATGATATTGGCGTACCCTATTTATTCAGTCGAAGCTATTACTTCACCAGATAAACCAATTGAAGTTAATTGTGCGGTTTCTATGGATTCAAATCCTTCATTTATCAGTGAATTGACACGTCATTACCAAGTAACTGACCAATTATATTCAAAAATTGCCTATTTAATTGGTCATTTAGACCGTGCTACTTTTGTAGCAATAACACCGGTAAATCCATATGTGATGTTTGATTTTCTATTCGATACAGTGACTGAATATTTACGTGCTAAGTTAAGCCATAAAGATTATGTTTCATATTATAGAGAAATAAGAGATTATAGTTCTACAGTTGTAAAAAAAAGAGGTACCCATGAAAGAGTTGATTTTGATACGTATCAAAGAGAAATTGAGGATACTATGAGAGACTCACTTGTGAAGGTTACTGTGTGATCTACAATTCACTATTAGTTTCTTATTAGCATAAGATTATTTGCAATGTATATATTTTACAATTTATTTCACAGATTGAATACATATAATTTATATTTTTATTTTTGTTGGTAATTTTGTCCCAACCATATTGTCTACTTTCAAATCTGGGCTGCTAAATGCATGAAATAGCCTGCGGGTATAAACTAAACTTGGAACAATTCCAATGCCTCTATTTTTTATAACATCAGAATACATACGGCCATCTTTTTCCCAAACGGTAAATGTTCTGTGTGGGAGTATGCTCTTACCATTTATATTAACAGTTCTCGGTTGATCCTCTTGAGGTGGAGTAACATCAAACCATAACACTTGATCTCCATACCTATAATTTAAGGCGTTAGATTGGCCATTTCCCAAGGTCTGACTTCGATTACCATACATACTTGTTGCCCTTGTATAAATTTTCCTTAAAGCATGCTGTTCCCATTCATCAGGACTTCGTACTATTTGTGACCATCGTCTTGCTGTATGTACTGAATCCGAAAAAGTATGTTTAGCCTCTGTCATAATCATATAATACCAAAAAATGAGCCAAATTACAACTATGGGATATAATTTTTATATTTCAATTACTTCGTAATAAACTGAATAAGCGATTAATTTTATTTGTAATTGCAATAAAATATTTTATTCATGGTATAATTTCAAATAATTATTATGTATGGGTGTTCAAGAATCAAGTAAACTTGCAGGAGTGAGAGTAAATGGCGGAGTGAGTGTGTATCCTGATATAGTTGTCAGTGAAACAGTCGGAATACCCGCAATGGGTACAGTTACTGTACCCGTTGAGTTTAGTACACTTGGAATAGGAACAAATTCTAATGGTATACGAAGAACTGTAAATACCAGAAGCAGGGTTGCACTAACAGGAGCACATATACTTGATAGTGCAGCACATTCGAATGGAACCGGTACACTTCCTGTTGCTAATTATTCAGCTCATGAGTTACTGGTCCGGGAAGGTCAAGGGATCGGGTATCGGGTTGATTATGATTCTGCTGCACGCTTAACAGGAGATGAGTTAACTGCCCGTATTGAAGCTGGTGAAATTATCCCTGGTGAACAATGGAAATGGCTCATTGCTGATGACGAAGCCGGAAAACGTAGTCAGAGAGTTGGGGTAGTTGTCAAATATGATACGAAAAGGGGTAGAACACGGGTAAGGGATGCAGTCGTCCCTGATGGGCCATCTGCCGGTTTTCGTGATGCAATTGATGATATGCTTAACTTAATCGATGGTACCACCTCTCCAGGATACGTGGTATACCCCTCAATAGGTGAGTTTAGATTAAATGGTGCTGCAGGATATATTCCCCGCTTACAACAAGGTCTTGCAAATGGATATCATCTCAATTCTAGACATCTTGATCCAGCATCTAGATATGACTGGAATATTCTATTTGAGATAGCAAAACCTCCAAATAACCTTTCAGATGAAATCGCAATTGTATTTTTTGATACTAAAAATAGCTAGAAATAGGATAAATCACTTACGGTTATTTTTGTGCACTAGTTATTAAAATCTATTGGATGTTAATTTCATATTTAAATTTATCAAAAAGCAATTAGCGGATTATTAATTTCGAAACCTGATTATTGAATTGCATCTGCATTGGAAGTATAATACTGGCACATGGCTGGGAGTAGTGAGCATGGACCCAGAGGTAATGGCAGAAAAACGGTTCAGTTAAGCGGATTGGCACAAGCACTTGGATTCCCTGATATTCAAGTACCACAACCAACTGATATTGCTGGAGTAAAAACGCCATTCTCTGATATGAGTGTAGCGGATAAATTCGTGTATTGTGCTGGTGGATTTGAAAGAAATGAAGATCAAGCCACACGATTATGGAATTTATCCGAATCATTTGCTTCAGCATTGGAAGTTCCAAAATTACAACGGAATGTAAGATTAGTAGTATACGCTCCATGGAATGAAAGAAGACAAATGACCACAGGAGATAGTGATCTTGTAGGAAACGCTGTTTGCGCCTTTTATCCGGATCCTGATATGGGTCTACGATCCACAATTACCTATGATAGAGATTTAATGCAGTTAGAAGGTTTATCCAGGTCTGATATTTTTAGTCAGGCAGATGCTGTCAGACCGGAAAGACCATTTGATGCTTATAGAAGGCTGCGAGATAATCTTGGGTATATAAACAGTAAAATAGTTGAACAAAAAAGAGAACTTGAATTAAGAAGATCTGGTGCATTAGGATTACTACCCAGAGGAAGAGATACAAGTCATCTAATGGTAGTATCAGATCCATTAGAATCACTCAATCACCTAAAATCAATTGCAGTAAGAAACTATTTAGAAACAACGCTGCAACTTGAACAAAGACCTCTTTGGCGACGAGGACAATTAAAACCGCTTTTTGTAGTAACAGATGCTGATGATGAGCATCATGTAGAACTATATGTCTGGCAGTTGCGAGATGGGAATCAGCACTTACGGTATGATAACCAAAATGCCCAGGAATATTTACTTAATGGCGGTAATTATTTTAGCGTTGGACTTAATTATGACCATATAAGATCTCAAGCCGCTCATTATGTAGATGATGACAGAAGCCCTACTCATATTACTGCAGCACATAATCTAACTGACATTTTACAGAGTCGTGAAGTGAGAGCACGAAGGCGTGACGGTCGGGGAGGTAGTGAACTGTTAGACCGGCTCGCAACTGCAGCGTAACAGCTGTACAATAACATGAGTAAACGCAAATTGCTGTACAGTTTCAAGAATATGACTATTTACCTTGTGATATAAATATAACTAAGAATATAGATCCGACAAAAAGCACAAGTATAAGAATAAGTCCAAGAAGTATAAAAAGAAGTACCCGTATCAGATGTGAATGAGTGTTAACGACTGAGTGAGACGTTGAAACTTCAGATTCTATAACATATGGAATTTTTATATATTCAGAAATTTTCTTAAAAGCTGCCCTATGGGGAAATTGTGAAAATACACCGACATAGATTGTAACCGTTTTAGCATCATGTAATATAAAGCAGTATTTTCCAATTGCATGAGGTGAGGTGTGCGATGGCGTAATAGGTACTTCAGGTATATTATTTGAATACTGTAATGTAACCAAGTCGGGTATGGAAATTTCTTTTGTAATTATATATCCTGTTTCACCAATTGCTTTAATCGGTGCGTAGGCAAGATACCTGTATACAATAGTTTTTGATTTATTGTTAATTGTGACCCGTATCGGTATTAGAATTGATGCAACAAGAATACTAAGAACATATAATAAACCTGCAACCGTTACTACCATGCCGACAAAGTAATTTTGTGAGGCTGATAATCGAATATTTAGAATACTTGATACAGTATTTATTTCCGATACTGGAGGATGGGTAAGAGTTTGTATAAAAATTAAAAGCAAAGCTATAAGGACCAATAAAAAATATATAGTGGGGTAAACGACAAATTCTAATTGATTTTCATCTTCTTTTATAATATGCATAGTAATTATAGATTAGCAAAAAAGGTATAAAATAATCATCTATTAAAAATAAACTCGTAAAACATATTTGTCCAATTATGACAACACATGTTGTCAACGTAAACTAACTATATTATAATACCTCAATGGTTTCAGAGTTATCTATTCCCCGATCTGAATCTAGCATTTATTCTGCGTTAACAAGAGTATTTCCACCATCTGGGGTACCTAATGAACAGGAACAAAGAAGTGTGCAACTCATAAGATTAGTAAGTAGCTCAGTATTATATCCCGGAAACTTTGCAGGTGCGCAACCGTTGCATTCAGCGATGATGACTATATCTGATAATCCAGTGGTTACCCAGTCTATTGCTTTAGGAACCGGGAAAATATCCCAAGAGGATATACTGTATTTACGCCAAAGAAAAGGACGTGCACTCGGGCTCACAGAAATTGTTGCCCAAACGCCAGAATTTTTAGACCCCCAACATTTTGATCCATTACTTCGGGGTATGTCACCCGGTGAACTTTTAGATGCCCGGTTTAACACAATTCGGGTACTTGCCTCATACAATATACATACCAATGCATTTCATAACAGCATTACTCAATTAGGTATTCCAGATCCTGATCAATATTTACGAGAGCTTGTCACAGAACGTGATGTCCATGCTGCAGCATTTGTTGATTCTGCTTTAGGATCCTGGTTACAACGTCATGTAAAAGATACAGGTTTACCCAGAGAGCACATTCTTATGACCAGAGAGGGCTCACACGCACACGGAATAACAAAAACACTGGATGGGGAAGAGGTTGTTGCAGATATTGCAATTAATCAGGCATTGGTACCATCACTTGAAAGTATACGCGCAATTGGACAATTAGGAAGAGAGTATTTATTACGATATTTTAAAAATATGTCCCGATTTAATAGGGTAGTTGTTGTGCACACTAACCAGCATGCAGCAAATCTACAGGCTATTACAGAGCATGAAGATGATGCTGTTGAAAAAGTACCGATAGCAGAGCGGGCAATTGTTGCCGTGAGAAACCTGGTACCCGAACAATATCTGGACATAGAGCCAAAAGAGTATACCCCGGATCAGGCTGCACCATTTATAAGAAAAGCAGTTGAACAAGGAAAAGTAATCGTAGGTGTTGTTGAGAGATTGGATCCAATAAAACGGGGGGTTACGCAAATGAACCACTTTACTGATTTAGTAACGACATTATCCAAGACTTCCGATGGATTGCAAATTTTGCAAAATTTACGAATTGCCATAGTTGCAAAACCTAAAGTTTTTGAAAAAAAAGGAAAAGCCGCTGAATTTATGAATAGATATCAAAATACATATGAAGCACTGTTGCATGAAGTAAACAGACAATTCAGAGAGGTAACAGGCTTGGATGATGATTTCATAGTTATTAACCGTGATGATACTAAGAGGGTGGCTGGTATGCAGCCTTCTGAACTAAAAGATACTGTGTTTCCATTTTTTAATATATGCATGCAAATAGGGCAGGAAGGATTAAATAATGTTACACAGGAAGCTGCAATCCAAACTGCTTTTGGATTACAAGTACCAAGACCGGTTGTGGGTATTCTTTCACAAGACACAGGTTTTTCTGAAAAAGTAACAGACTATAAAATTAAAAATATGATGATACTTACTAATCCTTATGATCCTCAGGAGGTTACAAATGCACTAATTCATGCATATTACCAGGCAGTATTTATCAGAAATAATCCTCAATCTGTACTAGTTCAAGAAACGGTAGATAGCTTCCGTTCATATTATGAAAACCACTGTGCTGATTCATTTTATGCGCAGCCTTTAGAAGCCTTAGCATCTTATCGGCAAACGCGGGAATAATATTCACACCAGAACAAAAAAATGAAAACATAAATTATTAAACAAGCCATATGCCAAATGCAGAAAATCTCCCATTTATACCAGTTGCTAGCGTTTTGAAGCGTGGATCACTTCCTCAGGATGTATTAGGTGAATGGACAGAAAGATCAAATCCCGTAGTTTTGCGGGAAGATCCAAAAAGAACCATAGTTAAATTAGCAACACATGAAAATCATACAGTGGTATTTAAACAGGAATACCGCCCAGGGAATTTTGTCCATGAACGAAAAGCACTTCTTGCACTTAGCAGTAATTGGCATGGAACTTCTGGTATGGCACCATTTCCATTAGTAACAGATGTTGATATATTTCATCGGGAATTTCTTATGGAGAGAGTACCCGGTAAAAACGTTCAGGAAAGACTGGTTGATAATACTACTCCGTTACGCATGAGTGAAAAAGTCCATATTGCGGATGGATTACTCCAGGCAGTCGATTATGCACATTCTTTATCAATTGCACATTTAGATATCAAACCTGAAAATATTATGTATGATCAGCAGACGGGAAGAATTGCATTAGTAGATTGGGGATCAAGCGGGCATGGAGAAACCATTCATCAGTGTCATATCATCAATGTAAAACCTGAAATAGCACCATCCGGCTCAACAATGCCGAATGTGCCTAATATAATTATCCAGCCGCCGGAAATTATGAGACAGACTACAATTGACGGTGAACTTGCAGACAGGTATCAAGTGGCATCAGCTCTTGTTCAATTATTCTGGGGAATAGACTATCTTATTTATGCCGCAGAAAGTGGCCCACCGCGCATAAATATTGGGAAATTACGTGCTATGATAAAAAATGCACTGGGCTATGACACCCGGCAGGATACAATTCTAGATTTGGTAACTACAAATTTAAGTGCGTCAGTTTATGGCAGAAGGACTACTGAGGAAGATTTGAAATTAGGGTTAAAAGAATTGGATTCGCAAATTAAATAATATTTTTAATTTACTACCTATACATTTGTCTTCTGTACCTATCTAAAAATAAAAGTGAATACCTGATTGACAGTAACGATACTTTTATAGCATAGTTACAGTATGTATATACATAGAGCAGCAATTTTAAGAATATTCATAACGCTTTTATTAAGTTTAGTAATTATAGTATTTACTGTACCAATAATAGTAACGTATTGTCAGCCAATTCCGGGAGAGTTTGGCGGCGGCGGATGCGGACCGCGGCAAATCAATGGTACTTTGTACCCTATTTTATTGACACAGAGTAACCATACAATTGTCAATCTTACTTTTTATACTGTTCCCCAACTACTGCATACATCATTACCACCAAATACCCCGACGTATAAGACAACTTTTTATACTGATTCAGTTATCCTTATTTTACTCACAATTCTCATTTCTTATGGTATAGTTTGTTTTTTTGATTATTTTATTAACAAACTACATGCAAAGAAAGGTAAAAAAATTCAAGAGAAGAGGGTATTGAAAAAACATCAAAAGCTCAGTGATTAGTAGTATAACTCTAGTGAAAAAATAAAAAAGGTCTCAGTAATGAAACACAGATCGTATACCATCTTTTGAATTTTTGGGTATATATTTCTTTTCATTTTTTTCAATAACAAACATTACAATAAATGCAACTACCAGATAGAGTATTGTAAGTTTCGGATAATACGACATCGTCAAAACCATAAGCATACTGCCAATTGCACAAAATCCCAGAAATACAACTTTTTTATTCTGATTTGCCAGTAGATAGACACATAAAATAAGGGGAATAAATGTTGGTAGTGAATAACGGAAACTTGATACCATAATCCACGGTTGGGAATTGGTAGGAAATGTTAAGTATAAAATAAAATTTACAATACCGATAATATATACCCTGTTAATACCATAAATAGAAAGTTTTTTATTTCTCACTTTTTTATATACATATACTCCTAGTGCTATAAAAATAAGAAATGACCAGATATTATATTCTCCAAAATATGCATCAAGCATTGTTCCGGGATGACGCAATAACTGCAGCCAGACAGTATCATTAAGAAGTATCATTTGACCTTTAAAACCTAACATAGGCATCGGATAAAAAGGATTTTGCATGTATATATAATTTCTGACATACCAAAAAAGACCGAATACTGAAAAGGGGATTAAAAAAACTAAAAAACGGGTTAGTGATATTACCTTCCAGATATTTTTTATATACACAAGAAGTAAAAGAACTATAAAATAATCAGCTGTATATTTTGAGCCGATCAGCATTCCTAAAACAAATCCAAGTTTTGTAAAATACCAATAACTTTTTTGGGGTTTTTCAAGAAGGATTATTGAAAAAACAAAAAATACTGCCAGCCAAACATCAATACTAACTGCAATATACCAGCGAACGAGTACATTTAATGTTACAAACGTTAATGCAAAAAGTATTGAGGTATAATATGGCAAGCGAAAGGTCATGCCAAGTTTAAAAAGTGCAAATGCCAATATAATAACCGGGAACAAATTAGAAAGTGTAAGAGGAATATGAAGAAGTAGTAATATTGAATTAAATGCTTCTGAAGATCCCGGATAATACCATTGCATCAGTTTAAAATGCTGCGGATGAAGAAATGTACCATTCAGAATTGATTGAGATATAGGAATATGATAGTCCCTGCCATCTCCCGGACCAACAACCGGATTTAAGATTCCTGAATAGGTATAATATACAAGATAAAAACTCCAAATAATAAGAGCGCAAAATACGATTATTTTTACTTGGTTCATTAAACAAATTGTAGCATACCGTAATCCATTTACTATATTGTATTATAACTAATAGTTTTTGGCATAGAATCCATATTTTTTGTCTCATTTGAAGTAATCTATAATACCTATAAAAGTGGATGGTATAATTGTTTACTGTGTATGTCTGTTAAAGAATCTACCTTCTTGCCCGAGTTAGCAAGTGTGTCCTTACGTGATCAAGTGGAGGGAAGAATTAGGTATGTTTCAGATCTTCATTTACAGCCCGGTAAGCCAAAATATTTCGTTGCAAGAACCTTATTACACCATTTAGATGATTTAAATCCTATCTTGTGGAGTGAACCCCGATCAAGAGCAGAGATAAATGCAGTTACTGCAAGTTCCTATAGCGCTTTTCATCGAGCGTATAAATATGATACATGGGAAAATTTATATGATGAAGGTTTGTCCAGTATGGCTGATTATGAGAGAGTATGGAGTAATATGCTTGATAATGGCTATAATCAACGAATTATAACAAAAAGTTTTTGGGAAAAACCAACTTCCTATGCACCCTCTCGCACACCGGTTTTTTATCATATAATTAATGACTTTTTCGAAAAACCGGAAAATCATCAACCCTTAGTTATAGTTGATCTCGGTTCAGGTCCTGCCCATACTATTCCAACACTTAATACAGCAAGAGATTTAGTAGTAAAACCTGTTGGTATACCAATAGCTGATGAACTTGTAAGTATAGGAGCAGAAATTCCAATTGCTGCAGGTATTAGTGTGGATAAGGATGATAGAAATTTTGCAATTGTAAAAGCACTTTTAAATACTGAAGATCCGGTATTAGCGGAATCTTTGCGATCGCATCTATACCGTAAGATCTATAAAAATAAAAATAGCATGGTAGAAATAGTAACTGACATAGCTCAATATCCTGAAGTTTGTTACAAAAGTGTTACCAAATGGGCAAATCGATTATCAGGCAGGGGAAATGCAGATGTTATCTTAAGCAGTTTTTTTCGATATCAATTGCCAACAGATAGTCAAACGCAAGATGACTATTGGCAGTTAATTACCCGGTTATTGCGGGAAGGTGGAATTCTTATTGAGGTTGGCAATGAACTGGTTATTCCACAACCACAAATGAGGTATAATGTGCATGTTTTTGAAAAGAAAGATGGCAATTTGGTACACAGGGGTATACCCTTTGTAATTGACGATGAGGGCAAAGTATTAGCAGTTGATCAATCTTATTTTACCTAGCTTTTCTTTTTATTACGTTGATTTTTGAAATTAACTTTATTGGCTGAAATTTATTGTATATTCTCTAATGATTCTTTGGATTTTTTTTATTTTATTTTTTCACTTATAATATACGCACAAAATACGTCTATTTCATTGAAGAAATTGTAGCATACCTCAACTGGTATATACATTGTATAATATATAGTAATTAACAATTGTGAAAAAATTACTTCTAGTCATTGTTAGTATTTTATTTATTGCATCTTTTCTTAATATGGCTAAGGTCGTAACTTATACCTTTTGGCCGGACTT
>Ga0206821_10124_pt1 | contig 17655 bp, 19 predicted proteins | sample Alteio_BWOrgCont_85_FD_152860 | JGI IMG/M metagenome (GOLD analysis project Ga0206821, IMG submission 152860) | Enriched cells from forest soil in Barre Woods Harvard Forest LTER site, Petersham, Massachusetts, United States -... | ecosystem: Environmental > Terrestrial > Soil > Temperate forest >...
CCTGATGAACGTTGACGATACCATCGCCGCCATCGCCACGCCGCTCGGCGAGGGCGGGCTGGCCGTCCTGCGCATTTCCGGCGCGGACGCCCTGGCGATTGCCGATAAAATCTTTGTTCCCGAGGGCGCGAAATCCCTAAAACCCTCCGCCGCGCCGACGCATACGATCCATTTCGGGAAAATTGTTCGCGAGGGACGGCTCATTGATGAAGTGCTGTTGTCGGTCCTGCGCGCGCCGCGAACGTTCACGCGGGAGGACACGGTGGAGATCTCCTGCCATGGCGGCATCCTGCCAGCCAAGCTGGTCCTGGATACCATTTTGGCGAACGGCGCACGGCTGGCTGAGCCGGGCGAATTCACACGCCGCGCTTTTTTGAACGGGCGTATTGACCTCGCGCAGGCCGAAGCGGTGGCGGACTTGATCCACTCACGCACGGAGCTGGCGCTGGCGGCGGCGAATGAGCAGCTCGCGGGGAAATTGTCCCAGCGCATCAACCGGTTGCGTGACGATTTGCTGCATACGCTGGCGCACGTCGAGGCGCACATTGATTTTCCGGAGGAAGACATCGCGCCGGACACGAAAGAGCAATTACTCAAGCGCCTGGAAGAGGGCGTGGGGTTCATCGGCGAACTGCTGCGGACGGCGAATGAAGGGCAAATTTTGCGGCGCGGCATTCGCGCGGCCATCGTGGGCCGTCCCAATACCGGGAAATCGAGCCTGCTCAACCAGTTGCTCGGACGCGACCGCGCCATCGTCTCGCCCATCCCGGGCACAACGCGCGATACGATTGAGGAGACGGCCAACATCCGCGGCCTGCCGGTGGTGTTTATTGATACCGCCGGGTTGCGCGAGACGCACGACCAAATCGAAGTGGAAGGCATCCGGCGCAGCCGGCAATCGCTCGCGCAAGCGGAATTGATTTTGCATGTGCTGGACGCGGGCGAAGCGCTGACCGCCGAGGACCAAAGTTATTTCACCGAGTTCGCCGGAAAAAAGCGGATCCTGGTGCGGAACAAAACTGATTTGCCGGCCCAATGGCAATGGCCTCCGAAATTTGACGCACGCACGCGCGAAGCCTTTGATGCGGCAAACCTGGCCAATCCGGTTGATGTGAGTTGCGTGACGGGCCGGGGCATCGAATCACTCAAGGACGCCATCAAGGAAATGGTTTGGTCCGGCGAGGTAAAGGCGGAGATGCTGCAGGTGATGATCAACTCTCGGCACCAGGACGCGCTGAACCGCGCACGTACGGCAGCGGAGCGGAGTATTAAGGCGTTGCGCGGCGATGCCACGTTGGAATTGGTGGCGCTGGATTTGCGCATCGCGGTTGCGGCCGTGGGCGAGATTGTGGGCAAGACCACGACGGAGGATTTGCTGGATTCTATTTTTGGCCAGTTTTGTATCGGCAAGTGATCCAAGAGGTTGAAGGTTATAAAAGACACATGCCCAAGGCTAAGGCGAGATGGGCGGATACGCTCGCAGACTCGCCCGCTGCCGCGGATATGGTATGATTTATTTTGGACTTTTACCCCGGGATAAATCCCGGGGCTTTGAATTGGGCTTGCTGCGCAAGCGACTTTTTTTGAATTGGGAAATGACTCTCACAGGGATACTGCGGCAACTATTTCGTGATTGAGTTGTTCAATCTGAACGGTTTCGGTTCTGTTGGTTGCTAACGAAAAGCAGATTACCCGCAGATGAACATCACCAAATGCCTCCATTTGATTCATTTTCTCTGGGCCGGCGCATGGAGCGTAATGTTGCTGGTCATGCTTTCACCGCCGGAAGAACCGCATCTTATTTTTTTCCCGATCTTCGCCATAATATGGATGGCATATGGCATAGCCTTATTGTTGTTTGATCATGCATGGGCCTGGTGGGGAAGTTTTGTTTGCAGCGTAATCTGGCTTTTTGTGATGACCTATAGTCTCTGGATGGATTTTGCCTACATGCCAAGCAATATAAAAGAGGAAGGCATCCGTGGTTTCTATAATTACGATATAACCGCTTATTTAATCATGTTGGCCATTGCTGCCCTTTCAGCAGGCATAGTTGCGTTATTGCTACATACACGTCATCAGATTTTAAAAAGCCGGATCAATGAGTGGTCCGTACAATTTGTTCAGAGGCAAAAGCGATTTCTTTGGATTGTCACGAGCACACTGTTTTTATTGATTTTTATAATTGCGTCTCTGGCGTGGCATTATGTTTTTTGAAGACCTGTTTTGTATCCGTAAATAAAAAAGGCCGCGTAATGACGCGGCCTTTCTGAAAATCTTGCGCCGATTTAAGCCGGGGCGGGCGAGGGAGCGCCGAGACCGGGCAGCTTGGGCGGCGCGGGTTTGGGCGGTACTTCCGGCAAGGGTGTTCCAGCCGGCGCGCCCATAAGGGCCCCGCCCTGGGGCTTGGGCGGAGGCGGGGTAAATTTTCCAGTATGGACGATTTCCTCGACCTGTGAGCGGTCGAGGGTTTCGTATTCGAGCAACCCGTTGGCAATTATTTCCAGCTTGTCACGATTGCCGAAAATGAGGTCGTGGGCAGTCTTATAACCCGCGTCAATGATGAGCTTGATTTCCTCGTCAATTTCCCGCGCGGTGCCCTCGCTATAAACTTTCGAGCGGGCCATTTCGCGTCCCAGGAAAATGTATTCGTCGTCGCTGCCGTATTGCACCATGCCGAGCTTGTCGCTCATGCCATACTGGCAAACCATCGCGCGCGCCATGTTGGTGGCCATTTGGATGTCCATGGCCGCGCCGGTCGAGATATCGCCCGAAACGATTTCTTCGGCGATGCGCCCGCCCATGGTGACGGCGATGTCATCGAGCATTTCCTTTTTGCGACGGCTTAAAATGTCCTTTTCGGGCAATTGCATGGTGGAACCGAGCGATTGGCCGCGGGGAATGATGGTCACCTTGTGCAACGGATGTGTGTGCTCGAGGAGGACGTTGACAATGGCATGTCCGGCCTCGTGCCAAGCGGTGCATTTCTTTTCTTCATTGGTCATGGCCAAGCTGCGACGTTCGCGGCCCCAACGGACTTTATCGCGCGCCTCTTCCAGTTCGCCCATGCCGACGGCTTTTTTATTCAATCGCGCGGCGAGCAAGGCCGCTTCGTTCAACAGGTTCGCGAGTTCCGCGCCGGAATAACCGGGCGTCCCGCGCGCGATGATGGACAAATCGGCGGTCGGATCGAGCTTCACGTTTTTGGCGTGGACTTTCAAAATGGCTTCGCGCCCGCGCACGTCGGGCAAATTCACAACGACCTGCCGGTCAAAACGTCCGGGACGGAGCAGCGCCGGGTCGAGGACGTCCGGGCGGTTCGTCGCAGCAATAATGATGATGCCTTCCTGGGTGTCGAAACCGTCCATCTCCACGAGCAAGGCATTCAGGGTCTGCTCGCGTTCATCATTGCCGCCGCCCAAACCGTGCCCGCGCGAGCGGCCGACGGCGTCAATTTCATCAATGAAAATCAGGCAGGGAGTATTGCGGCGCGCCTGCTCAAACATATCGCGCACACGGCTGGCGCCCACGCCCACAAACATCTCCACGAAATCCGAACCGCTGATGCTGAAGAAGCTCGCGTCGGCCTCGCCGGCGATGGCTTTGGCCAGCAACGTTTTGCCGGTGCCCGGAGGCCCAACCATCAGGACACCCTTGGGAATGCGCCCGCCGAGTTTCTGGAATTTCTTCGGGTCTTTCAAAAATTCGACCAGCTCGGAAACTTCCTCGATGGCTTCGTCAATGCCCGCGACGTTCTTGAACGTCGTTTTGTTGCGGTCTTTGGCGAGCAACCTTGCCTTACTCCGGCCAAAGCTCAACGCGCCCTTGCCGGCAATCTTGATTTGGCGGATGAAGAAAAACCAAAACAACACGCCGATGCCGACGAAGAACAAAAGTTGGTAGCCGATATCCGAAAGCATGGGGTTGGGGATGCTGACGTGGATTTTATCCGACGTGAGCAGCTTGTCCTCCATGGTCGGGGTCAGGATAACATCCGGCGCGGTGAATGTTTCTTCCACCGACTTGCCGCTGCTGTCCAGTATAAGTTTTCCCGTTTTATCCGCCTGAAGAAATTTACCGTTAATGGTAACTGCCCCGCCCATGGTGGGGTTATAGGTAATCGTCGCGCTTGAAACCTGGTTGGAATCAAATTTTTGGAAGAATTCCGATTCTTCCAGCGTCGTCCCGGGTTGCGGGCTTAGATGGCCTTTCACCACCATCAGCGCCACCAGTGCACCAAGGATGACAATCCACGCGACCCATGTGAAGGGAGGCATATTCAGTCCGCCCGGCGGCTTTTTCTGACCCCGGTCATCCTTTTTATTGTCGTTATCGTCAAACATATCTTCTTTTCCTGCCTGTTTGGATGGCAAACTATCATGTCATTGCCACTTTCGCAACTGGCGAATTTCCATTATAACTTACACCATGCGAGTCGGTTTGCTCAAACTGGATTCCAATTTATTTTTGTCGCCCCTGGCGGGGTATACCAACCTGCCGTTTCGCCTCGTCGTGCGCGAGCTGGGCAGCGTGGGGCTATGCACGACCGACCTCGTAAACGCCCGCTCGTTGCTGGAGCGCAACCCAAAAGCGCTCAAATTAATCGAAACCCGGCCCGCCGATTCGCCGCTGGCCGTCCAGTTGTTCGGCAGCGTGCCTGAGGAGATGCGCGACGCGGCGCAAACCATTGAAGCTCTGGGTGTTCAATCAATAGACATCAATATGGGCTGTCCCGTTCGAAAGGTTTGCAAAGTGGGCGGCGGCTCGGCGATGATGATGGAGTTGGAGAAAACGGCGGCGCTCGTCCACGGCATGGTCAATACCGTGAAAATCCCCGTGACCGCCAAAATGCGGCTGGGTTGGGACGACGAAAACCTTACGGCGCCGGATTTGGCGCGTGCACTGGAAGGAGCGGGTGTCGCCGCCATTTTCGTGCATGGCCGCACGCGCGAGCAGGGTTTTGGCGGGACGGTGAATCTGGCCGGCATCCGCAAAGTGGTCGAAGCGGTGAAGGCCATCCCGGTCATCGGGAACGGCGATATTACGACCCCGCAAGCCGCAAAAAAGATGTTCGAGGAAACGGGCTGCGCGGGCGTAAGCATCGGGCGCGGGGCATTTTATGACCCGTGGATTTTCCGGCGGACGCTGCAATATCTAAGCAATGGCCAGGATGCGCCGCCAGCCGAGCCGCCGTTCGCCGAGCGTGTGCGCGTGATGTGCCGGCATATGGATTTGATGGTGGAAGTGTTTGGCGAGGAGCACGGCTGCCGAATGTTCCGCAAAGTCGCGCCGTGGTATGCCAAGCGCTTCGGCCCGTGCCATGAATTTAACAAGCGCGTTGTGAAAATCTCTTCGCGCACGGAATTTCAGGACGTGCTGGAAAATTATGTCCGCTGGCGGCAGCAGTTCCTGGATGACAAGGGCGAATTGCTCCCGCGCTTTCAGCAGCCGCCCATGGTGGCTTCCTTCATGCGCGATGAACCGGCCGTGGCGCAGCGTGAAAACATTCCCGTGCCTAAAGGGCCGGTCGAAGTGTGGTAAAAACGGAGAAAATTGCTGCAACGGTCACTGCTTCGGGCGCTTTGGCCGTCGAGGTTTTTCGCCGAATACTTTATCAATCACTTCGCGGAATTTGCCATCAAGGATGGACTTTGGCCCCTCGCCGGGCGTCGGGTTCAGCTCTTCCTCGAGGTCGAGCACAAAGCGCTTCAGCCGGTCGCACCGGGCCTGAGTTTTTTTGATGCAAACTTCGAGTTCCCCGACTTCCTTCCTCAAAGCTTCAGCGATTTCCTGTTTATTCATAACTGCGCCAAAGATAGATATATCCGTACCGTTAAACCAGCCTGGAAATACAGATGCCGCGGTCACTAGCTTTTTAGATTGCGATGTTTGTAGTGCACGATTTTAAACTCCGGCGTGTCCCGGATTTCTTCCACGGCGGTAAACTTGTCCTCAAATCGCGGAAAGAAGGCGTCGCCCTCGACATCGCGTTTCACCAGGGTCAGGTAAAGGTCCGAGCAGCGCGGCAAAGCCTCCTCGTAAATCTGCGCGCCGCCGCAAATGAAAATGTCGTTGGGAAACTCTTCCGGGTTCAACCGGTCCAGCGAATTGGAAATGAAAATCTCGGTCTCCACCTTTTCACCCAGCCTCGAAAAATGAAATTGATAGGCGCTCTTCAGGAGGTTGCCGCGCGATTTGCCGCCGCGCCATTCCTGGAATTGGCCGAAGATTTCCGGATGCTGTTTGATGAGCTTGCGGGGATGCTTGGTCAGGACGAGATTTTTGCGGCCGGGCAGCGGGTTGCCGATGCTTTCAAACGTCTTTCGCCCCATCACGATGACGTTGCCCATGGTCACCTGCTTAAACCATTTGAAATCGTCGGGCAAATACCATGGGATTTTCCCCTGCGCCCCAATCACGCGGTTTTGCGACATTGCAGCAATGGCTTTGAAGTGTTTCAAGGATAACGTTAAACGCTATTGCTTAGAAACTTGCAACCGGCAGGCCGGAACCGCAACTATTTTCACACCGCTATCGGCGCCTTAATGCCTGGGTGCGGGTCGTAGCCGACCAGCTCAAAATCCTCGAATTTGAAATCATGGATGTTGCGCACGGCTGGGTTTAATTTCATTTGCGGCAGCGGGCGCGGCTCGCGCGAAAGCTGGAGTTTGGCCTGCTCGACATGGTTCGCATAGAGATGCAAATCGCCGAAAGTGTGCACGAAATCGCCGGGCTTTAAATCGCAGACCTGCGCGACCATCAAAGTGAGCAGCGCATAGCTGGCGATGTTGAACGGCACACCCAAAAATAAATCGGCGCTGCGCTGGTAAAGCTGGCAGCTTAGCTCGCCATCGCTCACGTAAAACTGGAACAGGCAATGGCACGGCGCCAGCGCCATTTGTTCAGTCTCACCCGGGTTCCACGCCGTGACGATGTGCCGGCGGCTTGCGGGATTCTTTTTGATGTGCGCGATGACCTCGTCAATCTGGTTGACGGAACGCCCGTCGACCGTGCGCCAGTCACACCATTGCTTCCCATAGACCGGCCCCAAGTCTCCTTTTTCATCCGCCCACTCGTCCCAGATGGTCACTTTATTTTCCTGCAGGTAACGGACGTTGGTATCGCCGCGCAAAAACCAAAGCAATTCGTAAATGATCGAGCGCAGGTGCAGCTTCTTGGTGGTCAGCACAGGGAAATTCTGGCGCAAGTCAAACCGTGCCTGTGCGCCAAACACCGAATACGTGCCTGTGCCCGTGCGGTCGGCTTTGAACTTCCCGCGTTCCAGCACATGCCGCAGCAAATCGAGGTATTGAGTCATCGCGGGAAAAATTTAACCATGAAAAGGCGGCAGGGCGAAAAGAAAAATCGTCCTAGTGAAAAGATTAGAGGCTATGATTGCGGAACTAAAGGGAGATCCGAAAAGCGTACCGCTAAAAGATCCATCAGGGCCGACCGGCTAAATAAAAAATAAATTGCCGGATGGCCGAAAGAGGGCCATCCGAAAGTCGAATTTTAACGGGTATTCGTCAAACCAGGCCGCTCGCCTCGTTCATGCGGATACGTTCTTTCTCTTTGTTCTCCGCGATTTGGATGTCCTTATCAGGATCACCTGATGTTTGTTTGGGCAAAACTTCGCGGCCCATGCGCACCACACCGTTTTTTTGCGTCTGGCCGGAGCCTTTATTGTCTTGAGTTGTATTCATACTGTTTGATGGTTGATTTATATTTTTCCTTGGTTAGCAATCCAACCTAACACTTCGCCACACAGTTCCTATGGGGTCTCCACCCCATGAGGGAGGCCGCCCTCGCAAATGCATTTTCCATCCTCACGGTTACGGTCGAATAAGTTGTAATTGGCCCGAACTTGTGATTTGCCATTCCTCCCGGAACGGGCCTTCATCACAAGTGCCGACAATTTTCACCGATGTGACCGGCCGGAGAAGACTTCCCGGCCCGGCAAAATTACGGGGTGTGAAGTGCACGACCGCTCCCGGGCTCCACTTGGCGCTCGAACCCATGAAGGTATAGGTCCGTTCCGGAACGCGCTGGGGCAGAGACATATTAGGATCTCCGGTATAAGTCATGGGACTATCGCCCCACATGTACCCACGGAAACTAACGTTATGTAACTCCTGTCCGCTCGAATTTATAACAACCATATATTGCGCGCCTCCTGACTGGCCGGGCTCAAGCCTGGCCTCAACTGGCGCAAATTTTGTGTCCTGCAATGAATGGCAGCCTGCCAGCAGGGCAACGAAAACACCTGAAATGAGGAGGGTGGCAACCCGCACAGATTTGAAGAATTCTTTCATAAAATATTTTTTAGCGCCGCGCCCAGTTCCGGAAACTGAAACTGAAATCCCGCTTCCGCAAACCGTTTTGGCACGACGCGGCAACTGTCCAGCGCGAGCGAAGGGTCGATTTTCATCAACCACGCGCCTATTTTCACGGCCCAGACAGGGGCAGGAGGGCTCCAGGGACGATGCAATGCCCGCCGCAATTCGCGCATAAATTCTTCGTTTCTGACAGGATTCGGCGCTACGGCGTTGAACGTGCCCGACAGATCCTCGCGCGCAATACTTTCGCCGAAGATTTGCATCAAATCGCGGATGGAAATCCAACTCACAAATTGTTTGCCGTTACCGGCGCTGCCCCCCAGAAACCATTTCGTCAAAGTTGCCAAAACCGGCAATGCGCTGCCGCCGCCAAGCGCAACGCCAATTCGCAGCAAGACCTTGCGTGTTTTTGGAGTGGGAGCGGTATTGAAGGCGGATTCCCATTGACGGCAAATATTCGCCAGATTGTCCGAACCGTTTGGCGAGTTTTCATCGCAAATACTTTCCCCGGAATTGCCGTAAAAGCCAATTCCGCCGGCCTGCACCCAAATACGCGGCGGCACTTTCACATGCTCCATCGCCAGGGCGAGGGCACGGACGGAATTGACGCGCGATTCCATCAAGGCACGGACATTCTCCGGCGTGTGCCGGCAGTTGATATTTTTTCCCGTGAGATTGACGACGGCGTCCGCGCCGTCCAAAAACTTTATCCATTCGCCAATTTGTGCGCCGCTCCATTCGGCCTCGATAACCCCATCGTTGCGTTTGCGCGGCGCACGGGTGAGCACGATGACTTCGCCATATTTTGCGTGGCATTCACGCGCCAGAACGGAGCCGATAAACCCGCTCCCGCCCGCCAGCACGATGCGCTTTTTATTCATGCAAACACGTTCGTTCAGTCCGGCAAAAGTTCCAGCGTCAATTTGGGCGCGGGCCGCACGCTTAAAGGGTTCGCCTCAAAATTTTTCCCTTCCAAATCTCCCAGCCAGCTTTCGACTAAGGCATGAACCATGGTTAAATCCAGATGGTCATGCCGCGACGGATATTTTTCCAGGTTCGTTCGCGCCAGTTTGAAAAGTGCTGCCGATGGACGCAGGCGGTTTTTTTGCAAGTGCACGAACGCACCCGCCAGTTGGATGAGCCCCTTATAAAACGCGCCGTTCGCGCCGTGCTTGTCCGCGAGCCAGAGATTTTCCAGAACGTCGTGGGCCTCGTAAAATTGCTGGTGATTGAAGCAATGAAAATAGCCCGCGTAATGCGGGTCAATTTTTTGGCCACGATGCGATTCGATCATCGTGGCGATGCGTGCGCTTTTGCGGCTCACCGTTTGAACATACAAAAAACGCGAAAAGAATGCAGCAAAGACTTGCGCCCGCCTGCCGCGCGATTAGCTTTCTCGCATGAATCTTGAAGATCACCTGGGCGATATCATCAGCAAGGCGCGCGCGATGAGCCATGTCTCCGAATCGGCGGCGGCCAGCATGGCGGGAATTTCTGAAAAAGAACTCTCGGCCCTCGAAGAAACTGGGAATGCCGGAAATCTGAAAATCAATTTTGCCGCGCTCGGCAAGATCATTGGCCTCAATCCACATAAGCTCGAGGCCATCGCCAAAGGCTGGTTGCCGGCCAAAAAGGATTTAAGCATTTGGCGTGAGCTGCGCACTTTCAACACGGCAGGCGATGGGATGACGGTGAATTGTTATCTCGTTTGGGATGAAGTCCAGCGTGACGCGGCGGTTTTCGATACCGGCCTGGATGCGACGCCTATTTTAAACTGCATCACCGAAAATCAACTGACGCTCCGTCACATTTTCATCACACACTCGCATTGGGACCATGTCGAAGTGCTGCCGAAAATCCGTGAGGCGTGGCCGAAAGCGAAAGTGCATACCAGCTCAAAAAAAGCGCCGGTCGACCAGCACAACAAGTCGAGCGAAATCATCCATCTTGGCGGCTTGCGCGTGACGCATCGCGAAACGCCCGGCCATGCCGACGACGGCGTGACCTATCTCGTCGGCAACTGGCAGGAGGACGCGCCGCACGTCGCTATTGTGGGCGATACGATTTTTGCCGGCTCGATGGGCCGCGGAAATCCTGACTGGAACCTCGCCCGGCAAAAAGTGCGCGAGCAGATCTTAACGCTCCCGCCGGACACTCTACTTTGTCCCGGCCACGGCCCGTTGACGACCGTCGCGGAAGAACGCGAACACAATCCGTTCTTTTGACAGCAATTGACATTTTCAGGGTGAAGATTACACTTAGTGTATGACAATGCTTTTGCAAACCAGGGTGAAGCCGAAAGTGGCGGCCAAATTTCAAAAGGCAGCGCACCGACGCGGGCTTTCGCCATATGCGTTCTTGCAACAAATCGTGACTGACGCCGCTTCATCGGCCGATGCCGCTACGTCTGCCGCCAGCCTTGAGTTGAGCCGCCAAGGGTTTGTTTTACCGGAACTACCCGGCGAAATCGAGCGCGAAAAAATCCGCGCCGCCATCGCCCGTCGCCATGTTTCTAGCTGACACCAGCTTTATTGTCAGTCCGTTCGCCAAAACGCCGAAGCGCCGCGCATGGGCGCAAAAGTTTTTTGAACAACACAACAACCGTTTATGGACGACGGCAGCGGCATTTACCGAAGCGAGCCATTTGATTGGGGATTTCAGAATCGTTGCCAAAATCATCGGGGATTACCATTTTGTGTTGGACGTGGAAGAAGAAAAAGCAGCGCTGGCCGTGTTGCTGGAAAAATACGCGCCGGAAATGGACTTTGCGGATGCGACAATTGTACGCGCGAGTGAATTGTTTCCATCGTTCAAAATCATCACGAACGACAGCCATTTCAACTGGTACCGACGTAATCGCGATGAAAAATTACCGGTCATCAGGATCCCTGAATGAGGACCCTCCCAAACCGGTGAACCAAACGACCGATTCATTCAAAACTTTTGCCGTTTGGCTGGCGGCGTTGTTTTTGACGGCGTTGGGCGCGCAACTCTGGATCGCCTGGCTCTACGGTTCGCCCCTCCTCATGTGGGACCAATGGTACGAAGCCCCCTTCATCAAGGCCTGGGTGACCGGCCAATGGACGCTGTCCGACTTCATCGCCGCGCACAACGAGCATCGCATCTTCGCGACGCGAGTACTGGAGGCAAGCCTCGTTTCACTCAACGGACGATGGGAGCCGATGGTGGAGATGACCGCCAACGCGTTCCTTCATGCCGGTCTCGCGTGCCTGTTGGCGTTTTGTCTTTGGGATTTTTTGGGACGAAAAAACGGCTGGCTGGTGTGCTTTTTAGTAACACCTTTTTTCTCTCTGCCCTTTGCGGGCGAAAACGCCATTTGGGGAATCAATTCGCTCTACGATTTCCTGGATATTTTTGCGCTGCTCACCCTTGTAGGTCTCGGATTTGGCAAGTTCGGCAGCGTGCTTTGGTGGCTTGGATGTCTTGCCGCAATCGTGGGATTGTTCACGGTGGCTTCCGGTTTGCTCGCGCCGCTGGCCGCCGGTGGATTGATCGTCCTGCGAATGCTCAAAGGCCGCCGGTTCGATAAGGCAGGCATGATATCTGTGGCTGTGTGCCTGCTCATTGTCGTGCTCGGCGCGGTCCTGAATGTCACCAAGCAGGAGGACCACTCGTTCCAGGCGCATTCGTTTGTGGAATTTACCAATGCCCTGGCGCGCGATTTAAGCTGGCCGTTTTATCACGCGCCGGAGATGCCTGTGTTCATCGTCCTGCCACTGGTGTTTTTGTTGGTTCGCTATCTGCGCCCCAATTTTCAAGCGCCACGAGCGGCGGAATTCCTTCTCGTCCTGGCGTTGTGGAGCGTGCTGCAATCCGTCGCCATCGCTTATGGCCGGGCTAATTACGGAGGCGACTTCCCGGCCAGCCGTTACACGGACATGTTCCAAATGTTCGTCATCGCCGCCGTGTTTGCCGCGATGCTGCTCGCGCAGTTATCGGAACGTTATCCAATCCGTAGCGGGATTTGCGCGTTCGCGTATGTCGCCATCATTTTTTATAATGTGTGCGTTATTTCACAAATCACGGTGAGCGGCCTTTTGGCCCCGACCCGCATGTGGAATCTCGTGGCGGAGGAACGCGTGCAACGATTCGAAGCCACCGGCAACGAAGCTGACTTGCTGGAACGGCCCACCGTGCGCCCGGACCCCAGCCTGGCCCTGAGCGTCCTGAGCGATCCCGCCCTGCAAACCGTTTTGCCCGCCATCTGCCTGCCGCCGTCGCCCGTCCCAAAAACGGGCCGGCTTTCCGCACTTTCGCAATGGTTGCAGGAACATGCTCCTGTGATTTTGTCCACTGGTTTGGTATTGTTTATCGTGCTATGTGGATATGGGCTGGCGCGGGGAGCTCCGGGGTTACCGCAAAAAAGCCCGGTCCGCGTTTTGGCTTTACTGGCCGGACTGGCGGCACTGGGTTTTGTTTGGTCGAAACATACTGTGACTCGCCAATCCGTGGAATACGATTTGCAGCAGCAAATCGTCGCTAATTTCCAGCGCGCCGGTAATCTGAAGCGCGCGGCCATCCACGAACAAAAGGCGGAAGCGCTGAAGCCATAGCATTATTTTTTGGTTTAATTTACCCGCCCAAACGGTTTGCTTTTGGGCGGCAAGGCTTGCAATCGCCGATTACGCGGATTTGAAACCACCGAGCCCAACCCGCCTTCGCCAAGACTTCGGCGCGGCAAGAAATAAACAATCTTTTATTTCCTGAAAAAGGCTAAATTTACCTAAATTTGGTTAAAATTACCTAAAATCCACCTAAATTTAGCTTAACGAGCCAAACGGAAACCTTATCCCGCGACCCAGGCCCCCGGGGAGGGGGCATAAATAGATTGGATTAGGTTACATTAGGTTGGAGTAGCCCAAACCAGATTTAGACAGAATGAACAAAATAAACGGAATCAGTCCGAATCATTCTATCCGGTCTGTCAAAACGTTATGTCAAAAAACAGACTCCGAACATTCTCGAAGCCGGTGAACACGTGAGTTCACTATGCGAGGATCTTAACACAAGAGGGAAAAATCATTAGTTCGTGACTGCCTATAAAAAATTTATGGAGAAACGCAGGAAATTTAGGGAGACGTCACTATCCTAATTGATGGTTGATGGCCTCTCGACTTTTTTGTATCTCCCCCAAGCATAAGGCCACTTCAAAACCAGAACCGGCTTGTCCCATGTTTCCGACGCCCCCACTTTGCCGTCATGCCAGATCACAAATTCGCCATTGCATGTCGGGCATCGAAATATCACACGGGGCCAGCCATGCGCAAAGTAAAACCCTGGCCGATGCTTCGCGCAACACGGACAGCGAGGAAGTATCATTGGGAGCCGTTTAAAACCCTTATAGAATGGATATACTAAAATCATATAGATGGCCAAGCCAGCAACAGCTCCTGCTAAAAAACGAAAGGCCGGCTGTATGGGAGCCAGGAAAGCTCCTGTCATCCCAATGACTTCACATCCAATCGCGAAGAGCAGATCTATAAGTCCAAATCTCACGGCAGTCGTGTGGCCTAATGATAAAAGCTGAACCACGCCGGAACAAAAGGCAAATTGAAACAGCCCGCATCAAGAGCGGCGGCGAACCAGCAAACCCAGGGCGCCAACGGCCAGCAACGCAAGCGATGATGGTTCTGGCACAGGGATGACCACCATGTCTTCGGCGTCGCCTGCGCCGGAAATCACGTCGGAACCTAGCAAAGTGCCGGAAGTCGTGTATGCACTTACCGTCCCGTCCCCATAACTGTCCACTAAAAGATGTCCCTGCCCATCCAGGGCCGTGTGTCCGCCCACGCCGGAAATAAGCGGGCTCGTGACGGTGCTGCCGCCGGTGGTGTATTCGTCAATGCGGCTCTCGATATCCGGCGGCCCGTCCTGGATGGACACATAGATGTCTCCGCCGCCCACCGTCAGGGCGTTGATGAAGTTTGGCGTTGTGATGAGTTGCCTGCTAATCGGTGAGCCGGAGGCGGTGTACTCGCCAATGACACCGTGGTAAGTATTGCCTAACGTCTCGTCTCCGGTCGAGTAGGCCGTGTAAAGATTATCTGAGCTGTCCACCGCCAGCGCGGAAATATTTATCAGACTTGGGCCCATCGCGATATTGAATGAGTTCAACAGTGTCCCGCCAGTGTTGTATTCGGACACGGTGTCGCCTGTTGCGACGAACAAGTGGCCCTGCCCGTCAGCCGCCAATTGGGGCACGCCGGTGCGGTCGGACAACGTCAGGAAGGAGGAATTGATAGCCGTTCCGTTCAGGGAATATTCCCCGATCGTGGCCGTTGTCGTGCCGCCGGCCCATTCGCCTACAAACAAGTCCGTCCCATCGGTGGCAAGGCTCATGCGCACCTCGACGCCTGAGCCGGCCGCAGGCGTCGTGATGAGACTGGAATTGATGGTCGAACCCGTGGCCGAATCAGGGCCAAAGGAAAGGCTGTAAGCGCCGATGCTGCCGGTATTCTCGCCATCCTGGGCCACAAAGACATCATCCTGGGCGACTGCGGGAATGATGTTCGAAATACTGCTGATAATACAAAAGGCAGCTATCGCAAAAGTTCGCTTCGATTGCATAAAGTTTTCCCTTGTGCCGAACCATTTATAAAAATGGCCTGGTCTTATTTATCTGATGGTACACGGTAGCAGGCCTGCAGAATGAATTCAACCCCCATTTGGAAGGGTGGGCCTAAGATGGCTGGCAATATCTTTGAAAAGTCGCAACATATTATTCCCCAGTTATTTGTGAAGAGCATGGCCGTAAGAGCATATCAAACGGGGCCTGCTGAGAATTTGCAAATTGACCACTTCGGGCGGCATTGTTAGCCTCTCGGTTCGTTTTCCAAACGATTTTATGCGACATACTATTTCGGTGCTGGTGGAGAACAAGTTCGGCGTGCTCACGCGCGTAGCCGGGCTGTTCAGCGGGCGCGGCTATAACATTGACACCCTCAACGTCGGCCCCACGCACGACCCCAAACTTTCGCGCATGACCATCGTCACGCATGGCGACGAAGCGACGGTGGAGCAGATCGTCAAGCAGCTCAATAAATTGCCGGACGCCATCAAGGTGCAGGATTTTCGCGATGGCGAATACGTGGACCGCGAACTGGTGCTGGTGAAGGTTGCGGTGGACTCCAAGTCCCGCGCCGAAGTGATGCAGATCACGGACATCTTCCGCGCCAAGATCGTGGACGTGCAGCCCAAGTCCCTGACTATCGAAGTGACTGGCACGGAAACCAAAGTGGAAAAATTTTTGGAACTGATGCAGACCTTCGGAATCACGGAACTGACCCGCACGGGCAAAGCCGCGTTGCCGAGGAAGTGAATGTATTGTAGAGTATGATGTCATGAGTTCATCCGTCCAATTTTTAACGAATGAAAAAGGCAAAAAGACCGCCGTCGTTTTGCCGATCGAAGACTATGAAAAGCTTCGGGAAGATTTGGATGATTTGGCAGTAATTGCCGAACGTCGCGACGAAGAGACCATTCCACATGCGGAGTTCAAGAAAGGGCTCAAGCGCAATGGCCTTTCGCATTGAGTGGAAGAAATCTACTCGTAAAGATTTGCGCAAGCTGCCGTCCCTCACGGTGGACAAAATCATCGAAGCAATCGAAGCGTTGACAGAAAACCCTTTTCCCCACGGTGTTGAAAAATTGAGCGGTTCGGAACACGCTTATAGGATCAGGGTTGGTGATTACCGGATCATTTATGAAGTTGTTCCTAATTTGAAGTTAATCGAAGTCCAACGGGTTCGTCATCGCAAAGATGTCTATCGTTTTTGAAATTTTACAAATTGACCCCCTCCCTTCGCATTGCTAGCCTTAAAGTTCGATTTTATGTCAAAAGTCTATACCGACAAGGACGCCGATTTAGGCGTGTTACAAAATAAAACTCTCGCCGTGCTCGGCTTTGGTTCCCAGGGCCACGCGCACGCGCTTAACCTCAAAGACAGTGGCCTGAAGGTCATCATCGGCCTTTACGAAGGCAGCAAATCAATACCCGTCGCGAAGGAAAAAGGTTTTGAAGTTGTCACCACCGCTGAGGCCGTACGCCGCGCCGACGTGATTTTCGTCTCGCTGCCGGACACGAAGCAGCCCGCTGCCTATCAAAAGGACATCGCGCCGAATTTGAGCGCCGGCAAAACGCTGCTCTTCGCGCACGGTTTTTCGATCCATTTCAAAACCATCGTGCCGCCCAAGAACGTGAACGTCATCATGGTGGCGCCCAAGGGTCCCGGCCACACCGTCCGCCGCCAATACGTGGAGGGCAAAGGCGTGCCGAGCCTCATCGCCGTTTACCAGGGCGGCAAAGCGGCCAAAGCCATTGCCCTCGCCTGGGCCAAAGGCATTGGCGGCACGCGCGCGGGCGTCCTCGAAACCAATTTCAAAGAAGAGACTGAAACCGATTTGTTCGGCGAGCAGACCGTCCTGTGCGGCGGCGCGAGCGCGTTGGTGCAGGCCGGTTATGAAGTGCTCGTCGAGGCCGGTTATTCGCCGGAGATGGCTTACTTCGAATGCCTGCATGAGCTGAAGCTCATCGCCGATTTGATGAACGAAGCCGGCATCAGCGGCATGCGCTTCTCCATTTCCGAGACCGCCAAGTGGGGCGATGTTTCCGTGGGGCCGAAAATCATCGATGCCAGCGTCAAGAAACGCATGAAGGCCGCGCTCAAGGACATCCAGTCGGGCAAATTTGCGAAGGGCTGGGTTGCGGAATACCAGGGCGGCTACAAGAAATACAATGCGCTGCTCAAGAAAGGCGAAAACCATCCAATCGAAAAAGTCGGCGCGAAATTGCGCGGGATGATGCCGTGGATGGGGAAGAAAAACATCAAAGGTGCGCAGGCGGCGTACTAATTTAAAACTTCGAACACGAAAGCCGCTAGACGAGGTTCCGGCGGTTTTTTTGTTTTTCAATCTGTGTCCATCTATGGCTGGAAATCAACCACCCAACGATGTCGGATCTCCCACATCGCCCTTGTTGAAGCTCACGTAATCCTCCGTTAAATCGGCGGCGTAAATCACCGCGCCCGCTTTGCCGAGGTTAAGATTGATGTGCAAATCAAATTCCTTCGGTGCGGCGGCAGCACAGAGTTCCTTGAAGGTGGCTTTGGTTGGCTGGCCGCGTTTGAGGCCCCAGAGAATGTCTTTCGAACCCGGCGTGCTGTAGCCGATATCCATTTTTTCTTCTACAATTTGCGCCGGCGAATAGCCAAGCGCGTCAATGATACGGCCCCAATTCGGGTCGCGCCCATGCCAGCTCGTCTTTACCAATGGACTGTTTCCCACGGCCCGCGCGGCGGCA
>Ga0206821_10010_pt1 | contig 17530 bp, 15 predicted proteins | sample Alteio_BWOrgCont_85_FD_152860 | JGI IMG/M metagenome (GOLD analysis project Ga0206821, IMG submission 152860) | Enriched cells from forest soil in Barre Woods Harvard Forest LTER site, Petersham, Massachusetts, United States -... | ecosystem: Environmental > Terrestrial > Soil > Temperate forest >...
GCTTGGTTCATCAATAGAGACGCATGGCGACGCGCTTCTCCGATATGAACGCGAGGCAAGTCACCCCATTCAGCAGTTATGAACCGTTCCCATGATATCGAGGTTCGCAGTGTCAATTGAACGTAATTGCACCCCGCCCTAGCCAATGCCGATGCCGCGTTTTCGATAGTCGCCGTCGTAGCCAAAAGCGCAAAGTGGCCAAACGCTGGAACATCGACGCGACTTGCTACTCCCGCTACCTCATTTGGCATCAGCCCAGCGCAAGAGTAAAAGTAAACTTCTTCGGGCAGCTTCTCTATTTTCAGCCAGCTAGAAATCAATTGTTCCGGTGATGCACTAACTGAATAGGTTGGGGTGCCGACCTTATCCACCAAATCCGTAAAGCGCGCGGCGTCCAAATTGCTATCGCGGTAAACGCCATCGCGCTGCAACAATGCGAGAAGGCCCCTCAAACCGGTAAGCCAGTTATTTCTGCAATCAATGGCCTGTATATCAACCAGCTCTATAAAGGTGTCGTCGAATGAGGAATCATCAATTCTGAGCGGTACGACAAACCGACTTTTCCCTAATTTTTCTCCCACCCTGAGCGCAAGGTATACCTCTTTGCGCGTGCCGCTTTTTTGTTTAGCAAATTCAGAGTGAACAAAGATAACCTTGGCAGCACGAGTTCTTATTGTGCTCTCAATGTCGCCCCAAAAGGTGTCCCCACCCCGGAGATCTGTTATGTCTGTCCACACCTGGTAGCCAGCCAATGTTAGTTTGGCGGCCAACCAGGTGACAAAATGATTATCCTGCGGAGTTGCGTGACTAATGAATATCAAACGTCGCCCCAATGGCGACGAGTCACCACGGGCCGCATCATCAGTCAGTGATTTAGCTGCGGCGCTAGCGCTTGTTTTAGGTGAGGGTCTAAACACCTGCCATGGTGAATTTGGGGCCGGTAGGGCACCGGCAAACGAGTGAATATATGCATCATCGAAATAATCGTCATCGTGGATAAAGACAAACGGTCCGCGCCGCGCCTCCATGAACTGTGAAATGATGGCGCCAACGTCCGCTGCAATCAAAATAGGATTTGCCTTCGTATCTCTAACATTGGTAATCCCAGCTCTGCCGAACATATCAACGTACTGACACCCAAATTGCTGGAGCAACCCAAAGAATCGCTTTCTAGTCAGGGTTTCCAAGTCAAAACGTGGCGACACCCTAAAATCAAAAATGGCTTTCGGCTTTGAAAGCTCCAGAATATCCATCAAGTCTGACAAAGATGTGTTTTGCCAATTCGCAAATATAAGCGTGCTTGGATTTGCTGAAGGAAAGAACAGCCCTTGAGTTACGCTTACGCTAGAAAAATTGTCATGATTCTGGCCGGCCTCATCAGCCGAGTGAACCAATCTTAGAAACGCTGGCCGATTAGATTTTGACATTAGAAATCAATCTGTCTTTGCAAGCTGGGCCTCAAGCTGGAGATAGCTTTTCTTTCTGAGATGCCAGGACGTACCCCACTCAGGCGACGCCAAGTGAAGGTCCCCAGTATCGTCATTCTTAAGATCCCTGTCCTTGAAAAACGCGCGCCTGTATAGTCGCGGGGCCACGCCAGTGAATGGTCGAAAGAGCACCGTGGTCCCACCTTCGCTCGGAGCTTTCCAGCCAGCGAGTCGTTGCTGGATGGCATCCGAATGAAGTCGCGATGCGAGACTCTTAAAATAAGGCTCTATGTACTGCACCTCATCAACACCTGCAGAAATGATGTGCCTTGCACAATAGTGGCAGGGATATGTTGTAACAAAAAGACGCGCGCCTATTGTTGAACCTCCAGATCGCGAAGCTGAAAGCAGCGCGTCCATTTCAGCATGTACTGCTCGACTGAACTCTATGGTATCGCCAACCCGTCCATCTTTGAGCTTCTTTCGAAGCTTGACCTTGCCGACGTCATCTAGCGGGTGCACAGAGGACGCATCTTCGATAATCGCATCTATAATATCATTTTGTTCCCTGGTGCTGCTGCAGTATTTATCGGGGCGATAAGCGCACCTTTGGTCCGGCGGCGGTTTCTTTTCCTCTCCCTCGAAAGTTTCTCCATATACTCCCCCGCCAGCCCTGGGCACCTCATTCGTGCCTGTCGAGAGTAAATTACCTTCGCGATCTACGAGTGCAGCGCCAACTTGCCTCGATAGGCATGCGCTCCTCATTTGTGCGCTGTATGCGTGATGCATAGCAGTTTCCGATAGCTCTGGCCGCTCAATGCTGGCATGTGTGACAACACGAACGAGCCGAGCCAGCTTCTCATTGATGTCCCACTCTGGATTTTCTTCTTTCTTTTGGCCGCTTTCGGTGTAGAGGAATCGATCCGGTGTGTTATCGACATAAAAATCGGCCATCTGGAAAGTCTTCGCGACTTGTTGCCCGTATTTTTTGTCATCCTTTTCATCTCTTCGCATAAAATCGCGGAGAGTTGGTGTAGTTGGATTGCCCAGCTTGATTTGTAGACGTGCTTCTCGAACGTCCGGGTCACAAACCACCCCAATCAAAATAAATGCGTCTTGATAAAGATGTCGCAATAGATTCACTTCGGCAGGATGCCGAAGGGCGTCCAATATAAATGCGCGAGGCTTACCGTCGGGCTCTACAGGTTCGCCCTCGGCGATTACCACGTCGGTTGCCTCTGCGCGTGCTTCCCGAATATTTCCGATCAATGCCTTCGCCACTGCCGCATTGTCTTCAGTCTTGAGGCGCATTTCGTCACCAAGATTTTGCCAAGCCGTGGCTGTGTCAATATTTCTTGCGGCGCTGGCATCTGGGTGGGAGAGGCTGGAGGAGTCCGCCCAGTTTTCTATTACATCCCGAGCTTTCAAGATCGTTGTTTGGAAGGCCGGTTTGTGGCTCCCGAGTAAATCTGCGAATGATTCCGCGACTTGCGATGTTCCAGAGCCGATATGGCCGACGACGGCGAATACAAATTCATATGCGGCTTCCGCGAGAACCTGTGTTTTCGCATCCGGTTTGTGCCCAGAGGCGGTCTTTGCCATTGCGCCGGTAGCCCCGGCCTTTCCTGCGTCTGCCATATTTCTCCCCGTCCGCGTCCCCAGTTTTGAATGAGCGGGAGCGTACCAAGACCTGGTGGGATTGCTCCAGAAACGTGTATTCTACCCACTCTTTATCTGGTGCCGTATTCGTTAGTGATTTCAATTGGTTGGGGGCATCCCCGCTCCTTTCGTGCATCCTTTTAGCTAAATGCGCCTACCATCCCCGAGCATTTTCAACTTTCGAAGCAATTTTGCACTCGGCGACCTATTCCCGTCTAAGACCTGCAAAACTGTCGAATGATCATAACCCAGAAAGCGGGCCAGTTTGCGCAATCCGATCCGATCCCGCTCACTTCTGGCTATTTTCAGTAAGGCGTCTATATCGTGGCGTCGACTATCATCCCCTGTAGCCATCCTCTGCAGACCGAGGGCGATTTTCTTTAAAGTATTTGGCTTAGGTACTACGTTGCCGTCCCGGACATCCATGAGCCGACGACGAGATACGCCCGACGCAATTTGTAGTCGGCTCAAATTCGTGTGGTGTAACATTTCTCGGATTTGATCCCGAGTAATCCGCTCTCCGCCTGGGCCAATTCCATATTCAATTATGGCATCTGGATCGGAACCATGCTCCAGTTGTTCCTGTAAGCTGTCAGCTTCCTTGCCGATGTTGTGAATATGACCAGCAATGACATGTCGGCGTTGGGTAAATCCGGTGTCATCATACTGACCGTTCAAAAACTTTGAGTCCGGATGGATGTGGTATGGCGCAAGCTCCTCGGCATAAGTGGAGAGATATCCGGAATCAATATGCTCTCCCGTGTTTCGGTCGCGGCATGACCGCGCCGCGCGAAGGACGTCCGTATCGAATTGCGCGATGGGACGCAATTGTAGTGGACGAGATCTCCGAGGTGTTTCGTCCTCCCCAACTAAACGTGGCGGCAGGATCAGCCCCGCATAAAATCGCAACATAAAATTGAACGGCTTGATCTGATTGCGATAGTCCAGGCCCCGATTGAACCCCTTACACCAAGCCAGAATGCTTGGTGTCGATGCGCCATAGCGGGTCGTCGCCGGACGTTTGAACCCAGGCAAATCATCGATCTTTGGCTTGACATCTCCTCCTGCCAGAGCCGCTTGGAGAATGCGATACCAAAAGCTGTATTGCCAGCCCTTGATTTCCATATCGTCAAGCGAGATTGGTGGCTTGGGAATGTTCTTGTGAATTGGGTCGCTTTCTAAGGGTGCGTATAGGTGCCCGAGCCCATGCGCGAGTGCCTTGCGAATGATAGGCGTGCCGCGGCTATCGCGATTGAAAAGGGCATATCGTTTCGGAGATATGGCGTAGCAGTAAAGCGGTTCTATTTCTCCCGTGACTTTACTTTGCGCCAGGCGAAAGTTGTCGTCTTCGATTTTGAAGACTGGACCTTTCTCAGTGTAGGGATTGAGCGGGGTAAACCAATCCCTCACAGATTGAGCTTTGATCAAAAAAACATCTTCCGGCATATCGTCGGGCTTCGCTAACGCCATGCTATCGGTATCGCAGAAGGCCCATGTCAGTCCGGCTGCAATCGCGAGATGCTCAGCGGTCGCCAGCATCAGGCGGGCCGCGCCGGTTGTGAATACCGCGATTAATGGGTGAAAATATGCCCCCGGTTGTTCATAGGCGGCGATATTGATGGGAAAGGACTCGCAAGCCCCATAACAGGTACCACTCTGTGTTTCCTTACCTTCGTCGGGATTAAGCTCAATAAAAATACCGTAAGTGGTTGCATTGGCTACATTCTTGATCGCGAGCTGCTCGTTCTTCAGAATATCTGCGGTGATGCCATTTTTGGCCTTCTTTTGGCGCTTCTGGACGCTGCGGCGCAAATCGATCAGCCGTTTGTAGAAATCTTCGGTACCGGGATTGACCCGGTAGTCGGGATTGCCCGCGATATCGATGGCCTTCAGATCGGGCTGGACTCCACGCGGGGCAAAACGCCAGGCCTTAAGCACCTTGGGCGGGCGGCCCGTCAGGAAGGTCGATGCGATACAGTCGGCAAGCGTGAACCAGAGGGGCGTCTTGCTGGTCAGGTGATTTAGGGCAAGCCGATATTGCTCATCCTCGCTGCCGTATTTGGCCCGGACGGGGAAGATGTCCTGGTCAGGCTGGACCTGGACCAACGTAGTCAGGGACGGCCAGAAGGTCGGGTTTTGGAGGTCGGCCAAGGAAATACTCTTCAAAAGGGCCTGGATATCTTTGGTGGCATCGTCCCAGATCACCCCTTGGGACCGAACCCAGGCCCAAGACCCCATAAGGGTGGAAACGGTCGGATACATGCTCAGAAAGTCGCAGTACAGGACCCGGGTGACCTTCCGCCGGATATGGACCTCCGACCGGCCCCCGAAGTAGCTGGACATGATCGCGCCCAGTAATTCCCGGGGGAAGTCTGGGTGGACCTCCATAAAGGGGCGTATCCCCATCTGCTTCAGGTAAGCTTTGCCCAAGCTGGCTTCGCTATGGAGCGTATGCAGGGGCGTTTGTTTTAGCTGATAGCCATTGAAGCGGTCTCGCAACGCCTGGAAACATTCCCAGGTAGCCAGGGTGTCCCGCACAGCATAGTCCAGGTATTTCTCTGTGACTGGGCCGCCATGCTTGTCTTCCTGCAACTTGCGATGCTCAACCTCTAACTCTTCCGCCAATTTCTTCAGGGTGAAAGGTTTACCTAACAGCGCAGCTGCAATTGTCTTTACATCTACGAAGAAGCCTCGCCGCGCGCGCCCGCCGCGTACCAGGCTGGTAAATTGGTAAAATGCGTCCTTGCTGGAGCGATGCTTAATCAGAACGCGGGGGCGCTTGTGCTGCGATAACTGGAATGTAAAGCCACCAACCATATTGCGGTACGTAGTTCGGGCTTCCGGGTCCTCCTTGGACGTGATTGTAACAGCCCGGGCGGCATCGTGGCCAATCGCCAGCCGCGAAATGTCAAATGGCAGATTGAATCCAACGATGGTGGCGCGAAAGTGGTAGCCGACTTGATAAAACACATTGTCAACGAAGTCTGCGACCGTTCGCAATTTGCAACGTTTACGGCGGGCATAGCTCTTGATTGTGGCGATATCTTCTGACGACAAAGCAAGAGGATCGTCGGGAACATAAAATATTCCCTGTTCGTCCAATTCGTTTTCCTCGTAGATTCTATAAGTCCCGATCCGAAGGCGTTGCGATGCGTCGATGGTCGTCTCGGTATCGAATACCAATGTCCATGCGGACGGGGGTGCGGACCTACGACTTTTGCGCGTTGCAGGAGGTTTCTTAGCCGGCTCAGCATATGCCCGAACCGCAATATCCAATGTATCAGCAGGGGGAACGTCGGGGCGCCCTTCCGAATCCGGGAATGGCGCACCGCCTTCTGGCGCTACGTTATTTGGCAGTTTCCGGCTCTGACGTTGCGCCGCCATTTCCAACTAACAATGCTTGCTCAATAAGGTATTCCCCGAACTTGCGCAGGGTGTCGACCAGTAATTCAAAAAAGTCCGCGAGTCCCAGAAGAAATCTGCCAATAATCTCTTCCAGGCTGGGATTGTCGTCAGTGGGTGGAGGGTGGCCTTTCTGCAATGCAGTCAGCTTGGCATGGCAGTTCTTGCATTCCAGCACAATCTCATCGCTGTAGCGCTTTCCGGCAATGTGGTGCTTTTCGAAACAATTATAGTGTGTCTCAGCACAGGTTTTGCAGATCGGTTCGTTGGTCATTAGCGTCTCCAGTCGCGTTTGCTTATGGCATTCGATTCGTTTCTTGCGTTCGTCCATGACTACATGTTCCCCAAAGCAAATTTGTAGTATTCCTCCGGCGTCTCGCGCTCTGCGATGTCCAGGCGGTAGAGCGTGTTCGGATTAGTCTCCAAGATGTATTTCTTCCCCGCCACATCTTTGACTTTCACACCCCGAAACCGGTTCAAGACACTCGCATCATTGGTATCCAGGAATTGCCGGACGGCGTTGAGGTAAGAGCCGATCAGGGAGTTGGTAGCCGGATCACTGACGACGATAAAAATCATCGTGCCCTCCGTGAATATTGCCCACTCCCAGCGAAGGCGCTTTTTGATCAACCGCCATCGACCGTTGTGTTTCTGAGCGATCTTGTGCTCGGTCAGATATTTGCGAAGCCGTTCCGTAGAAAGACCAGACGACCTCGATGCTTCGGCCAACGATTCTCCCTTGCGGATACTGCGCAGGCCTTGTTGCAGCCTCGCATCTCTGAGCTTGGCCCGCGCCTTGGCGCGCAGGCCTTGCTCTCCCGCTTTGGGGTGTCCACGGGCTTGGCTTTTTGATAATCCGCGCTTTCGTGCGCGTTCCATCCGCCGTTGATATTCCAGATGATAATTTCTGTTTCTTTTCGCCATTGCGCATCTCCAGGCAGACAACCCGAGGATCGGCAAGGCAATGAAGCTTGCTATTGTGGGGCAGCATGTGGGGTGTCTCCCAACTCGGCAGCCGGCCATGACCATCATGGACCGCAGTGCCGCGCGCTGTTTTTCAAGGGTTGCCGCGCGACGGGATTCGGAGTCAGGATGTAAGTTGAATGGCCCCTATGATTACGCCGGCAATTTTAACGTTGTTGCTGCGGCCTTACGGCTTCGCGATAACCGAACGCTGCCTTACCGACTGGCGGCGGAAGGGTGATCTACCGCAGTTGTCTCGGCAAAGTCGGGGATATCGCGCTGGCGTATTAAGGTATTGGGCTGAAACGAATATTTTGAAGCAGGCACTCGAAATCTGTCGCCGCTTAAGGGGTAAGGTTCGAAAGCGCGTGCGCGGTGTCATATTCAGGAATTGGCTTGGTGGCGCGCCTATTCCGACGTCGCGTGCGCAAGCAGATTGGGTTCGCTGCCTCGACAGCCATGCGCGCATGTCGAAAACGATGATGCAAAAGCTTACAACCGAAATGAAGTCTACGGTTGCGCTTACACCGGGCGCTGTACGCGATACCCTCGACGAAATTTTCTGCATCCTATTGCGGCCCCAATACGCGATTGGAGTGAGGATTGATATTTATTTTATCGAGGATCTAATTCAGCGTATCTTCAATAAATTCGCTGAGCCGCACGTTGCGCCCATTGTTGAAGAAGAGGCCCTGATTAGGTTTCTGACATGGGTGAATGCAATGTTTTCGCCAGCCGGGTTCAGAAACGCTATCGCGTCTGCAACCCCCGCAGAACTGTGCCGTGCACGGGACAGATATATTGCCTGGTGGGCAAAAATACCTTCGCTAATGCCACTAGGGCATGCCTTGGCGCCGTTAATTGTTCCTCTTCTTTTGCCGATGAATAAACTGGACGACCGTCTGGCGGGCTTATTGGCGGTCTAAATCGCTGCCTGGAATAAATGCAAAGCATTAAATAATTAATGTTTTCAAGTACTTACTAAGCTTTTATGCTAGCTTCTAGCTGGGGCAGCAATTCCAGGCATTAAAAAATGAGGCCGGCCAATTTAGGAGTATTTTCCACCGACGACATAAATTGGCGGGACCGGTCGGAATATTGGCAGACCTATAAAACGCCCAAGCGCGGAGCCCCGAAAAAGTTCAAATATCGCGAGCCGCTTATATTGTGCGGTCATGGGATCAATATCCGGGTCGATCACAATACCCTATTGGTCCGGAATGGATTTACCCACTATCCCCAAAAAGGCGAGCAATTTCGCTTTTTCCCGGGAGATTCTAATTTACCCGACCGGCTTATCATTTTGGATGGTAGCGGCGGAATCTCCTTCGACGCGTTAAACTGGATGTCCGACCAAAAAATCACTTTGGTCCAATTAAATTGGCGGGGCGAGATACGCGCTGTCGGAGGTGGGGCCGGTTATAGCGCCAACCCAAAACTTGTCGACGCTCAGCTCAATGCCAAAAATGGTAGGCTCAATTTGGCTATTGCCCGGTGGCTGATCGGTGAAAAAATTGCCGCCAGCGTTTCGACCTTAAACGAGGTCGTTCCAAATTCCGAAATCAGGGAAAGTGCAATAGTGCGGCTCGATAAACGTCTCACTGAATTGAGGTACGCCAAAAAATCAATTTCAATATCGCAGTTGCTAGGTATTGAGGGTGATTGTGCTGCTGCCTATTTCCGAACCTGGCACGGCCTGCCAATAAAATGGTCGGGATTAAAACACAAACCAGTCCCCGATAATTGGCTTGAAGTAAGCCCACGCACGATGACTTGGCGAAAGGGCATTCAAAATGCTCGTCATCCGATAAATGCCATGCTGAATTATGGCTATGGTGTAATGAAGGGTATAGTTCAGGGGCAAATTATTGCGGCTGGGCTAAATCCCGCTATCGGGATTATGCACAGCGGTTCAGAGAATAAGGCCCCACTGGTCTATGATCTAATAGAGCCGCTTCGCCCCATCGTGGATCGGAAGATATTGGAATTTGTGCTTGCGCATACGTTCATGCCCGGTGATTTCACCATCAACAGCAAAGGCGGATGCAGGCTAAATCCACAGATGGCAAGAGTTGTAGCGCAAGTAATTGGTGAGATCGAAGCAAATACTGTCGCGCCCTTTATGAGACAACTAGGGTAATAACGTCGTGGTAGTGGCTTCAGAAATGCATTCGTGATGTTGCGGTCTCAGAGGGACCAGTGTTTTGCTTTTCCGCGTCACGCCGATTGATCCGGAAATCTGCCAAGGTCAGCTCCAAGGTGGTGGGACCTTGATAGTGGGGCATGAACATAGCGCTGAGTCTCTCAGTAAACTCGTTATAATGCGCGCCATACGAACCATATTCCGTAACGTTCTCAATAAAGTCCCAGCTCGCGGGCCCATTCGGAAGCTGATTCATTTCTGGGCGACCATATTTATCTGTCAGCTTCTGTGTCAGGGCGGCAGCGATATTCGCGTCCGGCTCAAATGCTCCAAGCTCTTCGCTGGATTGAATATGGTACAGATGACCCAATGGAGTGAATATAAAGCTGTACTGGGTGTCCCCTTTCCGCGCTCTATAATAGCCGCCTCCGGTCGACTGCAGCTGCCCGCCAAATAGCTGTGCGACCTCAGCAATCGTCATGTCGAGCTTGATACCATTGATGTCGTGTGCTGCTAGGCAGGCCGCCGCCGTGCAGATAACATTGGCGTGGGCTGCCGTAGCAAAGAAATTGCAGAGCAATAGGCACGCGAATCGCCAGCGTCGCATGTTGGGAGGTCCGCCTAATTTCAGGGGCTATTATAGCTTTCTTACGAGTTAATATGGACTTAAAGTGGGCTATTATAGCCCTATTTGTGGCGGAAATGCTCAGGTTGTCGAAGGTGGTCGTCATGATCACCGCACGCCAAATCCGGGCCGCCAGAGCACTACTAAACTGGTCCCAGCAACAGTTAGCCGATAAAGCCATAATTTCCCTCAACGCCGTTAGACGGCTAGAAGGTGGGGAGGTGGACTCCAGATTGAGCACGATTACGGCAGTGCAGAAGGCGCTGGCCAAAGCGGGAGTAGAATTCCTATCCGCCGGCGATAAGGGTGAAGGTGTTCGGTTGGCTAAACCCTGATAGCCATTAGTGATACTGGCATCCGGTACTTTACGAAATAGCCAATACGTCACATTCTTGATAGGACAAGCCTAGAATTTGTGTCGTCTCACAAATGTACCCCGCCAGCAATATCACGATAGATCAATAGAGACGGCTGTGGGTTAAACCGACAGGTGGCAAACACGGTTTCACTGTAGATATTCTATTGGGTAGCGTGATTGTCAATTTGACAGACGGTTATTAAGCCAAGTCCAGCAAACGATAATTTGAGCTTCATCATGTGTTCGCCATAGGCTTGCTCACTAACGATTTAAACCCCCGAGGACTGCCGAGGAATTTATATGGCACAAGCAATCACACGGCCCAATATACCTGTATTTGTCAGCTCTACCTTCACGGACATGCAAGCGTATCGGCGTAAGGTTAGAGATGCATTGACTCAACTTGAGGCCGTTGTTCGGGGGATGGAGCAATTCGGATCAAGGCCCGGCAGTCCCGTTGAAGAATGTTTGAGGATCGTGCGGTCATGCAGGCTCTACATTGGTGTGTTTGGAATGCGTTATGGAAGTGTCCCTGACGGATACGAAAAGTCGATGACGCATCTAGAGTACGACGAAGCCCAGAAACTTGAATTGCCATCGCTGATCTACATTCTAGAAGAAAACCAGATGATTCCTGCGAAAGATGTTGAGATCGGGCCAGGTGCCGAGAAGTTGAGGGCATTAAAAGAACAACTTACGAAACGTCACACTGTTAGTTTTTTTACGACGCCAGAAGATCTACAAAGTCGGATTACGCATGACGTGCGAGCCCAACTTGATCGGATGGGAGTTGAGGTAACGGATGGTATTGGCACCACCGAGGAAATTGACGATATCGAGGTGCTTAAGAAATTTGAGATTTTGCCGAAACTCTTTAGCGGTCGACAAGTCACAATCGAATTTCCAATGGGCAATATTCGGTCAGCCTTTACTGAGGACTGTGTAGCTCTGCACTTGGAACCCGGTGCAACTGTTGCGTGTCAGGCAACCATCGATTCAGGCCAGATGTTCTATATCTATGGCGAAAGAGAAATAGCCATTCAGTTGCTATCGGTGCCAAAGGGTTCAAGTGTTAAGGCCAGAGCCAACACCGCCTTCGGAACTACCATGCAAGTTCTATGGACGGAAGATGCTCCTTTACCAGAAATGCGGGCCGAGACAGGGCTGGTAATCACGCAAATATTGAGCGTTGAGCCGACAACGTAATAATCGAGACGCTGCTCCGATCCAGATCGTCTCATCGTTTCGTCATTGTGTGTCGACAAATGGCGGTAATGCTCCTTCTGACGGAGCCTTCACTATCAATAAATGGGGCGGGTGTCGGCTTAATCCGCAATTGGCAAAAGTCATTGCCAGCCGACTGGCGTCAATGAATGGTGATCGAGCGGTAAGTGGTTTTCTCGGGCAATTGCAGTGACGGAAGTGCCTGATATTCCGCCATGCGATGGCTGTACATGCCTGATACACAAAAGATACACTTGTACCTTGACTCTAGAATACATGCGTATCATGCTGCCGTCATGAAAAGGAAAATTCGGATTTCCGCAGCGGAAAGCCAGGTAATGGAGGCGCTGTGGCACAAGGCGCCCCTGACGCCGGAGGAAATCATCGCCGCGACGGCCAAGCCAAATGGCTGGGGTCCCGGCACGGTGCGCACTTTGATAACGCGCCTGCTGCGCAAAGGGGCTCTCGCGGGCGCGCGGCAGGAAGGCGGATATTTTTACACACCCTTGATCAGCCGTGCGGATTATGTGCAGTCCGAAAGCCAAATGCTGCTGGACCGCCTGTTCCAAGGTCAGGTCGCGCCTTTTGTTGCCCATTTCGCGACGCAGCGTGCGTTGACCGCGACAGATCTCAAGAAGCTCAAAAAGCTCATAGAAGAACTGGAGGATGACAATGACTGACTTCCTTCTCTTTCTAGGCAAACTGAATCTTGCGATGGGCGCGGCGATTATTTTTGTTTATCTGCTTCGGCGCCCTTTGCGTGACTTGTTTGGTGCACCAATTGCTTATGCGGTCTGGCTGCTGGTGCCGATAGCGAGCCTCGCAAGCTTATTGCCGCCGCGAGTAGCTTCGCCGTCGCCCGCGTATCTCACGCCCGTACAATATCCAGCGGCGATGTCCCTAATGAGACAAATCGTACATCCCGCCCTGCGCATCACAGAGCGGCTGACGACGCAAAGTGCGCTTGTGCATCCCATGATTGCGGCGAAGGCTACGACGGCACCAGCGTATGGGACGCCAGATTATGCAATGCTGCTTCTTGTGGCCTGGGTCTTGGGTGCAGTGCTGATGGCATTGTATCTGGCTCGATTGCAGGTTCGTTTTTACACCGCCGTGCGATTGGGAGAGGCAGGGCCGGCGGTGTTGGGATTTTTCCGCCCGCGCATCGTGGTACCGGACGCTTTTCGAGAACAATTCACCGCCCCGGAACAGGAAGCAATTCTGGCGCACGAGCGCGTGCATCTGGCGCGACAGGACGCTCACATCAATGCGCTGGCAGCGCTGCTGCGGTGCCTATGCTGGTTCAATCCGCTAGTCCATCTCGGCGCTGCATGGCTGCGCATTGACCAAGAATTGGCCTGCGATGCGACGACCGTGGCCGGATCAGTCTCGCGCCGCGACTATGCCAAGGCTCTCCTGAAATCCCAGATGGCGGTCACGGCATTGCCTCTGGGCTGCAATTGGCCGGGATCGCAGCATCCACTCATCCAACGCATATCCTTGCTCAAGCGCAAACCTCCCGGCACCGCGCGCCGTCTCGCAGGCGTGGGCCTTGTCATGTTCGCGGCAACAATTGCGGGCCTGGGTGCATGGGCCGCTCAGCCGCCCGTCGCGGCCAAATCCATGGGCGCACTGCAAGCCGGCATGGCACTGGCCACGCTCCCGGTGATGGTCGCGCCAGGTCAAACTGCCGGACATACCGGCCCGGGCCAGCCTGTCGCTACGGCAAATCCAACCGGCAGCGGCAATGATGTTGACGCGTCAAAGAACGCCCGTGCCAGTAGAGCGGTTTCTGCGGCGCCGGTCGCGCACATGCAGGCAAAGGCGACCCCAAACCCTCTAATGACCACGAACGCCCAAAGGAGCGCCGAACAAGCGCTGCCGCCCACCACCGAAACTTCCACCGCCGCCTTGCCAACAAACCAAGTTGCGATAAATCAAGCTGAGCGGCAGGCGTTTCAAACAAATGAAGCAGCAACAACGAGCGCCGACCCAGCGACACGGTTACCTGCTGCTCCGCCGCAATTATTGCCCAAAGAGGTGTCCGCCTCTGAAACAGTAGCTTCGTCGAATGATCCGCCTGCCACGCCGGTCCAACCACCACCGAATGCCTCGCCCGCCGCAGTGGTGGCGCTTAATGATCAACCTGTGTCCCCGATGCAGACCACCACGCGTAACCTGTCTGTCGGACCGGTTCAGGCAGCGTTGAGCACGCCGCCTGCCACACCGGCAAAGACGGACTCGAGTGAGCCGTATGTCAAAACGACGTGCAACAGTGTCCCGGGCGGCGCCGTCACGGGTCGAGTGACCTCGTCAAAGACGATCCAAATCCCCAAATTTGCTTGCCAGAAATTCGATGGCGGCGCCGGCATCACCTTCAATATGGGTCCGTTCGGTCGGGATTTTGCTACGTTGGGTCGCTATCCGGGTCCGTGTGAACACCCGACCCCTACTTTGATATGGGGGCGTGTTTGTCCGAATATTCCATGGCTTACACTGTACGTACAGCTTGCGAATCCGGCGGATGCCAGCAAGATGCCACTCGGCAAGCTGGTGAAGCTGAACGGTGATTTCTTCGTCATAACCAAGAACAAGGATTATAGGCTGTTCGTGCAAAATGCCAAGGTTCTGCACGCCGATCCGGATCCGTTCGGGCGGTGACAGAAGTGTTTCTGACTACAGCTCGTCCGTCGAAGATCGCATAATTTAATTCATGCGCCCAAGCGGCCAGTCCGTCCAGAAGGACGAACTGGGAGGGGATCGGTGCAGAACCGGATATGAAAGTGCCGGCGGCGGACGCACTTGAGGCCTCAGAAAAACTTGCCCTGGCGCAAATTCAGGTCAAAAAAGCACTAAACAGCTTTGAGGTTTTGAGCTGCCCAAACCTGAGACCGCAATGGTGGTGGCAAAAAGTGAGAACTTTTGCGGCCATCATTATATCCCTTCCCTGCCAGGTACGGGGTTAAGCTATCGCAAATTTGAGCCACACTTTAGACACCGGCCAACAGCTAATGTGAATGGCATTGGATACGATAAAGCACGTGCCGTTTCAGGATATGGCCATCCGGCACATTAGGATGGTCGCAATCGCCAGTGGGATCATATGCCATACCTAGTCGTTCCATGACTTTGCGTGAGCGTTCGTTGCCCGTTGCTGTAAATGCAACAACTTCGGAGACTCCTAAATCATCGAACGCATAACTTAGAGAAGCTTGCGCAGCTTCAGTCGCATAGCCTTGGCCCCAATGGTCAAATGCCAATCGCCAACCGACCTCCACGCAGGGCATAAACGGCGCGGCAAAATTTGGGCGATTTAGACCAGTAAATCCCACAAACGCTCCATCGGATTTGCGTTCAAGAGCCCAAAAGGAGAAACCGTTACTTTCAAACCGTTCCTCAATCTTCGCAATGAATGCAACGCTTTGTTCTCGTGACAGCAGCGCAGGAAAATATGCCATCACCCTCGGGTCTGCCCCCATTGCCGCAAAGGGCTCCAAGTCGCCGTCCCGCCACCGCCGCAGTACTAGACGTTTAGTTTCCACGGATTTATCATCTTCTAATTAGTGTTCAAAAGTCTATTTTGAGCCACAGTTTGGACACCGGCCATCCGGGAAAACAACTCTACTTCGCGAGGACAATATGCGTGGCCCGGTCCGTCGGAACGTGCTCGACTGTTCGATATCCCAGAGCCCGGAGATCCAAGCCGCCAAAGAGCGATTCTCCTTGGCCAAGCGCAATTGGAGCAAAGGCGAGGTGAATTTCATCCACGTAGCCGGCCTGAACGTATTGCTTCACAGTCTCGGCACCGCCGCCAATCTTGACATCCTTTGCGCCTGCCGCTTCGCGCGCCTTTTGCAGGGCATCCTCAATGCCATCAGAGACAAAATGAAATGTCGTTCCGCCCAGCATCTCGATTGGCGGTCGCGGATAATGTGTCAGTACGAAAGTTGGCGCATGATAAGGCGGATTGTCACCCCACCAGCCTTTCCATTGATCGTCCGGCCATTCCCCACGAATAGGTCCGAACATGTTGCGACCCAGGATGAAGGCACCGAAGCCTTCCATTGCGCGTCGGGCGAACCTGTCATCAAGGCCACTTTCACCGCCCTCTTTTCCCTGCATCTGACGAAAAGTCCGCGTTGGGAAAAACCACTGAAAGACCTCCTCGCCTCGCAAACCAAGCGGATGATCCAAACTCTGAGCGGTCCCCGCAGCGAACCCGTCCAGCGAGACACTGAACCCGGCAACTTTTACTTTAGTCATTAATGTCTCCATCTGCTGCGATTCGTCATGGTAGGGAATTCCCCCCTTCCGTCCAAAATGACTAAGCTATCATGATTTCGAGCCACAGTTTGGACACCGGGCAATTTTCGAACAAAACCTATTTGTCATACGCAAGGGTTCGCGCACCCCATTTCTGGGTTAGTTCGCCATTTCTCGAAGACCATCCAACAAAATTCGGGTGGCTCCGCAATCGTCCTCGTTGTACTCAAAGATACGGTTGCGAACATCCGCCTCGCCAAAGCAGACCCATTTATCAAACCACTCAATTGATGCCGCCCCGGACGGGTGCACGTCTCGCCAAGAGAAACCAAGGAACTTGGCGAGCGTCTTTAAAGAATAATCTTTGGTAGGCCATTCCGTGGCCTTTGTTACCACATCGTACAAGAGATCAACGGTGGCGGTGCGGCCAAGATCGACGAAGAGCTCCAAGGTGACGCGTTGGTCGCTTTTCCGTTACCGTAAAGTCGCTTGCAAGCTGCCGTAACTGCTGATGAATTTAACGCGTGATAGTGCAAATTGGCTAAAACCCATTATCGGCAGCAGCGTTTTCGACTATATTGCACTTGACTAACTCGGCAACATTGACGTCGGCGCGATGCACGAAACCGAGCGCCTCATAGATCGCGATGGCCGCAGTGTTAGTTTTCCACGCATGAAGGAATGGCAGATCGCCACGCGCGGAAATGTTGGCCGACGCGGCAGCTAACAAGCCTCGAGCTAATCCCCGACCGCGATAATCCGGATGCGTACAAAGGGCACTTATCTCGGTGAATCCGGGAAAACGCATGCGCGTACCGGCCATAGCCACCAAACATCCATTGACCCGCACGCCTATGAAATCGCCCATGCGATGGGTGTTGGACAGGAATGGTCCTGGTTGTGTCAACGTCGCAAGTTCGAGCATCTCGGGCGCGTCTCCATCGTCGAGCGTAACAATATCATCGCGTGATACCGCGAATCGCACGTCTGGCGCTGCGACCATCTGCACGCCCTGTGCTCGCTTTAGGGCGGTGAGGTTCTCGGGGATAACGATCTCTGGTACTTGCAGAATGTAGATTATATCGCCGTCATGCAGTAGCGCACCGAGTGCCGCGAGCGCTTCTGGTGAATCATCACGCGCAGAAGCAAACATATTGACGTCGCGTAAAAAACGCCGAGCGAAGGCGTTTCCTTCCGACAGCGGGGCGTGATGTGAAGTTAAGCTCTCCCAGACCGGCCTATTTAAGACATCCATGATTTGCTCTCAGTGTTCGTCGTCCGCGACCATACCTCCGTAAGCCGTCTTCGCACTGCAGTGTGCTTTTTCATTCGCAACGAATGACAATTTGTTAACAGCCGCCACCTCACGCGTTGGCTGTCAACATTGAGACGGACGCGGCGCATTGTGAAAAAGAAAGATCAATCCATACGATTCGATCCGCTTTCGGCCAAGCGTGTCGATATTC
>Ga0206821_10126_pt1 | contig 17271 bp, 31 predicted proteins | sample Alteio_BWOrgCont_85_FD_152860 | JGI IMG/M metagenome (GOLD analysis project Ga0206821, IMG submission 152860) | Enriched cells from forest soil in Barre Woods Harvard Forest LTER site, Petersham, Massachusetts, United States -... | ecosystem: Environmental > Terrestrial > Soil > Temperate forest >...
CTCCTCTACCGGTCTGCAAGACAGTCATTTCGCCTCGGATGAAATGACGGGAGTTTGATCGACGCAATCTTCTGCAAGCGACGAGAACAGGGGAAGAATCGGAATCTACTTATCCGCCAAGCGAGCGGCCAATCTATTTGGCCTACGAGCAAAAAGTTAATTTGGGCTGAGTAGATTCCGATGCTGTTATGTGGCCGCCCCAGCACCATCTGTCTGATACGAGAGATTTGATCTCAACCAATTCTCGAGGAGTGAGCTATGCGCAATACGTTGTTCCAAACTGCCGCCACTTCGCTGGCGGTAATGACCCTCGGTGTTTCTCTTGCCACTACGCCGGTTCTCGCGGGCGCCCGGCACGGCGGCGGAGGCGGTGGCGGCTCACGCCACGTCGCGGCCGTCCATCGCGGCGGTGGGGCGCATGTCCAATATGCCGGGCATGGGTATGGCGGCGGTGGAGGATATTACGGGGGTGCAGCCACGGGGGCGCTAATCGGCGGAGCGATCGCCAATCAGAACCAAGGCTATTACTACCCACAGAACGGAGGCTATTACTACCCGGGCCAGACATATGCCGGATATTCCGACCCAGGGTACGTATATAGCGACGCCGCTCCCGCTGCCTATAACAACGGCGATTCCGTCGCGTACTGCGAACAAACTTACAGGTCATACGACCCCGTCAGCGGATCCTATCTTGGCTATGACGGGTATCGGCATGCTTGCCCATGAGGCTAGCATGGCCCATGCCGGCGAAGGCGGCCCGAAAGCCGCCCCCTGCTTCATGTGAAAAGCCCTCGCCGGTGTGCCTCTTACCGGCGAGGGCGTCACTGCGGCCACCGCAAGCCGCAGCGGAGAGCAGGTCAGGCTTGTCGCGCGCCTTCCAGACCAAGTTGGTAATCGACCGCGATGCTGAACAGGATTTGTTCGTGCGTTCCCATATCTGCCCCCCGCCCCATCCACGTTTCAGCGTCGAGGGTCGGCGTAATAAAGGCGAGTTTCGCCAGCAGTCCGCTCAACGTGCGCGCGCGCGTGGTCGCAACCCGCTCGCAGGCTTCGTCGTGCTCGGCCTGGACTTTCTCTAGCCACTCATCCGCGGCAGTTTCGCCGCTTCGATCCCGGGCAAGCCGGCGCATCTCATCCCATTCATCTACAGCCGCGACGAGCTGGTCCTCGCGCGCCTCTGACGCCGCCAATATCTCGACGACGGCGCGGTCCTTATCATCCAGGGTTGCGACATAGCTCGCGTCCGCAAGCTCAGACGAAAACGTCCACGAGCGCGCCCGCCGATGCTTCTGCCTCTGCTTCATGGATTCCAGATGATCGAGGGTGAAGTGTTCGCCCGCGTTTAATTTCCATATTCGCGTGTCGGCTTCAGTCACGATCATCGCATGGCGCGGCACTTCCTCCGTTCGCTCATAGGCCTCCTCCGCGGCCTTCTCCGCGGCGTCCAGCCGCGCGCTGACCTCGCGGGCGGCGGCGATCAGTTCGAAAAGTTCTGCGTCGAGGTGCTCTACGTTAGTTGCCGGGGCGGCTATCGCGACGGCGGGAAGCGCGAGCGCCGGAACGCTGGCGAGGGCGCCAAGTGCGGCGCGGCGCGTTGGGATCTCAGACATTGGCGTGCTCCTTCCGAGGTCGGGCGGCGTCGACCTTCTCTGTCGTAACTTCGAGCCGTTCCAGGATGACATCGAGAAGCGTCCTCACGGCTTCGCAGCCGGCACAGTCCCCGAGATCGCCGACTGCCATGTGAGCGGCATCGACGAGATGGCGGATCAGGTTGAGTTCGTCGACTGCAGCGAGGAGATCAGGCCCCCGCTCCAAAGGGGGACGCACGTCCGGCTCGGCAAGACCGCGCTCGACGACTTGAGCGACCCTCAGCATGGCCGTCGCGCTCTTGAGATCGGCGGTCTGACGTCGGATGGACGCGACTGAGCCTGGCTTTGCTTCGGGCATAGTTCGGGCGTTCGCCCGAACGGTGGCGTTCGGCATTGTGGTTGCTCCTAAAATCAGTTTGACGTTCAGAAAATATGGCGTACAATTCTGGATGTCAATCTGAAACTGAACAAAAGTCGGAAAATGCTAGCCAGGCAATGCAGGATGGCGCGAGCGGCGCTAAACTGGACCGTTCGCGACATCGCGGACCGGGCGGGAGTGTCGCACGACACAATCGTCCGAATAGAGGGTGGCGACCCAACGCTGAAGGACAGTACGATCGCCAAAGTGCGGGCAGCATTCGAGGCCGAGCACATAGAATTTACGAACGGGAATAGCCCGGGCGTTCGCATTCATTTGCCGGATGGAACTACCGTAGAGGCGCCCGCAACTTTGCCAGGGGAGCCGCAATGAGTCTCCGCGTGCGGCGCAGCTTCCGCATCGCGGCCGGCTACGGGTCAATCTGAGCCGCGGCGGCCATGACCAGAAGCGAGTTATCTCGGTGAGAAATCCGCGCCGGCGCCCCAAGGAAGACCGGGAATGGCAAAAGACCTTCTTGCTGGCTGGAATAGCCCTCGGTCTACTGGTGTTGGTTGCGGCCAAGGTGTTCGCTGACTACTTCTGAAAGTGCTCGAGCCCAGCCTTGTCGTCCTTCTTGCCGTGAAGCTCGGCGGCCTTGCGGTGCGATTCGGCCGCTGCGCCGTGAAGCTCTGCGGCTTTGACATGATGTGCTTGGGCCATGGAATATCCTCCTGAGAAATAGCGCCAGGATCGGCGCTGTTCGTGTTCCGTAGCAGCGGCGCGCGTGGCGGTAGGCTCGGAATCTACTTAAAATCTGTCGCCCGACATCTCATGCCCCAAAGATGTCATGTGCCAGCGAGCAAGCCGGCCATCGCTTCGACAATCGAAGTTTCGCGATAAGGTTTATGGAAAAACCTCGCCCCCACGGGAAGCTCCTCGGAGGATATTTCCTTCTTGCCCGACACGACGATTAACTTTACCGGAGGCCACAGATTTCGGATGTAATGGGCCAGTTCAATCCCGTCCATCGTCCCCGGCATTTCCGCGTCCGTAAACACTAAGAGGATATCTGGGCGAGCCTCAAGCATCCGGATGGCCTCACCAGCGTCGCTGGCCTCGAGAGCTTCGAATCCGGCCTCGATCATGACCTGCAAGACGGCCATGCGCACCAGCGGGTGGTCCTCGACCACCAAAACGACCCCCCCATTGCATTGTGCCATGTTGAAGTTTCCAGATCGCCTTAATTAACAGCCGGGCACAAGGAAAGTTGCATGCGCCGGTCGAAAGGCCAAGGCTTATACTGCAGGCGTACGACGCACGCCTTCATCGTAGGAGATCGTGATCGCGGTGCCCGGGTCCGAATCGACGACTTGGACAATCGCCCGTAAATGCTTGGCGAGCGCTTCGACGATCCCGGTGCCAAGCCCTGCCTCGGCTTCGTGAGTTCCCGTCGGCATACCGATGCCGTTATCCGTCACTGATAGACTCCAATCCGGTCCATCGGAGTGGTAGTCGACCACAATCTTACCCGGCGCATGTCCGGGAAAGGCGTGCTTCAAGGCATTGATCACGAGTTCGGTAGCGATCAGGCCCAAACTCACCGACTTGTTCGCATCGACGACGCTATCGTCGACGGTTACCTCGATCGACAGTACATTTGGGTCGGGGATCATCGAGGCGGCGAGGCTTTCGCAGAGTTGAACAAAATAGGGCCGGAGCTCCACATGGTGGAGGCTGGACACCGCAAGGTGGCGCTGCACGGCGGCGATAGACATGACCCGATGATGTGCATCCTGAAGGTGTCCGCGAGCTTCTTCGGACTGCACGTTGCGGGCGGTTTGCATCAATACGCTTGCGATGATCTGGAGGCTGTTGGCCACCCGGTGTTGGACTTCCTGTAGATGTATCGCTTTCTCCCGAATGAGGTCATCTTTTTGCTGAGCTTCGGCTCGGGCAAATGTTACGTCGGACACCGCGAGAAGGAGCCGAACTTGGTCGTTATCACCGTAGTCGAGCTTGCGGGCGTTTACGATCAGGTGCCGCGGCTCCCTTCCTTGTCTGACGAGATCAATTTCGTACGCGGCTATTTCGGCGCTCCCCGAGGCGGTCGCCTTCAGCAGTGAGGTAAGCTGTGGCATGCCCCATTCGCCTGCGCCAAGCTCGGAAAGCTGACGCCTTGGCACGCTGGCGGGATCAATTTGAAACGTTCGGCAGAACGACGCGCTCGCGGCAATAATTGAAAGATCGCCAGCAAGGAACAACAGCGGTTCGTTGGACGATGCGATGACTGCAAGCGTGCTCGCAGCTTCTACGTAGGAAGATGTGAACAGACTCATGGACTCAGCGCCGCGGCCCGGCAAAGCCATATCGAGGTCCACGTCGCGACCCCTGCTGAAATCGCCGACGCCGTCAATCTCACGCAAGAGCCGTTATAACCAAAAATTAGCAGACTTGCCAGAACTTGAGGGGCCATCCGGGAATTGTCGCCGTGGATCAATAGCCCTGGCCCGGCCAGATTCCCGACGCCCTTATCCCCCAGCGTGGCTATCGTCCCGCCACTGAGTGCGAACTGAGGATACGGGCAGTCGGAGACCATAGAGAGGCCGCCGCTATTAACCTCTTTGTCGACATGGACGGCGTTCTCGCCGACTTCGCTCAACACCATCAGGCCGTTTTCGGCTGGGGGCCGGATGAGGAGGACGAGGTCGACTGGGCTGTCGTGCGCGAGGTCAAGGACTTCCACCTCAACATTCCGCCCATGGCGGACCTCGAACTGCTCTGGGACCGGATCGAGCGCTATCATCCTATCGTTCTGACTGGCGTTCCAGAGGAGATCGCGGAGGCGCCACCAGGCAAGCGCGCCTGGGTGAGCAAACATCTCGGCCCCGAGGTCGAGGTCCGCTGCTGTCAGGCGAGCGAAAAATGGATGCATGCGCAGCGCGGCGACATCCTGATCGACGACACCGTCAGCACCGCAAACGCTGGGTCAAAGCTGGAGGGATTTGGGTAACGCATCGCGGCGCCAAGGGGACCATTGCGATACTCGACGTTATGGGATGTGATAAGCACGGCCACGCACAGTGCTGGCGCATAGTCGCTTGGCTTATCAGGAGCCTAGCCTACGGAAAATTCACTTAGCTCCGAAGGGAACGATGACTCATGGCCTGTGTTTTTTGAAGCGCAATGCATTCTTCGGGAGACGCTCAATGAACAAGGACAAATTCGAAGGCGGCGTCCGCTCCGCGCTTGGCCAGGGCGAAAGGTCTGTAGAAGGAGCAACTGACGACAAAACGTCGGAGGTTAAAGGCGCATACGATCAGATTGCGGGCAGCGCTCAGACGGCATGGAGCAGCGCAAAGGATGCGGCGAAAGAAATGGCTGATTCCGGTTCAATTCCCGATTTGTCCGGGCTGCGCGACGACATCGCAAGGCTGACCCAAGCCGTTTCCGATCTCGCTCAGAAACAGGTCGCCTCTTCCCGCGACCAGGTGGCCGGGGTCGTGAGTGCGGCCGGGGACAGCTTGTCGCAGTCGGCGTCGGTCGCGCAGGACAAGTTCGCGGCCGCGGAAGGCGATGTCGAGGCGCGGATTAAGCGGAACCCATGGGGCGCCGTCGCCGTTGCGGGCCTGGTAGGGCTGCTGATTGGGAAGATGAGCTGAGCGAACGCGCTCAGCGTTGCCGCATAACGTGCCCGGCAAGCATTTAACGCTCCTTGAATCTGTCGTTTCGGCGCGTGTTTCCCACCTCTCGGCCGCGGCGGACCGAAGACCGATCCTGTCCGTTCGGCAAAAACGGACGCGAGCTGGTGCGGGCGGGAGGGCGCGAGCAATCCTTCAAAGGCACGTGAGGGCATCGATTGAACTTTTGCGCCACGGTGGAGTTTCGCCTTTATGGGAGAACCTGGAAGGCCAAGCGCCGCAGTTCTGATCGTCGAGGACGAGCCTCTAATCAGAATGGGCGCGGTTTCTCTAATCGAGGACGCCGGCTTCGAGGTGTATGAGGCGGGCAGCGCCGACGCAGCGATTGCTTTGCTCGAACGGCACGAGGAAATTCGCCTTATCTTCACGGATGTCGACATGCCGGGCTCGATGGACGGGCTTAAACTCGCCCACTATGTCCGCGGCCGATGGCCACCGGTTAAAATAATTGTCACTTCGGGGCACGTAAAGGTCACCGAGGAAAGCTTGCCTGCTGGTGCACTCTTCCTCCCAAAACCATATGAGCCGGCTGAGATAACACATAGAGTAAGACAGATGCTGGCCGCCTAGTCTTACCCGTGATGGTTGCGTAGCTCGGACCGCCGCCCGAGTCATCGCAGAGTCGCTCGTTTATTGTAGCGGCATCCGAAATGTGAAACGCGTCTCCTCAGCCGACGAACCAGCGGTCAACATTCCGTCATGGGCACGCGCAATCTCAGATGCAATATAAAGACCAAGTCCCAACCCCTGAAGGCTTCCGGTGCTGCCCCCGCGGGCAAAGGGCTGGAATAGCCGTTTCATTTCGGATGGCGGGATCGGAGCGCCGGAATTGGCGACCGACAGTTCGAATACGCCTTCCGCGGTCATGGCCAAAACTCGGATCGGGGTGGTTGCGTCACCATGCTGAACAGCATTACCGAGAAGATTGGAAAAGAGCTGCGCGACGCGGGCGCGGTCACAATTGATGGGTTCGCCTAGCTTGCACTCCATTTTGATTGCGCGGTCAGGGCGTGCCAAACGCTGCTCCGCGATCACCTGTTCGAGGACAGCTCCCAACCCCTCTTCCATAGCTCGGTTCAATTGAAAGCCTCCGCCTAAGCGGGCTTTGGTCAAATCGAGTAGATTGTTGATTAGCTCGCTCATCCGAGCCACGCTGTTTTGCATCATCTCAACGATTTCCTTCGACCGGTCGTCGAGCGGCCTCCTCTTTAGAAGTTGTGCCCCGCCCTCGATTGACGCGAGGGGATTGCGAAGATCGTGACCGAGGACCGCAAGGAACTGCTCGCGAAGTTCCGCTGTCTTGCGCTCGTCCGCCAGAATGGCCTCGGACGATACAAGCCGGTCATTGGAATCGATATGAAAGGCGATGAGTTCGGAAAAGAGCTTGAACATTGCCACCGTCCCGGGAACGTTCAAACGATGGGGTTGCGGGTCAATGGCGCAAAGCTTTCCGAACATGGAGCCGTCCCGAAGGATGATTGGCGTCGAAATGTAGCTTTGGAAGCCGTACAGGGCGGGCGAGCTTGTGCAGAAGCTTTCCGACATAGCGCGGATGAAAGTCGACGCCGAACCGCTCGGCGATGACCCGCTTGAGATCGATGCGCCGCCAGCGCACGACGCCATCTTTCTCACGGTCCGGGCCACCCTCGACGATCTGCGCGAACTGGGCCAGTTGCTCTTCCGACAGGCGGGGCTTGGGGCCCTCGGTCCAGTTGTCGATGAGGCCCTCCGGACCCCACCGGTTGAAGCGATGCACCCAGTCGCGCAGCGTCTGGCGGTCCATGCCGCCGATCTTCGCCGCCGAACCTCGGTCCATGCCGTCCCGGACCGCAGCCAGCGACAACAGCCGCCGGCTCTGGTTGACGTCCGTCGACCTCCGGGCCAACGCCCGAAGCTCCTTAGCCGAATAATCCTCTCGCAATCTCACCGCTGATGGCATGGCGCGAACCCTCCATGCCGTCTTGAATCAGCATCGCCCCGATTCGGGAATCCCCCCATGAGTCAGCCAGCAGAGCCTTTGGTATCAGAGCCTAATTGCGGAGAAAGTTGCCTCGCTCGACGGCAGGGTATTCAACCGGGCCGGCGATGCGTCACTGGCCGAGTTTCCAAGCCCGATCTAGGGGCGTTGACAGACCGTTGGAAGGCCGTTTTCGACCGTTGGTAGACCGTTAGTAGGGGGATGTGGCCTCATTGGTCGCTCTCCCTCTCACTCGCGGCAAGAGCGCCGGCCACGCCCTGCGTCGCGAAATATTCCGCGTACCTACGCCCCCGTCCGGCAAGTTTCCACAATTTGGAGCATCTGGTGATGCCTCCGGCCGAAATCTTCGCGGCGTCGAGGCGCGTTCCGGCTTGTCCATTCCAGGATGCTAGCGCGGGCAACCGGCCTCCCAATTTTGCGCGTCATAGCCAAGCCATTGGGCGGCGTTCCTCTCCTTGGTGGACAGCTCATCCCAATCTTTCGCCGACGACGCCGCATCGCTATTGTCCGAGTCCCACAGAGCGCGGGACCACCCGAGAACTTCCCAGGCGCTCTTTTCGTCGCTGGACATTTCATCCCAGTCCAGGCTGTCCCAATTGCACACGTTTCCGATCTTACGAATTTCGAAGGCGTGCGCGGCTGTCGAAATCATTTCGTTTCGCACGTGCAGGGGGCCAGTCAGAATGACGAGTCCCGCCAGAGCCAGCGTGGCCGCAGCAGCGCGGCGCGCGTATCCGAAGCCTATCGTCATAACTCTCTCCCTTCCTTACGGCCCCGACAGACTCCCCCTCAAGGCCGACCCTTTCGACGATTCCTTCTGCCGACGTTCGTCCTATCGTCCCGCCAACAAAGGAAAGAGCAACGCCATGGCTTCAGCGAACAACAGCAAGACGATCAGCGATTCCGCGATAAGTTCACGTCGATGAAGTTTCAGCTCATACATACGGTCAGAAATGCGCTGATAATTGTCCTCCAAGACCTCCCGGCGTTCATCCAACGCCTCGACCCTGTCGGCGTGTCCCACCGGGACAGCGCTACGGACTGTCCCATGGGACAGCGCCATTCGCCTTAGCGCCAACACTAGAACACCGCTCATAGCGCACCGCCTCTTAGCCGTCGGGCAACGGTCGATCTCGGCACTCCGGTGCGCTCAGCGATTTCACGGATTGATAGGCCTTCGGCTTGAAGCGCGGCGAGCGTGGCGTCGGAATCGTCGGCGACGATCTCACTTGTCGCCCAAGCGCCATCGGCAAAGCGCGCCTCGAACGGCTCCGCGTCTTCGCCATAGAAGCCGCGCGACTTCGTAAACCGCACCTCAAAGCGCGCGCCTTCGTTCGCCTCGTAACCGGGCGGCCGCGTCAATGAGATGACGGTGTCAAGCGTGTCCTCTTTGCGGGAAGTTCCCCGCTGGCCGCCGCCCTTGCCCGCGTGGTGCACGGCGAGAACCGACCGGCCGGCCGCGCGTTGTGCCAGCATCCACGACTGAACGGGTCCGAAAGAGTCCGCCTCGTTCTCGCGCAAGCCGCGTGCAATGGTCGATAGGTTGTCGACGATGATGAGATCGGCGTCAGCGATAGCGGAATCGTAAAATCGCTGAGCCTCAGCGTCGGCAAGATCAGGCAGGCCGTCAGTCTGAAAATCAGCCGCTACCAGACGGAAGTTCGGCCGGGGCATCGGTCATGGAGGCGGCGACGATGGTCCCGTAGCGCTCTTGCAACGTCACTGCTTGTAGTGCGGCACGATTCTGAGACACCCGGCTGCGCTTGCTCACGCGGCCAGGGGTAAGGTGGCGGCGAACGTCGGGTCAATTGCAATTTGTGGCATAGTTTGCTCCTCTTTGACCCTTGTGGGCGTTTTGTATCCATGCCGCGCGACGAGCCAGGTTTCATTGTAGCGCCTGCCGGCGGCGATCTTGGCCGACAGCAATTCGTTGTCCATGGTGATCTCGCCCACCTTGGATTTCAGTCGGGCGATTTCATCCTCGCGATCGTCGCGCTCGCGTTCCTTCAGGGCTGACGCCGCGCCGGCGAGCGCTCGCTCCCGCCATTCGGTCAGCTTGGCCACAGAGACATCTGCTTCCCGGGCGACGACATCCAACGGTTCGCCCCGCAACAAACGCGCCACCACCGCCATCTTGCGTTGGACCGAATAGCGCTTCGGTCCTGCATCGACGCCCGAGGGGGTGCCTGCGCCAGCTATCGGGGAGCGCTCCGGCGCCCCCTCGGGCTTCAGCCCTGCATCAATCGTCATTTCGAAACCTCCGGTTGAGGTTCAATTACCGCAGCCAGATGTCTCATCTAACCGTGACGCACCCCATGCAACGTCACTGCTGGCATTTCGCCGTCGATGTAGAGCACGCGGCGCGGCTGTCTCGCCAGCGGAGGAAGCCGCCACCGCTCGCTATGGCGTGCGCGATGCTTAGCGCGACCCAAGTCTTGCCGACCCCACGTGGCGCGAAGATCATTGCCAAGCCTTTTTCGGGCAACCATGGGGCAAGCATCAACGCGCGGGGGGGAAATGTCGTGGTCAACAATTCTGCGCCATCGAGAACCTTGAGGCCCTTGGCGTAGGCAGGGACATGCGCCGCCATAGGCAGGGGCGCGGCTTTCCTGGCCTCATAGTCGCCCACTGCTTTAGCGAAATAGGCGTTGCGCCTTTCGAGCGGCCATTCAGAAAAGCCTTCGGGGTAGGCGTTTATGGCGCGACCCCCTCGGCGAGGCGGACGATCTCGCGCGCTTCGTCCAGCGCAGCGGCGATAGCGCGAAAGCGGGCGAAGGTCTCGATTTGATCGCCCCGCCGGGCGGCGCTCTCGCAATCCCGCCGAAATACTCGGTGTCGCAGGTGGTTTCATCAAGGGCAAGCGCGATCCACATGGCTCGGGTTTATGGAGAGCGCAAACGCAATTTCGTGGGGCAGCATTCTGGGGCCGGGGATTCTTCGTCAACATGGTCGGGCGCGACGAAGAAGCCATCCGCGCCTACATCCGCAATCAAGAGAAGGAAGATCAGAGGCTCGAGCAGATGAACCTCTGGCGCTGACAAGCCGCCTTGGGCGGCTCCAAATTCAGGGGGCCGCGTCAGCGACCTCTTCTGCCGCTTCGAGCGGCTCCAATCCTAAAGCCCCCGGCTTTGCCGGGGGATACTTACTAGGCGACACTTTCGCCGACGAAGTGGAACTTCTCCCACCATCTTGGCGCGTCGGGACCTTGCTGCGAACCGCCTCGGCTGTAAAACCAGACGTGTAAGCTTTGGCATTCCACTCTCCAGTCCAAGCTCTTCACATGGACCGCCGATCCCGACAAAATCAATCGCCGCAGTCAGGCGCGGGCACTAATTGTTAGATTCGATCCATTAGCCGAGGCATCCATAGCCCTTAAAGACGCCCCAAAGAAAACTCGCCAAACCGTAATCGCCTCTATCTGAAGCCGCGTACATGGCATGACCAATATCGTAACAAACCCCGAGATTTATCATAGCAGGCTTAACACGTTCCCTGGTATTTTGAGATACGGTAACTGTCGCCATGTCGTACACACTCCTTTTGTAGAGAGAAGCCTCTGCCGTAAATCCGGGCGTACGCATTTTCATCGCATTTCTCCTTTCGGTTGTTTGATTCAACGGTCATAGTAGGGCGACACTCTCGTCACTAGAAACGGAAACTCTTCCGTCACATCGACACCACGAAGAATTTCTCGGTGAAATCGGTGCTGCGGTTAGTGTCGGCGAAGATGCCGTCGAGAAGCTTACGCGTCCCGCTCAACAGCGAAGGCCGCACGTCCACCCCGCTCAGCGATCGGTTTCATTCCCGAATATTGATGCAACCTGTGCTCATGAGAGCGCCCTGAATAAAGGCTTCGCCAAGCGAACCCGGCGCGGTCCCAGCCCACGCGATCCAGAGTCTCTGGCAAATTAAGGGCATGGCGGGTTGAACACGTGCCGGGTCACATTGCCGGTCAAAACCACCCGCGGTTTGGTAGAGCGTCGTCTGAAAGATCGCGTTTTCCGCAGTAAATCCTGGCAAGTTATTCCTAGCGTTCATTTTGGAGCTCCTCTTATTTCCGTTCCTACTATTTGTCGGAGTTCGCCTCCTGGCGCAAGCATGCGAACGCGTTCCAACATCCTTTATCTGCGGAGCGTCCTCGACGCCGGTCACGTTTGGACTACCCGAAGCAACCTGCACCAAACATAGCCCCAATAATAAAACGCTCCGCCGCGCCTCCTGAGGGCAACGGTAACAACATATCGTAAAGAATATCGCAAATATCTTCCACAGCCGGTTGCACGCATGCTTGATCACTTTGGGAATCAAAACCCCCAGCGACGCTGTAGGGTGCAGGACTCTTAAAGATCGCGTTTTCTGCAGTAAATCCTGGGATGTTGCTCGCGTTCATTTTGCAGCTCTGCCTGACTCCAAGTGCGTCAGCCCTCGTGCGTTGACGCATTGATGACGAGACGATGAAAGGAGTTTCTCGATCAGAAATATGTGCAACCGGCGCCGTGCCAAACGCCGTTATAAAACCTCGCCATCCCAGTATCGCCGTCCGCTATTGCGATGCGCATCGCAACCAGTAGTTTTTGGCAGACATTAAGCATGGCTGGTTGGACGTGGACCGCATCACTCCTGGGATCGAAATCGCCCGCTGTCCGGTATCCGGTCGTGTTCTTAGAGGTTGTGTTTTCTGCAGTAAATCCTGGAATGCTCGCCGTGTTCATTTGCAGCTCCTCTGGCAGTTGCTCCGCCTTGCGTGGATTCAACGGTCATAGTACGGCGACATTCTCGTCACCAGGAAGGGAAACTCCTCAGTCACATCCACCCGAACGAAAGATTTCTCGGTGAAGTCGGTGTTGCGGTTAGTGTAGCCGAAGATCACATCGAGAATTTTTCGCGTGCCGCTCAATGGCGACGGCCTTACGTCGACCCCGCTGAGCGAAAAGTCCCGCCCAAAACCTTCCGCCGCCTTCGCGTAGATCGCGGGATAACGCATGGCCAGATAGTTCAATGCGCGGTGTTCGTCGGTGGCCCCCGCATTGTCCGTCAGCTGTATAATTCTGCCGAACAGTTCCTCGGCGGCTGGGCCGAATTGCGTCGCCGTCGTCTTCTCCGGCCGCGGGATCGCTTTGATCAGCGCGTCGCGATCGAACGAATAGATCTGGTCGAATGCGACAATCGGAACCATCAAGCCATTGCACATTGTCGGCGGCGCGATGGGACCGCGCAGGCCAATGACGACATCAATGTCGCTCGGGGTGGGGACCGGACGGATGGCTTCGACCAGCAGATCGATATCCGCCGGATCGCGCGGCACGAGCAGGTAGGTTTCCAGCCCCTGAATCGTCAGGACCCAGCACAATTGACGCGTCAGGTAGCGGTTCTCGCGTCTTGACAGAACCGCGTGGAAGGTCTGCTGGTCGGTTTTCCCGGCAGTATCCGTTCGCCCCCCCCGCCTGGACGAATTCCTTCTCCGCGGCAAGGTTCGGGAAACGCGCCTCCACCCGGCCGATAGCGTAAACATAGGAGACCGGCGGAGCGTTCTTGCGATCCGGGTCCGGCGTCGTTCCACAGCCGCAATCCGCCTCTCCCGCCTGTGGAGCCAGCCGACTGTCTGCGCGAATTTCGCGCGGCTGCGAACCCAAGGGCGGGTCAGCGCCCTCGTTCGCGGCCTGCGCTTGCGAATTCAGCGCTTGAATTTGCTCATTCATATCTTTGTCCCTCCACCGCCATATCTTTGTCCGTCCACCGCCGACATCATGTGAAAAACGCTAAAGTAACTGACTTGGAGTAATTTTCTTATCTTCGCGTGCCGCCGCCGAATGTCATCCAACGGTTCAGCGCGACGCGTCGGCGTTCGCAGCCGCCGCAAGGTCGTGCGCCGAAATAAGAAGAGGCGCGTTTTATCGCGTCGCCAAGCCCGATCTCCTGGTCGGGCACAAAGCCCGGCAGGCGCACGCGCTGCGGCTGGTGTTCGCCGGCGCCGGAAGGGTTCCTGTCAGGGGTCGGCTTTGTCACGCAGCGCCCCTCCGCCCAGTGTAGTTCGCCAAGGCTCGATAGGCGGCCTCGGCATCCAGAAGCGGCGGAACGACGGACGCTCGTCGCCGCATAGATCCTTGGGTAACGGCGAGTTTGACTTGACCGGCGCTCGCCCCGGGAAATTCCGACCACAACAACGCGATCGCGCCGGTCACAAAAGGCGCCGCGACGCTGGTTCCGCCCAGGGTGAGCGGCTCGCCTTCGGCGCCGAGGCTGGTGACGTCAGCGCCGAGTGCGGTCAAACCTCGCCTGCCAATCGAACCGCCCAGATTCGACTCGTTCGTGGGTCGGCCTCGATCGTCACAAGCCACGACGGGGATGACCCAAGGATGCCGGGTGATGGCGGAACTGCCGAGAGCGCCTTGATTGCCAGCCGCCGCGACCACGATCACGTCGCGTCTGATCGCTTGATCGAACGCCTCTTCGAGCGCCTGTATCCCATTGATGGAAGGTTGCGCCAGCGCGAGGCTCAAATTGATCACCCGGGCGCCCGCATTGATACAGTCGAGTATCGCTGTCGCGAGCTCTTGGGGCGTTGCGCTCGGCATGGATTCGGAGCCCGAGAGCGTCTCGCCGAACACGGGCCGTATGAGTAGCGTACAATCGGGGCAGATCGCGGGCGCCGGAGAACCCCGCTTCGCCAACAGGATTCCCGCTACGAAAGTACCGTGACGGCAAGCCAGACTATTGGCCTGCGTACATCGGGCGCCGGCGCTTTCGGCAAGCTCATGAAACCGCCCGCCAGTGAGATCAGGATGCCTCGTTGAAACCGGTCCATCAATCAGGCCGATCTTTACTTGCGTGCTACCGCTCGTACGCTCCATGAGCGGTATGAGATTAAGTAAACCCAATGAGCCCATCACCCGACGCGCTCCAAAAAAGATTCTGAAAAACGACTCTCAACCGCCGCGGTTGCCGCTAATTCATTTTTTCATAAACGGCACCCTGCGAAGTATGGATCTACCAACTGGGCGACAGAGCCACTTGCAAGCAGATGGACCGGATGTTCCTTTGCGTCCCATCGGGCCGCGGACTTCAACCGGGACTTCGGCCTCACGACCGTGGCTAAGGGTCAGAACCAGAGGGTTCGCACCCTTTGAAACCCTGAGAGCCTCACGGGATGGACGATGAGATTATGAAGCCAACTTTGCAATGGGTAGAACTACCTATCAGCACGTTGTCAGCTGGCGCGAAGCCAAACTCTCGGATGTTGACTGACAGACACCATCGCCTTCCCCTTTGCTTTTTACAGGATGACTACGCCCTTAGGCGCTCGGCCGCAAGTAACAAATTGTTCAAGTAACAAATTGGTAAAAGCAAAATCGGCGGGCGAAACCGTCCTGAGCGATAGAGTGTTGCTTTAGGGGCACGCCTCACGAGACGCCGTTACGTCCATTTCAGTCGCGGAAGCAAAGGGGACGGCCCGAAAACCGCTCGCAGCGCCGTTCGTGGGGGAGGATCGGACAAGTTTAGTGCCCTGTTCCGCAGCTGGTCGGCGCTGGGAAGAGTTTTGATGACTTCCGGCGGACGCAACAATACCCGCCTGAACTTGCGACGAAGATTGTATTGACGGGCGCTACGCTAAGTCTGCATTGTTTGCCGCTAACAAAGTGGAGATTTATGCTGCTCACGACCCAATTTGCGCCCGTCGTTCCGCCGTCGCCCGCTGAATGGCGCGACAGGGAAAAATACGCACCTTGTATGGCTTCGAATTGCCCATGTAATCGCGAACGCGCCGAGCGACGATTGTGTGAAGGAACTGGTCGCGTCAATGACCGATCGAGCGACTTTCGCGAAAGGATTGGCGGCCGCCGCCGGCTTTTTTCATGAATTCGCGGAGCTTGCTGCCGCGGCTGATAGCCGATTTCTTGACGCATGCATCGCAGTCGGACGATGATTGTCGATACTCCGCTTGGCCGGGGTGAGGCTGCAAAGAATCTTACCGGCGAAGTGACCACAGCGCTTCGGCGCATGCTGGGTCCGCGAGCTGGATGGCGCTGGCGCCGGCCCGCTCCAACGTCCTCACCGTGTGTGTGACGTTGATGGCGTTGCCGAAACCTGTGTCCGGGTCGACGATCAGTGGCAGGTCCACAACGTCGCGGATGGCCATTGTATGGTCAGCGACCTGGCTCAGATCCATGAAGCCCAAGTCGGGCAACCCGAGATGCATATTGGTGAGGCCCGCGCCGGTCAGACGCGACGCCGCGCCCGGGTCCCGACGGCCTGATCCGGATCTCGCTCGATCGGAAGGTCATCGATCGGCTCGGCCAAATGCGCGGCCCGGGCGAAAGCTACAGCGACGTCATCATTCGTCTGGCCGAAGGAGCGGGCGGTAGTGCGGAACAGTCGCCTCGAGCCCGGCCTTGCAAAGTCATAGTTGCTCGCGGCGGAATTCGTCGTCCGCGGGCAGTTGGCGAGGGCGGGAGCACGTACACGCCGCCCGGACAAGCTGAGGCGCGAATTGCGGACCTCGCCTGCGAACATTGGGCCGGTTCCACCAGAACCCGACGGTCTTGTAACGCGCGCCTCTCACTTGGCGACGAAGCAGCTGCCGCCGTCGTTTTTGAGTCTTGCGCAAAGAGCCGAAGCGTCGGCCCTGGACAAGTCGACGACACGCAATCGGTAGACAGTCTCGCCATCGACGATGGCCTTATGTACGCCAATCTTCGATCCGTGGAGCGCGGATGCATATTTGGCGTTGAGTCGCCTGAGATCGCTTTTGGCGTCGGCTTCAGATTTTGGCGCTGCGATTTGTACGGCCCAGCCAGTGGACGCGGCGGCGGTCTGATCGAAGCGCTGCTGGGTGGGAGGAGCCTGAGGCCCAAGCAGGTTGCCAGGGTATGGAGCATACGGTCAAAGGACTGCTTTGCGAGCCCATGCTCGCGGATGGCCTCGAGGACGAGCGCTTCGTTCGGCTCCCATGTCGCGACGATAGAGTGGCCGACTGATAGCGGAACGACCCCTTTCTTTCGCAGCGTTTCCACGAACGCAGCCAAAGGCTCGGGGCCAAGCGGAACCTCTCTCCCCCGTTGCAGGATCGAAGAGCAGTCCGCCGTTCTCGGCGACTACGCGGTCAAAGAGATCGAGCCGGGGAAGAACGCGAAACAGGTCAGGAAGCTCGCGTCCCGTGACCAGAATGAGCTTTCTGCCAGAGTCCGATGGAGGCCGAAAACGCCTGATACTCCAAGCCGGCTCAGCCTCCCGTCAGTGGCTGATCCGCATCACCCCCGCAGCGTCTTCAGCGCGACCGCCCAGCGCAGCAGCTCGTCCAGCATGACCTTCGCGGCTTGTGTTTGGAGCTCGTTGCTGTTGAACTTCCCGTCGGCGATCGATTGCGCCACCATGGCGATGACAACCGCCTCGACGATCGGCACGACTTTCAGAGTCGTGAGGGTCTGCTTTTCCATCTGCACGGCGCGAAGCCCGCCGGAAACCCCGCCGTAGCTGACGAAACCGGCTGGTTTATAGTTCCACTCCTTGTAGACGTAATCAAATGCGTTGATGAGCGAGGGCGGCGGCCCGAAGTTGTATTCCGGGGTGACGATGACGAACGCATCGGCCGCAGCGACGCTCGTCGACCATCGTTTCGTGTGATCGTGCTCATACTGCTGAAGCGAA
>Ga0206821_10127_pt1 | contig 17072 bp, 11 predicted proteins | sample Alteio_BWOrgCont_85_FD_152860 | JGI IMG/M metagenome (GOLD analysis project Ga0206821, IMG submission 152860) | Enriched cells from forest soil in Barre Woods Harvard Forest LTER site, Petersham, Massachusetts, United States -... | ecosystem: Environmental > Terrestrial > Soil > Temperate forest >...
ATAGCCGCCGACGCTGGCGACGGCGGGATCATCATCGAGGATGCGTACGAACTGCATGAACTTTTTCTCCATGGACTGAAACGATATGCTTTGGTCGGCGCGAATGCCGCCTTGCATACGTCCTTCATCCTGGATCGGAAAGAACCCCTTTGGAATGATTGCGAAGAGATAGATATTAAGTCCGATCGTGATCGCAAGTATTGCAACCACCGTAAGCGGACTATCGAGTGCCCAGGCCAGGGTCCGTTCGTAAAAGCGATGTGCGAGGTTAAATGTTCGATGTGAAATCCTAAAGATGACGCCTTCTTCCTGTTCGCCCGGTCTGAATGCCAAATGGGCGCAGAGCATGGGCGTGACGCTAAGAGATACCAACAGCGAAACCAGGATTGCGATCGTTAGGGTCATGGCAAATTCGTGGAAGAGGCGTCCGACGATGCCGCCCATAAGCAGGATCGGGAAAAACACAGCGACCAGGGATATGCTCATGGAAAGCACGGTGAAGCTGACCTCGGCGGATCCCTTATAGGCGGCCTCAAATCTGGTTTCGCCATTCTCAAGATGGCGCATCACATTTTCCAGAACGACGATGGCGTCGTCGATGACGAACCCTGTCGAAATGATCAGCGCCATAAGGGAGAAATTGTCTAGGCTGTACCCCAGCAGATACATGCCGTCGAAGGTGCCCAACAGTGATAAAGGAACCGCCAAGCTGGGAACGAAGGCAGCTTTGGCGTTTCTCAGAAATACGGATACGATCAGGACCACCAAGACTATGGCTATGATCAGCGTGATCTCAACGTCAACCAGTGCGGCCCGAATGGGAATTGTGGAGTCGTTCACTATCGATAGTAAGATGCTTGAAGGTAGGGCTGCCTGCAGCAGAGGTACAAGTTTGCGCAGTTGATCGGCAACAGCGATGACGTTGGCGCCCGGCATTTTTGTGACTGTTATAAGGACGGCCGGTTGGCCGTTAGCCACGCCGACGTTGCGAATATCTTCAACGCCGTCAAAAACCTCGCCGACGTCTTGAAGCCTTACGGCTGCGTTGTTGCGATAAGCGACTATCAGATTTTTATAGTCAGAGGCCTCGATGGCGGAGTCATTTGCATAGACCACATAATTCTGCGGTCCCTGTGAGATCATGCCTTTGGGACTATTGGCATTCGCGGCGGCCAACGCGGCGCGGACATCTTCCAGACCGATGCCATATTTAAAGAGAGCTTTCGGATTAAGCTCGGCGCGAACCGCCGGCAATGACGCTCCATTAAGTTCGACGTCGCCAACACCTGAGACCTGTGATAGGCGTTGCAGCAGGATATTGGAGGCCTGGTCGTAAATCTGACCCGTGGTGAGCGTTTTGGAGGTCATGGCAAGGATCATCATCGGCATGTCGGCCGGATTGACCTTGCGGTATGTGGGATTTGACCGCAAAGAAGCAGGCAGATCCGCATGGGCGGCGTTTATCGCTGCCTGTACGTCGCGAGCCGCGCCGTCGATATCCCGATTGATATCGAATTGCAGGGTAATACGTGAAGAGCCCACAGTGCTGGACGAGGTCATCTCGTTCACTGAAGCAATCACCCCAAGATGACGCTCAAGTGGTGTGGCAACGGTGGTCGCCATGACTTCAGGACTGGCCCCCGCCATCGAGGCGGTCACCGATATGGTTGGAATGTCGATGTTGGGTAGGGGAGAGACGGGTAACAGGAAAAATGCGGTCGCCCCCGATAAGGCTAGGCCCGCGGCCAACAACGCAGTGGCGATAGGTCGGCGAATGAAGAGGGCAGGGATGCTCATGAAAGCCGTTTTTCGCAGAATGCCGGACGACAAGAGCTCTGCCAGTTAGGGAACTGTAATCTATCGAAAAGTATCTTCGTTTCCGCGCACCGCGAAAAAGTCTTTGCTACCCCGGCGACGTGTGCCTGCTTTGACGAGCTTGAGGAATATTCATCGAGGCGCCGTCGCGGGACGCGATGGTTGCGGATAATGCAAACTCTTGTGTGCAATCTGCTGAGCCTCTGGATGGGTCCTGGCTGTCCAACGCCCCCTGGCATATTCGACATCGGCACGGCCTGCCACGACTCAGTGCGCGAAAGTCCCAAAAGCGTGGCATCGTTTCATTGTTCTTGCGACCCCGCGCGGGGATGTAATCGGTTGGTCGGCCCCGCTCCCGCGGGCCATGTCAGGTCGCGGAGTCCGGTTCGTGGCACCCCAAGCCGCTTATGGATCCTTTCTGGCGGTCAATGACGCTTTCAACGTCAATTCCCGGCGGGCCGGCCAAAGGCCTATTGACCGTAATGTAAGTATGTACTTACAGTTAGTAGTGACTAACCATAAGAAAGCTCTCCAAGCTCTCTCCGTTCTTGGCGATCCTACCCGCCGGGTCATTTTCGAACGCCTGGCGGAGAAGCCACTGTCTGTCGGCAAACTGTCCGAGGGTTTGCCGGTAAGCCGATCGGCGGTCTCTCAGCATCTGAAGATTCTCAAGGAGGCGGGCCTAGTCAAAGATATCTCCGAGGGCACCCGGCGCATCTACCAACTTGATTGCCGTGGCGTCGCCGTGATGCGCGAATGGCTGGAGCGGCTGTGGGCCGACGCGCTGCAAAACTTCGTCCGGTCCCACGAACAGAAGCAAAATGGGTCCGAATGAGCGTCGCCCCGCGTCTACGCGCGACACCATTGGGCGCGTGGCATCACGCGTAGACGTCTGTGGCGCCAGCAGTAGACTGGCGCCACAGATTTTCAAGCTAGGAGCTGCAATCCGAGATAGGAGGTTGAGCCATTGCGCATTACCAATAGCGAGATCGCCTGTCTCTTCTGGTGCTGGGCGGCATGGATGGCATCAGCGACCTGATCGGGCGTGCGGACCGCGTGGCCGGCAACCTTCTCAATGACGTCGCCGGCTTGCACTCCACTGTCATCGGCGTTGCTGCCGGGCGTGACTTGGCCCACGAGAACTCCGCCGATGCCGGGAGCGATATTGAGCTGATCGCGGACGTCCGGCGTCAAGGCTTCCAATGACATGCCAACGGGCTTTGCATTGTCGCCCGCGTCGTCAGCGCTCGCCACGCGGGTGTTGTCTTGGCTTGCGATGGTGACATCGACCGAACGGGGGTGATTGTCCCGCCACACGGTCATGCTTGTCGTCCTTCCACTGGCAGTATTGGCAACCGCCATCGCGAGATCCCGCGTGCCTTTGATAGGCTTACCGTCAAAGGCAGTAATGACGTCGCCTTGGCGCAGATCGGCCCGTCCAGCCGGCGAACCGGAGGTAACCGAATCCACTAGGACTCCCTGATCGTTGGGCAGTCCCACTGCCTTGGCGAGGGCCGGGGTCAGCGCTTGCATCTGTACTCCCAGCCAGCCACGGGTGACTTTGCCGTGTTCGCGCAGCTGAGAGACAATCGCTTTTGCGACATTGGACGGGATCGCAAACCCTATGCCGACGCTACCACCGGAGGGCGAGTAGATTGCCGTATCGATGCCTACCACTTGCCCGGACTGGTTAAAGAGCGGGCCGCCGGAATTTCCGGGATTGATGGGGGCATCGATTTGCATGAAATCGTCATAGGGGCCCTCATTTATGTCACGGCCATGGGCGGAGACGATACCTGCCGTTACCGTGCCACCAAGACCATAGGGGTTACCAACGGCAATCACCCAGTCGCCTTCATGCGCGCCGTCGGAATCACCGAAGGCGACATAAGGTAGTGCGTGACCGGTATCGATCTTCAAAAGGGCCAAATCGGTTTTGGCATCGCGACCCACCACGCGAGCCTTGAATTTGTCGCCGTCCATCAGAGTGACAGATACCTGATGGGCTCCATCAACGACGTGATTGTTCGTCACGATGTAACCCGCGGGATCGATAATAAAGCCCGATCCCAACGCTCGACGTTCGACCGACGCACCGTCGCCGCCATGCTGATCAAAATAGTGACGGAACATGTCTCCGAAAGGGGCTGGAAGATCGGGCATCTGTTGGGGAGGCGCAGCGCTTTGCTGGGCGTCTGGTTCGGAGAGCGTCGTAACCTCCACCACCGCCGGTTTGACCCGCGCCACCAGAGGCGCAAAGCCAGGCTGCGGATTGGTGGGCATGACAGATAAAGGAGCTGCGGTAGCGCGCGAGGTACCAGAAACGGTCCAGGTCGCGGCGCCTGCGCCGAAGGCAACGCCCAGTAATAGCGCTGCAATGACGCGACGGTGACGGTGAAGTCTTGGGGAAAGAGGGATATCGGACATGGGAAAACCTTTTGGTCAAGGAGGCGCTCGATGGCGTCGACCTGCTTCATTTATGGCCCAAACATGGACACTTCATGTACAGTATATTAAAACTATGATTTGTTTGTGAAGGCTTTGAGGCGACGGGGGGAACCAAGATGGCGAGACCTCACCCACCGCTCGGCCGATAAAGCTCAAGGGGCCGCCCGCCCCCCGCTTGGGGAGGCAGGAGCCATGGCGGGTAACGTGGCTAGATGCGCCGAGTGTGCCAACGCCATGGTGCCCGAAATCCGCCGGAATATAGAGCGCGCTTGGAGCTTAGCTCGCCAATCGAGTGCGAAGGTTTGGGGCTATCGACGCAGGTATGCTGTCAGGACGTGGCTGCTCCTGACGTAATAGCGGTGAGGCCCCTGCGGTCTTGCGCCCAACACGATTCGCTGGATTCGATGCAAATAGGCCGCTCCTTGCCGTAGGATACGGTATCAATCCGGTTCATCGCTAGGCCCTGACCGGCGAGAAACTCTTTCACCGAATTTGCCCGTCTGGCACCAAGAGCAAGGTTATATTCTCGTGTGCCGCGTTCATCGCAGTTGCCTTCGATGGTTACCCGTACGCGCGGATATTTATTTAGCCAATTGGCTTGGCGCTGCAAAATCACCTTTTCGCTTTCCTCAATCCCATGCTGGTTATAAGCAAAGTGCACGGTATCTCCCGCGTTCACACGGAAGTCTTGTGCGCTTCCTGGCACGGTTGAGCCCGCCACAGCGCGGGAGGGCGCTACAGTCGCGGTGTGTGTCGGCAGCGTGACATTAACAGCAGCTTCCTTATGCACGCAGGCTGCCATAGCAAGCGCTCCAGCAATATAAACCAATCCCAACCTGCCCTGAATTTTCGACGCCGATCCCCCAAAAATGAATAACTCATCTCTCCAATGAGCGATGCTACGCTCGATCAGGCTGTATCCTGATAATTGTCATGCTTACTGCAATTTAATTCTGGCGCTCGGCAAGAGGAACATATCTAGGTTATGAGAAGATCAAACATGTCGACTGGTTCTCACTTCAAAACGCGACTGCCAGAGATACGTGCGCGTCCGTTCGATCGCAAAAAGGACGCACCCACGCAGATCGAAAACTTGTTGCCGCGAGGTCAACAGGCACGGCTGCGCGCCATCGCCACGGTTCTTGAACATCAGCGCGCCAACAATACGATTTTCTCCGAAGGAGAAGATGCGCATTTTGTTTATTCCGTGGCAGCCGGGGCGGTGCGCATCAGCCGTCACACAGAGAGCGGACGCCGACAAATTCTGGCATTGATGCTGCCGGGCGATCTTTTCGGGCTTCCGGACTGTGGCCTTTATGTCAATTCCGCCGAGACGGTATCGCCCGCAACGCTTTACCGAGTACCGTGGCAGCGCCTGCACGAAGTCCTGCTCGAAGAGCCGGAATTGCAGGTTAGTTTGCTGCTCCGTTTGGCGTTCGATCTGCGCCAGGCCCAACGCCGCATTGTGATGCTGGGGCAGCACAATATTGCCCAGAGACTTGCATCCTTTCTTATCGAACTTTCTCAGCATCCGGATTTTTATAGCGAGCAGACCCATCAGCTCGAAGTCCCGCTTACGCGTTCCGATCTGGCTGATTATCTGGGCACAGCTTCGGAGACCGTAATAAGAGCCTTTTCCAAGCTGGAAAAAAACGGATTGATACGTCGAATATCGCGCGCGATCGTCGAAATCCAGGATTTGGATGCGCTGCGCAATCTACTTCAGGAAAAGAGGCGGGTCGGACGTCTTCGACGATAAAGTCGAACCTTGGAATAGATAGGTCAATTTGCAAGTCGCGACCGACTTTGCACGGTTGAGGTATCATCGAGGCCCAGAATCGCAACCTTCGCCGTCGCGATTCGCGTTGGCCACAGAATTTCCGTCAAACCGGCCGCTACCGCGACCTTTTGTAGACCATTTACAGTATAGGTTATGACACCGCCGCCGATTGCCCCATCGAGCCTGGTGCCCCATAGCTTCTTGCCGTTCGCGACATCTACAGCGTAAAAATTGCCGCCCATGTCGCCAAAGAAGGCGACGCCTCCCGCGGTTGCAGTCATGCCGCTCTGAATTGGGTAGTTCGTCCTCACCCGCCATTTCCAAGTGCCGGAATCGGCATCGACCGCATAGACCCAACCCGCCCAATCACCGAAGGGATCGGGCCGCCCCCAAGTGTCGTAGGGATTGACGCTTGCCATCCCAGACCAGGGCCGGCCAGCTTTGGTCGATCGAATCTGTTCGTCGCTTTGTATGGTCACCGTCGTGCACCAATCCACCTCGCCGATCAGGATAAGATTGTCGGGGGGATCGTAGGCCGGCCCATTCCATTCCGCGCCACCTGTGCTGCCCGGACAGAAATGGACAGCCTTACTAGTAGAAAATTCTGCGGCAACGTTTTCCATGCGCGTCACCGGCACCCGATACAACAATTTATCGTCTAGAAGATCAAAGCCGTATAGATGCCCGTCCTTAGGCGTCACGGCGAGAATCTTTCGGCCGCCCCTGGTATGCAGGATTGCCGGCGTATTGGAAACGTCCCAGTCATGCCAATCCACGGGCACGATCTTGAGGTGATTCTTGTAGGCCCCTGTCTTGGCGTCGAGCACGACCACAGAACCGGAGTATAGGTTGCCGCCGGGACGGGTTTCAGGCGCAAAATCAGGTGCTGGATTGCCTCCCGGGACATATAAGAGACCTGTCGTTGTGTCCAAGGTATAGGATGTCCAGGTGCCACCCCCGGTGATGGGAATTCCAAACTTGTTCTTCCAGGTCGAGGAGTCCAAGGGGGACGCGCCTTGAGGCCCGCGCGTAACATCGCCTGCCGTCTTTGGAACCAGATAGAATTCCCAGACGATCTTTCCACTCTTGGCGTCAAGCCCGTACATTCGTCCCTTCACGCCCTTAACGTCGCCCCCGGCATTGCCAATGAAGACCATGCCATTCCAGGCGATGGGCGCCGCCGGCACGCTCTCGCCCTTCTTTGAATTTGCGATTGAGGTTTGCCAAACGTGCTTACCGGTCTTGAAATCGTAAGCCAGCACCCGCCCGTCCACGGTGCCGCGAAACAGCATGCCGTCCATGTAGGCAGCGCCGCGATTCACCGCTTGGGGCGAGGCAGGCTCATAGTCTTCATGCGTCCGCCAATTCTTGCGGCAGGTGGCGGAGTCGATAGAGAAAATATCGTCTTCTGTCGTGAAGATAAGATTTCCCTCTACCATGAGGAGGCCCGTGTTGAAACCGGTATGCTGACCGGTATCATAAACACAGAGTACCTTCAGTCGGCCGACGTTGTTCCTGTTGATTTGGGCAAGCGGCGCATAACGGTCTGATGTCAAGCTTTTGTTGTAGCTTGTCCAATCCCCTTCACTCGATATCGGAGACGATGTAGCAAAACTGCGTGAAGGCGAGGCAATAGCGCTACTAATTGATGGTGGCGCCAATTCGGTGACGAGCGTGCCTGCGGGCGCAGATAGGTAGCGAATGTAGTTTTTGGCCATGCCGATCACCGGAACCGTTTGGCCCCAATAGAAGTGGAGCAATCCGGCAGCGATCGTCCCCAATACGGCCAACCCGCCAGCAATGGCGACAAACTTGCTCTTCATGGACACAACCTCTTAGGTTCTGTCTCGTTTATTCGGTTTTGCGTTCTCGCCGTGGTGTAGTTATTTTTGCGAAATTAGCCGGCGCACACCCGACGCTTCGGGCATTTCATTATAACGATGAAGGACGATATTAAACACATCGTTGTTGGCAAATAAATCGCTCTAATATGAACAGACTGACACAATGTTCGCCGACCGAAATACAAGATTTCCCGTTTCGGCCTTGGACGCGAAAATTGCTTCGGTCTCGGAGGGGATCTTGAAGCGTAGGCGCTGAGCACGGCTTCGGGGATGTTTGCCATAGCCGGCCGAATTCCGAGCATCGGCAACAAAGGCGAAAACAAAGGAAATTGCGCATGTTGGCGTTGTGACGGGCGAGACGCAGCGCGGGGCCCGTCGCGATCCGGCCGGGGATGTCCGGCAAAAGAATTTCAATGGCCGCGAGGGGGAAGAGTCAGTTGGGGCGAAAGGAATGAGGGTTTGCTTGCAACCAGGCCTTTCGGAACCGCGGACTTTCGGTGCCCCCAAGTAATTCGCTTTCTTTCACATTTGGGTAGAGGTCGGCATAAGTGACAACCTCAAGCGGCGAAATACGTCTTGATATGTGGTCAAGGGAAAAACGCGATGGATGTTCTAATCCGGCGGCAGCGGTCAACTCGGCAAGGGATTGCAGAGTGGAGTGATGGAAATTTGCAACGCGCATGGCTTTGTCGGAGACAACCAATGCGCGCTGACGAGTCGGATCCTGGGTAGCAACACCCGTGGGGCAACGATCGGTATGACAAGATTGGGATTGGATGCATCCCAGCGCGAACATGAATCCCCGCGCGGAGTTGCACCAATCTGCGCCCAAGGCAATCGCCCGGGCCATATCGAACGCACTGACGATCTTGCCGCTGGCGCCAAGACGAATGCGGCCTCGGGCGCCGATGCCGACCAAGGCGTTGTGGACGAAGCTCAGACCTTCACGCATCGGCTTTCCGATGTGATCGACAAATTCCAGTGGTGCTGCGCCGGTTCCCCCTTCTTTGCCGTCCACCACGATGAAATCGGGATATATTCCGGTATTCAACATGGCCTTGCAGATGGCCAGGAATTCCCAATCGTGCCCAACACACAATTTAAACCCGGTTGGCTTTCCGCCGGACAACTCGCGCATACGGGCCAGAAAACTCATCATCTCAACAGGCGTGGAAAAGGCCGAATGGCGCGCAGGTGAGACGCAATCCTCTCCCATGGGTACATTGCGAGTTATGGAAATTTCATGACTGATCTTTGCGGCGGGCAATACTCCGCCGTGTCCAGGTTTTGCTCCCTGGCTCAATTTCAGCTCAACCATCTTGATTTGCTCGTCGGACGCGGTCTGCGCGAACCTCTCGCTGCAGAAGGTGCCGTCGGCATTGCGTGCGCCGAAATATCCCGACCCGATCTCCCAAATAACGTCGCCTTTGCCTTCGCGATGATAGCGGCTAAAACCGCCTTCGCCCGTGTCGTGAGCAAACCCGCCGATCTGGGCCCCTTTATTGAGCGCACGGATGGCGTTGGGACTGAGGGCACCGAAACTCATCGCCGATATATTGAACAACGACGCACTGTAGAGGCGAGCGCCGTTTTGGTCGCCGACGTCGATTCGCAAGGGGTTGCTTGAAACCTCTTGAGGTGCCATTGAGTGATTCAACCATTCGAACCCATCTGCATACACGTCATAGGATGTTCCAAATGGCCGCTTATCCAATTGCAGTTTGGCTCGCTGATAGACAATCGCGCGCTTGTCGCGGGCAAACGGCATGCCCAACTTTTCATCTTCAAAGAAATATTGGCGCATTTCAGGTCGTACTGCCTCCAACATGAAACGCAAATGGGCCGCAATCGGATAGTTGCGAAGAATTGCATGTCGCTTTTGCAAAAGATCATGGGTACCCAGAAGGACAAAGGTGCCGCTTATGACGAGACCGCAAAGGGCAATAGGATACTGATATCCGCTTACGATCATCAGCAAGCAAATGCCGCATACGATCGTGAAAAGCGTCAGGGTAATGAACCGAGGAGTAAATGGAGGCAGCATACGCCCTCCGACTGTTTATGCTGGGCTAGGGCTATATCGGAGTAGTGTGACGACCACTACACCAGTGACTGACACCATTGAACCATCCAAGCCCGGCTATAGCCTCGTGGCGATACTGTAAACTTCACTTCTTCCTCTTCTTCTTTCCCAACTCGCACGATTTTTGCCGCAGTGCAGCAATAACGGTGCACAGTCTTCGTCATCAAGACGCCGCACAGACGGCATTTGGTGGCATCGGAATTGCTGAGGAGCAAGAATGATCGAAATCGGGTTTGACAGACAACGAAGGTTTGCGGTTTTCCACCGCCGATAACGTCTTCTGGGAGTGGCTGGGCCATCATGGCGGCCGATAGCTTGGGCCGGCGCCGCGGCGGCTCCGTCATCTCAGCTTGGACGTTGTCCGTCGTCGGCCATAACGCCGATTGTTGGACGATATCTCTGCCGGGACTGGGGGCTCTTTGGATCTTGTTCAATTTGGTCGATTGGCAAGCAGTGGAAGCTGAGTCCGATGGATCTGAAGTCGCGGCGCCGGTGGGAATAATACACCAAGGCAAAGGAGGAGATGCTGGAAAAGATCCATATCGCCGAATCCCCGTGGTGGATTGTCGAGGCAGTCGACAAAAAGAGGGCCGGACTGAACCGTATTGCGCACCTGCTTGAGCAGGTCCCATAGGAAGAAATCGAACGCCGCTCCATCGCTCTTCCCGAACGGGTTCGTAAGGCGGAATACATTCGCGGCCCGATTCCGAAGGAAATGTATGTTCCCAAACTTTATCCGGAGAAATGACGCGGTTTAATGGCGATGTCTCGATATTCTCGCCAATTGCCTGGGCAATGCCGTTCACAAGCCAGTTGTACGCCCCTCGGAATGCGTGTTTTTGCTTCACGGTGTCGACAAATCTATGGTTTTCAATTCGGCCATCGCTGCTATTGCGGAATCCAACGCGATCCTGTCGGGGCTTTGGGCCGACTGTGAGGCCAATGAATCGAATAGATCTGCTTGCTCCAGAAGGAAGTTCGTGCCGTCGCGCAATCGTGCGAAGGCAGCCCAGGGCACAAACTTCGTCATAGGGAACGAGTTTTCGTTGTTCAGTGAGATATCCACATTTAACCCGGACACGAACAGTATATTTTTCCCGTCGTATGCCGGCTCATCTTGAATTGCCCTATATGCCCGATCGAATTCGATCTGCGTGTGAAAACGTGCTGCATCCAGCATCGGATTTTGCGAAGTCACCAGGGACGGCATGGCCGGAGCCACAGCCCTTTCGAGCAGATCAAGACCTTCGGGACCCACGACCGGCTCCCGTTGAAAGTGAAACAGATCCGCCGACAGGCACGTACCGATAGGGCGCATAGGGCCAGACCATAAGTTGGCTGGCAGGCTAGACAACAAAAATGATCCCGCCTCGAACACCTTGGAGGTGCTTAAGATGCGCAAGGGTGCAATATTTGGTGCCTTGAGCAGTCGATCAAGATGCAAGAATAAGCCTTCGCTGCGGTTGGGATTCAGTAACGCGTTGTCAATCGATATTGCTGCGGTTCCTTCGAAGTTTCCTAGCCGTATCGCACAAGAGGCATGTCGATATGTCGCTTGATACCAGTTCAGCACTTGATTCAATTTTCCGCAGTTGGCGCCAAATTCCTTCTGTTCTGTCCGTTGACGCTGATAAATCCCAAAACGGCGCGAGCTTGGGTCATAACCGACATGGCTGGCCTGTACTATGATTAGATCCTCGCCATGGTGTGCATGGGGTCCATTGCGATCGGTTGCGACTCGACCTCCAACTTGCCCGTGGTCGAAGGGAAATGTTCCGAAGTGCTGTGCCAGAAGAATAGCTGGATAGCCTTGCGTCTCGTCGGAACAGAATGCCCGCGACGGCATCATTTTTTTGCGTTCAAATCCGAGTGAGAGACAATAATTGTATAGTTGCGGGACAAATTGACTATAGCGGATTGCCATCTTTTCAATCTTGAATTCGCCCATCAACTGGTACATGCCCGACCGCCAAGTCTGAAGGTCAATTCTGCGATCTCAAAGTTAATGCTTATTTTGACGATAGACATCTCGCCTCGCGGGCGAGGGCCGGCGGTTAATAAGAGAATGCGAGTGATTACTTACATGAGAAACCTAGATGGTCCCAAACGTTTTAAGTTGGCGGTTCCTTTTTATGGAACTGATTTGTAACAGCTTCTCTACGTGAATTATTTATGACATCAATGATGTCGGCAATTAGCTAACGGCCCAAGTGGCGACTGGCATGGGAGTCTGCAATGCAAGAGCTTCTCCAGCTCATAACAGTTTACGGGCTGCTGTTGGTGTTTGTTGCCGTATTTTTGGACGAAATCGGTCTGCCGATCCCTTCCTTGCCGGTATTGGTTGTCGCCGGTGCTGTCAGCGCCCTGGGCCATTATTCCATTGGGTCGGTCATCGGTATCGCCCTTGGTGGGGCGCTGCTGGCGGATCTCATTTGGTACCAAGCCGCCCGACACCTGGGTCGGCGTTTGCTTGCTCTGTTATGTCGAATATCGCTTGCTCCGGATTCTTGTGTTCGGCAAACGGAGGATTTGTTTAACCGGGTAGGTCCCTGGTCGCTGCTGTTTGCCCGTTATGTGCCCGGTCTAAGCAACATTGCGGTAGCTATGGCAGCGATCGCGCGGTTATCGGTACCGACATTCTTTCTGCTCAATCTGGCTGGAGGACTACTTTATTACGGTGCGGCGGCACTTATGGGGGCACTCTTCCACAAAGCGGTCGCGGACGTGCTCCGCACCATGGCGGCATTGGGCATGATCAGTATCGTCATGATGGCTGGGCTTTTTATCCTCTATATTGGGCTGAGGTGGTGGGAAAGAATTACATTCATTCGCCAATTGCGGATGGATCGCATATCTGTGGAGGAGTTGATTGCCATGATAGAAGCAGGCAATCCACCGGTAATTTTGGACGTCAGACCTGCTGATGCGCGTGTCAAGGACGGAATCATTCCGGGTGCTCTGGCTGCACATCCTGCAGATGTTCAGTCCGTGCTGGCCGAGATTGCACCCCATACCGAAATCGTTGTCTATTGTTCTTGCCCCAATGAGGCCTCGGCCGCGACGGCGGCTCGCCATCTCAAGCAGGCAGGATTTAAGAAGATCCGCCCTTTGCTGGGCGGCATTGATGCTTGGATCGGTGCCGGGCGCGTACTGGGCAAGCCTTGAAACAACTGGCCTCAGCGATCATGCCTCGAGACTGGCGCGCCAGAGTCGGCTACCGTGATGCGTGTCCATGTTGCGACTGTTACGATAGTTCGCCCGGTCCCCGGGTACCACGCTAAGCCTCAAATCCGTGCGGGACCTGAACGCCGGGGGAAAGCCCATAGGCCGTCCCCCCACTGGTATCCGTTATTATGGCTCGTTTTATTCGATTCGGGTGTGGAATGATTTCGTCGGAGAGAACAGCGGCGGGCTTGCCTCGGCGGCGGCTGTCGATCCTGAGCTTGGCAGCGCTGGGGATCGTGTTCGGGGATATCGGCACAAGTCCGCTTTACACTTTCAAAACTGTCCTCAACCTTACCGGAAGGGCTCCAGATGCAAGCACTATTTTGGGTGTGCTTTCGCTAGTTCTGTGGACGCTCTTCATTATAACCTCGGTAAAGTATGTCTCCTTTGCCATGCGTGTCGACAACGACGGCGAAGGCGGAATTTTGGCGCTTATGGCGCTTCTTGGAGTAAAAAAACGCCAACGGCCGTTGATTGTGGCAGTTGGCCTGATTGGCGCGGCTCTCATCTACGGCGACGGCGCCATAACTCCAGCAATCTCGGTGCTTTCGGCGCTGGAGGGCTTGGACATGGCTACGGCTTCCTTTCGGCCCTACGTGGTGCCGATTGCAGTGGCCATATTGTTGGGATTGTTCGCAATTCAATCACAGGGCACTGCCAAGATCGGTCAAGCTTTCGGCCCGGTCATGTTTGTGTGGTTCGCTACCATGGCCCTGATGGGTATCTCGGGGATTGTACAGCAACCAGCCATCCTGGCTGCACTTAACCCACGTTACGGGCTAGCCTATCTCTTCACCCATGGGGCCGTCGGCTTTCTCGTGCTTGGCGGGGTCTTTTTATGCGTGACGGGCGCTGAAGCGCTCTACGCGGACATGGGGCATTTCGGCAGAGGGCCGATCCAGATTTCATGGTTTGCCGTCGTTTTTCCAAGCCTGATCCTCAATTATGCCGGACAAGCGGCTCTGGTTTTGGGAGGCGCGCCAACGTATGGCAACATTTTCTACCGCCTCTGTCCCCAACCGCTGCTCATTCCGCTCGTTGGCCTGGCGACCTTGGCAACCATCATTGCTAGCCAATCTATCATTACCGGTGCGTTTTCGATGACCCGTCAAGCCATACTGCTTGGCTGGTTGCCCAGATTGGTGATCAAACAAACTTCGTCTGAGGGCTATGGCCAAATTTACGTCGGGTCGGTCAATTTTCTGCTGATGGCCGTTACGATCGGGCTGACGATCGGATTCAAGAAATCGGACGGCTTGGCAGCGGCCTATGGTATTGCCGTGTCGCTGACAATGTTGATGACCTCGGCCCTGCTATTTATTGCGATGCGCGAGATCTGGGGATGGGGGCTGGTCGCAGCCGGGAGCGTGGCAGCTTTTTTCCTCATCATCGACGGCGCTTTTTTCCTCGCCAATCTCGTCAAAGTGGCGGAAGGAGGATATGTTCCGCTTCTTCTGGCGGCTTGCGTATACGGGGCGATGTGGGTGTGGCACCGTGGGGCGGCGGCCGTGTCGGCCCGATTACACGAATTTTTAATCCCAGTTCCCGAATTCGTCGAGAAGGTTCGATTAGACAATATTCCACGCGTATCCGGAACGGCGGTATTCTTGACGCGGACATCGCAAGATACGCCGCCGGTAATGGTTTGGCACGTCAAACACAATCGTGCTCTGCATGCGCACCTGTTTGTCTTGCGAGTTACGGTCCAGTCAATGCCTTGGGTTGCTGCAAAAGACCGAATAGGGGTCGAGGAAATCGCGCCAGATTTCTGGCGCGCAGAGGCCCGCTATGGATTTATGGAGCGGCCAAATGTTCCGGAGCTTTTGCGTACAAGTCGATCGCTTGGATGCACAGTCGATCTTGACGATGTCACCTATTATGTCGGCCATGAAACGATCATAAGACGTCAGGACCGCAAGGGCTTACCCGGGTGGCAAGAGGTTTTTTTTGCATTCATGGAGCGCAACGAAGTTCATGTCAGCGACTTTTTCAATCTGCCTAGCGATCAGGTTGTTGAAATCGGGCGACAAATCGCAATTTGACGTCGTTTTGGGCAAATCCTGCTTTTGCCAGACATAGGCACCGGGCCCCAAAATAAACTTTGGCGAGGTCGACTTTGACTATCTTGACGGGTAGCTTCTACTTCAACGCTGTCGAAATGGCAGAGAATTTTGTGCTCAGATGCGTTCCGATATTTGTTAGAGCCGTAATAATTACAACAGCTATCAATGCAGCGATTAAGCCGTATTCGATAGCCGTCGCACCCGATTCAGAGCGGAAAAAACGTAAAGCCAAGTTAACCATCGGATCCAACCGCATGTTCTTGTGATTGTCGGACCGTCATTAATTCGAAATTTGTTAAAATCTGTTAAATCCTTACGGGAAGCTGACGAGGGTTGAATAAAATATTAGGGTTTCTTCGCCGAGTCGCCAAGGCTCCTTGTCAACTCGTCAAGTCCAGGGGGACGATTGTGTCTGTCGGTAGGACGCGCAATGCCCATTTCGTGCGGTGCAGCCTGGGTCTGGCCGCGGCGGTCTGTCTTGCAAGTTGTGCCACCCAACCCATCCCAACGGTTGACTCGCCAGGTTTCGTGCTGGGATTTGTTCACGGCTTAACTGCGATCGTCTCGTTGGTAGCTAGTCTGTTCATTCGCGTTCGCATCTATGCCTTTCCCAACAGCGGGTTTTGGTACGATGCCGGTTTCGTTTTAGGATTTTCGGCCAGCATATTATTGCTGGTGCTTCTTTCAATGGCGCGGGTCGGTGGTTTCCTTACAAGGGAAGGGGACTGACCTTGGCCTCCTCAGCGTTTCACAGATCGCGGTCTGTCGGCAACTTGTTCGAGACCATTATCAGCGCGTTGGTGATCCTGATCGCTCTCGTTTTTCTGGGTTACGTCCACCTGCGAACCAGCACCGGTCATTTGGGCAGCTATGGATTGATAGTGCGCATGCCCAATGCAGCCGGACTAGATGCGGGAAACGACGTGCTGGTCGGCGGCGTGAAAGTTGGTTCGGTCGTCGGCCTCTCTCTCGATCCGGTGGATTATTCGGCCTTGATAGAAGTTCGGGTTCGCGACGACCTATCTCTTTCCGTCGATTCAACGGCGTCTGTTACCTCTTCGGTAATGGGCGGTGCCTCCCTGGCAATCACACCTGGCCGCGCCAATCGGATAGTAGAGCCAGGTGGCACTTTGGGGCGATCATCGAGGATTTCGAAGATACGCTGAAAAGAGCATCAAGCATTCGCCATCAACGATTTGTTGCGCAATTGCGAATGGCGCCCGCTGGACTATTGCGCGAACAATTTGATCAAACAGCCAGCGAAGTGAGACGTTGCCTCGAACTGTCATAGTCACCAGGGGTGACCCAGAATCGACGCCGGGCCGGGGGCAGCCGGCATATTCGGTTTGCTCCTTAGGGATTCTTTCCGGTAAGTTCATCCTATGGCTGCACTCGCTCCCATTGAGAATCAGCTTTTTGACGAACTTTCCGTCGGTCAAACCGTCACGGACGTTCGGATATTTTCTGGGCGCGATATCGAAATTATGTCCGCACTGTCCGGCACCCCCATGGGCGGGGAGGACTGGAACGGTCTCCTCCTAGCGTTCCTTGCGGGAGAGCGCTTTCCTGGTCCGGGAAGCAAACCGCTAGGAATGGAAGCAACGCTAATCAAGCCAATTGCAGCGGGCGACCAAATTACAACCATCCTAACTGTCCGCGAAAGGCGTGCTCCCGATCTCGTAGTCTTGGACATTTCTGCGCGTAATGAACGGGACGAGCCGGTATTTGCAGGAAAAGTTACGCTCGCCGCGCCAAGTCACAAAGTAGCTCTTTCGCGCACTGACTTGCCAGATATCCGCATTAACGAGCATCTA
>Ga0206821_10128_pt1 | contig 17065 bp, 19 predicted proteins | sample Alteio_BWOrgCont_85_FD_152860 | JGI IMG/M metagenome (GOLD analysis project Ga0206821, IMG submission 152860) | Enriched cells from forest soil in Barre Woods Harvard Forest LTER site, Petersham, Massachusetts, United States -... | ecosystem: Environmental > Terrestrial > Soil > Temperate forest >...
TTGAATAAAGAAATTATTTCAGCAAAATTAAAAGGATCTTTAGTTGGTGAAGAACGAGAAAAATGGATTAAAGAACAAAATGTAATATTAGAATATCTAGAAAGTGAAGAAGGAAAAGAGATGGTGAAGGTGGATTCGACTAATTAAAAAGTTGTTAATTTTAAAATCTATTTTAAAATTTGTTTATTTATTTTGTTAATTTTTATTAAAAAATTTGATCTAAATTTAATATTGAATCTATTCAAATTATTAAAGTTGAATTAGATATCTTGAATGGAAGAAATAAGAAATCGTTTTAAACATCATAATCAACGATCAAACGAAAAAAATATTCAATTCATAAAAAGCCAATTTTTTGAACTTAATTATCGTTTTAAATATTCTTTATTTTCAGATAAATTGTCTAGAATGTTCACTTTCCAAAAATCAGATCACCCTCATCATAAATTAGCCTTAATAACAGGTTCAACTACAGGTATTGGTAAAGAAACCGCATTAGGTTTGTTAATAGAAGGTTATGATGTTATAATAACAGGACGAGATATCGACAAAGGACTTAGGACGTTGACTGAATTAAAAACAAATAAAAATGTGACAGGTACTGTGTATTTTAGACAATTAGATCTATGTGATGGTAACTCTATTAAAGATTTTTTAAATTGGTTCATGTCTTTTGAAGATTTTAATTCTAAAAAGATATCTAGATTAATCTGTAATGCTGCCTTATCTAATTTTAAAAAGACAATAACAAAAGATGGTTTTGAATCTAACTTTCAAGCTAACGTTTTAGGTAATGTCGTTTTAATCCAAAAATTATTACCTAGAATGGCCAATGGTTCAAGAATTTTAACTTTAAGTTCACAGGTGATTTTTCATGGTTCGATATCCGATAATTTTGAATTAACAAATCGAGATTATGAACAGTATTCTGCTTATGCTAATTCAAAACTATTGTTGATGTTTTATTCTTATGAATTAAATTTAAGACTTGACACATATAATAGCGATTCAATTAAAGTTTATTCAGTTCATCCAGGAGCAGTTAGAACGGAATTGATGAGAGATGCCGGTTTTTTCATTAAACGTGTATTGCCTAAATTTATGATGACACCTCAAGTAGGTGCACGTAATAGTATTTATGTTTCATTGAAAGACTATTTACCAGATGAACATTATTATGTTTGTCAAGAGCCTTATTTAATGCCACCAGAAATAAAAGATGATGATTTGAGATTTGAGATTTGGAATAAACTACATGAATATGCTGACGATTTGTTAGAAAATATTGAAATTAAAACAGACTAATAACGATAACATAATTAAGTATTTTTTTAGATTTATGGTCTTTGGTTTTGTCACTCCTTTGGATCCCAACGAAACAATTATTGTTACAACTCCCACTAGGAAATACATCGAACATGGTCCCGGATGGAAATTTTATAGTCCTGTCTCTCGAGTCAAAAAAATTAACAAAATTATTCTCGATGCTGAACATTATTTAATCATTACTCATTTCAATCCAAACGAACATGGTGATATCATTGAACATATTGCTGGTCCTAAAATTTACGAACAGGATGATGCTTTGGCAACTGTGGACGGACCTCTAAAAAAATTGGAATTGAGCAGTACAGAATTTATCGTTTGTACTAATCCAAAAACTGGTCATAAAAGAACTGTTAAAGGTCCGACACTTTTCATGCCTGAACCTTATGAACAAACCAGTAACAAATTTAATATGATCACTTTAACGGTTGGCGATTATATTATGGTGACTGAAACTACAACTGGTCATATTAAATGTGTTCCCGGTCCTGACAATTATGCACAAGATCCCTTCGAAAAATGCAGTGAAATAAAACATAAAATCGATTTAACGAGTCTTCAATATATCGTTGTTACTGACACTAAAACAGCAGAACAGAAAGTAGAAGTTGGACCTCAACAATTCGTTCCAGGACCTTATGATAAGTGTTCAGAAATGAAAACAAAGATCGATTTGAGCAACACTCAATATATTATTGTTACTGATACTAAAACAGCAGAACAGAAAATAGAAGTTGGACCTCAATTGTTTGTTCCGGGAGCTTATGATACTGTTTCTAAGATTAAGACTAAAATTTCTTTGTCAAACACTCAATACACTTTCATTAATGACAAGAAAACCGGTGAATGGTCGTTAGTTAAAGGACCCAAGACCTTTCATCTTTCACCTTTCGAAGAGGCAGCTGAAACTAAAAATATGATCTTCTTGAATATGGTTGAATGGATTAAAATTATTGATCAAAATTCCGGTAAAATTAGAATTGTTAGAGGACCAAGCACTGTTGTTTTGTCCCCTTATGAATCTATTGTTAAAGATAATGGTAAAGAAATTCAAGATGCTTATATCGTTGATGCTAATCAATGTGTTCATGTCAGAGATGTTGAAACTGGTAATGAAGAATTAATTACTAAACCACAAAAATATATACCAGATGCCCCAAATATTCAGGTAATGAATGTTCAACATATGGTTAAATTGGCACCTTATGAGTGCATGATTTTGATCGATAAAGATAGTAAAATGGTGTTCCATTATGGAAAGAATGATTCAACTGGTTTCTTCATCCCTCCGTTCTGTTCTATTTACTCACAAATCTGGTCTATGGATCGTAATAAGAAAAATAAAACTAAAATCGAACGATTCGATATGAGATTCCATGATATGGATTTCGAATTTTCTGTCAGATCAGGTGATAACGTTGAAATATTCTTGGTTATTAATGTTTACTGGTCAATTGTTGATTTAGAAAAATTGGTCGTTACAACAAATGATCCACCACAAGATATTTGTAATCATGTCAGAAGTCAGATTTTGAGTTTCGCCAGTAAGTTGACTACTAAAGAACTCATGGAATTACCAGCTGCAGAAATTATCAAACAGATTCACGATCAAGATCATGAGTTTTATAGAACAAGAGGGGTTTCAGTCTCTAGAATTAATATTTTAGAAAAGAAATGTGCTGATGTTAAAGTTGATGAAACTTATAATGCCATTATTAATCAGAAGATTACTAGGGCCAGGAATTTAGAACAACAGTTGGGTGAGAATGATAAAGAAATTGCCAGAATTGATGGTTTGACCAAGACTGAGGCTAAAACTTATGATCTGTTACAACAAAAATTAAAGAATTTAGAATTGGAAACTGAAACATCTGGTAAAGCTGAAGGAGGTAAAATTAAATCATTCTTGGATGGTCTCGGTGACGACATGTCTATGAAAGATAAATTAGATGTCTTGTTCATGTTCGAGAAGACGAAACGTATGGCTTTGATTGCTGAAAAAGTTAAAACGTTGTATTTGAATCCTGAAGATGTTGACTTCAATCTGAATGTCATTAGATTAGAAGAAAAGGATGATGGTAAAGTGAGTGTCAATCAATTGTTAGATTCTGATCTTCCGGCTGCTAAAGATAAAAAAATCAGCAAAAATAAAACAAGTCTGTCTCTGAACTTGAATCAAAATCAAAATTGATTAAACATTTAATTTATTAATTTATTTTTTTTGAATTATTTACCGAATCTTAAATGTGACATTCCCGCTACATTTTGTAAAAACATAATTTGATATTTCATTAAATCTAATGATCTTATTGTGTTAAATTCGTTGTTTAGTTTATCATCAAATGAATTAAATTCATAAAGATTTAATCTAGAAAAATTACAATGACCTGATGGTTGTTCATCACCATTTATTAAATTATCATATTTTGTAGATATCATTGTTTGATCACCACTTAATTTTTGTTTGCAAACACAACATTTATTATTCATTTTGATGAAACATGATTGACAATAGTTAGTCAAACATTTACATAACTTATCCATGATTTTTATGTCATCATCATAACATATATCGCATTTATTAGAAGACATTGTTTATTTATGAATTATTAATAGATTTATTTTATTTAAAATTATATTTATCAACATTTTCTATTTATTTGTTTATGTTTTTAAAAAAAAAATTGATTAATATTTTGAATATTTATTTGAATTAAATTTAAAATATTTAATATATATAATGTTCAGGCGTAAAGGTTATCAACGATTATATCCTGATCTAGATGATATCGATCTGGAATCGTATCATACATTAAAAATAGAAACAAAAGATGATTATTTTAATGATAATCATTATGATTCTTATTTTGATAAATCATTAGCACAAGAAACAAAAGTAACAAAAATAACAAAAGAATTTAATGATATCAATGATGATAAACCATTGATTGATTTAGAACCGATTGACAAGATCGAAATAAGTGATAATAATCCTGAAATTAATGATGTTTCTTCTTTGGAACGTTCAAGACAACTAAAAGAAGAATCAGAAATTAGGATTAAATCTTTTAATTTTGATCAAATAACAAAATTAATTGACCCCGACAAAACAGTTCAAGATCCTATTAAAACTGATTATGAAATTGTTCTGTTTCCTTATAGTCATAAGAGCATACCATTATTCACTTCATTACACATTAAATGTTCTAATAATAATGTGTCAGTTTATAAAGATAAAATTAAGACATCAAAGCCCGTTCTAGTTGATGTTATCGGAGGATGTTTACGTTTATGGGACGCTTATTATTCTGATATTAGGAACATAATATTAGATGGTTCTACTGTTTTAGTCGGTTATCATGTTAGGGATTTCGAAGATAATAAAATACTTGTTAAAAACAAAATTGTTATGACGGAATTTCCCATAAATTTCTTGAAAATTGATCACATAGAATTTCAAGGTGACGAATCTAACATAACATTTGATGACGACTTATTTAATGGTAAAAATGTGAAGTTTAAGTCAAGAGGTTTCAGCAAAGTTAATTTAGGAAGATCAGATTATGAAGACCTAAAGATGTTATAAAAATTTGAATTTATTTTATCATAACATGTTTGTATTATTTTTGGTAACATATTATCATTTTTATAATGAATGCCGATTTGATATCAACAATCACTAAATGGATCTATAATATCATCTCGACAACTAAAAGTAAAATACCTTTGTTTGTCATTGCTTTACATGTTTATATTACTAATTTGGCATTCAAAACAGAACAAAGTTTAGCAGCTGTTGTTGGTTATGTTGTCGCATTAGCTGTTTTCTGTATAATTTGGGAATCATCATACGCAATATGGGCAACGACACAAGTTAAATCATTATGGTATAGCAAAATGTTTTATATTTTGTTTGTTTCAGCCACACGATTTTTTAACTTAGTTTCAATAGCATTGTTCACAACATCTGGTTTACCATTAACTTATATTGTTCCGATTTCGACTGTTGCTTTGACAGTCATTTTTTCGGTTATTATTGTCATCAATTATATCATTGACATCATCGAACAAAACATTTGGCCCGAAAACTGGAAGAAAATGTATAATATTGAAGATACAGAAGAAACAAAAATCGATAATCAAATCGATCAAGGTCTAGATATGACGATCGGTCCTACAGGCCCTTCGAGTAATGTTTAAAAAAATTGGCATAAAAAATTGATTTTTATTTATTTATTTGTATCTAAATTAAAATTTAAGATGTTATTATCAAAATAAATGGACCTTTCTCAAGTCATTCCTTATTTAAGTCGTCTTGAAACTCTTAAATTGGCCTCTTTTCTTGCTGGTTTTTCTTCTAATTATGGAAATATTAAAGATCTCGCAAAATATCCTATTTCTTCAGTCATTAATGGTTTGATCGGTGGTGCTGTGACCTGCCTTTTCGCTGAAATTGTTGCTGGCTTCATTCCACCAAATGCAAAATTCATTTTAACAGCTGCTCTTTTTATGTCGGTTGCCTACTATTCAGTTGATTCACTGTATAGACGATCGAGAGTTGATCCTTTTGACTAAAAAAATTAAACTTAGTTTTTATTTATAAAAAATTTGATTTTAAAAATAAATATAAACATTAATAATTAATAATTTATTATCAATCTTAATGTTCGGTTATTATATCCCTGAACTAATCGATGTAAACCTAAAAACTAACATTGTTAACATTGAACCTTTAATGTTTAGACGTCAATTCAAGAAATTACAAGAGTATGAAGAACACATAAAAACTATTGATGATTTAACAAAACATATCATCGAAACTTTCTTTGAAAAAAAACTATATTTTATTAATCAAATAGATGAAGATACGATATTGTCATATAACAGTTTTGAATACAGTAAACCTCCTGACATGTCACAATATATCATCTGGACAAAAAATAATGATATGACACATGATGATGTTTTAGAACACTTAGAAGAATTTATTGATGAAAAAGAATACATCCTATGGACAAACAAAGGGACCGTTCATACATCGGTTCCACAAATTAAACATTTTCATTTGATGTTGAGAGATAAAAAAGGAACATATGATTTAGATAAATTAATTATTTTGATGAATAAAGGAGAATCGGAAGATGAATATAAAAAAGGAAAATTTTTTAGACAAATTTACGGAAAATATGATATTATTAAGAATTTAGATAAAAATCAAACATTAGTCAGTTCAACATTCAACAATCATTTCACTTTAGGTTTCAATATTCCCTGTGATCTGATGGAACATAAATCCAGTTATCCTTCACCAGATTATTTGGATGATTTGATTAACGAATTGTTATTGGATTCAAAACTAAAAATGGCATATATATCTGTTTTAACAGATGATTTATTTGCTTTGGCAAAATATTATTTGACAGATATCGTAAAATTTCCAGATTCAGGAGATAACTTAAGATTTGAATTATGGAAAATGAAGGATGAAGAAACTAAGGTTTTGAGAATCTATTATAATGATGTCATTATAAAAACTTTGTTTTTATAATCCCAGTTATTATTGAAAGAAATTGATTTTAAATTCAATTAAAAACATATCTTTTGTTTATTAGATAATATAAATGATCGATTCTTTTAGATATCATTACGAGAAATATATTAATAACTTGAATAACAAATTTATTAATGCATGTCATGCAAATAATAACGAATATATCAAAAAATTATTGAATGATAATGAAATAAATGTTAATCATAAAACAGATCTAGGAATTTGCGCATTTGCATTGGCCTTGGCTAATGATAATATAGAACTACTTAAGATGTTGATAAATCATCCTTCTTCTGACATCAATATTACGTTTGGTGGTAATACTATTTTACATCATGCTTGTTTGAATGGTCTTAAAGATGTCGTAGAACTTATTTTAGTACATCAAAATCTAAATATTAATAAAATTAACGAATACGGGAAAACGGCTTTCTATTTAGCATGTGAAAAAGGTTATTTAGATATTGTTGAAACATTAGTGAAATCATCTCATGATCTTAATGTTCACATTAAATCATATTATAGTGTTGATGCATTACAGATGTCATGTGTTAGAGGAAAATATGATATCGTAAAATATCTATTGAATTTAGATTATGATATTAACGAATTAGATCAAAATGGAATGTCTTTAATGGCATTAGCATGTAATCATAATAATAATGATATCGCAGAATTATTATTAAATCAGCCATATATCGATATCAATAATTATGATAAACAAGGATGGCCTGCTGTATTCTTCGCATGTGTTAATGATATGGATATCATAGATAAATTATTGGAAAGAGATGATTTGAATATAATGATCAAAACAGTTACTGGTGTATCATTATTAGGTCTTGCGACAATACATAATAAAGTAAAAATAATTGATTTCATAAACAAAAAATCATCAGTCAAATGACTAAAAAAAATCAGAAAATTTATAAAAATAATTGTTTAAATTTATTTAAAATTTAAATTATTTAAATCTAAATATATCTTAGTCTTATTAAATGTCTTATTATTGTTATATTTTACGTTCCATAAATCCTTCATTCACCAACAATACATATGTTGGATTCACAACAGATCCTAAAAGACGTATTAGGCAACACAATGGAGAGTTAACGGGTGGTGCAAAAGCTACATTCAGTAAACGACCTCATGAAATATATTGTATTATATCGGGTTTCAAGACACAACATGATGCTTTATCTTATGAATGGCACTTTAAACATCCTTCTGGAAGAAAACGAAATCCTAAATTCAATGGTATAAAAGGAAGAATTTTAGGATTGAATCATGTTTTAAAAAATAAACCGTATGATGACACGTTAACGATTTATGTTGATGATTTGTATAAAGATTTGTTGACGGAATTACCGGAAAATTGTATAATTCAAAAAATTGAAGAATTTGTTTGACTGAAAGATACTTTAAGATACCAAATTTAACTAAAAATTTCTTCATTGAAAAATTTCTATCTGAAGGAATGGATACGTTGACATCTCGTACTATCTCCAAACCTATTGATATTCCGCAAAAAAATATTAATCGATTTTCAGGTGATCCTTTCATGAATGAAGGTAGGTCGCCAATCAATCGTTATTTCAAACGAGGTGGTAAACAGTTTGAAATTAATCGAACAGAAATTTACATCGGATTTGGAACGACTGAAAGTGAGAAAAAAACGTAGACTTATTCAGATTGTTTATTTTGTTTATTTGTTCTTTCATACAAGAATTTTATGAGTTTATTGGCAGTCAACAAAGCACCTTCCATCCAATCATGAGTTAAACTGAAAACCTCACCTACTATGAATAATTCATCATCTTTATAAGGTTTAATCATATCATTATTGATTTCTTTGATGTCATAACTAGGTAACCAAACATGAGTTGCAGTCTGCCAATATTTTACGATTAATTTCTCTGGGTTTGGTATTTGTTTATTTGGGAATAATTTCTTTAAATGAACCATTAATTCGTCTTCTAATAAATCACTTTTATCTAAATAGTGTAATGCATCAGCCGCTTCCGTATCAGAATAACATAATAATATATACCCATTTTTAGGATCAATAGGTATTATTTGACGCATTAAAGTACTGGTAATTATCGTCGCATCAATATCATCAAACCATGACTTACCATCAACAGTCGGAAAGAAGGCATATACTCTAATTAATGGTTTGTTAATAACAGAATCCAATTTATCTTCTAAACGATCTAAATAATGGATTTTCATCAAAGATAATTTTGGTATCGCCAAAATCAAATGACCACAAAATACATTATTAAATTTATTCGTTAATTTGCATCTAAATTTGTTATTTGACTTTTCGATATCTTCTAATTCTGTTTCAAACATAAAATTTATACCTTTTTTAATCAAAATATCATACATACCATGAGTTATTTGTGATAAACCACCCGAGAGACTACTAAATTTACCATGGGAACTGAATTCATTGTCAAACATTTCAATTGTCTTTAAACTATTCTGATAAATGATATCACCTGAATAACCAAACTGATTTTTGATCAAATCGGCTGTTTCAGTGTCATATTCACGTTCTAGTAGTCTATAAAAAGAATAATTATTAGCTAGAATCTTAAAGTGTTCATCAGAATTTATTTTAGTTTTCATTTCATTTATTATTTCGTAAAATCTGGAGTGATCGTCAATTGATGTAAATTCATTTTTGTTTAGATATAACTTTTTACTTTCCTTTCCCTCAGTCAATTTACTTTCTAGGCCTAAAAATTTAATTAAATTAATGATATGTTTTTGATTATTAGGAACTCTACCAGCTCCTAAATCGATATCGAAAGTGATACCATTGTGAATTATGTGTTCAGTTGAAACTCTTCCTCCAATTTTGTTTGATTTTTCAATAATTAAGATATTTGTGATATTAAAGACATGATTCAACATGAAAGCAGTATATAACCCTCCAATACCGGCTCCTATTATGATATATTCATATGAATACGACATTAAAAAATTGATTTATTAATATTATATCAAACGATAATAATAAAATAATTTTAGAAAGAAAATGAAGGATAAGCAGAATCATCTCACTGAAAGAAAAAATGATCATCCTTATAAAAAAGTGTCTGTCATAAAAGAATCAATTGATTATGATTTTATCGAAAGTCATACCTTTAAATATGATGGTGAAGATTGTCAGATTTATAAGCTTAAAACAACAAAAGAAACTTATGAAAAATATGTCAATAAAGATCTAAAAGATCATTTTGAACTAACTAAGAAAATGTTTGGAGATACTAATAATTATAAAGATTATGTCAATAATGTTGAACTTAATATGGCAATTATTAAAGATAGATTAGAAACAGACAAAAAGATCGATGAAAATGTGTTTGGTCATTTCGTTATTTTGAAAGACGGTAAATTGAAACGTGAAATCGTAATATACATATATGATTATGTTCTGTCTGGAAGTCATAGCAAACATGAAATAAATTTTTGTGAACTGAAAGGTTCAAGACTTATGTTCAACTGTTCTTTCATGTATCACGGTTATGTCACGATGAGACCTGTTAGATTCCTGTTAGATTATGATCATGCCGAAGCCACCGACCAATCAAACGACGATGACATCATCGAAATTGATTATAAATAAAAATTTTTAGTTTAATTTGATTTATTTTTTTCAATAATGATCCAAATTTATTTTATTTTTAGAACAAAATTTCATAGCTAAATCGATATCATCATTTTTAGCCTGTGAAGGAATCACTAATTTTTCGATATCTTCACTTAATCTAATAGGTCCATGAACTTGTAATTCGATATACATATAATTTTTAGTAAACATATCAGTTGATATCGATTTCCCTAAGGCCTTATCAATAATAGTTTTGAATAGATTATCGTCGATATAATATAACATTTGAACCATGTATCTAAAGGAACAAATATGAAGTTGTTTACATGATGAATCACCGTTCACAAAAGATATTCTAGATTTAACGGATTCTTTTAGTTGGAAATAACATTCTCCATAAGGACAAGCTGTTTTAACACCAAATTGATCACTTAAAACATTAACAGCACCATATTTGACTTTTTCGGGGCCAGTACTTTTATCATAAATGCCATCAAATAAATTCTTTTCCCAATCTAATCTTGATGATTCTGAGAGGGCTCCTCTGCTAGTTTTAGTTTCAAATTGATTTCGGTAATGCGTATCTTTAATCAAAAACTGTAAAGCTTGAAAAGAAACATGAATAATGGCTGGAACTTTCTTGAAATATTCGATAGTTAATTTCATGTCGTCTTCGGTATAACCTAGAAACTTAAATCTAGCTAAAATTAAAAGATACATGTTAACAGATATGACTTTAGATTTTTTAGTAAAAAATTTGACAGCTTTAGTTTGAATATCGGTTAATTCTACATTCAGTTTATCAAAATCATATATTTTTTTTTTAGTTTCAGATTTATTATTTTCAGATTTATGTTCATTGAATTGTGTTAATAAATCTTTTTGTTCGGCCATGCAAGATATGACATGTGATTCAAATAACATATTTTCGAAATCTACATAACAGATATCACATGTTTGCATCTTTTATAAAATGATATGAATATATTGAAGATATTAGTAAAAAATAAATAAAAATCAAATTTTTAGAGTTTAAGAATAATTATCTAATTATTTTTAAATTTAGATTAGCCGAATGTTTGTTCACTAGCATATGTTATGTACAAAAAACCATCTGAATCTTTTTGATCTAGATATATTTCACCGACAGTTGCTGATGTTGGAGGTATTGTGTTATTAGTGAAAACATACAGTGCCTTTTCATGTGTAAGATTAATTCTTTTTCTGATAACATATACGAATTTGCCAATAGATAGGTCGACCGGTACTAGATATTTTTCTTTATCGATATCTGAAACATCAGATTTATTTTTTCTTTGAACGATCACCGGAACACGGTCTGGAAATTTATCTAGCATATGTCTTGATTCTCTTGATCTTTCTTCAGAAGTGAATCTTTTTTTATAAGATGGTCTATTATCATCAAATTCATTCTTATTACCAAATATTCTTTTCATCATTTTGTTATGTAATATATTGTAGATATTTTAATTATTATTTAAAATAAATTTCAATATTTTATTAAAAAAGAATATCATAAAAAAAATTGATTAATCTAAGATATTAACATTTCTTATATATTTTCAAATTAAATATACTTTCACCCAATCTTTTTTCAAAAGATGCAGATCAAACAGTGGGTCATCAATGTGTTGGTGGCATTTTCTTGGATATTAACTTTCATTGCCATAATTCTTCATTTTGTCAATGACACCTCACCTACTGTACAATTTGTTTTTGCAATCGTTGGAATGATTAACATGGCAAGAATGGTGGGAGATGCAACTGAAGAACTAAGTGACAGTCTTGGAGACATTGTTGGAGGCATTTTGTCGGCATCATGTGGTAATATCCCTGAATTGATTTTTAGTCTAATTGCATTATTTAACGGTCAATATGAATTGTTGATGGGAACTCTAATTGGAAGTGTTGTTTCTAATCTTTTGTTGGTTCTAGGGTCTTCCATCGTCGTCGGTAGTTTCAAAAATGGATGGAAACAAAAGTTTATCAAAGGTCCTATCCATGATCTCGCTCATTTGTTGTTGTTGGGAACCGTTATTATTTTCATCGGTTTGAGTTATATGAAACCATCAAATACAATGAATATTTCTGTTTCGGTTTTACTGTTGATCACGAATGTCATATTCACTGTATATCAACTAAAATATGATAGAATTTCTTTGACAAGACAAACTAGTTTAAGATTGGACAAACCTCTCGAAAGAAGGATGCCAATACAAGATCTAGAAGGACAAACTGAACTAACAAATGTTGCAGGAGATGACAATCTTGGAAGAGAAGGAGGAAGAGGAGGTGGTGGTGGAGGATCATCTTCTTCTAATGAAGATCCTGTTGTTCTTTTCAATCGTGATATGCCAAAATTTGTAACTAAGAAACGGTTGATTTTGTTTGAGAGTATTTCAAAATTAATTGTTTCTTCTGCTTTTGTTGCTCTTTTGTCAGAAATCATTACTGAAACATGTCAAGTCTTCTCATTGGAATTGGGTTTAAGTAAACAGTTCATTGGCTTTTTCATCATTGCTTTCACTGGTAATGCAGCCGAACATTGGACTAGTCTTAAGGCAGCTTATGACAACGAAATTGATCTCGCAATTACAACCGTTGAAACATCCGGTATACAAATTACAATGTTGATCATTCCTTTAATTGTTTTGATCAGTTATAGTCAAGCGATCCCCATTTATATGACTTTTTCGGCTGTTCAATTGGGAATTTATTTGTCGACTATATTTTTTGTTCAATATATTATTAGAGATAATGAAGCAAATATCATTGAAGGAGCATTTTTGTTGATATTTTATTTGATGTCAGCGATTTTCTATGCAGTCTATGGATGAAAAATTAAAAATAAATAAATTTAAATTTATTAAAAATTAATAAAAATTTTTGGTTGAACTTTAAATTTATTTATTTAATTTATAGTTGATAAGTTAAATCGACATAAGGTAATCTGCTGACATATAACGTAAAATTATTTGAATGACAATTGATATCATACACATCAACTGATTTAATTTCATATTTCTTAAACCGTTCTTCCATTAAAGGATCAAATGTTTTAATAAACTCCACATATCCATTTTTATTATCATCTGACATCATTTTTCTGCCCAAAGAACATAATTCACCATCATAAGCATTTATTAAAATTTGACTTCCGACTGGTATTTCTGATAAATCTTTTATTTTTTGTGTAACGATTGCTGCATATTGTCTCCTGGAGTTTTCAGATTTCCAATAATATTCATTTTTGTCTTTGACATAATATAATTTACCGTATTGAGAAGTTGCAATCGTCGAATATCTAGCACCCAATTTTTTAACTTAGATTTAATTGAATTTATTATATATATAATTATTTTAAATCAATTTTTTATTTATATGACATTATTTGTATTATTTCCGGATATCAGTCACAGTAAATTAATATGGCAATATGATTTTGAAAGAAAGTTATCCACTGATTTTTTGACCAAACTAGAAACAAAAGGACAGGTCTATACGTTCACGTCAAAGTTCAGTAGATATCAGCAGTTCAATAAATCTAAAAAACCTGAATTCGATAAGAATGATAAAGAAGATTTCGTATTTGATCTTGAAGACATTAAATTCGATAATCTAATTAAATCGGTTTACGATGATATTAAAAGTGATTATCAGTACACTTATCATGAAGCCCAAAAGCGTAATGATAAGGGCAGTTTGAATACATCGAAGATTAATGATAACTGCAATGGTATCAAAAAATTTATAGTAATCGGTCTAGAACAAGGTTGTCATTATGCAAATTATTTTGCGAATCGTTACAATGAAGAATGTTTAGGTCTAATACTAATAGGCAATAGAAGATTAACAAAAGATAATTTTGAAAAATATGAAAAACAAAAACATAAATTTTTTAAATCCGAAAATAAATTAGATAATGATTTAGTTCATAATTTAGTATTAACAGCCGAAAGTAAAGATGAAAAGTTGGAAGATAATCTGAAAGAAATTGATACTTTAGATTTTATTGTTAATTTAGAATTAAAAAAACAATATGATAATTTACCAAATAAAATGATGATTAAAACATTCATATTTAATAGATTAATCAAGAATTGTAAACTGAATGATAAAAAAATAAAATATAACAATCAAATTAAACTAAACAGTAAAGGATTAACGAAATTGTTTAATGTTTATTTAGATGAATGGAAATATTTGATATATGATGATGACACAAAAGATGATATTTTCTTAATAATAGATGATTTAATAAAAATATAAAAAATTGGCATCAAATTTTAGCTAGTAATAAAAAATTGAAGATTTAAAAAATATGTTAGATCATTATGTTATTAAAAGTAAATTATTTCTGAAACGATGGGTAAAGATTATTACAAGGTCTTAGAAATAGACAAAAGGGCCACAGATGACGAAATTAAAAAGGCTTATCGTACAATGGCCTTGAAATATCATCCAGATAAGAATCCGGGTAATAAAGAAGCAGAAGATAAATTTAAAGATGTTGCTGAAGCATATGAAGTTTTATCTGATCCAGAAAAGAAAGATACTTATGATAGATTCGGTGATATCAAACCTGGGATGAATTCTTTTAGTGGTGTTAATGCTAACGATATTTTTAACACAGTCTTCGGTTCATCAAATCCTTTTGAACAAGAATTTTTCTCTGAAAGAGGATTCCCTGGTATGTTTCCAGGACAAGGAACATCATTTAATTTTAATATGAATCCAAACGGAGGATTCAAAAAATCTGGTATCAACATGAATAATATGAATAACAATACTAAAAAACGTGATTTTTCCTATTTAGATATGAAAGAGGGAACTGACATAATTCACTCCCTGGATGTTTCGTTAGAAGATTTGTATAAAGGTTTAACGAAACAACTTAAAATAAAAAGATCTGTCATTGATAGATCAACAGGCGCTTTGAAAGAGGAAGAGCAAATTATTAAAGTTGATATTGATCCAGGTTTTAAGAATGGAATGAGAATAAAATTTTCTAAGAAAGCAAATGAAAAAGTGGATGAATTAACCGGTGATTTTGTTGTTTTAATCAAAGAAATCGAACATCAAAGATTTAAAAGAATTAACAAAAATGATCTAATTGTGAAAGAGTCAATTAATTTGTCTGATGTCAAGAAGGGATTTACAAAAGATATCAAAATAATAGATGGAACAATAAAGACGATTAAAGTACCTTCATTCAATAATACTGGTTATTTGCACAAAATATCTGATGGTGGAATGCCAGTAAGAGTGAATGGCAAACAAGTCGGTTATGGTGATTTGTTCATATCATTTGATGTTGATTTAACAAAATAATTTTTTTTTAATTAAATTTTGTTTATTATTGTTAATTTTATAGCCTTGAAATCAAATAATTTGTTATCTAAATATTAATGAAACACAAGTTTTTATTAGAATTTATTAAAAACAGAAACTATAAATTAGCTCACGAACTTTTAAATAAATATGATGAATCATTGTGTGCCGATCATTTTGAGATCACTTTTGATGTCAAAAAATTTTATACATGGCTTAAAATAGATAACTCGTTAGCAGCTTATAAATATGATGACGAAGGAAACAAAGTTACGTTTATAATATCAACTAAACATAAAAACATACTTCATCTTACTACTTTACTATTGTTGATTTATTCTAAATTATTAGAACCAGTTACATTCGGAAATATGCATATGTTTTATTATTCAGAAATGAATGATCTTAAATTATTAATAACAAAAATAATAAAATTAATCCCAATTGATCTAATAAATCAATCTGATGCTGAAGGCAATAATCCATTACATTATATATCAAAAACACAATATACAGATATTGCTGAATTGTTAATCGATAAAGGCATCAATAGATACATGATAAATAGATATAATAAAGATTGTGTTAATATTGCAAAGGAGATTTATGAAAATGTTATTGATATATTACCTGATCCTTTTGATTCTGAAAAATTTTTATACGAAAAAATGATTAAATTTTTAGAGAAAAATAAAGTTAAAGTTACCATAGATATCGATTTAAGTAATATTTCAGATAGTGGAAAATGTATTGTGTGTCTCACTGAAACAAGAAATATTTTAATTTATCCTTGTAAACATTTATCAATGTGTGAAAAATGTCACTTAGATTCTTATAACAAACAAAGTATCTGTGTTATTTGTCGTTCTCATGTCGTCAGTTTCACGAAAATTTATATGGTCTAAAATTAAATTTTTAATTTAATTTTAAATAAATCTAATAATTCCATTCATCACAATAACGTCCATAGGGTCCTTCAGCTGTTCCTGGAACACATTGTCCGATACCTCCCGTGACACACCAACCACAATTTTCACAGTTGGCGCATTCATCTGGTGTCTTGTCACCACAGGATTCACAAGTATTACCATAATCGGGAACTTCATAGTACCACCAAGGATAATAATCGTAGTAAGAATTGTCATAATAGTAACCGTAATCACCATAAGGTCCACGATTAACACTACGAACACCACGACTACGATCGATGTTAC
>Ga0206821_10129_pt1 | contig 17037 bp, 13 predicted proteins | sample Alteio_BWOrgCont_85_FD_152860 | JGI IMG/M metagenome (GOLD analysis project Ga0206821, IMG submission 152860) | Enriched cells from forest soil in Barre Woods Harvard Forest LTER site, Petersham, Massachusetts, United States -... | ecosystem: Environmental > Terrestrial > Soil > Temperate forest >...
GCAGCGCGGCGCCCAAGGTTACGGCCGCTCCTCCCAAGAAGGTAAACATCTCCGCCGGCGTCGCCGTGGGCATGTTGCTGCAAAAGACTCAGCCGACTTATCCTCCCATCGCCAAGGCTGCTCGCGTGCAGGGCACTGTCGTGCTCCAGGCAACCATCTCCAAGGCCGGCACAATTGAGAATCTTAAGGTTGTCAGCGGGCCGGCAATGTTGGCTCCCGCGGCGCTCGATGCGGTCCGCACCTGGCGATACAGGCCTTACCTGCTCAACAACGAGCCGGTCGAAGTGGAAACAACGGTCAACGTGATCTTCACTTTGGGCGGATGACGATTTTCCTGGCTCCCTGGTTTCCAGGGAGCTTTACTTTTGGCGCGGAAGCGAACAGGCAAGTCTCGCATTCCTTGTAACCGCCCGCTCGAGTGGGCACGACTTAGGCAAAAAACAAACTCCTTAGGAGGAACGATTCAGTGATTCTCGCTCAGCTCGCACACTATGCTTCGCACACGGTCAGCAGCCTGGCCCTGTTCCAGGACGAGGGACAGACGGTCAGCTTCAGCCCCATGGGTCTCTGGGGCCACATGGGATGGCCGGCTCGCACCATTGCCATCATCCTGTTTATTGAGTCGATTTGGTCGCTGGCCGTTATGATCGACCGTTACCTGTACTTCTCAGCCGCCCGCAAGCAGTCGCGCGAGTTTGCCCCCAAAGTGGCGGGCGCGTTGAAAGACAGCAAGCTTGAAGAAGCAATCAAGATTGCCGACCGCAACAAGAAGTCGCATCTTGCCGAAGTGGTGACCGCTGGCCTGCAGGAGTTCCGCGCTTCGTCCGGCGTGGCCAACGATGAAACCATCGCCAGCTCCGGCCGCGCTCTTGAGCGCGCTGAAGCCATCGTGCACGCCAAGCTGAAGAGGGGCCTTTCGGTTCTAGCCACCATCGGCTCAACCGCTCCTTTCGTCGGCCTCCTCGGCACCGTCATCGGCATTCTTAACGCGTTCAATCAGATCGCCACGCAGAAGACCTCAGGCATCGGCGCAGTGGCCGGCGGTATCTCTGAGGCCCTGGTAACCACGGCATTCGGTCTGCTCGTGGCCATTCCCGCCGTCATGGCGTTCAACTATTTCACCGGACGTGTCGAGTCATTCGACGTGGAGATGGATAACTCCTCGAGCGAACTGATCGACTACTTCATCAAGCAGAGCCACAAGCGCTAGGCGCTAAAGGCTGTGCACTCGGGCGAGAATTCTACGCGGGTGAGAGATCGCAAGCTCTCTCACCCGGCGATTTGAAGCTCGCGCCTTCTGCCTGATTGCTGATCACGGCTGAAGGGATCCGGAGAAAAAATCAAAGGCACGGAGCCCACACAATGTCAATTGCAGTTCGCAATGAAGGCAGTAAGGTTAATTCCAACATCAACGTCACCCCCATGGTCGACGTGATGCTGGTGCTGCTCATTATCTTCATGGTGATCACTCCCATGTTGCAGAATAAAGTGCAGATCGATATGGCCCAGGTCGTCAATCCGGAGAGCATGCCGGATGCCGACAAGGATGATGCAATCGTCGTGGCAGTTACGCGCGACGGGCGAGTCTTCCTGGGGCAGAATCTGATCGATCCCAGTCAGCTCGGCAGTCAGATTCGCGACAAGCTGGCCGACAAGACTGACAAGACCATCTACGTCCGGGCAGATGCGCGCGCGCAATACAAGGCGGTTGAAGACGCCATCGACGATGTGCGCACCGCAGGCGTTGAAGAAGTTGGATTACTGACACAGAAGAGAGAAGGCAACCTCGCCGGTGGCGAATAGCTGATCCCGATTCTTGTGTTTCTTAAAGGTATTTGAGCAACGATCCGAGGAGTCTAAGCCATGGCATTTTCAATGGGCGGCAGCAGCAGCATGTCCGAGATCAACGTTACCCCGATGATCGACATTCTTCTTGTGCTGCTTATCATCTTCATGGTCATTGTGCCGGTCACCCCCAAGGGTCTGGACGCACTGGTGCCCCAGCCCCCCAAGAACCCGCAGAATCAGCCGCAGCCCAATGACCGCACCATCGTGGTCCAGGTCATCTATCGGGCCGGCCAGGCGCCGCTTTACAAAATCAACGAGCAAGACGTGAATCACTCTGAGCTTCAGCAGAAACTCACCGAGATTTACGCCAACCGCGCCGAGCGCGTCATGTTCGTGAAGGGCGACGACGATGTGGAGTTCCGCTACATCGCCGACGTCATCGACATCGGCAAGGCGGCCAACGTCGATCACATCGGGTTAATGACGCCGAAGATTCAAGCCGGAGAATAGCCGGGCTGGCGCAGTTTCCATCCGGCTCAGCAAGGAGGGAACTACCGTCATGACAACGAACAACGGCAATTCGCGCAGCTTGACTTCTGAGATCAACGTGACTCCAATGATCGATGTGCTGCTGGTGCTTCTCATCATCTTCATGCTCATCGTTCCGATTGTTCCACGGGGAGAATTTGCCTCAGCACCGCAGCCGGCTACGGGTCAATCACTATCCGATGCCGTGGTGCTCGAGCTCACAAACGGATCGGGCGGCGAGTTAACATACAGCATCAATCGGCACACGGTGTTACGCCAGGATCTTCGGGCAACCGTTGCTGAGATCTTCGCCAATCGGGCCCGGCCGCAGATGTTTGTAAAGGCTGACGGGCAACTGGCGTTTACCAAGGTTGCGGATGCGATTGATACAATTCGCTCCGCTGGGGTGGGACGGGTAGGTTTGCTTACTCCCGCAGTTGAGGCGGCAAAATTGCGTCAATGATATGCTGCGCACGGTAGCCTGTGATTACCGGCACAGCCGAGCGCGGTTTAACCCGCGAGGGTGAGAGTACAATTTTTACATCCCTGGTTTCGCTAGCTTTTGTATGCGGCCAGTTCGAAACATACAAGGCGCGGCCCGAAAGCCTTCGCCTGAAGGAGAAGGAAATAGACATGAATGGTCCCGCACGTTTTTTGGGCTACGCGGTAACCTTGGCCGGCATGGTGCTTACCATGAGCGGGTGCAGCCAGCTTGCTGCACGCGACCAATTAAACAAGGGTGTTGATGCATACAAGAACGCCCACTATGAAGAGGCCATCGGCCACTTCCAAAAGGCCACCGAACTCGATCCCAACCTGCCTATGGCCAAGACTTATCTGGCCACGGCATTGTCGCAGAACATCGTGCCCGGGCTTACCACTCCTGAAAACATGAAGACGGCCAACCAGGCAATCCAGATCTTTCAGGATGTTTTGGCCAAGGACCCCAGCGATGTCAACAGCATGAAGCAGATTGCGGGAATCTACTTCAACCTCAAGGAACTCGACCAGGCTGAAGAATGGCAAAAGAAGGTTCTTCAGGTCGATCCCAAAGATCCCGAGGCAGCCTACACAATCGGCGTTATCGATTGGACCAAGGCGCATGAGAACAAGCTCAAGGCCCTTCAGGATGCCGGGCTCAACGACGACGGCAAGGGCAACTCCAAGGCTCCCAAGAAAGTTATGGAGCCACTCGCCAAGACCAATGGCCCCCTGGTGGACGAGGGCCTGAAATACCTGCAGATGGCCGTCGACAACCGCCCGAACTATGACGACGCGATGCAGTACATGAACCTGATCTACCGCAACAAGGCAGACGTTGACTACGGCAATAATGCCGCCGTGAATCAGGATCTGGCTTCAGCACAGGACTGGACCAACAAGGCCATGGGCACCCGCAAGGCGAATGAAGAAAAGAAGAACGCCGGACCGGGAGGCATCACCATGGACTCCAACGGCAACCTGAAATAGCCGAACCTTACCGCTTCTTCAAGACATCAACGGCCTCCGCCTTAGCGGAGGCCGTTGGCTTTTGCCTTTATCAGCGTTAACTATCTCGCTCGTGAACATTCTCATCGTCACGCGCTGAGCGAGTCGCCCCGGCCCCGAAGCGCACCAATCTTGCCGGTCGAGCGAAACCGCGGTACGCTTGCGCAATGCGTCCTCTTCGATATTCCATCAACGTCACATTGGACGGGTGCTGCGATCATCGTGCGATGTTGCCGGACGAAGAATTGCATCGTCGCGCGGCGGAAAATGTCGGCCAGGCCGATGCTCTCCTCTTTGGCCGGGTGGCTTACGAAATGATGGAAGCAGCGTGGCGGCCGCCGCGGGCAGCGTCGATGCCGGGCTGGATGGAACCTTTCGCCCGTACGATCGACGCGGCAAAGAAGTACGTCGTATCCAGCACCCTGGACCGGGTGGATTGGAACGCGGAGCTGGTGCGCGGGGATCTTGGCGCGGCCGTTGAGCGTCTCAAGCAGCAGCCGGGCGAGGGCCTGCTCGTGGGAGGCGTAACGCTACCGTTCGCGCTTGCGGAGCTGGGATTGATCGATGAGTACGAAATCGTGGTGCACCCCAGGCTGGCGGGGCACGGGCCGACGCTGTTCGCAGGGTTATCCAGGCGTATCGACTTGAGGCTTATCAGCAGGCAGGAGTTTGGCTCGGGGGCGGTGGCGATGCGGTATGAGCCGAGAAAGTAGCTGTTAGAGTTCCGTCAAAACCCCGCCGCCACCGAGCTAGAATTTGGGTGAATGGGTATTGGTGGAGTGAACCCCTGAACTGAGACACGATAATTGGGGGACAGGCCGGTTAGGGTTGTAGGTTAACGCTGGCAGTTGTGGTGGCAGCCGTCAGCGAGGCGAGTTCGAACTCCATGGGCGACCTGTATTCCAGTGCCGAGTGGAGTCGATGGCGATTATAGATGTTCTCGATAAACTCTCCGATGGCTGATCTTGCATGGTTGATGTCCTGGTAATCGGTGGCATTGACCTCTTCAGCTTTGAGGGTTTTCATGAAGCTCTCCGCCATGGCATTGTCATACGGGCAGCCCGGGCGGCTCATGCTGGGCTGGATGCCTGCAGCTTCCAGGCGTGCGATGTAGTCGCCGCAGGCGTACTGAACTCCCCGATCGGTGTGGTGGATCAGCTCACCGGGAACGATATCGCGGTCTCTCAGGGCCATCTCAAGTGCGCCTAGAGCCAGGACCGCAGTGAGATGGTTTTCCAGCGCCCAGCCGACCACCTTGCGGCTGAACGCGTCCAGCACGACCGCCAGATAGACGAAGGCCTCGGCCAGGTGGACATAGGTTATATCGGCCACCCACAGCCGGTTAGGCGCCATCGGTGTCATCCGTCGCGCCAGATTCGGCCACACCCGCCAGCGATGGTCGGAGTCGGTCGTGGCTGGCCGGAAGGCAGGCTTGCGCAGGCATAACAGGTTGTCGTCCCGCATCATCCTGACCAGCCGTTTGTGGTTGATAATACGGCCCTCGCGCCGCAGCAAAGCCCCGATTCTGCGGTAGCCGTAGGCGCGATGAGCCAGGGCCAGCCGCTGCACAACTCCTCGCAACTCCGTCTCTTCGCTGAGCGGTGCGGTGCTTTGCCAGTCGCGGTAATAGGCCGCCCGGCTCACGTCGGCCAGCCTGCACATCCTCTCCACTGAGTTGCCTTGCGAAAGCGTTATCGCCTGGATGTTGGCGAAGATGCTGTTACGCCACGCGCGCTGCTCTGCCGCTGTGCCGCCTCGATGTGTCGCAAGGCTTGCTTGAAAAAATCCAGATCCACTTGCTGCTGGCCAACTTTGCGCTCCAGATCGGCGATCCTACGCCGCGCCTGTGCCAACTTGGTCGCCCCCTCCGCACCATGCTCGCGCGTCGGCATCTCGGCTTTCGAAGGCCGGCCGCCCTTGCCCGCAAACGCCTTCTCTCCATCGCGCCGAACTATATCTCGCCACCGGTAGAGGATGGTTCGTTTTACAGCCAGCTCTCGGGCAAGGGCCGCACTGCTCTCCCCAGCCTCCATCCGCTTCACAGCAGCTCGCTTAATATCGCCACTGAAGGACCGCTTCTCAACTTGGGACATCGCTCCTCTTTCGATTCGCCTGTCCCCCAATTATCGTGTCTCAGTTCAGGGGTTCACTCCAATACATATTTACCGCGCAGTTTAGAGTTGAGGGCCGGCTTGCTCCCTACTGCCCATCCTGCTTCAGAATTTCTTCGGCAAAGTAGTTGCGCACCTTGGCGTCGTCCTGCAGCATCTCGAGGTACGCATTCTGCAGCAGCTGCTTTTGCTGGTCGTGCAGCAATCCATGGATGGCCTGGTGCACGCGCGGGTCGCTCAGCTCTCTCTGGCCGGCTGGCTCACGGCCCGACAGCTTGAAGATGGCGAAGTACGCGAGCTTATGTCCCGGCGCCGACAGGTCGTAGACCGGAATCACATCGGTGAACTGGTCGGGCTTCAGCTTCATGATCGCTTCGTAAGCCTCAGGGTGCCGCTGCACTGAAGACTCGGGAACAAAGCCCATGTCGCCGCCGTTGGGCACGGTAGCGGGATCTTCTGAGAAGTTCGCGGCCACCATTGCGAAATCTTCTCCGCTTTCGAGCTGGTTGTGCGCCGCATCAATCTTTTTCCGGGCGTCGGCCTCGCTGGTTACGTGCGCCGGCTGGCCCTCGGCCTGGGGAACGGCGCCCACACTCACCACGATCTGTGAGAGGTGGTATTGAGGCTCCAAAACATTCCATTCCGATTTGTTTGCCGCGTAGTAATTTGCAATTGCGGCATCGGTAATATTAATGCGCGACTCAATTTCCTTGTTCAGCAGTTTCTGCGTCGTCAATTCGCGGCGCAGGTTCTTCTTGAATTCTTCCAGCGTCTGACTCCGCTGTTTAAGCAGGTTGTAGAACTGCTCTTCGGTATACGGCGCCTTGATCTCGGTCAATCTTGAGTTCACGTCCTCATCGGTCGCGGTCAGGTTCAGCTTGGCGGCCCGCTGCTGCAGAATCTCGTCGTTGATCATCTTTTGCAGCACCTGCAGGCGCTGCATTTTCTCTTCAACCGCAGATGGCTTTTGTGTGGAGTCGCCCAGGCTCACTTTGTAAAGGCGGTCCAGGTCGGCGCGCAAAAGCTCTTTACCGTTCACGGCGGCCACCACGTCAGCCGAGGGCGACCCGTGGCATCCGGCAATCATGGGAACCATTAATGCGAGAGCGGCAAGTGGAAGGAATGGCGTGAGACGGATTCGGACAAATGATTCAGCGTACAAAGTCAATACTCCTGCGTTACCGGGTTTACGGCACCGCTGCACCAACAACTCGCGAGCATGCAACTCTGAATCGTTCGCGGCATGTTTCGGCATTCAAGCATAAATCTCTTCCCCATATTGGGGATAGTGGTTCAACTCGGTTTTACCGGCGGAATTGAACCAGTGGCAGGCTGCGCACCTGCCGGCGGCGCGTTCGACGCACCGGGCGCGGCCGCGGGCTTAACTGTTACTGGCGCCGGCGTTGGCGGCGCAGGCATCGGCGGAGGCTGTTCGCCCGCGGCCCGCAATGCGCGGTCGATCGCGGCCCACACCATTTCCTGAGGTACGGCGCCGTTCACCTTTTCGCCATTGATAAACAGCATCGGGGTACCCTCAAGCCCCAGTGCCTCGGCTTCTTTCGTCGAAGCCTTGATCTGCGTGTCATCCTGCTTTGAAATGCAGATATTCAGGGCAGCCTCGTCCAGCTTGCCGAGTGTTGCTTCCTGGCGCGTGATGCGGTCAAGCGAGGCAAAGCTGGTCGCGGGGTCGTGGTTGTCGCCCGATATCTCCTGCGCGTGGCTGTGAACGTAGTCAATAAAGCTCCAATACACATTGCCGTTTTGCGCGGCCAGGCAGCTGGCGTCAACCGATGCGTGCAATGCCCAGGGGTGAATTTCTGAAAGCGGGCTGTCTTTATAAACGAACCGGACCAGGTCTCCATAGCGCGCCAGCGTCGCGGGAAACAGCTCGGCGTGCATCCGCGCGCAATAAGGGCACTCCAGGTCATCGAAGTTGATGATTGTTACCTTGGCCGCGGGATTGCCGCGCACCGGCCTGCCGGAAATGTCGATTGAAGAAGAAGGATCCTTGGTCAAATCCCAGGTAGTCATGCGGGCAAGCTGCCGGTTATCGGTCGAAATCAGCAGGTCGAGCGTCTGCGTCTTTCCATCGCGCGACAATGTCACCGGAATCGTATCGAAGCCGGGTGTCTGGCTGGGCCCTCTTGCGCCGATGGTCACAGCGATGTTCGGCTCCAGATCAAATTGCGCTCGCACTCTAAGTTCGATCTGCCGTTGCAATGCGGGGTCGACAGGTGGCACTGGAGCAGCTTGAGCTTTGCATCCCACGGCGAGGCCGAGTGCCAGAAAACCAGCCAGGAAACTGAATCGCGACAAAATAAAGTCCTCTTTGGAAAGGATACCGCAGTGGATCGCATTTCCCTGAAGATATGGAATGGACGTTTGGCACGGTGAAAGGCTAGCGAATGTGGGGGATGCGCTTAAAACGCAGTCAGCCAGCGTCTAAAACGCCGGAGGCAGCATGGGGTCGTGGAAGACGGCGGTCGAGCGCCTGACGTCGCCAACCGTGCCAAAGTTGGCCAGCGTAAAGCCGTAGAGCCACTCCTGCTCGTTGCGGCTGGTTGAGCCCACGCTGCCCAGCTGGAATCGCCGATAACCCATGGTCACGCCGCAGCAGTCCCAGTTGTAGACCGCCTGCACTCCGCCGTACTGAATCCGGTTGTCGACAAAATCGTACCCGCCGTTGGCCGCGAGATTAAAGCCCCGCCGGCTCTGCTTGCCGATTTCAAGAAACGGCGTCACAATCTGGCTCTTCAGCGTCGGAGAGGGCGTTCCAGGGTTCTCATACACGGCGTTCAGCAGCGCGTGCCCCACTCCCACCGTCGTGTTCCCCCGGCTATAGCCCGCAAACACATTGTCGGCGTTGATTTCGCCCTTCCTCGGGTCGTAATCCATGTCCCACTCCACCCGCAGGTTGTCTACAGCTTCAAACCTGAGCCGCGAAATCAGGGGCGAAAGACTGCGCGGCGCGGTCAGAAACGTTACGCCGGTCAAATCCAGCGTTGACTCAAAAACATTGCGGCGCGCGGGAATCACGGCTCCGCCAAAGGTGGGGTCGAAAAAATACTCCTGCTCAATCTGCCAGCTTGCCCACTCGCGCATGGGCTGCGGACATGCTTCATCGCTGTCCGCATCGCACGGTTTCACCGTCAGCGGGCGCATATAAAACCGCTGAGTAAGCGAGAAGCCGACCTGGTTTGTATTGGTAACAATGTCGGTTGGATCAAAGAGCAAGGCGTTTTGCGCCCTGTCGCCAACGCCGCCAACATAGCGGTAGGTAATCTCAGGCTCAATCACGTGGCGCAGTTCGCGGTTCCACGCCGGAATGCTGAAATCGCGCTCCATCGCCGGCGGCCGCAGGTCCAGCGACGCCTCCACATCCGCGCGCAACAAGGGGTCGTGGCTGATGTGGGGAATCTGCTCATGCTCCCCGCTCAGGTCGGGACTCTGGCTGATGGTGTAGTAGGTGGTGCGCAATCCGGCTTCGGGAACAACGCTCCACCCGCTCGCAACAAACGGCAGCGCGAGATGCGGGTAAAAATCCAGCCGGCCCACATTGCGCGCAAAAAATCGCGGCTCCGATCGGTTAAGGTAACTCGCAGACGAGCCCAGGCCCCACTCCAAAGGCGATGTGCCCAGCGGCCGGTCGATCACGTCGTAACGAACTTCGGGCAAATGCAGAATCTTGGCCTCGTCGCCGTTGATTGAACTGGCGAAAGTCTGAAAACGGTCAAACGAAGCCGAAGGAACATACCCATTGCGTTGATGCGTGATGGCAAGATCGCTTGCAACCTCAGAGCTGATGGCCTGCGAAAAGTTCTCGGCAAAAACCAGCCGGTAAACAAAGCTGGAAAGATACTCCACCGTTCCTGCCACACGCGTGTTGGGGGACAGGTCTTTGCGGCCGAGCGCCACCACATCCACGCCGCCCTGGTTCACCAGCGTCTCGCCAGTCGGGCCGGGCAGGTGGATCGGTGACGAGACGCCCTTCGCCGTGGGCGTGGCCACGATGCCGAATTCCTGCTCCACACCGCGATCTAGCAATGCATTCCAACGCGCGGTCACATGGTCAAAACCGGATCCCTTATAGCGGAAATCGCCATTCGGCGCCCAGCCGCGCTTGCTGTAGTATTCCGTGCCTACAATCATGTCCATGCTGCGATTGATGGCCCAGTAAATCTGCTCGCCGATTACGTAGCCTTTAATTGAGGAGTTGCTGGGCACGGGAATCAGGAGCCCGCTCTCGCGTTCGCCCTCGCTGGCCGGATGGCGCAGGTAGGGAAAGTAGAAGATGGGCATTCCCAGAAATTCAAACCATGCGTTCTTCATGGCCGCGTGCTGCTTGTCGAGCTCAATCGTCTTTGAAATTACCCGCCAGTCGGGGTGGGGCAGCCGGCAATTGGTGATGGAGCCATCGATTACCCGGTAGCTGCCTTCGCCGGTTTGGAGCAATACGCGCCCCTTGAACAGCATGGGGTTTGCCGTCGAATACACCAGCGTCTTGCCGTTGCGCCGCACTCCCTCAGAGCCGTCGACGTTAAAAAAGCGGGCCGTGTGCATGTTCAGCCGCAGGTCGCCATTGGTCGCGGTAATAAATACGTCGTTCGGTCCGCCGGTCAACTGCAAATGGCCGTCGGCCTCAACTTCTGACGTCGTCTGGTGATAAACCACCTTGTCGGCGCGCAGTATGTAGTTTTGGTAATAAATTGTCACATTGCCGCTGAGGGTCCACACATCGCCCACGCGCGTTTGCTCGGCGGCCGACCAGTGAACCGGCTCGCCCGATGGCGGCGAAGGCTGCGGCTGGGCAACAGGAATCAACTCCTGGCCGGGGTCGTCGGGAAGCTGGTCCACAGCGATTGCCGGTGGCGCGCCTGCGGGACTCGATGCAACTGCTGCCGCCGGCCCTTGAGGAGGGACCGCGTTGGTCAACGCTTGTCCGCCAACTTGAAGGTGACAGAGAGCCAGCAGCGTGATAGATACTAGAGTACGAGGTCGCATTCCTGACCAGTGTTAGGCCAAGAATAGCAAACATGGCCCAGCATTAATGGGACGCTCGCCTCGCCGCTCTGGCAGCAACAAAAGTCGGCTTCCTTGTTTCGCCGCTCCCTCACTCAAAAAGTGACGGGGGCTGCGCGCTTTTGTTTCCGCGACAAACTCCTCTCTTCAAGAACTTGTAGCTTCGCCGCCGGGGAACTCGCATGTTGTTCCTTCGCGGTTAAATTTGCTGAATCGGTCTGCAAGCTGTGATCGCCGACGCGCCAAAGGAATCGAGGAGCATTGAGCACATCGTTGAACCAATTGCAGGAACCGGCGTGGAAGCAGGAAGTGAACCGGCGCGTAGCCGCCCACAAGCACGGCAAGCCGGCTACGGCCTCGCCCGGCGCCGCGGAGCATCCAACACCCACGGCCGCCACTCGCGCCGCAAAGGCCGCCGCACGCGTTGCCCGGCGCTTTGCAAAGGCGCCCAGTTACAACGAAATGCTGGCCAACGAAGCCCGCGCGGCTGTGGAGGCAGCTGAGGTCGCATCCCTAGCTGCCCAGCAGGCCCATGTCCAGGCGCAGTTGGTGCTGGCTGGAATCGAATCCGCATCGGACGTCGATGCCGCGTCAGATACGTTTCCAGATACGTTTCCAGATACTTTTCACGACCCATTCTGGCAACAGCGCACCGCCGAGGTGGTTCCCTTTGCGGCCGTCAGCCACCAGGCGCCCGCGTTTCAAAGCCAATCGCACGACAGCTCAGTGATGGAGTCCTTCGCCATCCGCTGGGAGCAGGAGCTACCCGAGCGCAGGCCTGCATCCACAAACATCAGGGCCACGCGAGGCACGCTTGCAACTCACGGCACGAGTTCAGGGCACGAGACTAGCCTCTTTGAATCGGCTACTGAAGAGTGGAACAGCGCTGAAATGGAAACGGCCCAGCCGCAGGAAATCCCTGTTATTGAGCCCGCCCAGCCCATTTTCGGCAACGTCATTGAATTTCCGCGCCAGATTGTGGCCACCCGCAAGGTACGCCCGCGTTTGGCTGAGGGACCAATGGCCTTGCCGGCAGCCGGCGAGCAACTCAGCATTTTTGAGGTCGATCCCACAGAAATCTCAGTCGAGCCCGACGTTGAAAGTCGCGCAACCGTCGAGCAAGCCACTGAGTGGGCTGTCCCGGAGTGGTCAAGCATGAGGCTTGAGCCCGCGCTCGAACCCGAGCCGCAGTTGCTTGATGATCCCGAGCCACAACCGGCTCCAGCGCCCGCAATTGAGCTGGCATCCATGAGCCGCCGCATGCTGGCCGGTGTGGTTGATACCGCGCTGGTTGCCGGAGCCTGCCTTGCGGCCGCAGCGCTGGCTGCAAACAATGCCAGCGGAACGCCCGGGCTGCGAGCCATTGAAATCGGCTCTGTGGTGGCCCTGCTGGTAGCCGCCGCGGCATACAAGCTGCTCTTCTTTACCCTGGCTCGCGCCACGCCGGGAATGAAGTACGCGCGCCTGGCACTCTGCACCTTTGAAGGCGGCACACCCACCCGCGCCCAGCGCTACGCGCGGCTGGCCGCTCTGCTGCTCTCAATTCTGCCGATGGGTCTGGGCTTTGCCTGGGCCATATTCGACGACCAGAACCTTACCTGGCACGACCGCATCTCGCGGACATACCTTCGGGTCAACTAGCTCTGTCTGCCCGGCCCTGGTTTGCCCTCAATTCACCAGGGCCGGCAGCCAATCACCGTCAGCCGCATTATTCAAGCAAGTAATTCTTTACCTGTTTATCGCTCACGGGCTATAGTGACACATTCCCTCGGCAGCAAGCCGCTCGCCGCCGTAGAGCCGGGCCCAGTCTTCCCCCACATATTTCCTAGTGCCGATTCATCCTCGGCTTTATGTATCTACACGCCTGCGTATGGCTCGCCAGTCAGAACATTTCTGAGGCAAAAAAAGGAGAATTACATGAAAGAAATTAAAGCAAATTCAGTCTTCAAATTCGGCACATGGGCACATATTCTGCCTTTTGTCGTGGTCGGTATTGCGTGCGCTGGCCTGGCGCGTCCCGCTCTTGCGCAGGACGCCGTTACGCCGGCGGCTTCAGAAGCTGTCACTGCACCTACCCCGGTCATTCCGCAGCAGGTGCGTTACGCGGGTACACTGCCCACTCGCTCCGGCGACACGGTTGAAGCCGTATTCAACATCTACGCCTCAGCTGAAGGCGGCGAACCGCTGTGGACTGAGACGCAGCATATTTCAGTCGATCGCGACGGTGCGTACACGGTTCTGCTGGGAAGCGCCAGCCAGGCCGGGCTGCCGCAAACACTGTTTGCCGGCGGTGCAGCGCGCTGGTTGGGCGTATCGGTTGAGCGCGCTCCCGAACAAACACGCGTACTACTCTCCAGTGTTCCTTACGCTATGAAGTCCGCTGATGCCCAGGCACTTGCAGGCCATCCAGCCGGAGATTTTGTAACGCAGCAGCAGTTTTCGCTATTCGCCCAACAGCAGCAGGAGCAGCACCCGCAGACCCCGGCCATGAACTTTCAGCCCCTGACCTCGGGCACCATCACCGGCTCTGGAACCGCGGGCAACATCGCTCAATTCACCGGGGCTAACACCATCGGCAACTCCGTGCTCACGCAGTCGGGCACCAGCATCGGCCTGAACACCACCACGCCCGCCACCACGCTCGACGTGAACGGAACCTCAACGTTCCGCGGACTGCTGACCCTGCCCGCGCTCGGTACCGCCACCACTTCAGCAGCTCAGCACTCGCAACAGTTGCAGTGGGATGCCAGCGTATGGTCCACAACCGCTGGCGCCGCCGTTAGCCCCATCTACAAACTGTATGAGGGGCCGGTCAACAACAACACCGCCAGTCCCTCTGGCGATCTGCTGTTCACCTACCAGGTTGGCACGGGCACGCCATCCACAATTCTCTACGTCACGCCCAACGGCGCGCTTACATCTTACGGCGGCTTCACCGACACCAACGCCAGTGTGGCAACTGCATCGGCGGGTTTGAACTCGCCGGCATTCGAGTTTGCAGGCAGCGCGTACTCAAGCACAACCTCCAGCGCCGTCGCGCAAAAGTTCTCTCTTGAGGCGGTAGCCACCGGCAACGACACCACCACCCCATCGGCCAATTTCTCGCTGCTTTATGGCGCGGGGTCGGCGGCTCCAACCGCCACCGGCTTTTCCATCGCGCACAACGGCATCGTCAACTTCGCAACCGGACAGACCTTCCCCGGCACAGGCAGCATTACCGGCATCACCACCACCAGCCCGCTCACCGGGTCGGGAACCTCAGGCTCGGTCGCGCTGGGCCTCAATACTTCCACTCTTGAGACCACCCTGAACAGTGTGTATCCGCAACTCAGCACAAGCAACACCTTCACGTCGGGAGCAAGCTTCGCCGGGCCCCTATCCGTCTCCGCGTCCGGCTCCGGGGTAAACGCGATTACGGCTACGGCAACCAGCGGCGCGACGGGCGTTTACGCAACCTCTGACACCGGCAATGCGGCGCAATTCTTGAGCGGTGGCGCACCCTACTCAACTATTTACTCCGATAACTCTGCGAACTACGATGGCAGCTATCTCCCCGTTGCCCTCAACGCGACTTCAACTGGAACAGAATCCGTAGGCTTGTACGCCGGCGGAGCCCTTGCTGGAGCGTTTACCCAATCGGCCTCCGGCATTGGACTATGGAGTGTTTCAGGCGCGGCCTCAAGCGTGCCCTCGATAACCAACACCGGCGTGTTTGGAGTGGGACCCGATACCGGCATTCTGGGGCAGGCAACATACCCGGGCTCGGGAGATGCAGGCGTTCTCGGCTACACCTCCACGGCTGAAAGCTCCACCTACACCTACGAACTGAATAGGAACGGTGTGGCCGGAGTGTGGGGCGATACCACAGGCAATCCTGCCTCCACCACCTACTTCTCGGCCGGCGTGATGGGTACAACAGACGCGTATGACGGCTATGGCGGAGTGTTCATCTCCAATAGCGAAGAAACCAGTGCCTTATTCGCCAAAAATCTGAATGAAGGAAACGGCATTTACGGCGAATCGCTTGGCGTCGGCGTCAACAGCAACGGGGACGGAACGGCAGGCACGGGAGTATTGGGTTTCACTCCGAGCCCTGCGGAAGGCAATGCGGGTGTATTCGGATTTGCCTACCAAAACAGCAACACGTACTACACAGTCGAATCACTGGGTCCGGTAGGCATGGTTGCCGGCGTGTGGGGCGATTCGGGCGAGGTAAACGACGGCACAGGAACATACACCGCCGGAGTGATCGGCACCGGAGACGACATCACCGCCGGCATCTTTGAAAACAACAGCCAGCATCCCACGCTTTCCGTTACCAACCTCGATACCACCGGCGGCGGCACAGGACTCGGAATTTTCAAAACGCTGATGGCCTCGACGTCGGATGGTACCTGCGGTTTTGGCGGCGCCGGAAACCTCACCTGCACCGGCCAAATAAAGTCCCTTGCAACCACCGGCGACCAGCGCAAGCTGGAAACTTACTCCGTACAATCGCCTGAAAACTGGATGGAAGACTTCGGCTCAGGGCTGCTCCACATGGGAGTAGCGGTAGTTAATATCGATCCCACCTTTGCTGAAACAGTCAGCGATACGGCGGAGTATCACGTGTTCCTCACCCCGAAAGGCGACTCGAAGGGCCTGTACGTGATCAACGAAACCGCGACCAGCTTCGAGGTGCGCGAGTCGGGCGGCGGAACTTCGACGCTGGCTTTCGACTATCGCATCGTAGGCAAGCGGCGCGGCTTTGAGGCACAGCGGCTCACCGACGTCACCGAGCGCTTCAACGCGGAACGGGCACGCGTAATGCCCAACCCCAGCGCAAGCGTTGTACGCAAGGTCAAGCCGCTGCGTCCTTCACTGACCTCGCCTGGCATGCTCGTAGCGCCGGGAAACAAGGCAGTGCAGCATCAACAGCCACGAACCAATGCCGCTCCCGTGAAGGTTGGAGCAGCCCGGGTTCAACATGTAAGCCAGACGAATCTGAAAACCAAGTAGCGGGTCAGTATTAGCGAAACGCGCTACAGCAGGAACGGTACGGGCTTTGGCCTGGAGGGTACGGGCCTTAGCTCGTACCCTGCTTCAAATTAGAAGCCCGGCCCACCGCAATGTTCAATTTCGATTGACAGCGGGCTAATTTTCCCGGTTAAATGAGGCACCTCTATTTACCACCGCATCGCATTTTCAACGACAATCTCTTAGTCAATAATTCTTCGGTTTCAGCGACCCTCCTTACGTGATGCTCGCCATTAATGGCGATTCGAAACGGCACATCTCAGGTTCGATATACCCAGGTTCGATCGAATCTCAACCAATACGAACCTTGCCCCGTGCACGCCCCACTTCCCGTCACCTGGCTCAACCCCGTCTGGTTGGAGCGCCAGGTGAAGAAAGAGCTATTTATGGAAACCTTGAAACGAATCTCCGCAAGCCTGGGCCTGCCTTCGCGCATTGCCCTCGCCACAACGCTGCTTTGGATTCCTCTGGCCACGGGAGTCTCCGCGCACGCACAAACTTCAGATCAGGAGTCCGAGCAGACCTCGAAGGTGCTTGCCCCGGTCGTTCCGCAGCAGGTGCGCTACGTGGGCACGCTGCCTACACGATCGGGCGACACGGTTGAAGCCGTATTCAACATTTATGCATCCGCTGAAGGTGGCGAGCCGCTCTGGACTGAGACGCAGCATATTTCCGTCGATCGAGATGGTGCGTACACCGTTCTGCTGGGTAGCGCGAGCCAGGCCGGCCTGCCGCAAACATTGTTTGCCGGCGGTGCAGCACGTTGGTTGGGCGTATCGGTTGAGCGCGCTCCCGAGCTTACCCGCGTGCTTCTATCAAGCGTTCCCTACGCTATGAAGTCGGCTGACGCGCAGGCGCTTTCAGGCCATCCGGCAGGAGATTTTGTCACTCAAGAACAGCTCTCGCAATTTGCTCAGCAGCAGCAGGAGCAGCACACTCAGACCCCGGCCACGAACTTCCAGCCCCTGACCTCGGGCACCATCACCGGTTCTGGAACAGCGGGCAGCATCGCTCAATTTACCGGCGCCAACACCATCGGCAACTCCGTGCTCACGCAGTCAGGCACCAGCATCGGCCTGAATACTGC
>Ga0206821_10131_pt1 | contig 16814 bp, 7 predicted proteins | sample Alteio_BWOrgCont_85_FD_152860 | JGI IMG/M metagenome (GOLD analysis project Ga0206821, IMG submission 152860) | Enriched cells from forest soil in Barre Woods Harvard Forest LTER site, Petersham, Massachusetts, United States -... | ecosystem: Environmental > Terrestrial > Soil > Temperate forest >...
TTCGCGGTCAAGTTGAACGCATGGCAGTTGGTAATTTCATCTGAAAATTGAATCAAAAGCAAAAAAACCGCTGCTAACCAAAAGAACGTCGCCTGCCTTTTGGATTTTAGTCATTTCTTCCAAATCAGCCAATGGATGATACTCTGATTCACTGCGAACTGCTCCTCTTCAAAATAGGGGTAGTGACGAACACTCGAGCCGTTTGGGAAACGGCGAGAGGAATATGTTCCGCCCTGTCGGAACATAGGTCGCCTTGCGACCGAGCGAGCGGGCGCGAGCGAGTCAAACACGTGCATCCAAATTTAGGGTAATTTAAGCATTTTTCAGAAAAAAAGATTGTTTATTTTTTCAGAAGAAGGCGGTTGTCCCTACAATCCTACAAAACCATAGGGGCGAACTTGGTGGACTATGAAGCATCACTACCTATAAACCAATGACGGCCAGGCTACTGCTCCAGCCTATAGAAACGCTGCAAGTTTGTGTTGGAATCAAAAACCGTCCACGTATTGGTCGCAAAATATGGCGTATTCGGCGGCGGCGTCCAACAGTCAGGCTGCGCAAGATTGGGTGTGGATAGCAGATTAAAGGCACCCATATTATTCGTCCAAACGAGTGAAACCGTTTGTTCTGATGGGTTGGAATTGAATGACAAACGTGGAGACGTTACGTTAAATGGCGTTTGGGCCACCAAGGTATTGATACCGAAATTCCCCCACAACGCCACCGGGTTATTGGTATTGAACAAGGTATTTGTCACACCAGTCCACGCATAACATCCAATAATTTCGGAAAGTTTCCCCGGGACGCCATTACTTATCGAATTGAAAGGAATTGAATAGGATGAACCAATGTTTCCCTGCCAGCCGGCATTCACGAAATGGGCCGCGCCGCCATCCACCCGGGAACCATAAGTGCTCAAATAGCCGGCGTGCGTCATTTCAAATCCCACATCGCCGCCCTGGATGACATAATCCCAGGGTCGGCCGCCCCAGAGCGGCGCATTAAAGAATCGCGCCGTGCCCTGGAATGCTGGCGTGCTGATAACCCCGTAATTTGTCAGGTCCGAATAATCAGACAGCGTTACCATCCACTCAGGGTTAACAATATTGATCCAGCTCCGGGCGGCGGATTCAAATTTGAAGCACACCACAGCCGCGTCGCACATCGTTAAAACGCCAGTGATCCACGGCCCATTATTGTTTTGCGAAACGCAATCCATAAAATTGTCCGAAAGATAATCGAAGTTCTTGACCATCAATTCATGACAATCACCGAGCGTAAACCAATTCAGGTTGTGTTCGGCGAAATTCTGGATCGGCGGCTGCCAGGCGGAGGTCAAAACGCTTGCCGAAACCGTGTTGTCGGCCCAATAGCTCCAGTTGGCCATGCACTCAATGATTGAGCCGGATGAGCCATTGCCGATGGTAAAACCGTTAGCGAGCGACCATCCATCTACCTGGCAAAAGAAATGGTTCGTGCAGGTGTAGGTATTCAAATCAACGTACCAATAGGCATTGGGACACTGAATTCCATAGGCATAGACATTACCGCCGCGTCCCTGAATGGCCGGAGGATACGGGATGGCATTGGTGTTTTGTAATTCATAGGTAATGGTCAAGCCGACAACACCAGCGTTGGCTTCAAGCGCTACCGCAGGAGGACCATTGGTCGTTCCCGCTCCTTCGTAAGGTTGTAAAACAGTGACGATGACATTGCCGTCGCATAATGATGAGGAATGGCGCGAAGGATATGATCCGAGCAACTCGACCCCGCCAGGAACATCCAGCGTATTTGTCAGTTTATATTTGCCGGGCGGCAAATAAACAATGCCTCCTCCATTTGCTCCCGCTGCGTTCAAAGCTCCCTGGATGGCTGCTGTGGCATCAGTAACGCCGTCACCAGCAGCGTCCCAGGGCGCGGCGGTAGCGACGAAGAGATCGGATTTGGCCGGATGATACGCCGCCCAATTACTTTCAATGTCAGACCAATGGATGATAGGCAATGAGCTAGTGTATGCGCGACGTCCGTCAATCACCAGTCGTCGCGCATCTGCTGCATTACTTATTTTTCGGGTTGGATTGAAAATGCAGCCGGTAAACGCAGCATATATCACTCCCGACGCCATGGTGCATTGATTGCTTCCCGCGGGCGCCGTGAAATTACAATTCACAAAATTCGCGATGCCTCCGTCCTCTTTGACCATGCCCGTTATATTGCAATCCTGGAACTGCATCGTGGAAGACGAATTTCCCGTTTGATGTATTGATATTCCGTTGCTGCCGATGATCTGGCAGGTGTGGAAAAACGCAGCCGCGCTATTCGTCGAATTACGGTCTACGGCCGTATCGCCCTCCAAGGTAAAATCAGTGAACTCCATTCCCGTGTTGCCGCCGCCAGCCGCATCGAAAAATGCCGTCGCGCAATTACTGATATATCCCTCATAAAAGGACACGTCCGGCGTGCCATTGACACTTTGAAGCGCGTAGAAACCGATGTTGTATCCGCTTATATCAACATCCATACACGCCTCGCCGTCGGCGCGATATAGTCGCTCAGCTGCGCCATTGGTGCGCATCCAGGCCGTGTGTGGTCCCCCGACAGCCGGGGCTCCCGGGAGCATGGAAGCCGGCCAAAAGTCCGGCGAAAAACGAACGTTGTCCTGATGGCTGATATCGTACTGTGCATCCACCTGGATGCCGGTATAAAGCGGCGACCCAAACACATCTGCAATAACATGCTTCGCCGCACCCTGCCCTTCAATACCCTGATACGAATTTATCAAAGCCACGTCCTGCACAACCGTATCGTAATTCTCAATATAAATCGTAAACGGATAAGGAGTAATGATGGATGGATTTTGATTTGGATACCAGATAGACACTCCTTTCAGGGCGCTCTGGTTCATTGTGATAAAGGGCGTGCCGTTGCTCTGGCCGGCCCCGGCATAAACTTTGAAAAGAGTTCCAACTACGCCATTGGAACCTTGAGACCAGTCTGCCCAGTCACCTTGCAATGTCACGCCCGGCGGAATGGTGATACTGTTGGAGAAAGCGTATGTTCCAGAGGGAACATAAACGACTCCGCCTCCCACATCTCTGGAGGCGTTGACTGCATTCAACGCGTTTTGAAACGCCATGCTATCGTCGGTGGCTCCATCACCCACCGCCCCATATTCCTGCGGTGTTGCCACGGCAATCACAATCTGGTTGGTATTATGTGTTGGGATAAATACGGTCGGGCCCGAAAGATAAACCAGCGTTACCTCATGACTGTCGGGATCATCCACGATGCTCGCGCCAGCAGGAACATTTCCCGCCAGGAATCCCCCCGAGCCCGTGCGAGTGCCACTGTATTGTAATAAAATCGTCGTACCCGGTACCGGATTGGTAATATCTACGTAAACGTTCCCGTTAAGCGCTAGGTTTCCACTAATGTCGATTACCGGCGTGGACAAATTGGTGACGGCCATCAGGTTAAATCCCACCTGTGACTGATTTCCGCTTAATGTAAAACCAGTCATTGGGAGCGCCGCCCCCGGGGCACCAAGCACTGCTTCCAAAGTGCCACTAATATTTGTGTAGGGCATCGCCACTGTAGTGCCGGCAGGTACGACCAGAGTCCCACCATTAATCGTGGTCCCACCGCTATACGAATTGTTGGAGGCACCCAAAGTCACGGTTCCGCCGCCGGAAACAGTCAAAGATGATGGGAAAGTATTATCCGCAATCGCTGCATTGATAACGAGCCCCGGCGCAAAGCCACCGTCGTCATCCAAAATCAAATTTCCACCAGCAGTGCCTGCTTCCAACATTCCACTCCCGGGAGATGTCCCGATTGTCAATGATTGTGCCCCTGCATAAACCGCGATGTCATTGACCTGCAAAACGTCGCTTGCGGCATTTACGATGGCGGGAGTGGTTGTGTCCTGTTTCAAGCTGCTAATAGCCGTTGTGCTAGAGTTCAACTGGATATTACCGCCGCTGCCCATAGTCCTAATGCGAACGTTGCTGGACGGGGCATTTACGATGGTCGAGCCGAGGGCGCTGATATCCGTATAACTCACCGCACTTTGTAATCCATTTATAGAATCGTAAGTCGCAGGGTCTCCATTGACTGTTACCCATCTGCCAATGGTTGGTGGTGTGTTAAAAAGCACTTTGTTTTGGCCCGTTCCCGCCCCCGCCATCAAAAAATTTACGGAACCTCCAATGTCCGTGATCGAATTAAACACCAATTGTGATGTTTGTGCATTGGTCGCCAAAAACACCGTGACGACGTTCGTGCCTGAATCAATAACAAGCCCGCCGGCGACTTCATTAAAATTCACGGCACTGCTGTCATTCAAAAAACTAAAAGTACCGTCATCCATCGTTATCGGCGCGACGTTACTAATCCGATTGACGTTATTCGCGGTCGAGGTGTTGAAAAGGATGAGGGCGCCATCGTTCGTAACATCAATGCCGCTCGTACCTATAATGCCACCCTGCCCTGTAAGCAAAACCGTTCCGTCATTTATCCCGGTGAAACCGGTGTAAGAATTCGTGCCGGTGAGCGTTAGCATTCCGTTTCCCGTCGCTTTAAAGCCGCCTACACCCGTCATCGGGCCGGCAATCGAAATGTTAAAAGGATTCCCGCGGCCATCCGCCGCCTGAAAAGTGATATCGCTGTTTATATTCGTCAGGTTGATTGGAACTGAACATGCGGGAGACCAATTGGCAATCGCCGCAATCATGCCTCCAGACAAATTGACGGCAGATTTTGTGCCCGTTGAAACCGGGCGGCTGATATTTAGGGCACCCAAATAAAGCGTGCCGCCGGTCACATTGATTTGGTTGGTTGGGTTGACTGTGAATGTTCCGCTCGCCGAACCGATTTGTATTCCCGACGCGGTTACCACGCCTCCGGAGAGATTAAATATCGCCGATGCCGAGCCACCATAACTCATCGCCCCCTGCATCAAGGTAATAAGGTTTAACAGTGAGCTGTTCAGGCCAGGTGTTCCATTGATGCCTGTGCCCACGTTGAGTGTGCCGCCCGACATATTGACCGTTGCCTGGCTGCTGGAATCCGGAATCAACAAAACCCTTCCTGAAGTGCCATCACTAAGCGTACTGGCGAACCCTCCCGAAGAAATATTCAGGGTTCCCGGCCCGCCACGTGAAACTTGAAGATTCGCATTTGGATCCGTAGCCGAAGTAACATTCACGTCGAATTGCCCGCCGTTGCTTACATTGACAATGCCGTCGCTTCCGGGCGCTCCCGTGGCTGGACGACCAATGTCCAAGCGCGTTCCCGCGCCAATAACTCCCGCATTATTGATATTCAGCGTTACGCCGCAGATATCCATTGTCCCAGGTAAACCCGTCCAGGCGCCGTTCGTATTATTGACAATACTCAATACTGCGCCTGAACCTTTCAGAAGAAGCGTGCCCAGGCTTCCAAAGTTTCCCTGGGAGAAAGTCAGCACACTGTTTGATCCAAGAAAAATATCTGAACCATTTGCATCGTCCCATGGAACATTGATGCACGCGTTTACATTGGTGCCGACCCATAGCCCTTTTGAGGCAGTGCCTACGTCACCAGCCGCGGCGGTCCAGGATAATTCTCCGGCATCGGTCCCATCGGTGGTAATGGTATAACTCCCCGGATTGGTAAACGTAATGGAATTTGGCTGCACCAAGGCCGAATTATTCGTCACAAAATACTGGCCTGCGCTGCCAGTGCCGCTCCCGAAGATAGCATCACTACCACTGGCCCAATTTTGATTGGCGCTGCCATTCCACCAATCGTTTGCCGTGTTCCAATTGCCGCTGCCATCAAAAGAGCCCGGAGATGTGGTGCCGTTCGCATCCCATGTCAAGGTCGCGGCATAAGCAGGAAAAAGCGGCATCAGGCAAATACAAAACGCCGCTGCGGCCATTCCCGGTGGCAGGAGATTTAGGAAAAGTTTGGGCATGTATACTCTCAATCTACTTGAAAACGGGTTCCTGAATATCCTCTATAGTGAGGAACTTGATTTATAACGCGTGTTGAGGGGCGACTTTATGTCGCCTGGCTGCTGTTTGCCCTCTGAAGCCAAGTACTGGATAAGATTATTCAACATCCGTTCGGGAATAGGATCACTATTGCCCGACTCCAAGTCCAATTCACTTGCGATGAGAGTTCCGCGTCCCACGTGCAGTTCCACCAATGGGGTGCCGCTATATTTTTGAATATCAGACGGCACCTTTAAATAACCGTGTATATCGCATTGACCCGCCAAAGCGACCGCGCCACTTTGCTCGTTGATTTGGTAAATACCCTCGCATGCGACCGGTAAACGCCGTCCTTCACTGCCAAACCAGGCGAGGTCCAATGGCTCAATACCTGAAAAAACCGGAGATTCCGGAACATGCATCGTAACAATTTCTCCGTCTTTTGCTTTAAAATCCTGAATTGCGTCGGGAAAAAGATTGGCGAGTCGGGCACCCGGGTGAAGCATCAGCACATGGCCGCCCTGTGAAATAAAATCCATCAATTCACTTTTTTCCTGTTCGTCCAGAGCCTTTCTTTCCAGCCCACCGACAACCAAGATAGCCGCGGGATCCACAGATTGGATTGAATTAACTTCAGTGCCACGGGCATCGGATGAATCAAATGCCCGATGGCCGTCCGGATTCCACAAAAAGACATTTGCCGGTTGATCCAACGTACCTTGTGCCCAGGCGCGGGAGGCAATGACAACTTCGTAACTGTTCTGCGACAAAGTTATTCCACGAGATACAAGCCGAAGCACCAATTGGCCATCAATTCGCGGTGCCGGTAATTCCCGCGGCGTTTCAAAGGTCACGTTCAGCCAGCGATTTTCATAATAAGGGACCGACGGCACTTCCAGAGTCCCTTGCGACAAAACTTTATCACTTTGCCGAAATTCCCAAATCAGATGGCCGTCGGAGATATTTTGGCAATCTTCAGAATCGTTAACGACACAGACTCTCTCACGAATCGCGCTATCAGAATAAAAATGCCGTCCGTATAATTCAGCGCTTACCAGCACGGGCTGCAAAGCCGTCTTTAATGCGTAATACGTGGGCCACGGCTTGATTTTGTCCGGTTGCCATGGCGTTTGAAACCAAGTGAAATAAGAAAAGAATAAAATCCCGGATGCCGAAGTATGACTGGTTCGCCGCAATGTCTCAGCCAGCTCTTTGGTCATGAACGCCTGCCGATCAAGAAATATAGACGGGTCTGCGTCCTCGTAAGCGTCATCCCCAACGAGGGCCTGCGGTGTGTAATTTTTAAAGAGATAAAAACGCGCGGGATGGCCATCATCATTGTTCGGGTATCCGGTTGACATTTCCTGGCTTATCAATGGACGGCCAGCGGTTTTTATCTCTTTAAATTCACCGTCATAGAGATGAAAAAAAGACTCTTCGTACCAGCCGTAATAACTATGCACATCATCGATGTCGCCATCGTCCAATCCGTCAGGTTCGACCAGGTTTCGATAGCCCAATAGAGCCTCTTTTCTTACGTAGGAAGAATCTGCAATAACGGGACGCGTGGGGTCGGCTTCACGCATCGCTTTGATTGCATCATTCAGGATCGTCCATTTTTTCTTAAGAATTCGCGGATTACGCTCGTCCATCCGTTCAAATTTCATTTCGTTATTTACGGTCCAAAGAATTATGCTTGGATGGTTTCGATATTCTTTGATCAGTGAAATATATTCGTCCCGCCAATCATCAATGAGTTCATCCCCGGGAGGCCGGCCAGCCAGCATTAACCACGGCCAGGTGCCTTCAAAAGAAACGGCCATGCCAGCTTCATCCGCGGCATCTAGCCAGGTACTCGTAAATGGGACGATATGCGAGCGGGTAGCAACGACATTTCCGGCACGGGCCATTTGCATAAAACGATCCGCCAATGCTTTGTCATTCGGACAAAGAGCATTCGGGAACGGGTCGGCGCCCCGCAACCAGAAAGGATGGCCATTCAGCAAAAGCCGGTCCCCGTCAACGGTGAACGTCCTGAAGCCGAATCGTTCCCGATAATTATCGATCACTTTATTCTGTTCCTTCAGTACGATATCAAAATTGTATAGATTGGGATCCTGAGGCGACCAAAGCTTAGGCTGCAAATACGGCGTCTGAATCACCAAATGATTCATTTGTCCTGTTGCCGCCAAAAAATTGCCCGGCACAAGGTTCGAATAAAGCAAATCGCCTCCCTGATAAGAAGTAATGGCATAGGCAACACTTAAGGACGCCGATTGTTGGCTGTTATTCAGAATCTCCAAATTGACTTTCGCGCCATGCAAGCCCGGTTCGATAAAGCAGTCATTAACAAATACCGGCGCTGTCGCCGTCAAGGTCACCGGCTGCCAGATCCCGCCCACATCATTCTGAAACATACCGTGAGGCAAAGAATTTAACATGTTTGACGTCACATCTACCGTAACCGCAACGCCTTCGACGCCATTGGTATTATCTTCGTCTCCGCCAAAGGCACTAAAGACGTGTACGGCAACTACATTGCGCCCGGGTTTGAGCGCCCTAGTGATGTCGCATTTGATTTGCCCAAACATTCCGGTATGGTTTGCGACTTCGATTCCGTTGATCCAAACGTCGGATATTTTGGCAATAGCTCCGAAAGTTAATTCAAAATGTCTTTGTCCCGTATCGGCCGGAAGCTCCAAATAATGCCGATACCAGGTAGCCCTAGTTCTATGCCAATCAAATGTACAGGCATCGCACTGCATGATCCGCTGAACATACAAGCTTTCGGCTTCCCCCTTGGTTTTGGAGAATTCATCCGTGCGTGGAAATCCGGTTTCACCATGAAGCCATGCCAACGCGGGCGTCCAAAACGAGGGAACCGGCATGACGTGCCAGGTCTCGTCATCGTAATCAAGTTGCACTGGCTCGCTTCTTGCGGGCAGCAGATAGTCAGGCATAAACAGCCAATTCCCATTGAGCGAAAAATTTGACCGCGGAGATGTGAAAGGCCCTATTCTTGCAGCGGTATATTGCGATCGCTCTTTTTGACGGAGCGTTTCTTTGTCGGGGGGATCGGCGCGCAAACGCTGGGCCCCGATTGCAAGCGTCGCGGTCCTATCGCCGTCCGGCAACGACCCCATCTGAACATCGGAAAATTCCGTAGGCAGCCATCCACCACCCAGCACGGCTCCCCCTTGGGTCCATAGCATATCATTGTCAACAACGTTAAGCCTGGGCAGTGTTTCATTGTTAAGAAAAACGAGAAAACGATTTCCCAGTGTGACAATTCGCAATTGATACCACGTTCCCGGTTTGGGCTTGAAATCGAGTGGAGCGAAACCAAGGAATTTCGCTTCTCCATCCGGAGCGTAACGGGCCAGGTAAAGGTCATTGTCGTTTCCGCCGCGCAAGGCGCAGACGTACCGGCTATCGCGGTCGCGAAAACGGAAACCCGCCCAAATTTGGACTTGCTCCGTGCCAAGCGGGGCCCGGGCCTTAAAGCTGATTTCAGCATCGTCCAGCGTTTGCTTATCAGCCAAAAAGCCGCCAGAGATGATTACCGATTCAGGCGTCGTTTGAATTTTCGCCCGGCCAATGACATTCCAGTCGCCGTTGAGCCAGGCCATCGGTGAAACTGGTTCTGCCAATCCTCGCGATTCAATAAGACCGAGTAAAACACACACAAAAATGAAGAAGCGAACCGGGTAACATACCGGCTGCGGCGAGTGTATTTTGCAAAGCGAAGCCATAGGAACTATTCATTCAAAAATGAGCACTGCCTCCACTCGAAAGAGCGCATGTAACGCTATAAATGCAGAATCGGATTTTGGCTAAATTTTTAATACTGAAACCTATATGCTCGGATCAAAATTATTGGTATCGGCTCCAAAAATATAATTTATTTCCTCCGCATGGCCGTCTGCAAAGTTTGCATTTCCTCTCCCATTATGTCGAAGCGTAATTGTATCGCCATTGCCGACACCCTCACCAGGATCCCAACGCCCGTCGTTCTCGACAAATTTACTTGCTGGTTGGCCACTGGCTGAAACACAGGCCGGGGGAACCTCGCCAGTCCAGGCCGGCTCTTCCACATACATTACCTTATTAGCCGGATGCCTAATGTTTCTGAGATATGCTGGGATCCAGCCATTCCCAATGCTCCCGGTCCAGGTTGAAAACATAGCGGCGGAGGTCGGGGAAGCTGTATATCCGTTGGCGCTATAGCTATAATAATAGGCACTCTGTTTTTCTTGTTTTCTGGTAGTGTTATTTATATCTGCGGGGCAGCGAACTATATTCGTGCCGGCATTTATCGTAGTCAAAATGGGACTTTGCAATACAGGCAGAGGAGTTCCGTTAATGCGCCAGTAAATCCAATCTGTAGTATAAGCCCCAATTCCTGAAGCATTGGATGGCATTGTATCATTATTGTCCCCAGCATACATTAGTGTGCTTATAGCTACTTGCTTCTGGCTGTTTAAACAATAGATTTGCTGGCTTCTTTTCTGCGCCGACTCCAATACGGGCAACAAGATGGCAGCCAAAATGGCGATGATAGCGATGACGACAAGCAGTTCGATTAATGTGAACGCCTTGAGAAATTCGCATCTATTTTTAAATCTCATACCTCTGGGCCTTTGGCCCCCCGCCAGCTCGCTGCCGGCGAGGCCAATTTGTTAAAACATTAGGGATACATTAACCGGAAGAACAACGTGCTGTTGGCCGGGTTTACCGTAATATTTGTGGTCGTCACAGAATCCGACCCAGGTATAGTTATCCAATTGGTATTTAACAAATTGGTTTGCTCTTGCAGGTACCAGCCAGCGTTTGTTGGCCAAGCCAAGTTAAGGATATTTCCCGACAGGTTGATCTTGATGGTTCCCGGATTTCGATTAATTGGCGGTGATACAGTCGCAACCTGAACTGAGCCCGAGGTAGTGATACTATTATTCCATGTGTAGACATACCCGCTTGCATCCGTAGTTGCCAGATTAATCGCGGAGAATGTTGTTACCGCTGACGGGAAAAGTTGGAACGTATCTCCAGCGTGCAACGTAGGACCAATATTTGTCACCGACAAAATGCCGCCATAAGTTATTGTACCGGACGATGCGAGCTGGCTGCAATTCGAAGTATTCGTCCTGTCTAAATTCAACACCAAATCGCCGTTTAACGTCACGTTATTATTAACTGTAAGGGTCCCTGTCGTCGAAGACCCTCCAGGTACAACCGCCGAACCGGACGACGATACGAGGTTTCCGTTAATCGTTCCAGACCCGGTCAAAAGCTGACTGCTGTTTAGCGTCAATGTCTGATCCGAGCGATGCGTAACATCTAAAACAGCACTATCGTATATATCGATGGACGCAGTGTTGCTTATTGAGCCGGCGCCAATGGCAAGTGGATCGGCTAAGGCCAGCGTGCCTCCTGTAATGGTCGTGCTGCCGGTATACGTGTTATTACTTGTGAGCATCAATATGCCGCTACCGGTTTCAAGCAATGAACCTGTATTGGTTATAGTAGCGTCCACTTCAATCGAAGCGCCATTGCTAATCGCAAAATCGCAACTGACGCCGACGAGATTCAAACCACTGGTAAGCGTAAATTCGGCGTTTCCAGCGCTATTGCGCAGCATTCCAGAATTAAACATAATCAAGCTGAATACTTCCTGGCTGTCACCGTTCAATTCGACGGTGCCCCCACTGAGAATGATGCTTGAACCGGGGCCCATTTGGGTGCCTGTAGGGTTCAGCATCACCAGCGTGCCGTTGGTTTCAACCGTCACAGGATTGGAATTATCCGCATACCACAGGAAACCTTTGTTAAAGTTGACCGTTCCGCTATTAATCACCATACTCAAGGTATCATCGTTGGCACCAGAGCCACCAATAGTCCATGTCCCGGGTCCAAAATAATTGAGGGTGTTATTGGCGCCACCGATCGCGCCTTCGGTGAAGAGAGTGTTGTTGCTCACGGATAGAGAGATTGCGTTGACGGAGATGCTTCCCGCACCCAGGTCCAGGCTTGTAGTGCCATTGACGACAAAGTTGCCTTTCCATTTGTAACCGCTGGAGGTGAGAGTAACGGTCTGGCCGCTCGTATTGTCAATCGTGCCTCCGTTGATGGTGAACACTCCGCTCCCATCTGCTCCCGATTCATTCAGATCCAGCGTACTGCCTCCATTCAAGGTCAAACCGCCGGAAAAGGTGTTGTCGTTTGAAAGAACCAGTGTTCCATTTCCAACGAGGCCAATACCATAACCAGACCCGCCATCCGCTATCAGGCCATCCGCCTCAAAAGCATTCGTATTAATGGTCAATACCACGGATTGGCCAAGGGTAATTGCACCAGGTCCAGTATCGAAATTGTTGCTGCCGACAAATGTGAAATTATTATTCCAAAGTTCCGCATTGGGAGTTTGCAACGTGATAGCGTGTCCGCTGGTGTTGCCGATAGAACCGCCTCCCGTAGTAAGGTTGCCCAGAGTAAGCGGGCCAGTTCCGATGGCTGAAGCGGTGCTGCTGCCACCGTTATTAATATTCAACAGACCGGGAGAAGAAACCGCCGTCCCGCCCATATAAGTATTAACTGTTGCGAGGGCAAACCCACCCGCTCCGGACACAGTCAAACCGGTGCTTCCCTGGATCAAACCGGTTCCGGAAATCGTGTAACTCTTCGTTGTGTTTTGCGCCGAAATAGAAAGCGGCGAAACACTCGTGTTAAGCGTAATGTTGATCGGCGAAGTACCACTGGCTGAATCGTTAAAGATGATGGTATCGCCATCCGCGTAATCAACCGCACGACCGGACTGCGTCCAACTGGGCGTGATAAAATCCCAATTGCCGTTGCTGTCCGCCCAGGTGAGAACGGCGGGAATAGTAGAAACTATCTGCAAATCAATCGAATGGTTTGCGACATCATTGACAATGCTGGCGGAGGTCGCTCCTGCGGGAAGCGATACCAACGTCGGCGGCGGCGTGCCTGAAAGGGTGCCGGTGTATTTGATCAAAGGATATGTCCCGCTGGTAATCGCAGTGCCTTCAATGGTGACCTGCGGGGTCACATTAAACGCCAGATTTCCATTTACCAGGATGGGGGCAATAGTTGTGCTCGGCAAAAGGCCCTGGAAATTAAAGTCGGCTGTCGGAACACCGGTATCAAATGTCAAATTGCCCATCGACCAGTATTGTCCATTGGCGGCAAGAGTAACTGAATTGGTAGGAAGGCCGGTGGATAGAAACGCGCCCTCCAGGGTAACTGGGCCGTTCGTTGGCATACCTATGGTGGAAACTGACAATGTCCCATTGCTGACCACCGTGGTACCAGCATAATTATTTGCTCCGCCCATGGCCAATACGCCACCGCCCGTCTTGGTCAAACCACCGACCCCAGTTAAGGCACCACTCAGCGAAATGTTATGGGCTGTCCCACTAATATCGGCGGCCTGGAAAGTAATATTACCATTAATGTTGGTCAGATTAATCGGAGCCTTGCAAGCAGGAGACCAATTAGCCGTGGCGGCGATGGTGCCGCCGGAAACGTTGAATCCATAATTAACGCCTGAAGTTCCGCTGGGCGTATTGATGACCACATTTGCTGCATCCAAATAGGTTGTTCCCCCGGTGACGTTGATTTGATTGGTCGCAGTTGAGGTAATCGCCGATCCATTGCCAATCGAAATGCCTTTTGCCGTCACGGTTCCCCCTGAGACATTGAGTATCGCCTGTCCATTAGCGCCTGGTGTTGTAGCATCAAACATTGTGATCATCGTCAGGTTTGCACTGGTCACGCCGGGTGCGCCGCTTTGGCCAGTCCCAACGTTTACCGTGCTGGTGCCCGCGATGTTCACTGTTCCGCGTCCGCTCGAATCGGGAACAATACGAATATTCCCTGCTAAACCTGCACTATCCCTAAGTGTGCTGACAAAACCATTTGTGATATTGAGGGAGCCAGGTGACCCGCTGCGATCAATCTGAAGATGGTTGCCGGAATTACTTTGTCCAGTGGCATTGGCATTAAGCGAACCCCCATTGACAACATTCACAACCGCATCCCCCACAGAATCATACGGATTACCGCTGCTTATAGGACGGCCGATGTCAAATCGCGTACCGGCATTCAGGATAGCCGCGCCACTTATATTTAAGGTGACACCGTCTGCCAGCATGGTGGCTGTATTAAAATTACCCGTAGGACCGCCTATAGTTCCGTTGGTCAAGTTGATCGTGCTAACGGAAGAACCGGCGCCTATCCAAAGGAGGGCAGACTGGTTAGCCAGCGTGCCCTGGGAGAATGTGAGGACGCTATTTGTTAAAGCAACAATGTCGGAACCACTGACGTCCCGCCACGGGCAGTTTATGTTGGCACTCACCCCGTTAGTCACCAACAGCCCGGGCGAATATGTGCTCACGCTGGCACCACTGGCAACCCATTGCAACTCTCCCTGATCACCGCTTGAGTCAGTCGTAATCGTGTAGCTACCGGGCTGAGCAAATGTAATAGTAATAGGCTGCGTTAAGTTAGCCACGTTGTTTGTTACAAAATACGAACCGGACGAACCTGTTCTGGCACCAAAGATCACATTTTCCTGATCCCCACCCCCACTCCAGGTGTAGTTCGTGCCTCCTGTGAGGCTCCACCATACGTTGGGATCATACCAATTTGCGCTGCCATCGTTCGGCCCCGTGTTTGTCGTGGCATCCCAAACCAGTGTTTGAGCAGCTTGAGATTGGGATACCCCATGTAAAGCACACCAAAAGATGAGTAAGTACGCAAACAGGATCCAATTTTTGTCTATCTTTTGCGTCGGGTTTTGCTTTATTTTAATGCACTTGCTTTTCATGTTCATGTTTTAGGTTTTATTTCAAGGGTTGCAATTGAGGTTTTTCACTTGCGTCGAGCACCGGTAATTTTTTACGCTCAAAAAATAGTAACAATTCATCAATCGATAGAGTTGGCTTGCATTGAAACTAGTTAATCATGATTAAATTTTTCCACTATCCTCAAAAAGGAGGATGGGATCCTCACGCGGGAAAAAGCCTTGTAAAATTGCCTTGAAATAACGCGTGAATTTCAAAAAACAGGAAGTAAACCTCCCCCCTTTCGAGGATACAGAACCATGGCTATTCTCTTTAAAATTAACCAAAACAGGACCGTTAAAATGAAAAAAATTCCAGTGATTACACTTTCAGCAGCTGTGTTTCTATCCGGGCTTTACACGGTCCCCGCACAAGTGGCGAGCAAGCACAGTCCTGTGTCGCAATTCCCTTCATACGAAGGCCGGGTAATGTGCGGTTACCAAGGATGGTTTCGGGCGCCGGGCGACGGCTCCGGCGAAGGCTGGACCCATTACAGCGAGCATGGCCGATTGGCTCCGTCAACCTTGCACCCTGATTTTTGGCCGGACGTCTCAGAATACCAAAAGACCTACCCTACGACCCTCACCAATAAAGACGGAACGGCTGCCTGCGTCTTCAGTTCCTGGGACCAAAGCACGACAGACCTGCATTTTTATTGGATGCAGCAATACGGGATCGACGGTGTTTTCATACAGCGTTTTTACGGTGGCCTGCGCACCCGGCAGGCCCGCTTACGAAGCCGTACGGTCCTGGAGCACGCGATTAAATCCTCACAGAAATACAACCGCGCCATCGCCATCATGTATGACCTCTCCGGTCTGCGCAATCACGGTGAAGATTGCACCGCCATCATTCAGGACTGGAAGGAACTCGTCGATGAATTAAAAATCACTTCACAATCTACCAATAATTATCTTTATCATCGCGGTAAACCTCTCGTGGCTATTTGGGGGCTCGGCTTTCCGGATCGCGGTTACAACATTCGCGATATCGGCATCGAAAAAGTGATAGACTTTTTAAAACACGATCCCCAATACGGCGGCTGCTCTGTGATGTTAGGCGTTCCGACTTATTTTCGGGACCTGGACATAGACTGCAACCCTGATCCCTATTTGCACCAGTTGATTGAATCGGCGGACATCGTGATGCCGTGGATGGTCCAGCAATTTACGCCGCTGCTGCAATTATCTCTGACCCTAAAAACTTTCTGCACGTCTCTTCGCGACGGCCTCCATCCGGCTGCGTACATGCATTTTGGAACAAATTTTCTGCACATGCGTCCGGACAGTGGTCACCGCAATATTCAATTTGTCGCCAATTTCTTTGTAAATAAGTCCTTGCGCCAACAACTCCAGGACTTCTCTTTCCCGGCTAGTCAGATTGTCAGATTCCTCGGTGGAAATACCCACCAAATGAAAATGTTTGACCACTTTGCGCGCAATGGAGCTGGACATGGGCGCCCCACCGGCATGCACGTCCCGAATGGCTTCGAGCAATTGATCCGGCAAGTCCGACTTGATCATGTAACCGTTTGCCCCCGCCTTCAAAGCCCGAAAAATCCGTTCGCTGTCCTCATAGACGGTCACCATGATGATTTGTATATCAGGAAATGATTTTTTGATTTCCGCGGCGCATTGGATGCCGGACATGCCGGGAAGTTTGATGTCCATCAGGACCACATCCGGGCGTATCTTGACGATCTGGGGCAAAGATTCCTCAGCCGATATATAGACACCAGAACAATTGATATCCGGGGCCAGTTCGAGAATCCTAGCAATCTGATCCCGCAACCCCCGATCATCTTCAACAACAACGACAGATTTCTTCATAATTAGAGCATGCTAAATTTGATGATGATTGACCATGATTTGAAAATTGATCGTCGTGCCGGCTGCCGGCTGGCTATCAATAAAACAGTTGCCGCCAATATTTTGCATTCGTCCTTTCATATTTGTGAGTCCATTGCCGGCGCGGATAT
>Ga0206821_10133_pt1 | contig 16813 bp, 17 predicted proteins | sample Alteio_BWOrgCont_85_FD_152860 | JGI IMG/M metagenome (GOLD analysis project Ga0206821, IMG submission 152860) | Enriched cells from forest soil in Barre Woods Harvard Forest LTER site, Petersham, Massachusetts, United States -... | ecosystem: Environmental > Terrestrial > Soil > Temperate forest >...
CTTCCGGCAAAAGATCGTCCAGCGTCTCGCCTTTCTGCAGCCGGGCACGGAAGGCCGGCGTCATGGCAGCAAGTTCGGCATCCGACATGGCCTGGAATCGGCTTTCCAGGCCGTTGATCTTGGCGACGGTGGCCCAAAGCGGCTTGACCTTGCGCTCGTTAGCGGAGCCGAAAAGTGATCTGGCGAGCGAGCCCAGCATGAAATCCTCTACATACGGCCCGAATGGGGGGTGAAAGACCGCGAAATCGGGGACACGCGGCCGCGCGGCAGACATAAGAACGAGCTAGTCTCTTGTCAAACCGGGGTTTTTGAGAATATCCCCGCCACCTTGGGGGAAAAGATGGCCAAAAGCGCAAAAGTGACTCAGAAGACGGGGCATCTGGTCTCACCGCTGGCTCCCAAGACCATCGCCAAGCTGCCCCCGTTGGCTGGGGTCAGGCTGGCCACCGCCGCCGCCGGTGTGCGCTATAAGAATCGTACCGACGTGCTTTTGGTGCTCCTAGCTCCCGGAACTCGGGTAGCCGGGGTGCTCACTACCTCAAAGACCGCTTCGGCCCCGGTCCTTTGGTGCCGGGAAAAGCTCGCAAACGCCGAAGCGCGCGTCTTGGTGGTTAATAGCGGTAACGCCAATGCCTTCACCGGCAATGCCGGGCGAGAAGGGGTCAGCACTATTGCCGGGGAAGCCGCGGCGGTGGCCGGCTGCCGGCCGCAAGAGGTTTTTATGGCCTCAACCGGGGTAATAGGCGAGCCACTGCCGGCCGAGAAGATTACGGCTGTGCTGTCGGATCTGGTGACGCAAGGGGCGGCTGGCAATTGGCGCGCCGCCGCCGATGCCATCATGACCACCGATACCTATCCCAAGACCGCCACTGCAACCGCCCTGATCGACGGGGTAAAGGTCACCATCAATGGGATCGCCAAAGGTTCGGGCATGATTGCCCCGGACATGGCCACTATGCTCAGCTTCGTCTTCACCGACGCCAATCTACCGGCATCGGTGCTGCAAGACTGCCTGAATGCCGCAGTCGGACCCAGCTTCAATTCAATCACCGTGGATTCCGACACCTCCACCAGCGATACGCTCTTGTTGTTTGCGACCGGCAAAGGCGGCAAGCATACCCCCATCACCAACGCCTCCGATAAGAAGCTCGCGCAGTTTCGCAAGGCACTTGATGAGGTCTTACTGGACTTGGCCTTGCAGGTGGTGCGCGACGGGGAAGGCGCGCAGAAGCTGATCCGCGTCGACGTGTCGGGAGCAGAAAGTGATACGGCCGCCAAACGCATCGCCCTCAGTATCGCCAATTCTCCTTTGGTGAAAACCGCCATCGCCGGCAATGACGCAAATTGGGGCCGCATAGTGATGGCTGTGGGAAAAAGTGGAGAGGCGGCCGACCGCGACCGGCTGAAGATCAGCTTTGGCAGCCATGTCGTGGCAGAGAAAGGAATGCGCGCTGCCAAGTATAACGAGGCTCTCGCCACCAAGGCGGTCACGGGTCGCGAGGTCCAAATTGCGGTGGAGCTTGGCTTGGGCAAGGGGCAGGCGAGAGTTTGGACCTGCGACCTCACCCACGGTTATATCGACATCAATGCCAACTACCGCTCCTGATGGGAGACGCTCCCTTTAGCGAGTGGCGAAAAGGTCGGGTTGGGGACGCGCCTTTCATCGTCTGTGCGATGTTCACGTCCGGGTTTAGGCATCGGGCGCAGCGCCTGGCGGCATCGCTGGAAAAATTCGGGTTGGCCCATTCCTTGTTTGAGGTCGAAGAGGTCCATCGCTCCATCAGTGTCAAAGGCGAGGGGGACCTTTCGGTCAGCAAACCCCGATTCATCCGCTTTTTATTGGAGCGGTTCTGCCGTCCGGTTCTTTATGTGGACGCTGATATGGTGTTGCGCAGAGACCCTAGGCGGATCGTGGTGCTGGCCAGAAAAGGATATGATTTTGCCATCTATAACTGGCTGAGCGATCCGATGAACGACGCCTGGCGGCCGGAACCCGGTACTGACTTTTGGAAATTCTATTTTCGAGTGGACCTGACATCGAAGAGCCAATTGATGGCCAGTGGGGCGGTGCAATTTTGGAACGCCACTGCCTCCGCATTCAAATTGCTGTCGGAATGGGAAGAGGCGCTCCGCCTATATCCCTTGAGCGAAGACGATCAATGCCTGGACTTTGCCTTCAATCATGGGGATAGGTCGAACTTGAAGTACTGCTGGCTGCCCAAATCCTATTGTCGTTACGCCTTTTGGATCTATGTCGAACCGGTAATCGACCATCCGGCGTTTCCTGCGCCCGCTGGCGCTGAATTCCATCAGCTTGGAAGCGAACGTTTTGACCGAGCAAAGCTGTTGCGAACCGACAAGAAACAGCCCTTTCCTCGTCAGGCGCTGATAAACGTCGCAAGCAAGCAATTGCTGATGCCCGATCGCCAAGGACGATATGCCCCATCAGGGCCTTTGTCGCGGTTGCTATACCTGGCCCATGACTGACTTACTTTCACGACGCGCAATGTTGGTGGCCAGCGTCTGCATGTTGCCAGAACGGGTGCTCGGCGCCCAAGCGCCATTTGCTGCGCTAGAAAAGCAGTCCGGCGCCCGGATCGGGGTGGCGGCGCTGGATACTGCCAGCGGCAGGCGAATACTCTGGCGCGCCCACGAGCGCTTCCTGATGTGTTCCACCTTCAAATTGTCCTTGGCGGCGGCGATTTTGATGCGCGCTGACCATGGCGCAGATGAGATGGACCGACTGGTGCATTACCGCAAAGATCAGTTGCTCGATGTTTCCCCGGCCACCAGCCGCAACGTTGACCACGGCATGACAGTGGCCGGTCTTTGCGAGGCCGCGGTGATCTATAGCGACAATACCGCCGCCAATTTGCTGCTGGCCCGATTGGGTGGACCTGGAGCGCTGACCCGCTTTTGGCGCGACCTCGGCGACACCGTCTCGCGGTTGGACAAAATAGAACCTGCGCTCAATCTGGCGGACGGCGACAAGGACACCACCGCCCCCGCCGCCATGCTCGCTAATCTTCAGACCATGCTCCTGGGCGAGGTTTTATCTGTGAGTTCACGCGCCCGCCTCCTGGGTTGGATGGAGGCAAATACCACCGGCCAGGCCATGCTCAGGGCAGGGCTTCCGACCAATTGGGTCATTGGCGACAAGACGGGTCGTTGGAATGGCCACGATCGCAAAGCCTTTGCCACCAACGATTTGGCGATTGCCACCCCGCCACAACGAAAGCCGATCCTAATGGCCTGTTTTACTCAAGCTGGCCCCATCAGGGACGACGCCCGCCCTGCCATAATCGCTTCCGTCGCCAGGATACTTGCCGAAATCTTTGCCTAGCCCATGTCCGGCCGATCAGAGGAGCGCGGCGTCCAGGCTGATCTCCGCCTTCAGCAATTTTGATACCGGACAGCTTTTCTCGGCAAGGCCTGCCAGTTCCTGGAATTTGCCGTTGGTAAGACCAGGAATCTTCGCCCGCAACGTCAGGTGCGATTTGGTGATTGCAAATCCCTCGCCCTGTTTTTCCAGAGTGATCTCTGCCTTGGTGCTCATCTCCTCGGCGGTAAAGCCGGCCTCTCCCAGAATAAGGGAGAGCGCCATGGTAAAACAGCCGGCATGGGCAGCGCCGATCAGTTCTTCGGGATTGCTGCCGGGCTTTCCCTCGAATCGGCTGGCAAAGCCATAAGGGTAATCATTCAGAGCTCCGCTCTTGGTGGATAGCTCGCCCTTGCCATCCTTCAGTCCGCCCTTCCATTTCGCGGTACCAAATGTCGTCATCGCTGTCTCCTTCGCTGGAAAGTTAAACCGTGCTAACCATTTTCCTTAACGCCACCTTAGCCTCATGACGCCAGGATGAATACATCGCAACTTTTGATCCTAGTCGTTGCGGTGGCATTGGTGGATGCCGACGGCCGTGTGCTCTTAGCGCAGCGTCCCGAGGGCAAAAACATGGCGGGGTTATGGGAGTTTCCGGGCGGCAAGGTCGAGGCCGGCGAACGGCCGGAGGAGGCGCTCATCCGCGAGCTGGGCGAGGAACTCGCCATAGCGGTGAAGGAAGCCTGTCTCGCGCCGTTCAGCTTTGCTTCGCATACCTACGACGGATTTCACCTTTTGATGCCACTTTATATCTGCCGCCGATGGGACGGCGTGCCCAGCCCGCGCCATCACGCGGCCCTGAAATGGGTGCGCCCGCGCGACATGAAAGACTATCCCATGCCCGCAGCAGACTTGCCGCTTATTCCCATGCTGCGCGATCTCTTGTGAAGGCCTTGACCGACACTGGCGGCGCGACAGCGATAGAATATGCGTTAATCGCCACACTGATCTCGATCGTGATCGTTACCGCCGTTACCTCCATCGGCACCAAGCTCTCCACCTTCTTCAGCTCGGTGTCCTTTACTCCTTGATTGGCAGTTCTTCGGTACCCAGTGCCTGAGCCAGTCGCACATTGGCGCTTCCGGGCATCAGCGGTTGCTGCTGGCTTTCATGGGGTGCCCAGCCGGTGAGATAGACCGTATCGAATTGCACCTTCAGCTTTCCGTCTCTTCCCGCATGGCGGGCTGTGTAATGCTCCAAAAGCGCCATCAAGGTGTCGCGTCGTAGCGGCCGCCGGCATCGCTCCGACAGGACATTGGAAAACCCATGGGCGCGTAAATCACGCGCGAGCACAAAGAAGTCGCCATAACGCACGACCAGTCTTTCCACATCGCTTACCGGAAGGGCAAAACCTGCCCGTTGCAACAGCGAACCCAAATCGCGCACATCGGCGAAAGGCGATACCCGTGGGCTTATCCCTCCAAGGGTTTGGCTTTCGGCATAGCCAAATGCCTCGCGCAATTCGCTCAGGGTTCCTGCCCCCATCAGAGCGCCCAGGAACAAGCCGTCCGGTGCAAGCTGTCGCCGGATCTGAACCAGCGCGCCGGGCAGATCATTAATCCACTGAAGAGAAAAGAGGCTTATCGCCAGATCGAAAGGACCCTTTGCGGAAATCACTTCATCAATATCGAAATCCGCACAGCTCCAATCTTCGGCGAAGGGAACTATCGCGGGATCAAGAGCGTCGCCGATCCAGAGACCCTTGCGAAATTTGCGCGTGACCGCACCGAGCCGCTCCTGGAGACCTTCCAAAGCCGCACGCTCCAAGAAACGGTCGCCAGCTAAAACCCGCGCGCGAGCGCGGGCACGACGGCTTGCGCGGAAATCAAAAAGGGGAGGACGGTCTGTGGACATCAAAGTCGGGATTTTGGCGCTCTTCAGTTTGACCTCGGTCACCATGGCTGGGGTATCACGACAGCAAGGTTTTTTTGTGCCCGTCTACGGCGGGCCAAAACACTGTCGAAGCCGGGACCTACCCAAAATGCCAGCGATCGCAAAGATTCCACCCCAGAGGGTGCATTATTGGCCGTTTGATGAGCCTAGGCTGTGGCTGGAGCGCCCGCATTGCGGCCTTCATCCCAAAATTGGGACTGGGCTGGATTATTCGCCGCCAGGGTGTTGAGGAGGGAGAGGAACCGGGACCGAAAACCCGAGATTTCCGCGCGTTGTGAAGGCGCGAGAGGCGATTATATTATTAGCGGAACGAGTCAGAGGCGCGGCGACCGGCAAGTCGTCCTGCCCGTGACCATCAGGAAAGACCATGAAGCTCGTACGCATTTATACGACACCCATATGTCCTTATTGCGTACGCGCCAAGTCATTGCTGGCCAAGAAGGGTGTCCCGGTGGAGGAAGTGGACGTCTTCATGGACGAGGCCGCCCGTAAGGAGATGGAAAACCTGTCCGGGGGTGCGCGCAGCGTGCCGCAGATATTCATCGGTGAAACGTATGTCGGCGGCTGCGACGAGCTTTACGCCCTGGACGGGGCCGGCCAATTGGACCCCATGCTCGCTTGATCCCTAGACCGGGAGGGGGTGGACAAACTGTGCCGGCAAACCGAATAATGCCGAGCAATAACTCCAATATGGGAAGGGATTGCCATGAAGAAGATTTTTCTCGCCTCCACGCTGCTGATGCTGGCTACTCCGGCACTGGCACAGGACCTTTCACCCACCATGGCGCCGCCTCCTGCCGACACCAGCGGGCCGCGTCCGCACAGGGCGGTGGGCATCACCACAGATTTGGCAGTGCGGGCAGCGATGGCGGCCAACGAATATTGCGCCAAAATGCCCAAGAACTATCGCGTCACCACCCTAGTGACCGACAGCGCAGGCGTGCCGATCACATTGATCTCTTATGATAATGGAGCTCAGATCACCCAGCGCATTGCCTTCGGCAAGGCCAATCTAGTGGTGAAGTACAAGATGAAGAGCAGCGACGCGGTCGCGCGCGCGAAGACCGATGCCGCCTTCAAGGCGGAATTGGCAGCCGATCCCTTGATCGCGGCGGCGCGTCCTGGTGGCTTGCCGATCATGATGGGTGACCAACTGGTTGGCAGCATCGATGTGTCGGGCACTCCGGACGGCCACGACGATGAATGCGCTCAGGCGGGGCTGGACACGATAAAGGATAATCTCAAGCTAATTCAATAATGGCGACATCCCGGGCGGCCCGCTTCAAGGCGGCATGCGTACAACTGTGTTCCGGCGACGATGTGGCGGAGAACATTCGCACGACAGCGGCGCTGGTCAGAGAGGCAGCCGCCCGAGGTGCCAGCTTCATCGCCACACCGGAAAACACCAGCCTGATGGCCCCCGACGCCGGTGCTAAGCTGGCGCAGTCGTTCGAAGAGGCGCATGACCCGGCCCTACCTGTCTTTTCGTCCCTAGCCAATGAGTTGAATGTCTGGTTGCTGATTGGCAGCCTTGCGATCAAGGTCAGCGAAACAAAGACCGCCAACCGCTCTTTCTTGTTTGCGCCCAACGGCGATATCGCCGCCCGTTACAGCAAGATCCACCTGTTCGATGTGGTGCTCGGATCGGGTGAGGCCTATAGGGAATCCAGTACTGTGGCTGGAGGCGACGAGGCGGTGGTCGCCGATACCGCCTTGGGGCCTATCGGGCTCAGTATCTGCTACGACTTACGCTTTCCCCAGCTCTACCGCCGGTTGGCGCAAAAAGGCGCCTTCCTGTTTACGGTGCCCTCCGCCTTCACCGTCCCCACCGGTCAGGCGCATTGGCATGTGCTGCTGAGGGCCAGGGCCATCGAGAATGGCGCCTTTGTGATCGCCCCTGCACAGGGGGGGACCCATGCCAATGGCCGAAAGACCTACGGCCACAGCCTAATCGTCGCGCCTTGGGGCGAAGTTCTCGCCGAAGCCGGCACCGTACCGCAAGTCGTCATGGCCGAAATCGATCCGGCTTTGTCGCAGGAGGCAAGGGGCAAGGTCCCCAACTTGCTGCATGATCGCACATTCTCCGGCCCATAAACCCTAATTTATTACGGGTCTTGCGAATCAAAACCGCTGGCATCATCCTTAGCGCGCAGCCTAGGGGCAGGCTGAACTGGAGCATTGCGTGATCGCTTATACGTTGCATTGCCATAAGGGGCACGAGTTCGACGGCTGGTTTCGAGATAGTGCCGCGTTCGAGGAACAATCGAGCAGGGCCCATTTGCGTTGCCCATTCTGCAATTCCGCGCGCGTTGAAAAAGCCATCATGGCGCCGGCGGTTGCAGGCACCAAAAAGACCGCACGCAATAAGGCCGCCGAAGCCCGCCAAATGCGCCAATTCGCTACTGGCTTGCGTAAGTATGTCCAGGAGAATGCCGACTATGTTGGGCAAAACTTCGCGGAGGAAGCCCGCAAGATCCATTATGGCGAAATCCCGGAACGCCACATCTATGGCGAGGCGACAGTTCGCGAAGCCCAGGAATTGATCGAGGAGGGGGTTGACGTCGCGCCCCTGCCGCCGGATTTGGAAGGCGCCAATTAATGGCGGCTTTGGCTTCAGTTATGAGCCAAGCGGCATCGAGGGCTAGCTCTTGGGGCGGGTTGCCACAACCATGTAGTTTACGTCTACATCGGAGCTTAGTTTCCAATCCCACTGAAGTGGATCAAAAGAAATACCTTGGGTTTTCCAGGTTGTTAGATCGCTTTCCTCGAGCATCCTCTTAAGGTCTGCGGGAGGCAGAAAGCGGTTCCAGTCGTGGGTGCCGCGCGGCAGCCAATTGAGCACATACTCCGCCCCGATCTTGGCCAGCGCCAGGCTTTTGAGGGTCTTGTTGAGGGTGGCCACAAAGGTCAAGCCGCCCGGTTTCACCAGCCCCGCGCAGGACCTCAGATAGGTCCGTACGTCTGCAACATGCTCAACAACTTCCATGTTGAGCACGACGTCGAAGCTTTTGGCTTCCGCCAGAAGGGTTTCCGCAGTACTCGCTCGATAATCAATGAGTTCTGCAAGGCCGGATTGGGCCGCATGGGCTCGCGCGGTGCCGATATTTCTTTGCGATGCGTCCGCCCCGGTGACGGCAAAACCCAGACGTGCCATGGGCTCGCTGAGAAGCCCACCCCCGCAGCCGATATCCAACAGGGAAAGCCCTTCGAAGGGCTTAAGATTGCGGTCGTCGCGTCCGAAATGGGCACAAGCCTGCGTTCGAATGAAGGCCAGGCGAATGGGATTGAATTTGTGCAAGGGGGCGAATTTTCCCGCCGGATCCCACCATTGGGCGGCTAGGGCCGAAAATTTGGCGACTTCGCCCGCATCGATGGAACTGCCGATTGGCGCGGAATCCGTCATGTCTTTTCGAGGGTTGAGCCAGGGTGCAACCCCGTCTACATAGGCCGCCGTTTCCTCTGGGGCAAATCCTGTCCATGGCGTTGATTACGATGAAATTCGGCGGCACTTCCGTGGCCGATATCGGGCGCATTCGTCATGTCGCGGGCCTGGTCAAACGCGAGGTGGAGCGCGGCAATGGCGTCGCGGTGGTGGTCTCGGCGATGGCAGGGGAAACCAACAAGCTGGTGGCCTGGACCAACGATGCCGCCAAGCCGTCGGCCAGCGACAATGGTCGTCCCGTAGTGTCGGAGGCGCGCGAATATGACGTGGTCGTCGCCGCCGGTGAACAGATCACGAGTGGCCTTCTGGCGATCACTCTCAACGCCATGGGAATCAAGGCGCGCTCTTGGCTGGGTTGGCAGGTTCCGATCAACACCTCCGCCCTACATGGCTCGGCCCGCATTGAGAGCGTGCCGGCGACCGAAATGAAGGCTGCGATCGAGGCCGGCGAGGTTGCCGTGGTGGCCGGCTTTCAGGGCGTGGCTCCCGGACACCGCATCTCAACCCTTGGCCGTGGCGGCTCCGACACGTCTGCGGTTGCGGTCGCAGCGGGTATCGAAGCCGTGCGCTGCGATATCTACACCGATGTGGATGGTGTCTATACCACAGATCCCCGCATCGTTCCCAAAGCGCGCCGTCTGGAGAAGATCGCCTTCGAGGAAATGCTGGAGATGGCCTCGCTGGGGGCCAAAGTGTTGCAGACCCGCTCGGTGGAAATCGCCATGCTGCACCGGGTGCCGACCCGGGTACTTTCGACCTTCACTCCTGATGTGGGTGGAACCCTGTTATGCGACGAGGAAGATATCGTGGAAAAAAAACCGGTCACAGGCATCGCCTATAGCCGCGACGAAGCCAAGATCACCCTGCACAAGGTGCCCGATAGGCCCGGCATCGCCTCGGCTATTTTCGGCCCCCTGGCGGATGCGGGGGTAAATGTGGACATGATCGTCCAAAATGTCTCCGAAGACGGCAAGACCACGGACTTGACCTTCACCTGTACTCGCGGCGAACTCGCCCGCGCACTGGCCGCCATCGAAGCGCGCGCCGCTCAAATCAACTACCGCGACGTCACTCACGATGCTGCTGTTGCCAAGGTCTCCATCATCGGTATCGGCATGCGCGCCCATCCCGGCGTGGCCTCCACCATGTTCCGGACCCTTTCCGACAAGGGCATCAATATCCAGGTGATCTCCACCTCCGAGATCAAGGTCAGCGTTCTGATCGCGGAGGAATATGTGGAATTGGCCGTCAGGGCCCTTCATTCGGCTTACGAATTGGACGCGGCCTGACGCATCTTCTACGCAAGAGTCCTTCTGGGTCAGAAGGCGCGAGGCCCCTTGCGAGGATTTGCGGAGCCCAAAAGAAATAACCCAGAGCCGGCCACTATAGGATGACAGGCCTCACCCGGATGTCCCAAACTGGGCGGGCGATGAGAGGTTTCGAGGAATAAAGCGAATGTCTGCCGGTGGCGGTCCCCGTCTTCTTTTGCGCCGCCTGCGCGAAATCATGGCCGAACAGACCTCTGCCCAGATGCGGCTGGACAAGCTTGTTACCGTCATTGCCTCCAACATGGTGGCAGAGGTCTGTTCGATCTACCTGCGCCGCGCGGGCAAGATCCTGGAGCTGTTCGCTACAGAAGGCCTGCGCCGAGAAGCCGTCCACAATACCCGCCTGAAGGAAGGCGAGGGCCTCGTGGGCTTGGTCAGCGAGACGGCCGAAGCGGTAAACCTGTCGGACGCGCCTTCCGATCCGCATTTCTCCTACCGGCCGGAGACTGGAGAAGACCCTTTCAAGTCCTTCTTGGGCGTTCCCATCGTGCGCGGCGGCCAGGTGTTCGGGGTCCTTACGGTCCAAAATAAGGCTGAGCGGATTTATGCCGAGGAGGAGATGGAGGCCCTGCAGACAGTGGCGATGGTGTTGGCCGAGGTGGTGGCGCAGGGCGGATTTTTCAATGTCGCGGAGTTGGACGAGCCGGAACTGCGCATCGACCGACCGCGCAAATTCGTGGGTGACGGACTATCGGACGGCGTAGCAGTGGGGCGGGTGGCGCTCCACGAGCCGCGTGTCAAGGTCGAGCGTATGATCGCAGATAATCCGGTGACCGAGTTAAAACAGTTGGAAGACGCCATCGCGGGTTTGCGGGAATCCGTGGATCAGATGCTGGCCTCAAGCGAGCTCGACCTCACGGGCGAAGGCCGGGAGGTGATCGAGGCCTATCGTCTCTTTGCCTACGACCAAGGCTGGCGCCAGCGCATGCGCGATGCCGTGCGCACCGGTCTGACCGCCGAGGCGGCCGTAGAGCGGGTGCAGGACGAGACACGGCTGCGGGTCCAACGACTGGGCGACCCTATTCTGCGTGAGCGCGCCCATGATTTTGACGATCTTGCGCGGCGATTGCTACGCCATTTGACGGGAGAGGATGCCGCCAACCGTAGCCTGCCCGCCAATGCGGTCCTGGTAGCCCGAGCCATGGGCCCCGCGGAGCTCTTGGATTATGGCCGCGACAAGCTCGTAGGTCTGGTCCTGGAGGAAGCCGCGTCCACCAGCCATGTCGCCATCGTTGCCCGTTCGATGGGTCTACCGCTCGTCGCCTCCCTGGAGGGCATCGCCGACAATGCCAGGGCCGGCGACATGATCGCGGTGGACGGCGAGATGGGGGAAGTCCACTTGCGGCCCGCTGGGGAGATCATCAAAGCCTTTGAGGACAAGCGCGAATTGCGCGTCCAGGCCCAGGCCCGTTTTGCCGCAGTACGCGATCTGCCCGCGGTTACCCGCGATGGCGTCGCTATCAAGCTGATGATGAATGCGGGCCTGGAATTCGATATGCCCCAACTGGCCCAATCCGGTGCCGATGGCGTCGGTCTCTTTCGGACCGAGCTTCAGTTCATGATCGGGGAGACCATGCCGCGGCTCTCCGACCAATCGGCTTTCTACAAAACGATTTTGGATGCGGCGGGCGACAAGCCGGTGGTGTTTCGCACGTTGGATTTGGGCGGCGACAAGGTGCTGCCCTATGCGCGCTGGGAGCGCGAGGAAAATCCTGCATTGGGATGGCGAGCCATCCGCATTGCTTTGGATCGTCCGGCGCTCCTGCGCTATCAGGTTCGCGCTCTGCTCAATGCCAGTGTCGGGCGCACCTTGCGCATCCTTTTGCCCATGGTCTCCGACGTCGACGAGTTCAATCGCGGCCGGGCCTTGATCGACCGCGAATTGGAACGCGCCCGACTGCTCCATCTTGGTCGGCCGACCCAGGTCCTGGTGGGCGCGATGCTTGAGGTGCCGGCCTTGGCCTTCATGTTGCCACAGCTCATGCGGTCGGCCGATTTTGTCTCCATCGGCTCCAACGATCTTTTGTCGCTTGCTTTTGCGGTGGACCGCACCAATCCGCGGGTGGCCAAGCGCTATGACAATCTCAATCCGGCATCGCTCACTTTGATTCGGCTGATCGTGCAGAGCGCGGCGGAAAATAGCGGCGATCTTTCCCTTTGCGGGGAGATGGCGGGCCGGCCGCTCGACGCAATGGCCTTGCTGGGGCTTGGTATTCGAACCCTTTCCATGCAGCCCGGTCAGATCGGCCCGATCAAGATGATGATTCGTTCCTTGCATCTGGGCGAGGTGGCTGCTTTTGTCGATCGGTTGTGCGGACGTACCGACCATAGCTTGCGAACCCGGCTTTCGGCATTTGCCGCCGAACGGGGGATCGTACTCAAATAGCCCTTTGGCCCGCTCTTTGGGCTAGAAAAGGGACTTTTTGCGGTGCAGCGGTTGTCCGCACCCAGCTTATTCGGATATGGTAGGAGCCACAAATATTTAGCCGCGCCCAGCCTTGTTGGCCGGAGCGCTGTTTGCGGCCACCCATGACCAAGCTAACGCAAATGTCCATTGATAAAGACGACGGCGGAGAATTTGGCCTGAACAGCCGCCGCATCCATTTGCGCGAAATTTCCGGCGACAGTGAATCACCCCTGGAAACGGTGGGCCAGGACCTGCGTGCGGCAAGATTGCGTCGTGGCGACGAGATCGCGGAGGTATCGCGGGCCCTAAAGATCCGAAAAGGCCATTTAGAGGCGCTGGAAGAAGACCGGTTGGAGGATTTGCCGGGCAAGACCTATGCAATCGGCTTTGTGCGCTCATATGCGCGGTATTTGGGGCTGGATTCGCTCGCCTATGTCGAGCGTTTCAAGCGCGATATTTCCGGCCGGGCCGAAGAGCAATCGCGCGAGCCTGCGCCCATCCATCAAGACGAAGGCCGTCGGCTGCCCAATGGGTGGCGCGTCATAGCCGCCGCGGTCGTGATTTTGTTGGTCTGGGGAACCTGGCGGCTTCTCTCTTCGGGAAACGAATCTACCCAAACTGTACCACCGGCGCCTGCCTTAAATACGCCCAAGCCCGTTTTTGTGGCACCCAAGCCCGCCATGGTTACCCCGTCCCAGGCCACCATTTCGCCGCCAACTGCCAATAGCGCCGTTGCTGCCCCCCGCGCCGAGGCCACGCCCGCACCGCCGCCGGCCGCTGATGGCGCTGCCCCGCGGGCCGAGGCCCCGCCCGCGCCGCCGCCGGCTGCTGATGGCGCCAACAATGAGCAGGCCGAGGCCACCCCCACGCCGGCCGCAGGGGCTAAGACCCCGGAGACCAGCACTGCGGCAGCCGGGACTTCCCCCACCCCTCCAGTGGCCGAGACCTCCGCGGCGCTCGTCCCGACAGCCCCGGCGGCCGGCAATGGCACCGGTACGGTCTATGGCACTTCCAATCAGAATCCCCGTGTCGTTCTGAAGGCGCATGGCGAAGCCCGGGTCACAGTGCGCGGTCCCGATGGCCAGATCTATATCAACCGTGACCTCAAGGCAGGCGATAGCTATCTTGTGCCCAACAACGTTGGACTTACATTAGCTACCAGCAATGCCGGCCAGCTGGAGGTGGATCTTGACGGGACAGCCCTGGGTCGGGCAGGCCTGCCGGAACAGATACTGGGGCGCGTGTCCCTCGATCCCCAATCGCTGGCCGACCGATTTAACAACCACTAAGGACAAAGTATGAGCATCCGCGCCTATCGCGACATCCACCGGCGCAAATCGCGCCAGATCATGGTCGGCAAGGTGCCGGTCGGTGGCGACGCCCCGATCACGGTGCAGACCATGACCAACACTATAACCGGCGATGCACGGGCAACAATCGATCAGATCCGGCAGGTCGAAGAGGCCGGCGCCGATATCGTGCGCGTCTCCTGTCCTGACGAAGACGCCACCAAGGCGATGAAGGCCATCACCAAGGCAAGCACCATTCCCGTGGTTGCCGATATACATTTTCACTACAAGCGGGCCATCGAGGCAGCAGTGAACGGGGCGGCATGCCTACGTATCAATCCCGGCAATATCGGTGCGGCCAACCGCGTGCGCGAAGTGGTGCAGGCCGCCAAGGATCATGGCTGCTCCATGCGCATCGGCGTCAATGCGGGTTCTCTCGAGCCCGATCTCTTGGAGAAGTATGGCGAGCCCTGTCCGGAAGCAATGGTGGAGTCGGCGCTCAACCACGCCAAGATTTTGGATGATTTGGACTTTCGCGAATATAAAATCTCTGTGAAGGCCTCCGATCCCTTCCTGGCGGTAGCTGCCTATCAGGCGCTGTCCGAAGCCATCGACTGCCCGCTGCACGTGGGCATAACCGAGGCAGGTGGCATGATCTCGGGCACCGTCAAATCCTCCATCGGCATGGGCATGCTTTTGTGGGGCGGCATCGGCGACACGATCCGGGTCTCGCTTTCGGCAGATCCGGTGGAGGAGGTACGGGTGGGCTTCGATATCCTGAAGTCGCTCAACCTGCGTCATCGCGGGGTTAATATCGTTTCCTGTCCGTCCTGCGCGCGCCAAGGCTTTAATGTGATCAACACGGTCAAGGCCCTAGAAGATCGTCTCAAGCACATCTCAACGCCCATGTCGCTGTCCATCATCGGTTGCGTGGTCAATGGCCCGGGCGAGGCGAGAGAGACTGATCTAGGATTTACCGGCGGCGGTGCCGGCAAGGGCCACGGCCAAATTTATCTCAATGGCGTACCCAGTTACCGGTTGGAAAATACCGACTTGGTGGACCATATCGTGGAGCTGTGTGAGAAGAAGGCCGCCGAGATCGAGGCCGAGCGCAACGGGCAGACTGCGTCCCAGCCGCTGGAAGCTGCGCAGTAGATACCGGATTGTCGTCCCGGCCAAGGTGTCAGCCATGAAATGGTCTGCCGCCGGTGAGGGATTTTTTTCGCATTGCTATCGACCGGCCCGCTTTGCCGCGCCAGCCGGAATCACAGGTTCAACCAATGATCCCTCCCGCTAAGCTTGAACGCCTGCTCGATCGTTTCGCAGCTCTTGAGAGCGAAATGGCCTCGGGCGCCTCTGGCTCTTTGTTCGTCAAGCTCTCGCGCGAGCATGCCGAATTGGCGCCAGTGATCGAGACGGTGCGGGCCTATCGTGGGGCGCAGCAGGGCTTGGAGGAGGCCGACGGGCTGATCGCCGATCCCACCTCCGATGGCGAGATACGCAGTTTGGCGGAGGCCGAGCGCGCCGAATTGAAGGAAAGGCTCGCAAATCTCGACCACCATTTGCGCCTAGCTCTTCTTCCACGCGACGCGGCGGATGCTTCCTCAGCCATCATCGAGATCCGTGCCGGCACGGGCGGCGACGAAGCAGCGCTCTTTGCCGGGGATCTGCTCGACATGTACCAGCGCTATTGCGCGCTTCAGGGGTGGAAGACAGAAATCCTCTCGCTTTCGGACAGCGATCTGGGGGGCTTTAAGGAAGCCATGCTGGAGGTTCAAGGCCGCGGCGTCTATGCCAAATTGAAATTTGAAAGCGGCGTGCACCGGGTACAGCGCGTGCCCGCCACCGAGACCCAAGGGCGCATACATACCAGCGCCGCCACGGTCGCCGTCCTGCCCGAAGCCGAAGATGTCGATATCGAGATCAACGAAAAGGACCTGCGCATCGATACCTATCGCGCGCAAGGCGCGGGAGGCCAGCACGTCAACAAGACTGACTCGGCGGTGCGCATCACCCATATCCCAACAGGCACGGTCGTGGCGATGCAAGAAGAAAAATCACAACACAAAAACCGCGCCAAGGCCATGATGCTGCTCAAGGCGAAAATCTACGACGCTGAGCGTAGTCGTATCGATGCAGAGCGCGCCAGCGAAAGAAAGAGCCTGGTGGGTTCGGGCGACCGCAGCGAGCGCATCCGCACCTACAATTTCCCCCAAGGACGGGTAACCGATCACCGCATCAATCTGACGCTCTATAATCTTTCGCGGATCATCTCCGGCGACGGGTTGGGGGAGATCATCGATGCCCTGGTGGCCCAGGACCAAGCCGACAGGCTGGCGGCCTTCGAGGGCGCAGACCAGTGACGGACCCGCTCGCGAATGCGGCCAAGCGTCTTGCGCTGGCAGGGAGCGACACCGCGCGGTTGGACGCGCGGCTTTTATGGCTACGCGCCCAAGAGGATTTCCCCGAACAGCAGTCTGAGATGCTGACGCGTTTCGACACCCTCATCGCGCGAAGGGAAGAACGCGAACCCATCGCCTATATCCTCGGGCATAAGGAATTCTGGAGCATGGATTTTGCGGTCGGCCCCGGTGTGCTTGTCCCGCGCCCAGATACCGAAACCTTGATCGAGGAAGCCTTGCGTCTGTCGGCCGATCGCAGCCAAGCACTCAGGATCGCCGATCTTGGAACGGGATCGGGCGCCATTTTGGCGGCGGCTCTGAAGGAATTTCCAAATGCCAACGGCGTTGGTTTTGAATCCTCGCGCCAGGCCTTCGGCTACGCGTGCGTCAACGCCTCCCGGCTGGCCGGGGGGCGCTGTGAGATCTTATTGGCGGACTGGAGCACGGCCGACGGCCTGTTCGACCTGGTATTTTGCAATCCCCCCTATATTCCCACCGCCGAGATCGAATCGCTCGATCCGGAGGTGGCCCGATTCGAACCGCGGGCAGCCCTGGATGGGGGGGACGACGGGCTGGACGCCTATCGAGGCCTTTCGGAACTCCTGCCCAAACTGATACGCCCCGGAGGCTTTGGACTTCTAGAAATCGGCCTAGGACAGGCGCCGATCGTAGA
>Ga0206821_10130_pt1 | contig 16782 bp, 16 predicted proteins | sample Alteio_BWOrgCont_85_FD_152860 | JGI IMG/M metagenome (GOLD analysis project Ga0206821, IMG submission 152860) | Enriched cells from forest soil in Barre Woods Harvard Forest LTER site, Petersham, Massachusetts, United States -... | ecosystem: Environmental > Terrestrial > Soil > Temperate forest >...
ATCGCCCATTCCTGTCTGCGTAACGCCAGGTACTGCTATCTCCGCTGGGGCGCGCACGGCAAGGTGAGGCAACTCGACGAGCGCTACCCGCATTTGCGAGAGGAAGCGCCTGGGGGCTCCGGCGCCGTTACGATTGGGACGCCGGTCGCGCAGCTGGACGTCGAGACGGCGATCAAGGCTTCGCAGGCGGTGTCGGGCGAGATCGTCCTCGAGAACCTGATCAAGACGCTCATGGTCATCGCGGCCGAGCACGCCGGCGCGGAACGAGGCCTCCTGATCCTCCCGCGCGGGGACCAATTGCGGGTGGAGGCGGAAGCCGCCATCGGCGCCAATAAGGTTGAAGTCAGCCTCCGACAGGCGCTCGTTACGCCCTCGGATCTCCCGCTGTCGATATTGCAATATGTCATCCGGACCCAGGAGCCGGTGATTTCGGATGACGCCTTCAGGGAAAAGCCGTTCTCGTCGGACGAATACGTCGCTTCCCGGCGCGTCCGGTCGGTCCTCTGCCTGCCGTTGATCAAGCAGGCCAAGCTGGTCGGTGCGCTCTACCTCGAGAACAATGTGGCCGCCTCCGTATTCACTCCCGCGCGGATCGCGGTGTTGAAGCTGCTGGCGTCACAGGCCGCGATCTCGCTCGAAAACGCCCGGCTCTATGCCGAACTGACCGCAAGCGAGGAGCGCTGGCGCAAGCTTTTCGAAAGCGTCCCCGTAGGGGTCGCCTTGCTCGGTTCGGACCGACGCTACGTCGCCGCGAACCCGGCCCTTCAGAAAATGACAGGCTACACCGAAGCGGAACTGCGCCGTTTCTCGCCCGCCGACATCACCCACGAGGATGATCAAGCCGCTACGGAGGCGATCGTCGCGGCCAATGCGGCGGGCGAGCCCTTTACACCGCATATCGAGAAGCGATACCGGCGCAAGGATGGAGGAGTCATCTGGGCGGAGGTCAACTCCTTTCGCGCCCCGGCAGCCGGAAGCGCGCCCGTCCTCGCCGCGGTCGCGGTGGACATCACCGAACGCAAACTTGCCGAGGCGGCGCTGAGAGACGCGCGCGCCGACCTCGAGCGAATGGCGCGGCTGACGACGATGGGCGAACTGACCGCTTCGATCGCCCATGAAATCAATCAGCCGCTCGCCGCAATCGTCACCCAGAGCGAGGCCGCGTTGCGGTTCTTGGACCGGAATGAGCCCGATCTTGACGAAGTGCAGGATTCGCTATCCTCGATCAGGCAGGATGGCATGCGCGCGGGCGAGGTGATCCGCGGTCTGCGGGCGCTTGCCAGGAAATCCGCGCCGCAACTGACCAGGCTCGACCTCGACGACGTCATCAGGAACGTTCTGGCGATCGCTCGCGGCGAATTGCTGCGCCACGACGTTGTGCTGCGCACTGAACTGGCTGCGGGCGGGCGGCCGGTCATGGGCGATCAGGTTCAATTGCAGCAGGTGCTTCTAAACCTGCTCATGAACGGTGTCGAAGCCATGAAAGAGGTAACGGATCGGGCGAGGGAGCTGACAGTCACCTCGATGCTCTCAGAGCCAAGCAGCATGCTCGTTGCGATCAAAGACATGGGCGCGGGGCTAGATCCGGCGGTCGCGGAACGCATCTTCCAGCCCTTCTTCACGACGAAGCGGGATGGCCTTGGCATGGGACTCGCCATCTGCCGGTCAATCATCGAAACCCACGGCGGGCGATTGTGGGCAGCGCCGCGCGTACCGCACGGCGCTGACATCCGGTTCACTATTCCGTTGTTGGTGGACCACTAACGCCACCGCAAACCGGGCGCCGCGATTTGACTACGGAAGCGGCAACCTGTGCGAGCACGCAAGACGAGGGCCGAGCTCGCGGTGCGGTTCGCGGCCGTCGATCATACGGCCCGCCAAGGCGGTTTCGATGGATCGACGAGTGCGAAATTGACTGGACCGATCCCGCAGATTGCGATGACGGACGGCTCATTTTGGCTGCGGATCACTCCGTCGTAGTGCGGAGTTCGGGCTCCGCGGTGGACGAAGCTGCCGGCAGGGGCAGGCACGCAAGAAGCTGGGTCGAAATCAGCGCCGCTGTTGACCCACCAGGTGCCCGAGACGACGACGCAAAATCGATCGGTCGTATAGGTATGCGGCGCGCTCATGTATCCCGGGCGCCAGCGGATAAGGACATAGTAGAGACCCGGCGCAGTGCTGTCCCCGGTCAGGGGAGAGATGTCGGCGCTGCCCGGAGGAAATGTGGGCTGCGTTTCCCATTGCAATGCGTTCGGCCGCTTGATGATCGTCTGAGCCGGATTGAGCGGACTGGCGGCCGCGCCCGCCAGGTTCAAGGGCAGCGCGGCGATGAGCGATGTTAGTAACAGGTCGCGCCGGGTTGCGTACGGTTCCACCGAGGACTCCCTAATTCGCAGTCCGCCAACCCATAGAGATACCAACATCCACGAGGGCGCCGCATCACGACTCTCGACCTCAGCCCACACATCCGATCATCGACGCCGTCAACTTTGCGTCGGCAGTTCGGAAATCAACTTGTCCAGGGTTATCGGATAGTCACGGACACGCACGCCGCACGCGTTGTAGATCGCGTTGGCGATCGACGCGCCCGCGCCGCAGATACCGAGCTCGCCGACGCCCTTGCTTTTCAGAGGATTGGATTCTGCGTCGAGTTCGGGAAGGAAAATCGCGTCCACGTCGACCACGTCGGCATGGACCGGAACGTGGTATTCGGCGAGATCGTGATTTACGAAGCAGCCGAAACGAGGGTCGAGGAGGAGCGCTTCTTCCAGGGCTGCTCCGACGCCAAAGATCATACCGCCGATCGCCTGAGATCGCGCGGTCTTCTCATTCAAGATGCGCCCGGCGGTGAAGATGCCCAGCATGCGTCTCAGCCGGACCTCGCCAGTGTCGATATCAACGCCGACCTCAGCAAAGTGCGCGCCATAGGATTGTTGCGAGAATTCGGCGCTCGTGGCGCCGGGTTTGATCTCGCCGTCGGCGTCGATGCCTTCCGGGCCGACGAGGTCAACGAGCTGCCGGGATTGACCCGTGGCTTCAATGCGGCCGTCGCCGAAGCGGGTCGAATCCGGGTCCATGCCGGCGAGTCGGGCCAATTTTGCTCTCAGTTTATTGCAGGCGTCGAACAGCGCCGAGCCGGAACTGGCGGCGCCGTAGGAGCCGCCCGACCCCGACGCCTGCGGAAAGCTGGTGTCGCCCAGTTCCACTCGAACTTGTTCCGGCGCAAGGCCGAGCATCTCGGCCGCGATCTGGGTCAGAATTGTGTAGGTCCCAGTGCCGATGTCTGTCATCGCCATGCGCACGAGGGCCGAACCATCCGGTCCGAGCCGTACGTTCGCCTTGGACAATTGAAGCGTGTTTCCGCGCGTCGCGGCGGCCACGCCCATTCCGACGAGCCAACGCCCGTCCCGCGACTGGCCAGGCTTTGAATTTCGCCGATCCCAACCAAACCGCCGCGCTCCCTCCTGCAGGCAGGAAACGAGGTGACGACTGGAATATGGAATGTGCTTCTCCGGATCCGCCGCCGGCTCGTTGCGCAACCTCAACTCGATCGGATCGAGGTCGAGCTTTTCGGCGAGTTCGTCGATCGCGCATTCCAGAGCCAGAAGACCTACCGCCTCTCCGGGGGCGCGCATCGACGAGGCCACTGGAATGTCCAGGGGCGCCAGACGATGCCTGGTCAAACGGTTTTCGCCGGCATAGAGCGTCCGCGTCTGGAGGGCCGCGCCCTCGTAGTTCTGCTCGCTCCATAGGTTGCCTGAAAACACGTCGTGGCCGATCGCAAGAATGCGGCCATCCCGGTCCGTGCCGAGGCGGATGCGCTGAATGGTGTCCGAACGGTGCGTCGTGACGTGGAAGATCTGCTGACGCGTAAGCGCCGTCTTCACCGGCCGGTTGAGCTGGCGCGCCGCGATTGCGGCTAGAATGGCGTCGGCGTTGACCCAAAGCTTGGAGCCAAAACCACCGCCGATGTAGGGGCTGATCAGCCGGACGTTCTCGACTGGAATCTGGAGGGTCCTGGCGACCGCGTCGCGCCCCTGATTCAGCATCTGGTTGGAAGTGTGAAGGATGAGGTTGTCTCCGTCCCACGTCGCGAGCGTGGCGTGGGGCTCCATCATGGCCTGGCTTTGCAGAGGCGTCGTGTAAGTGACGTCGAGTTGCATGGGAGCGGCGGCGAAAGCGCCGGCGAAATCGCCTACTGCGCTGTCGGGCATGGGGCCTTCCTGCGGGATGCGCGCCTCGCCCAGGCCGCTGCGCAAGGTGTATCTTCCGGGCGCGCCGTCATATTTCACGCGCACAAGGTACGCGGCGGCTGTGGCTTCCTCGAAAGTCTCGGCCACCACGAAGGCGACCGGCAGGCCGTAATAGAGGACCTCCGGGCTTGTGAGGACCGGGTGGGCCACATGATGATTGCCTGCGCCCTGCTCGGGCGCATTTCGATAGGTCAGAACCAGGATCACGCCCGGCGCTCGCTCCGCCGAACCCGTATCGATCGACTTGATTCGTCCCTTGCCGATCGACGCTTCCACGAGAACGCCATAGGCCGTCTTCGGACCCCGCTCCACTTCGTAGGCGTAGCGAGCGCCCCCGGTGACCTTCAGCCGTCCGTCGACACGATCCAGCGGCTTGCCGACGACGCCCTGCGCGCCGACATCGAGCGCGTTTGATCCTATCGGAGCGTCCATTTCCATTGGGTTCGCCTCCTCAGGTCACACTCGCTTCGGTCAGAACGGCGCGGAGCGTTCGGCGCGTGAGCAGGATTTTGAAGTTATTGCCTCCAAAGCCGCGGGCGCCGCTCAAAACGTCGGATGCGACGGCGGAGAAGGTCTCCTCTGTCGCCGGCGCCCCGACCAGGCGCTCCTCGGCCTGCGCAACCCGCCAAGGCTTGGGCGCAAGCCCGCCAAAGGCGAGACGCGCCGAACGGATTCTTCCCCCAGCCGCGTCCACGACCGCAGCGACCGAAACCAGAGCGAAGGCGTATGACGCCCTGTCGCGGACTTTTCGGTAGATGTGCTTGCCTGGCGGCGGCGGCGGCAGGTTAACGGCCGTGATGACTTCGCCCTGCTTCAATGTCGTCTCGATCTGCGGCGTCATTCCGGGCAGGCGATGAAACTCCGCGATCGGGATGGCGCGTGTCGCATTGTCGGCGTTGACCGTCTCGACCTGGGCGTCGAGCGCCCGCAACGCGACAGCCATGTCGGACGGGTTGACGGCGATGCACTGGTCGCTGGCGCCGAGGATGGCGTGGATCCGGTTGAAACCGCCGATAGCCGCACAGCCCGAGCCGGGGTCGCGCTTGTTGCAAGGCTTCGTGATATCGTAGAAGTAATAGCAACGGGTCCGCTGCAGCAGATTGCCGCCGGTGGTGGCCTTGTTCCGCAATTGCGCGCTGGCGCCTGACAGCAACGCCCGACTGAGGACCCCGTAGCGGCGCCGCACACGGAGGTCGGCCGCCAGATCGCTGTTCCTCACCATCGCGCCGATGCGCAGGCCCCCTTCCGGCGTATCTTCGATCTTGTCTAACGGAAGACGATTGATATCGACGAGATGGTTGGGCGTCTCCACTTGCAGCTTCATCAAGTCAAGCAGGTTGGTTCCCCCCGCGATGATCTTTGCGCCGGGCTTGGACGAGCCGCTCGCCGCCTCGGCCAGCGAATTCGCGCGCTCGTAGGTGAAGGCCTTCATGTGGGCGCTCCCGCGGCTTGTTTGATGGCGGCCACGATGTTCGGATAGGCGGCGCAGCGGCAGATATTGCCGCTCATTCGTTCGCGGATCTCCGCATCGGTCAGGGCTGGTGGGGCTTCCACAAGATTCTCGGTGACGTAGCTTGGCGCGCCTGCGCGGCTCTCGCTCAGCATCCCCATAGCGGAGCAGATTTGCCCCGACGTGCAATACCCGCATTGAAAGCCGTCGTGCTCGACAAAGGCCGCCTGCAGAGGGTGCAGCGCTTCACTCTCGGCGAGCCCCTCGATCGTCGTGATCGATTGGCCGTCGTGCATTGCGGCGAGCGTCAGGCAGGAGTTGATACGGCGGCCGTCCAGCAACACGGTGCAAGCGCCACACTGGCCATGATCGCAACCCTTCTTGGATCCTGTCAGCGCGAGATGTTCACGCAAAGCGTCGAGAAGGGTTGTCCTCGGATCGAGTGTCAGACGATGGAGCGCGCCGTTGACTTGAAGTTCGACGTTTATCGGACTGATGGCCGTCTCAGCGTCGGACGCCTCGCCGGCGAGCGCGAGCCGCGGGAAACCGCCGAGCATGAAAGCCGCTGTAACGGTTCCGGACTCTAAGACCGTTCGTCGAGTGACCCGAAAACCTCGGTGTTCCTTTTCATCCATGAGAGGCGCCTTCGTTGGTGATTTCGATCCGCCGTTCCTTGTCATCGTGAAACGTCCGGCTGGCCCCCGGGTTCCGGGCGTCTGAGGACGATCGCCACGTATCCTCTGGAAGATTGACCACGATCGGAGTCGACGTGCTCCTCACCACAACCCATCGGAACGGTCGCGAACTCGACGGATTGATTTCCATATGGGGCAAGAACGCTGGAACGTGAATGAAATCGCCGGCCTCCGCATAGGCGGCGTATTCGCCGTTCAGGCCCCACCGCACTTCGCACACGCCCGACAAAACATACGCAATGGTCTGTTGCGCGCCGTGATGGTGAATTCCGGTGCGGGCGCCCGGCTTTACCTCGAACAAGCCGCCCCACATCATCGACTGGACGCCGAGTTGCGGCGCAATCGCTGCTTGGCGCTCCGAGCCCGGCGTCTGCAGCGTGCCCTTATCGAATCCAGAGGGGTGAACAATACGGATCGTAGAGGAATCGCTCATCGATTGACCGGGGGCTATCGTTCGAAGGGCTCGCGATCCAATCGCGGCGCGGGCAACGAATCTAGCCGTGTGCAGCGTATTTCTTTATCGTACGTTGGTAGGCGCGGGTCGTGCGTTGGTTGTGCGGACCCAAACGTTGGTATGGACCAAACGCGCTCAACTCTATTGGACGCCGCGGACTCGGGGGATTCAACTTGACCCTGCGGCTAGGTCCGTTGAGCCGATCGGCAGGACGAACTGGAACAGGGCGCCGCTCTTACCGTCCGACGATGCGGTCAGTCGGCCGCCATGCCCCTCGACAATCATGCGGCAAATCGCCAGCCCTAACCCCGTTCCATGCGCCTTGCTAGAAACGAACGCATTAAATACTTTTTCTAATTGCCTTGGATCGATTCCCGGTCCCGAGTCTTGCACTGACACGGCGATTTCATTGGGACCGCAAATCTCCGTTCTCAACCGCAACACGCGACTTTCGCTGGTTGTGCTGACCATAGCTTCGACCGCGTTGTTGACCAGGTTGAAAACAACCTCGCGCAACTGAATCCCATGGCCGATGACCGGAGATAACTCGGTCGTCAATTCGTAATGTGTCACTACGCCATGACGATGCAACTCTTCTTGCAGAGAGTCTGTTACGCTGAGAACAATCCGGTTCAAATCGATTGGGTATCGCTCGACGCCGCTCCTCCCGAATAAGGCGCGGATTCCTTCAAACACGTCGCTCGCGCGATACCCATCTTCTTTTATGCAAGTCAAAGCCTCCCTTGCCTCGTCATGATCAGGTGGCGTCCGTCCCAGCCACCGCAACGCAGTATCAGCGTTTGTCACGATGGCGGTCAGAGGCTGACGTATTTCATGAGCGATCGCGACCGTCACCGCCTGTGCGTTCAGCAGCCTATTGTCCCGCTCGCGCTCCAGCATGGCGTTCGCACGTGCGAGGCGCGCTTCACTGGCTCTCCGCTCGGCAAAGAGGCCAGCAAGCACTTGGGCGCCGATCGCCGCAGCTAGAATAACCGCCTGAGCTTGCACAATGCGGTAGTCGACTGTCAGTCCCGGGTTTGCAAAGTGACCAACGTCGAAGATTGTCGTCCATGCGATCGTAAGGGAAACCATCAGCACTCCCGCCGCGGCGAACACGGGGCGACAACGGGCGGCCAGCCACAACAACATAGGAAACAACAACGCTCCTGGTGCGACCGTCTCCCAAAGCTGCTGGGGGAGCGAAAGCACAACCCCGGTCATCGCGGCGAGCGTCAACAGCCCGGCAGAGCCTTCGATCCATTCGCTCCGCGGCGGCGGGTCACGAAGCGCAGCCGAGAAACCGATTATGACCGGGGCGACAGTCACGACGCCAACGGCCACCCCAGTCCACCAATGTAGCCAGGTCGTGAGGATCTCAGTCTTTGGACCGAGGAATAATCGAGACGCAACGGCTCCCCCGACCGATGACGGAACAGTCCCGGCAATCGCAGCGCCGAGAAAACCAAAGACGTGGCGCAACTTATCAAGCGCGAAATCATCACCGAAATATCGCGCGATTAATCCAGCGATTATTATTGGCTCCGCGACGTCGCAGATGGCAAAGATTGTGGAGAGCCAGATGCCGCGCTCGAGCACAACCAAAGGGATGAGAAAGGCGCCGACAAAGACCCCGGCAATGACTGGCCATCGTGCGCGGAGCCGAAACCAATCATCAGGCCAGAGGAAACGCCGGCCGCAGCCCAGAAGACGGTTACGCCCTCAGACTGAAAGAAAAACAGCCCGCTCAAGCTGAGGCGCGCTACCAGGAAATAAACTAGGGCGATCGCGAGAGCGAGGCCTACGCCATCTAACCGTCTGGGGGCGCCCATGCCGGCCCACCCAATTTGGAAGGGTACCGCGGTGCACACAGAAGCCGCGAGGCGATACTGCACCGCTCGGGGCGCTTTGCCAAGGTCTGCAGAAGGCGGAATCTTGCCGTTGCGCGGCGACCCGTCGCCACCTCGGGAGATGCTGGAGGGGCAGCGACCTGTCGCGAGGGCTCCCTACACAAACCTCCGTATAGCTCCAATCCCTTTATATACACGACACTGACCTTCGTTCAGTTGAGCGAGCGGCCTACATCGAACTACCGGCGCGTCGCCCCGGGGCTTCGTGATGTGGGAAGTTGAGCGGTGTCGGGAGACCTGATCTCAGAGGCGGGACCACCCACACGCCCTCCATTCCATTGCCGCCCTTCCTCGGTTGTGTGACCGCTTCACCTCGATTCGGGGATGTCGCCTCAAACGTCTCAAATGCGCCGGCATGTCACGATTGGAAGACTCGACCGGAGCACATGAAGTTGGCCTTCAGTTCGCGCGGCGAGTTCCGGGAATTTCTACGACCCATCCACGATTAGCCGGCGCCTAAACGAAAGTATGGCGCCTCCAACCAACGAAGCGCTCAAAACAACCTGGGTATGCTGGAGCCTTTGCGCTGATCAGAATAGATTGGTCTTACGTACCAGCGGGAAAGCATTCTAGCGCCATGAAGATGTCCGGTCGCGGTGTGGCTATGGACGCGGTCTCACTCCCGATAGAGCCGTCGCACGGCGATTGTCGGCCAACAAACTTCGGGTTGCGCCTGCGTCCAATCTTTCGGCTGGTGCTAGCCTTGACGATTATGGCGGCAACCCCCCTTGCAGGCCGCGCTCACGCCCAGGGCGGCCCGCTCTATCTCGTCACCTATATCAGCGTCATGCCGAATGCCGCTGGTTCAGGCGCGATGATGCTCGAGCGATACCGTGCCGCGAGCCGCAAGGAGTCCGGCAACCAGCGCCTGGATGTGCTGCACGAAGCCGCGCGCCCGAATCGCTTCGTTATTCTGGAGGTCTGGAAAGATGAAGCCGGGTTCATGAGCCATGACAAAGCCGCGAGCACCTTGCACTTCCGCGACGAACTCGAGAAGATTCAGATTGCGCCCCCGGACCAGCGCGTCAGCAGCGGCATTTATGGCCGCCCGGTGAAGGGCGGGGATCGACCCGGCACAATCTATGTCCTAACCCATGTCGACGTCTTTCCGCAGTACGAGGTCGACTGCCTGTCATTGCTCGACACAATGAGCATCGATACCTCGCGGGACGATGGCAACATCGGCTACGAAGTGCTTCCGGAGGCGGATCACCCGAACCACTTCACGGTCATCGAGGCGTGGACGACAAGCAAGTCCCGCGACGCCCACCTCATGGCGGCTCACACGCGCGCGTTTCGCGACAGGCTCTTGCCTATGGAAGGCGCGCTCTATGACGCGCGGTTATACAACGAGCTGGATTGACTGCTCTGCGATGCAACCGCGCGGCTCTGCTGCCTTCGCGTCTGGCCCGTGTTTCGCTGGACGGCGCGGTCGGGCAAGGAGCCGGAAACCGCTCAGTAGGCGGCTTGGGCGGGCGGCGGCGCTCCGAGAGCGCCGCTCACCGACTGGAACGGCATGGCGACCACCGCCCCGGTCGCATTGAACGGCGCGGCGAACGGGGCGCCGTATGTGTAGCTCGGCGGATAGCCGAAGAGCGCCGAAACGCCGCCAAACACGCCGCCCAGGACCCCGCCCACAATGGCGCCGGCGCCGGTAAAGACCCCCTGCACGGCCTGGCCGGTTCCCCCCACGACGTTGCCGACCGCCGCCACCGGGCCCCAGGCGTAGCCCTGGCTCTGCACCGGCGCCGGTTCTTGCGCGTGAACGACGATCTGACGACCCTCGCGATGGTGGGCGTAGTGGCGATAGCGGGCGTGCGCGTAGTGTTTATGCGCGTAGCGCTCTTGCGCCGACGCCGGCGTGGCGATGGCGAACGCCAGAGTCGCGGTCCCGACCGTCGCCACGGACAGAAGAAGAGTGCTGAATGGCATGAGACCGCCTCCCTTAGCTTGGTGAGCCGCTATCAAGGTTTCGTGTTTTTTCTGCGGCTTGGTACTCCGACCGGGCGTCCAAGATCAAGCCATGGTCAGGAGAGGCTCAGCGGAGTGGACCGCGTCAAGCCCCGCGCAGTGGGAGGAACCTGCGCGGGGCGAGACGCGCGCTCATGTCCCTGCCCATCGGGCCGACGCGCGACTTTGCGCACCATGCAGCCAGGGCGACCGCTACGCCAACTGACATAAATACGGAGGCGGCAGCGGCCAGGACCTCGGCGGCGTCCGACCTTCGCCGGACGCTTCCTTACGGCGAAGCTCCTGGATCCCATATCACGCAATGGCCAAGTCCGATGCCGCCGAGGTCATGTGCCCCTAAACAGGAGACGGCGGCCGGTCGTACGAACAGCTTGCGGCCGGGTCGCCGTCTCGATACCCACGATCAAGCGCCCCGAGGCGCAAAGCGGCGAGTTCGGCGGGCGCCGGCAAAATCGTCAGCGCGCTTGACGCCGCCGGCGTCCAATTTACCAGTGGCCGACGGCCAGGCGTCGGAAGGCGTGGCGGCGGCGCGTGTACGGGGGACTAAGGACATGAAGACAGTCGTTATCTCAGGCGCAGTTCTTGTCGGCCTTTTTTTCGTCGGTCTGGCCGCCCTTTACTGGCTAAATCCCGCAGATCACCTCCCTGCCTTCGTGCCGGGCTACGATCCGGAATCGGATAAGCGCCACTTCACACACGGCCTTGGCATGCTGGTCATCGGACTGATGGCGTTCGCGCTCGCTGCTCTCCGCGGCTGGGGTGACTAGGCGCTTCCATCGCCGTCGCGTCAAAGAGCTTTTACAGGCGGGTCCAACTCATGCTCCGGCACATGAGGCCGCCCATTGTGCATCCGTCGGTGATCATGCGGTTATTGGCGACATGGACCTTCATTGCGTAGGTTTGATTGCGCTGCGGATCGAAAGCGTTGCCCGACCAACCCGCTGCGCCAGCCGGGGCGATGTTGAGAGTAAGCCTGTCGCCGATCTTTTCGCCGGAGACGCCGCTCCTGACCCAGGTGTTAAGAGCGCAAATCTCCCCGCCGCAGCGTTCGACGCGGATATGAGTCTTGCCATCGCCGCGCGCCCAATCCCCGAGAAATGGCGGGTCGCTCGCGAATGCCGCGCTCTCCGCTCCAACGACCAGCAGCGCTGCTGCCCATCCCACAGCTCAAAGGATCATGGCGCAAACTCCAAACGGACTGACTTTCGGGCGAACCGCTCGCTAACAATCGCGTTGAGGGCGAAAAAGGTTCCCGTGGCGGCGATCTGATTAAGATACGTAAGACTGGCTTCAGGGGACCGAGTTGGTCGGCGCTGGAGAAAGCCTTGCTCCAGCTCAGGGGTCGAGGGCGGACCTCGCGCCCTCCCCGGAAGAAGCTGCGGACGCGTCAGTTCGCGGGCTCGCTTGTTTGCCGATGAGCTGTTGTTCGCCGAGCTGGCTGCGCCGAGTCCGAAGCCTGCTAGCGGGCTCGACGCTCGCTACGTTGTCGCTGCTCGGCCAAAGCGGACACCGCTTGGGGCACAGGCCGACGAACAACCGTTGGATCTGAATGGTTGACTTCGCGCAATTGAAGACCCTCAGACGCTCTGTCGGCGATCGTAGCAAGCAGCGTGACGACAAACACGGCAAGCGACAGGGCGAGCGCGATTTCGCCCGCTACGAATATCGGGGGATGGTCCAGGAACAGCGCTAACATAGGGTTTCGCCTCTATCGCGGTGCTTGATCGTGATGGCGGTAAACGTGGTTACCAACACATTTGTTCCCCGTGACAGGCGTTAACCATCTCGCACGGGCTGGGCAGCCCGAGAACGACGCCGTCGGGTGGAAGCCGCCCCGAGATTGCCGACGAACGCGGCGTTTGGAGTCGCAACGCGGCGATAGATAGCTGCGCTTTGTGACGCGTTCCCTTGGGCGCCCTCGGTCACCATTGTCGTTTGAGGCGGCCGGCGCCTCGAAGGGGCAGGGCGGAAAAATTTAGTTGACCTGCTTAGTGATTAGTGTAGCACTAAACTTTATAACTGCACCGGGCAATGAGCGCCTCGCGTCAGATCCGAGGCTTTGAGTTTCGATTCGCCTCAAGGTCGGCCGATGACCGGCAAAAGGCGACCAACGCCAAGGTTTAGTAGCGGTCGGCAGTGTCCGGCCAAAAGAGGAGGAGCGAACGATGAGGATGAGCAGAACGACTCTATCTCTGGCAGGCGCCGCAGGAACGCTGGCGCTCACGCTTGCAGCGGCGTCATCGGCGCGGGCGGAAGGCAAGTCGCTGACGATGTGCTGGGCGGCGTGGGACCCGGCGAATGCGCTGGTCGAGCTTGACAAGGATTTCACAAAAGAGACAGGCATCGAGATGAAGCACGAGTTCGTCCCGTGGACGAGCTACGCCGACCACTTCATCAACCTGCTCAACTCGCGCAGCAGCGAGTGCGACCTGATCATCGGCGACAGCCAATGGATCGGCGGCGCGGCGGAGAACAAGTGGTACATCAAGCTCAACGACTTCTTCGACAAGAATAAGATCTCGATGGATACATTCCTGCCTGCGACCGTCGTCGGATACGCGGAATGGCCCAAGAACACGCCGAACTATTGGGGATTGCCGGCCATGGCCGACGCGGTCGGCTGGACCTATCGCAAGGACTGGTTCGCGAAGCCCGAGCTTCGCGCCGAATTCAAGGCCAAGTACAATCGCGAGCTTGAACCGCCCACGACCTGGGACGAACTGATCGAAGTGTCGAAATTCTTCACCGGCAAGGAGATCGACGGCAAGAAGGTCTACGGCTCGTACATCTTCACCGAGCGAGGCTCGGAAGGCATCACGATGGGCGTCACCAACGCGATGTACAATTACGGCTTCGACTACATGGATCCGGAGAAGCCCTACCACATGACCGGCATCGTCAACTCCGCCGGCGCCGCCAAGGGCATGGATGTCTACAAGGAGTTGTTCACCTGCTGCCAGCCGCCAGGCCTGACGAACGCCTACATGCAGGAAGGTCTTGACGCTTTCAAATCCGGCGAAGTCGCGATGCAGATGAATTGGTACGCGTTCTTCCCCGGCCTCGCCAAGGATCCGAACGTGGGCGGCGACAAGATCGGCTTTTTCATGAATCCCAAGGGACCCACCGGCCAGTTCAGCCAACTTGGCGGCCAGGGCCTGTCGGTGGTCGCGGCCTCGAAAAATGTCGACGATGCGCTGCTGTACGTGAAGTGGTTCGCGCAGCCCGAGGTCCAGCAAAAGTGGACGGATCTCGGCGGCGCGTCGGCGTCCAAGGCCGTCCTGCTGTCAGACGCCTACAAGAAGAGCGCGCCCTACGCTCCCTCATTCGTCGAGACGATGGGGATCGTGAAGGACTTCTGGGCGGAGCCGCTCTATGTCCCGCTCCTGCTTGACATGCAAAACCGGGTCCATGACTACGTCGTCGCCAACAAGGGCACGTCTCAGGAGGCGCTCGACGCGCTGGTCAAGGACTGGAAGAAGGTCTTCAAGCAGGAAGGCAAGGATCCGTCGTAGTCGGAGGCGCAACGCCCTTCGCAGGGCGAAAGCCCTATCGCTCCCTCGGCAGCGCTGAGCGGCCGGGGGAGACTTGACGACGCCCGAGCGGACGAAATGAACGGAACAAACGCCACCTCGACGCTGGTCGACCGCCGCGCAGCCGTGCGGACTGCGCCGCCCGTCGCGCGTCGCGTTCGCGGCATGTCGGACCGCGCGATCGCCTGGCTCTTCATTCTGCCCACGATGGTCCTGCTGCTCGCGATCAACATCTTTCCGTTGATCTGGGCGATCCGGCTCTCCTTCACCGGCTTGATGGCCAACCTGCCGAACCCCGCCCGGTTCATCGGCATCGATAACTATGTCGACATCCTGACCGACGAGGATCTTTGGACGAACTTCCAGATCACCGCGCATTTCGTGTTTTGGACGATTGCGCTGCAAGTCGTGATCGGCCTCGGTCTGGCGCTGCTCATCAACCACAAATTCCGCGGCCACAGCTTCTGGACGACCGTCATTCTGCTGCCGATGATGTTGTCGCCCGCGGTCGTGGGCAACTTCTGGACCCTCTTGTTCCAGCCGCAGATCGGGCCGTTCAACTATCTGGTCGGCTTCTTCACCGGCATTGCGCCGAGTTCGTTCACAATGATCGGGAGCGTCGCCTTGGCGCCCTGGACAATCGTGCTCGTCAACACCTGGATGTGGACGCCGTACGTGATGCTGATCTGCCTGGCCGGGCTGCGGTCCATTCCCGATTACATCTATGAGGCGGCCGAGGTGGATCGCGCGTCGTCCTTGAGGCAATTCTGGTCGATCACTTTGCCGATGGTCCTCCCGTTCCTCATGCTTGCCGTGCTTTTCCAGGCGATTCAGGCGTTCGTCATGTTCGACCTGGTCAATCTCCTGACGTCCGGCGGGCCGGGGTCGGTCACCGAACTGGTCTCGATCACGCTGAAGCGCGCCGCGTTCGAGAAATGGGAGACCGGCTATGCCTCGGCGCTCGCCGTGATCCTCTTCGTCACGATATTCGGCGCTGCGAACGTCTACGTGAGGGCGCTCAACTGGGTGAAACAGCAATGAGCGCCGCTCCGTCGCCGCGCCCGTTCTCCGAGCCGTCTCCGCTCGCGCGTCGGCTCGCCGCCGTGGTGGTCGTCCTTTACGCGGTGGTCGCAATTCTGCCGCTTGCCTGGATCGGCGCGACGGCCTTCAAATCGCAAGCGGACGCGATCGCCTATCCGCCGAAGGTATTCTTCACCCCGACGCTCGAGGGATTCGTCGACCTGTTCACGGTGCAGACGCACCAGCCGCACGACTTCATCGCCAAGCTGCCCCCGCCGCAGACATGGTACGAGAAGATCGCCCGCGACCGCGACATGGTGATCGCCGGTCCGTCGCGGGTCGTCGAGCGGTTCCTCAATTCGCTGATCATCGGCTTCGGCTCGACGATTCTCGCGACTTTCCTCGGGACGCTCGCCGCGTACGCATTCTCGCGCTTTCGCGTGCCTCTGGCGGACGACCTGCTTTTTTTCATTCTCTCGACGCGCATGATGCCCCCGATCGCGGTCGCGGTCCCGATCTACATGATGTATCGCTGGCTTGGCCTCTACGACACGCGCATAGGCATGATCCTGCTCTACACGGCGGTGAACGTGTCGCTGGCGGTCTGGCTGCTCAAGGGCTTCATCGACGAGATCCCGCGGGAGTACGAGGAGGCCGCGTTGGTCGACGGCTACACGCGCCTGCAGGCGTTTCGAAAGGTGGTGCTGCCGCAGGCGGTGACCGGGATCGCGGCGACCGCGATTTTCTGCCTGATATTCTCCTGGAACGAATACGCGTTCAATCTTCTGCTTACGAGCTCGGATGCGCAAACCATGCCGCCGTTTATCCCGTTCATCATCGGCGAAGGAGGCCAGAACTGGCCGGCAGTCGCGGCGGGCACGAGCTTGTTTCTGCTGCCGATCGTCATTTTCACCATCGCTCTGAGAAAGCATCTGCTGCGCGGGATCACGTTCGGAGCGGTTCGCAAATGAGCGGGCGGCCCGACATCGAACCGGTGGGATGGTCCCGCTGGTTCCGGCGCGGCCCCTGGGAAAACGGGGCGATGACCGTCATCGGTCTTGGCATCGTGATGCTGACGCAGCCGTTCTCGCTCGATCTTTACACGTACTCGTTCGTCACGATCCTCAGCGGCACGCTTGGGTTCGTGGTCGTCAGCCACTTTCCGCAGTGAGGCGTCGTCATGGCGGAGATACGGGTCGAGCGGCTGCATAAGGATTTCAACGGCTTCGTCGCCGTGCAAGATTCGAACTTCGTGATCGAGGACCAGTCCTTCTTCGTCATGTTGGGCCCCTCGGGATGCGGGAAGACGACGACGCTGCGCATGATCGCCGGCCTTGAGCTGCCAACCGACGGCCGCATCCTGCTCGACGGCAACGACGTGACGTTCAAGCGCGCTTCGGAGCGCGACATCGCCTTCGTCTTCCAGCCACGTCGCGCTGCGCGGGCGAGGCGCGGGTCACATCCTCGCCGGCGATGCGGATCCGCCCGCCATCCGGCCGCTC
>Ga0206821_10134_pt1 | contig 16744 bp, 6 predicted proteins | sample Alteio_BWOrgCont_85_FD_152860 | JGI IMG/M metagenome (GOLD analysis project Ga0206821, IMG submission 152860) | Enriched cells from forest soil in Barre Woods Harvard Forest LTER site, Petersham, Massachusetts, United States -... | ecosystem: Environmental > Terrestrial > Soil > Temperate forest >...
CCGCCAACTGGCACTTCCACTACTCGGCTGTTGCTGCCGTCCGCGATAAACAAATCGCCGGCCGCGTCCACAGCTATGCCCGCTACTTGTTGGCTCAGCCCGATTCCGTCGACAGTTGGGCTAATAGCGATCGGCTGGCCATTGGGGTACGGTATTTCAATCACTCGCGAATGGCCGCCATCTGTGACGTAAAGATCGCCGGCACCGTCCACCGCTATGCCCGAAGGAAACAACCCGTCGCCATTCACAGTCGGGTGGATCGTAAACGGCGTGCCGCCACCCACCGGCATCTCCACAACACAGTTGTTGTAGGAATCAACGAAGAACATGTCGCCCGCTCCATCGAATGCGATGTCAGATGGAGTGCTATGCGTCTCTCCCTGCAAGGTCGTGGATATGGCCGTTGCCGCCCCACCACCTGCCGGTACTTCTACAATCCACTCGTTATCAGGGTCCGAGAAGAAAAGGTCACCCGCCCCGTCTAACGCTACGTCCGCTGGTGCGTTCGATGAGATTGCTGTATTTTTCACGGTCGGGGCGATAGCCGTTGCCACTCCGGGCCCGTAGGCAATCTGCGGCCCGGTGCCGACTCCATAGATCGGCACGCTAGCGAGTTGGGTCCCGGTTTCGTTGGCGCCGGAGAAGAACACCACCTCGCCCTCGCGCAGGCCGGCCACGGTCGGCGAGAAAGTAACTTCGACATAACAGAGGTCCGCCACAGACAAGCACCGAGTCCCCGGGATGTAGCCAAAGTCCAGGCTCGGCGAGCCAAGGGTTCGCACCGCAAAGCTGCCTACTGTGTTTGGGTAGGTAGGAAAGAAATTGAGGGATTGCAAAGAGCCTGAGCGGAGGTCCCAAGCGCCAAAATTCACGCTCAATTGTGAAAGCTCTTCGATGCTCGAACTCCCATTGTCCGATGCACCCATAAACAGGTTCCCTTTCCCGTCCACGGCGAATCCGGTGCCGCCGACGGGTGCGCCGGAACTCTGGTTGCCCAGTTCGGTCACGCACTCTGCATATGTGCAGCCGGGGGAAATCCGATCGTATCCGTAGAGACTGAGGACGTAGACGTAGCCGCGGCTGTCCACGGCTAAGCCGAGTGGCTCGAGGAATTCGGTGGTCCCCGCCAGCCTCGTTACACAAGTTGAAGAAGCGCAGCCGGCAGGCATCTCGTTCAACACGCCATTGGTATTGTTGGTGACATAGACGTTTCCGCTGCCGTCAACTGCGACGTCGGTTGGCAGGTCAAGTCCGCCGCCCAGAGCAGTCATGCAACCGGCAGAAGCGCAGCCAGGAGGAATCTCTGCCACTACAGTGCTGGAAAGGTCGGCGACGTAGACGTTTCCGCTCGAATCCACAGCTACGCCGTTGGGCTTACTGAAGCCGCCGCCAATGGTGTTCACGCAGCTTGAAGAAACGCAGCCTGCCGGAATCTTCTTCACGGCGCTATTGCCGTAATCGGCCACATAGACGTTTCCACTGCCGTCCACGGCTACGCCTTCAGGGGTGTTGAATCCGCCGCCAAGGGACACGATAGTGGGCGACGATGGAATTCTCCCGTCCACCGCCAACACCTTCTCCACCTCATAGGTGACGCTGTTGGCGATGTATATATTTCCGCTCGAGTCCACAGCCACGGCCGCGGGGTAAGTTGGCACGATCGCCAGGTTGATCCACGCGCCACCAAAGGTGATCTGGGCCCGTGCCGTTGCGGGTGTCATTACGCTGGCCAGCAGGGCCAGGAACGCATAGAGGCCAAGCGCTTTTATCCTGGCAACGGGCAGAGAGGAGCGCAGGTTGGCGGCAAGTAGACGGGGCCCGATGCAGAAGACTGCAGACTTGATCATGGTGACTCCGTTGGGGCATCGTTTTGTGTCAATACCGATGTGGGGAAAGCGACAGGGAATGGCTAGGATTGTACGCCCTCGGACCTTCAATCAAATTCGCTCGATTATGCGCGGCTGCGTTGTTTGTTTGGAGAAAAACCGCTGGTACGCCAAGGTTTTAGTCAGGGTTAAAACCCTGACCTACTTCATTTCTTATGCTGCCTTCGGGAGCTTTGGGCGGGGGAGGGTCCGTGGTGCTCCACCCTTGCGACAAAACGAAGACGTCTTATTCGGAGGGACCACTGCTGGAGCACCAGGCGTGCGGGTGTTTAATGCGCAAAGAACAACTGCAGATCCTTCGGCTGCGCCTCAGGATGACAGTGGTGGGTGGAGGGGTGTGCGATGCCAGGTCTCAGAGGCGAGGTGTGGGGTGCCCATTATTGGGCTGGGTTTAGATGGGTGGGTTGGGGCTTGTGGTATTCCCGGTCCCCAAATGCGAGGGACCGGGGGCACCCACTTTTTGTGGATTGTTGAGACGGATGGTTTGAGGTTCGTGCTATCCCACCCTGGCGACAAATACAGAAACGTGCGAGGATGGGGCACCCGGTTTCGTGCGGGGTTTAGTTGGGTGGGTTGAGGTTTGTGGTATTCCACCCATTTCGCAAACTAATTTGAGAAGCAGATCCTTCGCTTCGCTCAGGAGATGGGGCACCCGGTTTCGTGCGGGTGTTCAGGGCGCTCAGAACATCTGCAGACCTACATGTCGTGTTTCGACATCCGCTGACGGTGAACATGCTGGATCGCATCAAGCCGTGCGCGGGCGAGGACGCCCACACCACAGCCGGTCAGGAGACCGGCGGTACTGTTTTTAGCACAATTTCAGGGCAGATGCCCATTCGACTACGATCGCTGCGCGATCTCCGCTCGGGGCAGGCTTTCGGCTGCGCCTCAGGCTGACTGTGGTGGGTGAGGACAGGTCCTTAGAAGTGGATTTTGAAACCTGCCGCTCCGCCGCCTGGGGGGCCAACCGTGCCGCCGCCGGTGCCGATGTTGGTGGGATTGTTTGACGTTTCTTTGAGCACGACGATGGACACGATTGCTCCGACTACGGCAATGCCGCCGATGATGGCCATGCTATGTCCGCTGAGGAAATGCGTGGGGGGCTTGTTGGGGCTTGGGTTGCTCGGCGTTGTGTCAGGTGTGACGTTGGTCTCGTTGATGGTGGTGGAAGTGGTGAGGCCGTCTTTTGACGCGGTGATCTGCAACTGCCAGGTGCCCTTGACGTTGTTCATCACGAGGCCCGAGGCGCGTGCGACGCCGTTGGCGTTGGTGACGACGGAGAGGGTGCTTGCGCCATTGGCGAATGCGGCGCTGGCTCCGGCGGCGGGATGAATGGCGAAGAGCACGGCTGCGCCTGCCAGGGGCTTGTGATTCTCATCCTGCACCTGGACGATGGGCTCGCGGGCGGTGCGTTCGCTGATGTTGTTGAGCGGCGCTTCGTCGTCGAGGATGACGATCTGGAGGCTCCTGGCGGGAGGAGCGGCTTGTTGCGCGCCGAGCGGCAGGGCCGGCTCAAGCACCAGCAGGGAAATTGCCAGTAGCGCGACCAGACGTGCGGTGAATCCTGAGTCAGTGATTTTGACCATAAGGCATTTCATCCTAGTTGTTGCGCTCACTGCGCGGTCACTTCATTCGATTGGCCGACGGAGTTGGTCAGAACGACACTGACGCTGCCGATGGTTGAGGCGCTGTTGCTCAAGTTGAACACCTGGGAATAAGAGAACGAGCTGCCGAATTGGACCGATGCGTCGTTTGAGTACCAGGTGGTGAATTCATTGGAGACGTCGACGTTGAGCACGGGGTCGGAGATGCTTGATCCCGGAGCCGGGGTGAAGGTGAAGGTGGCAGTGCTCATGTCGCGCGGGCTTGAGTAGCCGTCGATGGTGACGGTGAGCGTATTGCCGCTGCGGGTAAGCGTGACGCTGGAGATGACCGGCGCGGTTTTGGGCACGCTGACGACGATGGGCACGATGCTGGGCGGTTCAATATCCTGCCCGTTGGCCTGCAGGGTGAGCGTGACGGTGATGGTGGCAGAGAGCGTACCGGTTTGTATCTGCACGGCCGGAGTGGTGGTGGACCCGGCGGGAATGGTGAAGTTGAAGGTGGTGCCGCCGGTGGAGAATTGCACCGCGGGATCGACGGGGCCTCCGCTGGTGAGCGGATCGACGGTGAGCGTCATGGTGCCTTGAATCGCAACCGGGTAGGCCTGCGACAGGACCAGGTTGAGGGTTGGCTGCTCACCGGGAGCCGCAGTGCTTGGACCGCTGAACGTGACCTGAAGATTAGGCAGCGAGACGGTGAAGGTGGCCGGCGCCGAAGTGAGATTCCTCGCGGTATCGAACACGGTGATTGAGCCGGAGGTTAGCTGCTCAAAGAAGCTGGCCGGAATGATCGCGGTCAACTGCGTGGGGCTCACGAAGGTGGTGGGGATTGCCGCGCCGTTGAGCTCGACGACCGAGTTGAGCGTGAATCCCACACCGTTGAGGGTGAGGGTAGTGGCCGCGGAACCGTAAGGCGCGCTGGTGGGTGCGATGGATGAAAGCGTGAGGCTGGCGGTTACGTTGACCGTGGTGGTGGCAGTGGCGGTGGCGTAGTTGACGGTGTCGGTGGGAACGTAGGTGACGCCCAGGGTTCCGGTGCCGATGGGCAACGTTGTTCCAGCGGGCGGGTTGTAGGTAAATGTGCCGCCCGCGGGTGTGGCCGTGGCGTCGAGCTGCGTTGCGCTGAGCGGGGTTCCATAACTCATGGTGCCGGGGCTGGGCCAGGTAATAACCGGGGTGGCCTGATTTACCTGGATGGTAATGGTGGCTGTGGCCGTGGTGTAGTCAGTGGCATCACTGGGCGTGAATGTGGCCAGGAGGGTGTGGGTTCCGGCGGTCAGGATTGTTCCAGCCGCTGGACTATAGGTGAAGCTGCCGCCGGTGGATGCGGTGGCATTAAGTTGACCAGCGCCAAGCTGCGTGCCGTAGGTGATGGTTTGGTGTGTAGGCCAGATGATGGCCGGCGTGGCCTGGTTGACCTTGATGGAGACGCTTGAGGTGGAGCCCTGATAGTCGGTGGTGTCAGTGGGTGTAAAGGTTACGCCGAGGGTGTGGGTTCCGGCTGTGAGCAGGGCGCCGATGGCGGGATTGTAGGCGAAGGTGCCGGGGACAGTAGCCGTGGCGTCAAGCTGACTTGCGCCGAGCGCCGTGCCGTAGGTGATGGCGGCGGGGGTTGTCCAGGTGACGGTGCTGGTTGCCTGGTTTACCTGGATGGTGACGTTGGCCGTTGTTGTTGCGTAGTCGGTGCCGTCGGTTGGCGCAAAGGTGACGGAAAGCTGATGGCTGCCTGCTGCGAGCACCGTTCCCATGGCCGGGTTGTAGGTGAAGGTGCCGGGAACTGAGGCGGTGGCGTTAAGCTGCGTTGCGCTGAGGGCTGTGCCGTAGTTGATGGCGCCCGGGGCATTCCAGGTGATGGTCGCGGTGCCTTGATTAACGGTGATGTTGACCGAGGCCGTTGAGCCTTTGTAGTCCACGGCGTCAGTGGGTGTAAATGTGACGGCGAGCGCGTGGGTTCCGGCAGTGAGAAGGGTGCCCGCGGCGGGGCTGTAGGCGAAGGCGCCGGGCACTGAGGCGGTGGCATCGAGCTGTGCTGTGCTCAATGCTGTGCCGTAGTTGATGGCGGCTGGAGCGATCCAGGTAATGGTGGAACCAGCCTGATTGATGGTGATGGTTACGGTGGCCGTTGAGACCTTGTAGTCCACGTTGTCAGTGGGCGTGAATGTGGCGGATAGGATGTGTGGTCCGGCGGTGAGTATGGTTCCGACCGCTGGGGTGTAAGCGAACGTACCGGGCACGGAGGCGGTGGCGTTGAGCTGTGTTGTGCTCAGAGCGGTTCCGTATTTGATGGCGGAGGGCGCATTCCACGTGATGGTGGGCGTGGCCTGGTTAACGGTGATGGAAACCGAGCCGGTGGACGCCTGGTAGTCGGTGGTATCGGTTGGCGTGAACGTGACGCCAAGGGTGTGTGCGCCGGCGGTGAGCACGGTTCCGATTGCGGGGTTGTAGGCGAGCGTGCCGGGAACGGATGCGGTGGCGTTGAGCTGCGTCGCGCTTAGAGCTGTGCCGTAGGTGATTGCGGCGGGAGCTGCCCAGGTAACGGTTGTTGTGGATTGACCGACGGTGATTGAGGTGTTGGCTGTTGCGCTTGCGTAGTCAGTGCTGTCGGTTGGCGTAAAGGTTGCGGTGAGGGTGTGGGTGCCGGCCGCTAGTACGGTTCCGGCTACTGGTGAGTAGGCGAAGGTGCCAGGTACGGATGAGGTGGCATCGAGCTGCGCTGCGCCGAGGGCGGTGCCGTAACTGATGGCTGCGGGACTGGTCCAGCTAACCGTGGGCGTTCCTTTGTTGACCTGGATGGTGGTGGTTCCAGTGGAGGCCTGATAGTCAGTGGTGTCAGTGGGGGTGAATGTTACGCCGAGGGTATGCGAGCCTGCAGTGAGCACGGTTCCAGCGACTGGATTGTAGACGAATGCGCCGGGCACGGAGGCGGTGGCGTCGAGCTGTGCCGCGCCCAAAGCTGTTCCGTAGTTGATGGCTGCCGGCGTAGTCCAGGTGACGGCGGATGTGGCCTGCCCAATGACGACCGAGACGGTCTTGGTGGCGGCTTTGTAGTCGATGCTGTCGGTTGGCGAGAAGGTTACCGACAGGGTGTGCGTACCGGCTGTGAGCACGGTTCCGGTGCCGGGGCTGTAGGCGAATGTGCCGGGGACTGACGCGGTTGCGTTGAGTTGCGCGGCACCGAGGGCGGCGCCGTATGTGATGCCGGCGGGGTTAGCCCAGGTGACGGTGGGTGTGGCCTGGTTGACCTGGATGGTGGTGCTTCCGGTAGAGACCTGGTAGTCAGTGGTGTCGGTTGGCGTAAAGGTGACGCCGAGGGCATGTGCGCCCGCGGCTAGTACGGTGCCAGCGACTGGATTGTAGGCGAATGTGCCGGGCACGGATGAAGTGGCGTTGAGCTGCGTTGTGCTCAGAGCTGTTCCATAGGTGATTGCGGCCGGGGTCGCCCAGGTGACGGATGTCGAGCCTTGATTGACGACGATGGTGGCGTTGGCTGTGGCGTTCGCGTAGTCAGTGGTGTCGGTGGGCGTAAAGGTGACGCCGAGTGTGTGGGAGCCTGCTGCGAGCACGGTTCCGGTTGCCGGATTGTAGGCGAATGTTCCGGGCACCGATGCGCTGGCATTTAGCTGAGTTGTGCCGAGGGCGGTGCCGTAGCTGATGGCGGCGGGATTTGCCCAGGTAACTGTGGGCGTTGACTGGTTGACCTGGATGGTGGTGCTTCCGGTGGAGGCCTGATAGTCGGTTGTGTCAGTGGGCGTGAATGTTACGCCGAGAGTGTGAGGGCCGACGGTGAGCACGGTGCCAGCGACTGGATTGTAGACGAATGCGCCGGGCACTGACGCTGTTGCGTCGAGTTGCGCTGCGCCGAGCGCTGTGCCGTAGGAGATTGCTGCAGGCGTTGCCCATGTGACGGAGGTGGTGGCCTGGCTGACGACGAGAGAGACGGTCTTGGTGACGGCTCGATAGTCGGTTCCGTCAGTGGGCGATAAGGTTACGGACAGCGTCTGCGTTCCAGCGGTAAGCACGGTTCCGGCAGCGGGGGTATAGGTGAAGACGCCGGGCACGGAGCCGGTCGCGTTGAGTTGCGCGGCGGTGAGCGCGGTTCCGTAAGTGATGCCTGCGGGCGTGGCCCAGGTAACGGTGGGCGTGGCCTTGGTGACGGTGATTGAAACCGAGGACGTGGAACTTGAATAGTCCACTGTGTCGGTTGGAGTGAAGGTGACGGAAAGCTGGTGGGCTCCGGCAGTCAACACGGTTCCAAGCACAGGATCGTAGGCGAAGGTGCCGGGGACAGAAGCAGTGGCATCGAGCTGGGTTGCGCTCAATGCGGTGCCGTAGGTGATGGCAGCGGGCGCGGTCCACGTGATGCTGGAGGCAACCTGATTGACGGTAATGGTTGCGAATTCCGTTACAGGCTGGTAATCGACGGCATCGGTTGGCGTGAATGTAACGGCGAGCTGATGGGTGCCGGCGGTCAGCACCGTTCCAATGCCGGGATTGTAGCTAAGGATGCCGGGGATTGCAGCGGGCGGCACCGCATCGAGCTGGGTTGCGCTGAGAGGGGTTCCGTAATCGATGGGAGCGGGGTTGGCCCAGGTCACGACCGGTACATCCTGGTTAACCACCTGGCTGAGGATGACCGATGTGCCGGTGTTAAAAGTGGCTCCCACGCTGGGCGTATAGACGGCGGTAAGTGGATGGGTGCCGGCTGCCAATAAGAGGTTTGAATCGATTGCCTGCGCGCCGCTATCGAGGAAGATTGTGACCGCGCCCGAGCCGACTACGAGGTCGGGATTGTGGTCGTTGTTGAAGTCTCCCGAGGCAATGGAGGTTCCGCCGGTTGTGGGAAGCAGCGTTTCGCCGCTCATTACGCCGGTGGCGGAGCTGAGCAGGATGCTGGTGCCTGAGCCCGCGCCCGTGCCGTCGCCGGTGACTGCGATATCGGCAAAACTGTCGCCATTGAAGTCGGCGATGGCGATGCCTGTGGGAATTGTTGCTACGCCGTAGGTGGTTCCAGCCGGGAATTGGCCGGCCTGATTGTTGATTAGCACGTCAACCGAATTGTCTTCGCTGGAGACAACGGCGAGATCGGGATAGGCGTCGTTATTCAGATTGCCGGATGCGATTCCGGTAGCCGACAGGCCGACGGGATAGGTGACCGGGGCGCTGAAGGTGCTTGAGCCGGGGCTATAGAGATAGACGGTGACATCGGGTCCGCTGGAGCCGGAGTCGTCGCTGAGGGCGATGTCAGCATAGCCGTCGTTGTTGTAATCGGCCACCGCAATGCCGGTGAAGTCGCTGTACATGTAGGGCGAGTTTGCGCTCCACGAAGGAGTGGTGGGGAAGGTGCCTGCGCCGTTGTTGAGGAAGGTGGCGACACTGCCCGCGCTGGCGACCGCGATGTCTTGCAGGCCGTTGTTGGTAAAGTCGCCGATGCCAACCGCAACTGCGTTGGCATAGCTGAGGGTCTGACTTAATTGAAGCGTGCCGGAGCCATCGGTCTTGGCAAGGAAGACCATAACCTTGCCGTCTGAAGCGCCGATGACGAGGTCGGAGTAGCCGGAACCGGTGAGGTCGCTGGCTGCCATCGAGTCTGAAGTTGTGTCGACTCCGGCCGTCGAGTTGTAGCCAATTGGAGTTCCGAAGGTGCCGTCGCCGTTGCCCAGTTCAATTGTGAGAGTAACGATCGAGTTGGCGTTCGACCTCAGAGTGGCAATGTCGACATTGCCGTCGTGATTGAAGTCGCCGGTGACGGTAACGATCCTGGCGAGGCCGTTATTGGCATAAGTGTTGCCCTGGAGCAGGCCGCTGGAGCCGTTGACGATGGTGGTGTTGACTGAAGAGAGCAGGCCGCCATTGTCATCAAACGCGATGCTGCCAGTGGGCACGCCGAGCCCGCCAGATGTGGCGTTGGCGGTGAGGTTTACCGTGGCGGGATAGGTGACGGGGTTGCCGCTGGAGCCGAGTGTGACGGTAACCGGGGTTTGATTGACGGTAAGCGTGAGATTGGATGATTGCGCGGGAGCGAAGACTGCATCGCCGTTATAGACGGCCTGTATGGTGTAAACGCCCTGGGCAAATGCGCCGTAGCTGAAGATAGCAACGCCGCTCGAATTAACGACTGCAATCGGGCTCTGGGCGAAGGGCAATCCGGTAAGGGTGACGGTTTCGCCCGCGGGCAAGGTTGCGCCGACGCCCGCAACCTGGAATTGGACCATTGCGCCGGCAGTGGTAATGCCGGAGGGCGCCGAACTGGTGAGCGAGAGCGAAATCGACTGGCCGTTGACGATCAACTGGGTGTTGGCAACGTTTGAGGCGGCGAGATAATTTTGATCGCCGGTATAGCTGATGTTGATGGTGTGGGTTCCGGCAGCGAGGGCCTGCGTTACGTTGAGCGAAGCGAAGGAGTAGCCCTCAGAGGGGGTAAGAGTCACCGCGGCGCCGAGCGGGGTGCTGCCATCGTAGAAGGTGACTGCGCCGCCTGGGGTCACTCCACCGTTTACGCCGTAGATGTTTGCGTTCAGGGTGAACGACGAGCCGTATGCGATTGAACCCGGCCCGTTGACCGTTGCAGTAACCGGCCCCTGCGAGATGGTGATCTGAGTGGTGGCGGTGTTGTTTGCCTGGAAGAGCTGGTTCCCGGGGTAGTTCATGCTGAGCGAGTAGGTGCCGGGAGTGGGCAGGAAAGAGGCGTTGCTTAAAGAGACCTGGGCGTCGTTGCCGTAATAGTAAGGCAGCAGCTCATCGAGAACACCGCTTGGAGCTCCGTCGTCATAGATGAAGCCGGTGGCTGCGAAATCCAAATAGCCGTCGCCGTTCAAGTCGCCGGCGACAATAAAGCCGGGTTCGACGCCGATGTTGTAGTTGTAATAGGGAACGGTGTTGGTGTCTGTCGAGTTTAGCTGGGTCCACGTGGTTGCATTCTGGCGCTGAAGCTGGCCCACATATATGTCGCCATTGTTTCCCTGCGACGTGTAAACAAGATTCCATCCGGGCGCAACGGCTGCGTTGGAAGGCTGGCCGATGAGAGGGAATGGCGCGCCTGCAACCGCTCCCACGCCTGACAGAGCAAAGGTTTCAGTGAGCGGAAGATTGCCGCTCTCATCGTTTTCAAAGATGAGAACGTTGCCGTTATCGGAGCTGTCGGTGATGCCTGGGTCGGCGATTGCGATATCGGGATAACCGTCGCCGTTGACATCGGCAACAGCCATACTCCACATAAAGGAGGTGGAAGCGGAGAAGGTATTCGGGTTGAGCGCGTTGAAGCTGTTGCCTGACCCGGCGTTCATCAAGGGCAGTACCGCGCCCTCGTCATAATACGACGAGTATTCGCCGAGCACGATGTCGGTGAGGCCATCCTGATTGAAATCGGCTGCGCCGGCGCTGAAGACCGTGCCGTAGTCGTAGACATCGAAGTAAACGTAGTTGTCGTAGGTGTTGGAGCCGAAGGGGCTGACGATTTGCAGGTAGCCGTCTGTTCCGTCGATGACTGCAATGTCGTTGTATCCGTCGTTGTTGAAGTTTCCAAGCACGACCTGGGTGGGAGAGCTTACGTAGGAGCCGTTGCCGAATACGGCGGGCGCCTGGAAGCTGCCGTCTCCATTGCCCAGCATGTAATAGGCCTGAAGGGGATTGCTGAAGCCAGGAGTAGATACTCCGGGGCACACGACGACGAGGTCGGGAATGCTATCGCCGTTGATGTCGCCGACGGCGAAATCCTGTGCGGCGCAACCGGAATAAACCTGCTGCTCGGTTTGAAACGAATTGGCGCCGGTGCTGAGGAATATCTGTAGATACGGCGATACCGCGGGTGTGCCGTAGACCGTTCCCGGCAGGCCGACCACATCGACGAAACCATCGCCGTTCAAGTCGGCGGAGATCATTTTCTGCGTCGAATTGGTATCGAAGGGCGATTGCAGGAGGTTCTGGTAGGTGCCCGGCGATGAAACCTGGGTGAGCTGAGCGGTGCCGAGAGTTTCAGTGGGGCTGACGGGGGCTAGGCCGGTGAGGCCGAATGTGACGGTTCCGGCGGGCACGGCGGCATCGGTTGAATCAGTGCGGGTGGCGGTACCGGTCAAGACCGAGGTGAGATTTGAGCCGTACGCAAACGTGGAGGGATTGGAAGAGACCAGGGTGTTTACCGCGAACGGCGCGTAGACCTGGAACGCTACCGGGCCGCCCTGATTTCCGCCGGTGTAGGTTTCCACATACAACGTGGTGGGAGAGGTGAGGGCTGAGGCCGGAATGCAGCCAGTCAACTGCGTGGTGGTCGATCCGTTGATGGTCAACGCCTGGTAGTTCTGATTGATGAGGATCTGAGCCGTGGTGCTGGTATTGAAGCCGATGCCGGTGAGAGTAACCTGCAGACCTGCGGCGCCGGTGACCGTGGTGCAGGCGGTGTAAGGCGAGGTGATGGCCGCGCCAGCCGTGAAAGAGGCGGGACTGATGGATGTGAGCGGATTCTCGATGAAGATGTTGCCCGAGGCAGATTCCTGCGAGTAGGTGCCGTCGCCGGAATAGACGGCGAGGTACTCGTTGCCCGAGAGCTGGGAGGTTTGGATGGTTGCTCCGACAGCCCCCTGGCCGTTGACCACGATGTTGGAGACGTTGGCTGGTCCGCCGACGATGGTATCGCCATTCAGCGGATCTTCAAGCGTGATGGTCCCGGTAGGCTCGGGCTGGCCGGATGGCGTGGTGAGGACGACATTGAAAGTGATTGTGGCTCCGGGAACCGATGCGCCCGGCACGTAAACGAGGATTGACGTGGGAGCATACACGGTGAGCACGAACGGCCCTGCTGTAGCGGGAGCGTAGCCTGATTGGGAAGAAGTGTAGTTGCCGCAAATGGGGAAGGTTCCCGATTGGGTGGCGTCATAGCTGATCGAGGCAACTCCGTTTGCACCAACAGTGCCGGGGCCGATGTCGGACTCGTAGTAATTGCAATCGGTGGGGTCGCCGGAGATGAAGAAATCGACCTGCCCATCGGGCGTGATTTGTCCGTTACCGAAAACAACGGCGGTAATGGTGGTGGAGAAGTTCATGCCGACGGGATTGGGCAGCGCACCGAGAGCAAACCCGCTGAGAGTGGGGCTGGATTGGGCATGAGCCGGGAGCGAGCGACCAAGGGCAAAAACTGCAAGAATGAGAGCGAAGGCCAGCTTGATTGATATACGGCGCATCATTGTCCACTCCGTACTTGCGGGATAAACAGAACCCGCGACGTGGGGCTATCGGCCTGGATCATCCAACCCGGCGTGTTTCCGGGAGCCACCATCTCGAAGACGGCGTTGCCGCTCAAAGCCGAGAGTTCGGTTGGTGAGCAGGTGCATGTGGATTGATCGGGAGGAGTTGCACCGGTGAGGTCGACGCGAAGAACTGAACCGTCGGCGCGGTCTGCGACTACGGCCCAGTGACCATCTTGCGATGCGGCAACCGCAACCGGCAGATTGAGGCCTGCGGCGCCGGTTGCCAGCGTTGTAGCTACACCGTTATGCAAACGGGCAAGCTTGTTGGCTGCGGAATCGGCGATGAGCGAATCTTCAGAGCCGGGCACAAAACTCATTCCGCCATAGCCGCCGAGGTTTGCCAGCGTCGAGCGCGTTCCATTGGCGGTGGTCGCGGAAACGGTGACACCCGCTGCGGCGCTGTTTGCGGCCACCAGCAGGGTTCCAGCATCGCTGATTGCCGCGCCCTGAATGGGCACCGTTGAAGTGATTACCGTGGCCGAGGGTGCCTGCGGAATGCCGGTTACTTGAACCATTGAGGTGGAACCCTGAGCGAAAACGACGGCGTATCCGCCATGCGGCGAAAAGCTGATTTGAGCCGAAGGCGAAACGATGCCAGAGAGAGAGACCGGCTGCTGCGAAGGCAGGGTCATCACCTTGAGATTACCTTTGGCATCGATGAGTAATGCGGTTTGAGTCTGGCTTGCGAAGGCGCCGGTGGAGAATGCTCCTGCGGGAAACAGAGCCGCGCCAAGCTGCGATGAGCCGGGAACACCCACCAACGCTCGCAGGGTTGAGTCGGAAGAGTTCCACACCAGACCCATGCCTGCGCCGTTGGAGACAGTTGTGCCTGCGGGAGTTGAACCCCCGGGCAATTTCGATCCAGAAAAGATGCTTGACTTGCTGCAGCCTGTAATTAGGAGAATGGCGACACAAGTGGCACCGCGGAGCCTGGCGCTAAGCCGCCCGCACGAGCACAATTTCATGGGGGTGAACCGTCCTTTAAGTTTCACTCCGGAAACACGGGGAGTTCGGGAGCTGAAATCTCTCAGAGAATGGCCGAACTTTAGCCTTTTCAGTACCCTTAAGTCAACTCATTTTTTATGAAGTGAGGTGAAAGTCAATAGGTGTTGAAGGCAAGAATATCGCGGGTTGCAGTGAATGTTTGAGTGAAATTCGCTGCAACCCGTAACTCAAGTCACAAAGTTGAAAACAATCGTACCTTGAGGGCTAATTTGCGCGCGCAAAATCGGCGTCGGCCAGCGGCTCAGCGGCCGGAACCTGGTCGTAGAGCGTTCCGCGCATCTGGTAGAGGGAAGCCTGGGTAGGATTTTTCCCGATCAGGTCGGAGTATTCCATGACGGCGTCGTACCAGAGGCGCTGATCGAAGAAATACTTGGCCCGGGCGGAGTCTGCATCTGGGCCCTGAATCTGGCCTAACCCGGCGTCGATCTGTGCGCGGTCCTGGCCGCCGGCCACGACAATGATTGCGGCCGGAGGCGGGGGGCCGAGCAGGGGCGACTCGGGCTCAACCTTCCACAGATAAGTGATGCCGGGAGCAAGTGGGGGCGCATCGGCGGGATAGGCGAGAGTGGGGCCGGTGACTTCGCGATCCCACGAGAAGGTGCCCATTGTGTCTTGAATGCGGAATTTGTACATCGCGGAGGGATCGCCCTTCCAGGCGAAGCTGGGGCGCAGGGAGTAGACCCGCGCCTTGTTGGGAGCGTAGAGCAGCGTCTTTGCGCCTTCGCCGCGAGAAGCCCCGCCGATCTGGTTGGCGCTGGCCTTGGTTGGCGCCAGGTCAAAACCGTCAAGCTTGGTCTTTACTCGCCGCGGTGCATTTTGTGCCGGCGGCGCGTTGGATGGCGCCTGCCCATTGCCTGGTGTGACAGCCAGCGAGGCGAATGCCACCGCCAGCGAAATTACGATCGATCGTTTCATGCCAGAACCTCCGGTTCTTTTGCTTCTATTTTTGGAGATTTAGTTTTACGGGGGCCTATTCCGTACAGAGTAACCTGTTCATCGAATCCGCGCACCTGTGTTTCGCCGAGGGGGTAGATGCCTTCGATGCGATCTTTCACGCGTTCCCATGTGCCTTCGGAGAGGATAATCTCGGTTCCGAACTCCTTATTGAGGCTTTCGAGCCGCGACGCCAGGTTCACGGTTTCGCCGATCACCGAATACTCAAGCCGGTCGCGCGAACCGACGCTGCCACTGGTGAGCATGCCGGTGTGAACGCCAACGCCGATGTGCAATTCGGGGAAGTCCTCATTTTCAGGCTTCTCGGCGTTCAGTTCTTCAACGCGCTTGAGCATGGCGAGAGCGCTTCGTACGGCGTTGCACGCATCTTCAGGCTCGCCCTGCGACAGAGGCACGCCGTAGACCACCAGCAGGCCGTCGCCGATGAATTTGTTGAGGAAGCCGCCGTGCGCGCGAATCACGTCATCCATTGCGGTGAAGTAGCGGTTGAGCCATTTGAGCACTGTTTGCGAGGGTTTGCCCGCGGTAATGCCGGTAAAGTTTCGAATATCGCTGAAGAGCACGGTGGCGACGCGCTCGTTGCCTTCGAGGCTGACTTCATCGCGGCGGTCCCAGATGGCGTTGGCCACCGCGGGATCGACATAGCGGGAGAACAGCTCCATTAACTGCGCGCGTTGCTGCTTGGCCTCAGAGTGGAGCAGGTTTGATTTGACGTATTGCCAGGCCACGCCGCAGGGCAACGCGGAGGAGACGCCCAGCATGGTTTCGAGATAGGGAAACCAGAGGTGCAGGTTTGAAAAAGCTGCTTGCGCCGCGAGGTATATCGAGACCATGAGGAGGACGTCAAAGGCGAAGGCCATGCGCAAATCGAGCCGCGTGAAGGCCCAGGCCGCGATCAGCAACACGACGAAATTGATTGCCCAGCGCTGCCAAGGTAAGACCTCGCCAATGGCGTGTCCGTCGAGAAGGGTTTCAATGGCGGCGGCGTGCAGTTCAGTGCCGCCGATGCGCTCGCGAGTGCCGTTGGCGGCGCGCACGCGGAATAGAGGCGAGAAGTCCTGATCGCGCGCGGCATCGCTGCTTTGGCCGACGAGTACGAGTTTGTTTTGGAATGCGGATGGATTGACTGCGCCGGTGAGGACGCTCCATGCGGAAATGTGCGTGGCCACGTGCGGTCCCCAGTCGCCGATGCGAAAGGTTCCAGCTTCAGGATCGCTGAAGGGCACGCGATAGCCGCGAAACATGGCATTGCGTTTGTCGAGCGGGGTTAGTGTGCAGTTTTTGCAATTGGGGTCAATCTGGGCCAGGTATTCCTCGGCCATGAAAACTGGAAAGCTCTCAGCTTTCTTCTTGCTCCAGGCCACAAGCTCGGCGTTGCGCACGTAGCCGTCGCTGTCAAAAGGCATGTTGATGGCGGCGTAGGCGAAGGCGCCGGGCGCGCCGTCTTTGCAGAAGCCGGTGGGCGACCCTTGATCTTCAGGCTGGCAAAACATTGGCAGCGGCAAGACTGCCGGAAGCTGGCCAGTGCCTGCCTGGATGGCGATGACTACATTGCCGGCCGAGGTGAGGGCGCGCTGCATGGCTGCGTCTTCGTCAGGATTGCGCGGCTCGGAGAGGAAAATGTCGAGGCCGATGATGGCGGGTTTTGCCTGCCCGATTTTAGTAACGACATCTGCAACCGTGGAGCGGGGAATGGGGAATTTTTGAATCTGCGCGAAAGTGGCATCGTCGAAATCGACGAAAACGACATCTTTCGAGGTATGCGCATAGCCGCCGTGATTCACAAGAAAGTCGTAGGTCCAGTTGGTGAGATCGCTGAACGCGGTCCATCGCTCAAGCATTGTGACCGCGAAGGTGAGCGCGGCGGCAACGATGCAGGCAACGATGAAACGATCTGGAAGGCGACGCATCATGACTAAGGTTGGCTGGCCAGCACAGCATCGATATTCTTTACGTATTTTCGAGAGCGGTCGGCCTCGTTGGCGTCAGGGTTGGCCTCGATCACATTCTCAAAGTGCTTGCGAGCGGCAGCCAGCTCGGATACATTGCCGCTCTGGTT
>Ga0206821_10135_pt1 | contig 16732 bp, 17 predicted proteins | sample Alteio_BWOrgCont_85_FD_152860 | JGI IMG/M metagenome (GOLD analysis project Ga0206821, IMG submission 152860) | Enriched cells from forest soil in Barre Woods Harvard Forest LTER site, Petersham, Massachusetts, United States -... | ecosystem: Environmental > Terrestrial > Soil > Temperate forest >...
ATTTATGATCGTAATGGTGTTTTACTATATTCATTTTATTTAAATGAAAACAGAACATATGTTCCACTGTCGCAAATTCCGAAATACCTTCAGGAAGGAACCATCGCGATTGAAGATAAAAACTTCTATGAAAATCAAGGATTTTCCACAATCGGCATGCTTCGCGCGGTAAAAAACATGGTTCTTGGCGGCGGAATACAAAGCGGATCGACAATCACACAGCAGTTGATAAAAAATGTTCTCTTGACCGATCAACAAACGCTTGATCGAAAGATTAAAGAATTAATTTTAGCTGTTGAAGTAACACAAACATATCCAAAAAACGAAATTCTAGAATTGTACCTCAACGATATCGGCTATGGTGGCCCCGCGGTCGGAGTAGAAGCAGCAGCCGAAGAATATTTCGGCAAACAGGTAAAAGATTTGGATTTGGCGCAATCTGCCTTTATGGCCGGTCTTCCACAGAGTCCAACCTATTATTCTCCATTCAGTGGTAATACCTATTATATTGGCAGAACAGATGAAGTACTGACACAAATGGAACAGGATGGCTATATTACACATCAGCAGGAACAACAGGCTCTCGACGAAATAACTAATTATAAATTTTCAACACACGATCTTTCTCTCAAAGCTCCACATTTTGTTATGTATGTTAAAAGTGAGTTAGTCAAAATGTTTGGAGAACAAGAAGTTGAATCAGGTGGTCTGACCGTTACAACAACACTTAACTATAATATCGAAAAATATGCCGAAGATACGGTGAAGTCACAAATCGCAGGACTCAAACAATATCATGTTTCAAATGGTGCGGCAGTCGTTAGAGATCCAAAAACAGGTGAAATTCTTGCAATGGTTGGCAGTACTGATTATTTTGATAAAGCAAATGACGGGAGTTACAACGATGCCCTCACCAACAGACAGCCAGGATCATCACTGAAACCAATTATGTATTCAGTTGCTTTTGAAAAAGGCTATACTCCTGCAACAATGGTAATGGATGTCCCAACAGATTTTCAGGAAAACGCGCAAACTCCATCGTATGAACCTGTTGATTATGAAGGAACCTACACAGGCCCTGTACAATTGCGCTTTGCGCTTGGAAATTCATTAAATATACCTGCGGTAAAAATGCTTGCAAGAGTTGGAATAAAACCAGTCATGCAACAAGCATATAATATGGGAATTAATAATTGGGATCCTACTCCGCAAGCGCTTTCACAAGTTGGCTTATCTTTGGTTCTTGGTGGGCGAGAAACAACACTTCTTGATGAGACAACTGCCTATGATGTTTTTGCGACAGGTGGTATCCGTCACGACCCCGTATCAATTCTAAAAGTTACTGATGCAAAAGGAAATGTACTGTACCAATATCAGCCAACAGCAGGCAAAAGGGTCCTTCCTGAAGATATCACCTTTCTTATTTCTCATATTTTACTTGATAATAACGCAAGAACGATGGCATTTGGACCTAACTCTTGGCTTATTGTTCCGGGGAAAACCGTGTCAGTCAAAACAGGAACTACGGATGATAAAAGAGACAATTGGGCAGTCGGATATACACCCTCCTATGTTGTTGGCGTTTGGGTAGGGAACAATGACAATTCTCCAATGAATCAGGAAATCGCATCCGGTGAGACTGGTGCCTCACCGATTTGGAATAAAATTATGAGTTATGTATTGAAAGGCAAACCTGACGAACAGCCGAAAAAACCTGATAACATAGTCGCCAAGCAAGTCGATGCGCTTTTTGGAGGACTTCCTGTGCCTGGTCAGCCGACCAGATCAGAATATTTCATAAAGGGAACAGAGCCAACCAAAATATCACCTGATTATAAAATGGTTAACGGCAAACTGTACTATGACGTCCAGGAAAGTGATCCTGTTTCAAAAGATGGCATCAACCGTTGGCAGTTGGGAATTGATGAATGGATTCACTCGACGCATTCGGCCGCTGACTGGCAATGGTATCCTCCCGGAAATAATATCGGACAAGTTGTTGCGCAATTAACGCCATCACCGACACCATAGGCTAACTATGATAAAATAAGATTTATGAATATTATTGAAAATATAATTCCAATCGTAATTGTCATAGCAGTTATCATATTTTTTGTTTATCGACAAATACGTCCTCGGAAAATAAGTCAAAAAGGCCTTATTATTATTCCGGCCATTATTTTATTTCTTTTGTTGCAGTCATTACCAACATTTCATCCAACACAAACAGAATTAATAGACACGGTAATAATGAGTATTGTAACAATTATTTTTGGCCTTCTTGCATGTCGTGAATTGCATATTTATCAAGGATCTACGGGAAAAGCAATGGCAAAGGGCTCATGGAAATATTTTCTTTGGTGGGTGGCTGCATTGGTCATTAAAGTAATCCTTTCAATAGTTTTTCATGAAACATCATCATCTTCTCTTAACGAAATAGAGATATATCTTCCAATTTTTTTTCTTACAACTACACGCAATGCGTATATTTATTGGCGAACGAAAAAATTAGGACTTATTCTGCACTGACATGACAGACGATAAAAAACTCACAGTTGCTACATATAACATCCAATTTGGAATAAATAGCGAAAAAATTATTAACAATATAAAAATCCTCGCTGATGAGGGAGCAAATATTATCTGCATTCAGGAGGTTATTACAGAATTGCCAAAAGAATTAATCATCAATCGCATCCTAAAACGTCTTGGGAAAAATTGGCAAGCTTCATATCATATCGGTGATGGTCAGCATAGATCAGGTATGGGCACAGGCATTTTGTGGAATACAGATTTGGTAACGCTAAAACACGATGAAAAAATTCTCCTACCAAAACTAAAAAAATTTGCGCCTCATGAAAAATTGTATTACAAGTTGGTAGGAGTATCACCAATTCCGGTCCAGAGAAGAACTACTGTTTGCTATTTCATTATTAATAACAAACCCCTTCGTGTCACGTGTCTTCATATAGATAATGTCGGTGGACCGCTGCAGAGAATGAAGCAACTGACATATCTTTTATCACAATTAAATAAAAATGGAACTGTGGAACGTGAGGTAATTTGCGGCGATTTCAATACATTCGATTTATTGAAAACGGGCTATGAAAAAAAACTTTTACACAAAAAAATTGGAAAAACATTTAAGGATGCGTCCGAAGATATAGAATGGACATCGGATATTTATAACATTGATTTTACAACAAGTAATAAACTTTTCCCTTGGTTTATTAAAACATTTAACATCCACATAAGACGAAGACTTGATTATATCTGGGTAAAAAATATGAAAGTTATTTCTTGTAACAAAAGAGAACTTTCAGGCTCTGATCATTTTCCGATTATTGCACAGATTGAACTATAAATTGACTATCTAACATTTTTTAATTTTTCGATTTCTTTTCCAGTTAAGGATCTATACATTCCAACCTTCATATTCCCCAAATTAATAGGTCCAAATGAAATTCGTTCCAATGCTAAAAGACGGATACCGACTGTTTCACACATTCTTCTAATTTGACGATTTCTGCCTTCATGAATTGTCACTATAACTTCTAAAACTCCTCCGTTGGTATGCAAAACAGAAACTTTTGCTGGTGCCGTTATCCCATCATCTAAAAGCACACCATTTCGAAATGCGCTCAGTTGAGCAGCAGTTGCTTTTCCTTGAATTTGTAGACGATACACTTTTTCAACATGATATTTCGGATGAATGAGATGATTGGTAAGATCTCCGTCATTTGTCAGAAGAAGTAGACCCGTTGTATCCTTATCAAGTCTCCCAACTGGATAAATTCGTTCGTTTGTCGGAATCAGTGAAATAACATTTTTTCTCCCATATTCATCAGCAGTTGTTGAGACAACACTTTTGGGTTTATTGAGCAAATAGTAAACAAACTTCGGCGGCACAATTTTTTTACCGTTCAAAAGAATAGCATCTATTTTTGGATCAACCCTGAAACCCTGTTCAATAATTCTTTGACCATTAACGGTAACATTATTTGCTTTGAGAAAAATTTCTACATTTCTTCGCGAACAAATTCCCCGATTCGCCAAATATTTATTCAGTCGCTGTGTATTATCCATAAATCCCAAACTATTATATCAGTTAAACAAATCCACTCTGCTATAATCAATATAAATGAAAGAAACCACGACAAAAACACTTACCGGAAAATTGATACTTTCAGCAACTATTCTTGCCAGCGGCATGGCATTTTTGGATGGGTCTGTTGTTGGAATTGCCATCCCGACAATTCAAGCAAAACTGAATGCAACACTCACCGATATCCAATGGATTGTCAATGGATATACACTCATGCTTTGTTCACTTATTCTCATTAGCGGAGCACTAGGGGACAGATTTGGAAGAAAAAAAATCTTTATGTACGGAATCGGGCTTTTTATTTTTTCATCCTTCCTCTGTAGTATTTCTCAATCGATAGATCAACTGGTAATTTTCCGCATCATACAAGGAATTGGAGGGGCAATGATGGTGCCGGGAAGTCTTAGTATCATCAATATTTCGTTTGAAGAAAAATATCGAGGATACGCAATTGGAATTTGGTCCGGGTTTGCTGGGGGAGTAGCAGCTCTTGCCCCCCTTCTTGGAGGATGGCTTGTACAATCTTTTGGTTGGCAGTCAATTTTTTATATAAACATACCCTTAGGAATTATTGCCTTGGCATTAGCCCTTAAATTTGTCCCTGAATCCCGGGATAATGGATCAACAAAAATTGATGTGATTGGATCACTTCTTATTTTCCTTTCGTTGTTAGGACTTGCCTGGGGGCTTATCTCAGTACCCGATTTAGGTTTGAGTAATCCACTGATTATAAGTAGTCTCCTTGGTGGTCTAATCGCATTTATCTTATTTATTATTGTTCAAAAAAAGAGCAAACATCCGCTCGTGCCATTTAGTATTTTCAATTCTTCACTCGTCGTTGGAGCAAATCTTGCAACGCTTTTTCTTTATTTCGCATTAAGTGGCGTTATCTTTTTCCTTGTACTTAATCTTCAACAAGTACAACATTACTCGCCAATTATCGCAGGGCTAAGCATGTTGCCTTCAATTCTTCTAATAACATTTTTATCCGGAACTGGTGGAAAAATAGCGGATAAGATTGGTCCACGTCTTCCAATGATTATCGGTCCTTTAATCGTTTCTGTAGGAATGGCGCTTCTCGTTATACCAGGAGCTCATGCAAATTATTTTACACAAATTTTCCCAGGCCTTGTTCTTTTTGGTCTTGGGATGGCGCTTGTTATCGCACCACTTACAAAATCTGCTCTTGCAGTTGAAAGTAAATATTCAGGAGCAGCTTCTGGTGTTAATAACGCGGTTGCGCGAATAGCTGGACTGTTAGCTGTTGCGCTTTTAGGACTTATCGTTGTATCACTGTTTGAAGGCCAATTATCGCAAAAAATTACTTCATTACAAATGAATATTTCAGAAAAACAGCAAGTTATGATACAACAAGACAAATTGGGCGGCATACAAATTCCATCAAGTTTTAGTTCGCAAACCAAACAAATTGCACAAAACGCGATTGATGATTCATTTATTTATGGTTTCCGCTGGGCCATGGGCATCAACGCATTTCTTGCTTTGCTAAGCGCAATCATTTCATTCTTCACAATACATAATAAAAAACTACGAGCATCAAACCCAACTTGAAAATTTTTTCAGAATTGACTATCCTGAGAAAGCGATGAAGTCTGTTCTTTTTTCTCTTTTCGGTATTTTAGCCATACTTGGAGGTGTATGTCTTATTTATCTTTTTTTCATAGATCTTGACATTGCAGCAAATATTTTTCTTCTTATCGGATCATTTGTGTTAATTGGTGGGGGAGTATTTCTTTTACTATTTGCCGGCAAAATTGACACAATTATTTTAAATAGGGCAAGCAGACCAGAAGATGATAAAAAACCTCTTATCATGAAACCAAAGGATGAAGGTTTGGCTAGCAAAATTGACGAGAACAATGCAATGATGGCGGAATGGAAAAAGACAAACGAAACAAAAAACAGACTACGAATGCTTGAGATATCAGCAGCTGAAGGGGAAGAAAAGTAGAGAAGGAAACAAAAACAAACATCACAACGAGGTATATGTCGCGTAGAGGGAATACTCGTCACCATCTTTTCGGGCCGTAAACGTAGTTGGCCATGTACCAAAAACCATAGAATTTGAGCTGATTGCTCCAATTTGTCCAGTAGTCGCGCTAAATCGCAAATTGTTTGATGAAATGCTTGTCGCGTTTGTATTGTACATAAGCCAATAGTAAGTATTGGCATTAAGCGCTGTTGAAACCGAAAGAATATTCCAACTATTTGCTTTTAATGTTCCTGTTATAGATTTTGCCAATAATGTCCCTGGTGTTCCATTATTATCTGCGTAAATTGCTAACTGATATTGATTATTGGGAGCGCTCTGGATTGAGCCGACATAAGCTGAGATTGACTGAAGTGTTCCTTTCACTGTTCCTGTTTGGAATCGTGAACCGGTTATGTAATTGGCATCTCGCACATCGCCGAAAACTCCAATAGCATTGTAACCAAAAGTGAATGTCTGTACAGGAGTCTGTGTCGGAGTAAGAATGCTCGTTGGCGTTGGTATAGTTGTTGGTGTGGGCAAATTAGTGGGTGTTGGTATTGCAGTTGGAGGAGGAGGTAATACTTTTTGAGAAAATCCTGAGATACCAAAAGGTGATCCTAAACCAGTCGGACCATCATATCCTGTACCAGCATTACACATAATTGTTCCGCAAGAACCGTTGTTCCCCTGCGTTACATCATGAAACGTTAGCGAAGAAAAATTAAGATAGGGAAGAGATGATGCGACTGTATTTGCAGGGACACCACCCGCAAGTGCATACACTCCTGCAATAAGGGGAGATGCCAGACTTGTCCCGCCAACTTGGAACCAACCTGTTATCCCATCATACGAGGTGGAATCATACACCGCCGCACCTGTGTTGGGATCTGCATCAGCCGCGACGTCTGCAATGGCGCGTTTGGCTCCGCAATTTGTCAGGCTCCAATTCGATAAGCTTTGTTCCCACGTATTAGCGGACTCATAAACACTGCATCCACTTCCCGTATCGCTCCATACGGCTTCATTGGCATACGTATTGTCAGTATTAAGCTGAAGGGTCGTACCACCGACGGCAGTGACATTGTGAGACGATGCAGGATACTCAGCACCGTATCCACTATCTCCACTTGATGCTGTCACTGCAATACCTGGGTGAGAATAATATGAATCATACGAAATCTCACTTGACCATTCAGATCCACCGTAGCTATTGGAAATTTCAGTCGCACCCAATCGTGCTGCAGTATTGACTGCCGTTCCAAGATCTGAATAATAACTGTCATTTGCTTCAACCAAAAGAATTTTGCAGGTCTGACAAATCATATGAGCAGTCTCGACATCAAGGGATGTTTCAAGTGCCCAACTACTGTTGTTTGAAGGAAGCGATGTCCCGCCATTCTGATTAACAATTGTTAAACATCCATTGGACGTTGTACATTGTGGTAACCCATAATAACTGCTGTAGGCACTCAAATCACTCGCAATATGCGGTGCGTTGTATGCTGTAATAAGCGCAATTGTCTGTCCACCAAAACTTACTGGTGTTGAACAAACAGATTGTGTTGCTCCACTTGGAGTACACGGCAAATTATACGCAGTATGAAATTGCGTTGGGCCGTAACTTGATGAAAGAGGAGAACTACTCGCTAACGGATTACCTTTTGTGTCAGTAACAACATGAGCAAGGCACCATGCCATACCGTTAATATGAACACCGCAAACAGGACGAAACCTTCTTTGTACAATAGCTCGTAACTGTTTAGGGAAAAAGGATTGCGCCGAGGTTGTTGTGATGTGTTCGGTAAAAAATAAAAAGCCTGTTAAAACAAAAACCAACGAAAAGATAAAAATTAAAAAGACATTACGCTGAAAATATTTTCTCATTAACTACCTTTTATCGTAATCAATAATAGACTGAAATGTCAAGCAATTCCTTAAGAAGAGCTCGCTATTTTGCCAAAGCGCTGACGGGGTTGGACCACAAAACAACACTTCCATTTCTTTCAGCTACTAGCTCAAAATAATATCTCGTGCCGCTTGCTAACGCACCAATTGAAAAAGAATTGTACATGTTGGGATTAAATGGTACATTTTGTACGCCATAGATATATGATCCCGGCGTAGTTCCGTAAACAATATCATATTTTTGCGCACTGCCATTATCAGTCCAACCGAGCTGAATAGTGTCAGGCGCAGTTCCAGGCAGTGCTGTAAATCCATACTCAGGCAAATGATTTGTTATCGTCTGAGTTGTTTGATTGGCAGGAGTTGCTTCTGCTGCAACCGGACCGGAAACCGATCCGCCAACACCGATAAGAGAAAAATAATAGGTCACTCCAGGTGTCAAATAATTAACGGTGAATGAATTTGAAGTATTGGCCGCGTCTGGAAGATTAACCGCACCAAAATTATAATGACTTGGATCAGTCCCGTATAAAAGATTGTACTGCGTTGCGGTTTTGTCATCATACCATCGAATAGTGACGCTTCCTGGTGTAGTTCCTGAAACAGCGCTAAATGAGTATGGTTGTTCAGGACCGCTTAACGCAAAAACTTTTGCAGACAAAAGACTCGTAGAGAATGCGATAATTAAACAAACACAAAATAGTTTTGCAAAAATTTTCATGACTTAAGATATCAAGACTAAAATAGCAACAATTACAGAAAATTGCAAATCGAAATTGGCAAATTACTTTTGCATCTCTGAGGTTTTTTGCATTTTTTTCCCATACCACACAGTCCACGCAATAACAGCAAAAGTAATAACATACGTGATCACAGGCCCGATGATAAGATTTTGGGAAACAGAAAATGTATAAACAATGAAAATCTTTAAAACAAACTCACCGACATAGACAAATCCCCAAACCAAGGTGAGCAGGCTCATAAAATCATAAAAGCGTTTCTTTTTCAGTAACTGAAAAAATTCTTCCCGTTTTTTCGAATCTTTTCCTGCCACAAATTCACGAGCAAAATAAAACATAAGCGGCCTACCGAATCCAAGACTGATAAAACAGGAAACTCCTAAAATAAAAGTAAAAAATGATTCTCGAATAAGAATAAGCTTAGCATCGCCACCGATTAATGCACCAACTATCCCGGTAAATGTACCGACTAAAACAATGGCCGAAATAAAATTGAGCGTGCGATCTTTTGAAAATTCAATAATGATATCAATAATTGGATATGCTGATGATAAGGTGAGTGAAATCACATCGGAAAAACCAAAGTATCGATGAGCAATACTATAAATTACATAAGGAATTGCGATATTTAAAAAAATATCTAACATGGTTCCACGAAAACTCTTTTTCATAGTTCTATTTTCTCATAGTTACTGACTTCTTACAAAACATTTACATAAATTTGCAACAAAAAATGTATGATAAGTATGCATGGTGAGGCATAAAAAAGGTTACACTACTGTAGCTATTATTATAGTGGCAGTTTTATTTTTTATTGCAGCAGCTGTGTATCAAACTTCTAAGGTACGAACCATCGCGTATCACTCGCCATCTGAACCGGGAGGACAAGCAAATTCTTCCTCAAATAGAATCAGTCCTGTACCCACTTCATCTGTTTCTCCTGCACAAGCACCAACTTTTTCTGCACCGACTATTTTCTCTCCATCAGTTATACCAACCCCAACGGTAACGCAAAAAACACAAACAGTCAAACCAACAGAATTTTTGAAATAGTAGAAATCTCAACAATCAAAGAGGAAGAACTGAACCATCTCTCCAACAGGTCTTCTGCATTATGGGACCAACTCTTATCGGACCTGCTTGGGTACAAAAATATCCTGCAGGACAATCAGCATTGGTTTTGCACGAAGTTCTCCCGCTAGGAGCTAAGGAAGGTTCTGGAGTAGGATTGAGTAATTTATATTCGATTAGAACTGGTTGAGGTTTACTCGCATCAACCAATACCTGATAATTCATCCCCCAAACAAACGCGCAAACAGGAAAAATAATAAACATTGCCAGCGCAAGCATTTTAGAAAATGGAGTTACTGTGGTAAACGATCTCGGCAATTTCATCTATATTTACTATCCCAAATAAACTTATTTCTGTAAAGAGTTAGAATATCTTTAAGAAACTTAATGATGATAATTGATATGAAAAATTATCTATTCTTTACAAACATTCCCAATCCACCCGCAGAAATTAATAAAGCCGCAAGGCCAATATAAATAACGTCCGTTGATCCTGTCACAGGAATAGAGGTGTTACTGCTTGAGCTGCGGACGTTTGACCATGGTCCACTGGCGCAACCATTATTCGCTCGAACCATAAAGTAATACGTCGTATTTGGGGTCAACGAACTAACGGTATATTGTACAGCACCACTTGTTGCTCCTTGAGAAAAATTCGTGCTGTATGAATCGGCGTTGGAATCCAATCCATAAGAAATAGTAAAACTGTCAAATGTCGATGACGGTGGAGTGATGTATAGTGTTGCTGTACCGTTAACAGCTACTACAGAATAAAGATTGGGAGCATCTGTTGGAGCTGCCGTTGTACATGTTGTGGTTGTGGGCGCAGGTGATGTCGCTGGAGCTGGCACGCTGGTTGGAGCGGGAGTTCCTGTTGCAACAGGATCAAAAACTATTTGACCCAATGAATTTAATGTAGTACTTGTTGTTGTATCAGTAGCATCAATAGAATCAGTTCCTGCAGTTGTAGAAGTTGCGGTAAATGTTGCGCTTCCCGATGCGTCAAGAACAGCAGACGAAGGAGAAATAACAAGAGTCGAATCACTAGAATCTGAAAGTTGCACGGTATCCCCGGTAAGAGGATTCCCTGATGCATCTTCCAAAACAACAGTAATATTGGATTGAGTTGTGCCGTCGGCAGGAACTTCTGTTCCGGTAAGGCTTGAATGTCCGGGATCAGGAGGATTTCCGGCATAAGCATGGGAAGTATTTAGCAAAACTAAACATACTAAACAAATAAGAAGAAGCAATTTACTAACTTTTTTCCTCATACCTTAGGTATAACATAAAATGCCAAGGAAAAGAAATTAGTCAATCCAAAAATGCAGTTATCGGAATTTTCTTGCTGAATTTTTATATAAATCTGGTATTATATACCAATAATAAAGTTATGGCGAAAATATATTATTATCTTGGACATGAGCAATTTCAGCCTGAAGAGTTAGTCAAACATGCTAAATTGGCAGAAGAGGTTGGCTTTGATGGACTTTTTGTCTCTGAACATTTTAACCCCTGGGTTGCAGATGCTGGGAAAGCTGGATTTGCTTTTGCGACGTTGGGCGCAATCGCACAAGCAACACAAAAGATCTCGCTGATGACAGGGGTGACAACACCACTTTTTAGGTATCATCCTGCAATCGTTGCACAAGCAGCCGCTACAATTGATAGACTTTCAAATGGACGCTTTACCCTTGGAGTTGGCAACGGTGAATCAATAAATGAAGCCCCATTGGGCTATACATTTCCGAATTATAAAGAACGCTCGGAGCGCATGCAGGAAGCGCTTGAGATCATGCATCGATTATTTGCTGGTGAGAAAGTCACTTTTTCAGGTAAATATTATCAGACGAAAAATGCAAAGCTCTATTCTATACCACTGCATGAAATACAAATTTATCTAGCAACCGGCGGACCAAAATCAGGACTTCTTGCTGCCGAACACGCAGATGGCATTATTGTCAGTGTAAAAGATCCTGAAGAAACAACTGAGAAAATAATCAAACCCTCCCAAGAAAAAGCAAAAGAACTAGGAAAAAAATCATTTCCCGTTGTTGCATCGAGATGGACAGTCCTAGCAGAGAATAACGATGAGGCCTTTGCGTCACTTAAAGCCTGGCGCGGTTTGCGAGCGCCCAGTCGTAACACCGCAACTGATCCTGAAGAGTTGCAGAAAGAAGCTGACGAGCTGTCAAAAGATGAAATTTTGTCACATTATACAATTGTCAAAAATGCTGATGAATATATTGAACAATACAAACCGCTTATCACATCTGTAGGAGCAGATATTGTAGCAATTCAGACAACAGGAGCGGATCAATATAAGATTATTAAACTTTTAGGAGATGCTGTTTTGCCTACCCTTCGTAGTATATGAACGATCAATTACAAATTATTCCTCTCAAACATATCGATGAAATTGATTCAAGGACGCAACTTTCCGATGTTCTTTCGAAAGCATTAAAAAAACAAGAATTACTGCTTGTTGATAATGATATTTTAGTGATAACACAAAAAATTGTTTCAAAAGCAGAAGGAAGGATTGTTCATTTAGATAAAATTAAACCATCTGAGTTTGCCGAAAAACTCGTAAAAGAGTATCACAAAGACGCAACACATATAGAGTTGATTCTTCAGGAGAGCAAACGGATTGTCCGCATGGATCATGGCGTGATCATCGCCGAAACACATCATGGATTTATTTGTGCCAATGCCGGAGTTGATGAATCAAATGTAAAAGATAAAAAAACAGTTTCCTTATTACCACTTGATCCTGATGCTTCCGCTGAAAAAATACAACATGAGTTGGTAAACATATTCAAGATAAAAAAGCTTGGTGTTATTATTTCTGATACATGGGGACGTCCATGGCGAGAAGGACAAGTCAATTTTGCAATAGGCACGTATGGTATTGAACCATTAATCGACTATCGAGGCAAAAAAGATGCTTATGGCTATACACTTTCAGCGAGTGTGATTGCAGTTGCAGATGAACTTGCATCTGCCGCAGAGCTCGTGATGGGAAAAATCGATCACATCCCTGCAGCACTGATTCGAGGATATCATTTTGAACAAAAAGACGGCAATGCAAAAAAACTTTTAAGAGATGCCGCAACAGATATGTTTCGATAAATTATGAAAATTGTTGTCCTTGCAGGCGGTGTAGGTGCCGCACGATTTTTAGAGGGTCTTGTACAGATTATCGATCCGAAAAATATAACCGTTATTGTTAACACCGGTGACGACGAAAATTTTTACGGACTTCGCGTGTGCCCAGATATCGATACTATTATATATACACTTTCGGGAAATCATAATGACAAACAAGGATGGGGGCTGAAAGATGAAACCTTTACTGTCATAAATCAGTTAAAAAAACTTGGTCATGACAACTGGTTTACATTGGGTGATAAAGATTTTGCGACACACATTCACCGGACAAATTTAATTAAACAAGGAAAAACTCTTAGTGAAATTACAAAAAATATAGCCGAACATTTTGCTATTCCATTTACTATTTTGCCAATGTCCGACAATATTTTTAAAACAGTCATTACAACGCCTGATGGAGAACTATCTTTTCAGGAATATTTTGTCAAAAGAAGATTCGCAGATAAGGTTCTTACTATAACATTTAACGGAATGAAAAGAGCCAAACCCGCACCCGGCGTTCTTAAAGCCATAGATAACGCAGATGCAATTATTATTGCTCCGAGTAATCCAATCGTTAGTATTGGCACTATATTAGCAGTACCGGATATCAGAGAACATATAAAAAATACAAAAGCAAAGACGATCGCCGTGTCGCCAATTGTTGATGGAAAAGCAATTAAAGGTCCAGCAGATACAATGTTAAAAGATCTTGGAATGGATCCTTCAGTCATTGGAGTTGCAAAACACTATCAAGATTTTTTAGATATGATTGTTATTGATAAACAAGACAAAAAACAAAAAAAGGCGATTGAAAAACTTGGAATAAAGGTTATTATCACTGATACTATGATGAAAGATATACAAACCAAAAAGAATCTGGCACAATCAGTCATCACCGCTATCTCATTATGAAAGCAACCGTTTTGATCCCAATAAAAGCATTAAAAAATGCAAAAAGCAGATTAGCAGGATTTATTGACCCAACACAAAGAGAAAAACTAACTTTGTTGATGTTTGAGCATGTAATAAAAACAGTCAAAACAGTTGACGATCAGCTAGAAATTTTTGTTGTGAGTTTTGACAAAAAAGCGATTACAACTGCTGAATCACTCGGAATAAAAAGTATCTCAGAAAAAATTTCTGGTCATAATCGCGCATTAACATTTGCGGCAAAGAAGATAAATCAGAATATTCCAGTAATAACATTGTCTGCCGATTTGCCGCTTCTTACCAACGCTGATATAAAACAAATGCTTACTTTAAGCAAGAGAAGTACTATTGTTCTTGCTCAGTCAAAAGAAAAAACAGGAACAAATGCCATTATCATGAAAAGACCACTTCTTATCCCTTACCAATTTGGAGAGCATAGTCTGGCAAAATTTATTGACTCGGCGAAAAAACAGTCTCTTACCACAACAATATATTTCCAAAAAAGCATCGCTTTCGATGTGGATACCATAACAGATCTGCAAGAATTACAAACAATAAATCCTAAACTCTTACAAGATTTTAAGATAAGTGGAGTAGTATAAAAAGTATGAAAGTAGGTCTTCAAATCAATCGGTTTACCTGGCCAAATGAACCACAATCAATCTCTGAAACATTGACCAAAATCGCGACAACAGCAGATAAAGGTGGTTTTTCAAGTCTCTGGGTTATGGATCATTTTTTTCAAATTGGACATATTGGAGAATCAGAAGAGCCAATGCTTGAAGCGTACACTACCCTTGGATTTTTAGCAGGAATAACCAAAAATGTAACACTTGGAACAATGGTAACTGGCGTTATCTACAGAAACCCTGCACTGCTTGCAAAGATTATTACAACGCTTGATGTCTTAAGCAAAGGACGCGCTTATTTAGGAATTGGTGCAGCATGGAATGAAGAAGAATCCTTAGCACTAGGTTTTGACTTTCCACCAATAAAAATCAGGTTTGAACAGCTCGAAGATGTACTGCAGCTTGTAAACCAAATGTGGAAAGACGATGATAAAGAATTTAAAGGCAAACAATTCACCCTTCCTAGGCCAATGAATCACCCACAAGCAATCACCAGACCACATCCGCCCATTCTTATTGGTGGAGGAGGGGAGAAAAAAACACTTCGCTTGGTTGCCCAATATGCTGATGCTTGCAACCTTTTTGTCCAAGCAGGAGACGAAGAAGTTATACGAAAATTAGATATACTAAAACAACACTGCAAAGATGTCGGAAGAAACTATAACGACATCGAAAAAACAACATTGTACCAAATCCGAGAAGCTGTGGATCCCAAAAAAGTCATCAACGATTTAAAGCATATCCACAAATTAGGTTTTTCCCATGTAATTTTAGGAATCCGTAATGTTAATGAAATAGAACCAGTCAAAATAATTGCCGAAAAAGTAATCCCTCAGGTTTCAAAATTATAATCTTCGGCAAAAAAGCACTGCGGATAAGCACCCGGTAAATATTGAGGCTCTCTCACAATAGCAAAGTGCTTCCAAAACCCTTAAATTGGTACCTCAATAAAAAATCATGCTATAGTATAGTTATAATGAAAAAAGCAATAATCTACGTTCCGGGACTCAATGATGATAAGTTCCTTAATAAAAAGCTTATAAATTTTCTTCCTCTTATATGGAATAAATACGGCTTTGATGTATTTATTGTTAGACCGGAATGGAGAACGGGGAAGTTTTTCTATCCCAAACTAACACTTATCATAAACAAAATCGATGAGTTGTCATCAAAAGGATACGCCATCTATTTGTTTGGACAGAGTGCTGGAGGGGCGGCTGTTTTAAATGCTTACACAGAGAGAAAAAATAAAATAAAAAAGGTAGTAAATATTTGCGGGCGGCTAAGAAAAGGCAAAGATGTCCTCCCTTCACTTAAAACTGAAACAGCTGAAAATCCTGCATTTGCTGAATCTGTATTATTATTTGAAAACCTGAATGAGAATAGACTAACCATGAATGATAGAAAAAAAGTGCTAACGATTAAGCCTATTTGGGACGGCGTTGTTCCATCATCAACAGTGGCACTTCAAGGTGCTACCAATATAACCATTCCAATGGTACAACACAGTATTGCCGGCATCTCTGCACTTACTATCTTTTCTCAGGAAATTTTATCTTTTCTTTCCAGCTGATTTTTTAATACTTTTTAAACTTTAATACAGCATTCAAGAATCTACTATAGTTCTGTTTTTGCTATTGCAAATAAAAAGCTTGGTAGATGTCTCTTTTTTTCAAAAACAATATATCTTTCTTGCCAACTGGGTAAAAATTTATTGTTGAACGTATATAAAGAATTCGTTTTATAAATATAGCTAAGTAATTTATAAAAGCCAACAAGTAATAACTTATAAGAAAGTCTTTGGCTATTTTCCATCGAATGGTGAAATGTAGCGAAATTAAGACTCACTGTTCTAATTCCATGATTTTTAAAATGCTCCAGCGATTGAATTAATAAAAATTCAGTAAGTCCATTCGGAACATTTTTCTTTTTACGTGCTGCATCTAAAGATAGTCCATTTGAAGCATAGATTGGAACAAATGTCAGATAACCAATCACTTTTTCATTCTGCAAAGCAAGTACGATTTCACAATCAGGATCCATATCAGTTGGTATTCTTCCCAATGTCATCGTAAACCTTTTTTCTTTACCACCTTTTTCTTGAAGCCATTCGTCAGAAATAACATGAAGTTGATCGAGATAAAATGTTGGTATGTCTCTGCGTTTATAGATACGACCGACAATTCCAAGATTTTGAATATATCGCTCA
>Ga0206821_10137_pt1 | contig 16626 bp, 12 predicted proteins | sample Alteio_BWOrgCont_85_FD_152860 | JGI IMG/M metagenome (GOLD analysis project Ga0206821, IMG submission 152860) | Enriched cells from forest soil in Barre Woods Harvard Forest LTER site, Petersham, Massachusetts, United States -... | ecosystem: Environmental > Terrestrial > Soil > Temperate forest >...
TGAGGACTTCATGTTGCAGGGCGGCGTCGATACATCGCTGCTCCGCTGGCTTCCGTTTGACGGCGTGGGGCGCACGGTGCGCAACGGGCTCAACTTTACCGAGCGCGGTTTTGGGGTGCGCGCCGCAATTGGCTGCAACGATCGCGGACACACAGCCATCAGCCAGGTAAAGCGCGGCGATTTTGATTGGGAGAGCATTTTCGGGCCGGAGAACGGCTCGCGGTGGATGCATACGGGCGGAATTTTTGCGGCGCTCTCGGAATCGACTGCCGATGTGGCCGTGGAGGCAATGGATGCCGCGCGCAAATACGGTACGCCGATCTCATACGACCTCAACTATCGCGATTCGCTGTGGAAGTCGATTGGCGGCAAGGCCAAGGCACAGCAGGTGAACCGCGAGATTGTGCGCAAGGTTGACGTGCTGCTGGGCAACGAAGAAGACTTCAGCGCCATGCTGGGCATTGCCATCAAGGGCGTGGGCGAGGATTTTGACGAGCTGCCCATCGCCGGCTACGAAGAGATGCTGCGCGAGGTTGCCGCGGCGTATCCAAACCTGAAGCTGATCGCAAGCACGCTCCGCACCGCGCAAACGGCCAGCCGCAACGCGTGGGGCGCAATTGCGATTTACGAAGACAAAATTATGCACGTGCTGCAGCGCGATATCGATATTCTAGACCGCGTGGGCGGCGGCGATAGTTTTGCGTCGGGGCTGATTTACGGAATGCTGGCAGCTAAGGGAATCGAATGGGCCGTCAAATGCGGCGTGGCCCACGGAGCACTGGCCATGACCACCCCCGGCGACACCAGCATGGCGACGCTGGCCGAAGTTGAACGCTTGATCAAAGGTGGGTCGGCGCGGATTGCGCGGTAGCGTCAGCTCCGCTGACTAGCTAACTCGCTGACTTGCTGACTCGCTCATCTGAAAGAAAAAGGATAATGCCGGAAACAACACAAGAGATTCTCGAACGCGTCGGACTCATTCCCGTGCTGCGTGCAAAAAGCGTGGCCCAGGGGCGGGCCGTGGTTGACGCCATGATGGCCGGAGGCGTGACCGTGGTTGAAGTCACCATGACGGTGCCCAACGCGGTTGAGCTCATCGCAGAATTGAAAAAAGCATACGGAGCGAAGCTCCTGCTCGGCTCAGGCACCGTAACTACCGCCGAACAGTGCCAGGCCACCATCGACGCAGGTGCGGAGTTCGTAGTGAGTCCCAGCCTGCATCCTGAAGTGATTGCCACCACGAAAAAGAATGGCAAGGTGTCATGCCCGGGTGCGCTCACTCCCACCGAGGTCATCACGGCATGGGAAGCCGGCGCCGATTATGTGAAGATCTTTCCCTGCTCGGCCGTGGGCGGGGCAAGCTACCTTAAGTCGCTGCTGGCGCCGTTTCCGCATTTGAAGCTGATCCCTACAGGCGGCGTTACGCTGCAGACGGCGGAGAGTTTTATCAAGGCCGGAGCGAAGGCGCTGGGCGTGGGCAGCGACCTCGTCAATCTTTCCGCCATTGACGCAGGGCACCCTGAGACAATTACCGAAACCGCGCGCGCGTATCTTGAAGTGATGGCGAAGACGCGCAAGGGATAGCAGGACTCATGGACGATCAATCTCTGCCTTTTAGCCTCGACGGCCGCCACGCTCTCATCACCGGTGGCGCGAGCGGCATTGGCGAAGCTACGGTAAAAGAGCTTTCGCGCGCAGGCGCATTCGTCTATATCGCCGACGTTAATCTGGCGGCGGCCGAAGCTCTTGCAGAAAAGATCGGGAGAGCCAAGGCGCTGCACCTCGACGTTACGAACTCCGAATCCATCGCCACTGCACTCGCACAGGTCGATTCCCTCGACATACTCGTCAACAACGCCGGCATCGGCCATGTGGGCTCAATTGAAGCCACTGAGCCAGCAGACTTCGACCGCCTCATCGACGTGAATGTCCGCGGCGTGTACCTTGTGACGCGCGCATTTATGCCGCTGCTGCTGGCCTCGCATCAGCACAACAACGCAGCAGCAACAATTGTGAATATCGCTTCAGTTGCGGGCCTGGTGGGCATCAAGCAGCGATTCGCATACTGCACAACCAAGGGCGCGGTAGTTGCCATGACGCGCCAGTTGGCAGTTGAATATCCTAAGGCGCTGCGCGTAAACGCCGTCTGCCCAGGCACAGTTGAAACCCCGTTCGTCGAGGGATATCTCGACAAATTTCACAAAGACACCAAAGAAGAGACGCGCGCCGAGTTGCGTGCGCGTCAGCCGGTGGGACGGCTCGGACGGCCAGAAGAGATTGCGTCAGCGGTGCGCTACCTGGCGTCGAACGAAGCGGCGTTTGTTTCGGGTACAGTATTCACAATTGATGGCGGATGGACGGCGGCTTAAGGAGAAAGAGGCGAGCTACCGGGTTGCGGCAGAACGGGCCCGACCGTTACAGCTTACTTCGACTCGGACGGAAGCGGATATCTCGTACCCATCACTACTTCGTCCAAATCCACCTTATTCCAGTCGAAATCTTCAACATCCCTGACCTTTTTTGCCGAGAAAATCGCTGTGGCAATAAAGCCCTTTGATTGACCTGTACCTCAACGACTCATCCGCTAGTGCGGAGAACCTTCCGACCATTGGATTGGACGCCCCCGCTTCGATGCACTCAAATCCCAATGCAGGTGAAAACAGCACCCGCAATGCCATATCGCTGAACTGAAAGAAGTGCCAGGGCCTTTCGTGCGAAGCGTAGCAGAAATGTGTCTCAATAAAAACCGTTCCCCCGACCTTGAGCAGCTTTGCAACCTCAATCGCCACCAACCAGGGCATAGCCAAGTGCTCAAAAACAGCGCTTGAATAAATAATGTCGAATTTCTGGCCGCTGAAATATTGCGATAACCGGTGGGCGTCTCCCACTACATCCACGTTCGGCCCATCATAGAAATCGAAGCCCACGTACTCCGCATTGCAAAACCGCGCCCGCGCAGTTGACTTTCCGGTAACCTCTCTGCTGCCGATCTCAAGTATTCTTACGCCCTTGCGATTCCCTATCCCTTCCAGATAATCCAAGTAATTCGCATGGCAGGCAGTGCGGGAAATCGGTACCTTCGGGTCTAAGTACCTCCGGTCCGTAAAGAGCCCTACCATCCCCACCGACATCCGGTATCCAAACCCTAGCATCTCTTTGGCAGCTTTCTTTACATTGCTCATCTAGCTCCTTTGGCCCTTTATCCCTGTGTCCCTTTGTCCCGAAAAGCGCACTTTTCCAAGCTCCCGTGCATTCAAAATACTACGTCCGCGCCCCGTTGCGCCATCTCCTAAACGCTCTGGGGCCCGTTCTATGCGAGGCTGAAAATGCTCAGGTGTCCTGGGCGAACTGCGGTGGATTTTCAACGAAAACAGGCTCCAGCCAAAAGGACATAGGCGTCGGCGGGGCGAGCGGCGTTACTATATATTTTTCCGCATTTAATATGTTTTACTGAACGTGATGCGGTTTCCTCAACAGGTAATCATTTTGGAGGTTGCAAGTTGAAGCTCGTTTCTTTTTCTGAGCCCGGTTCAGCGCCACGCGCGGGTGTATTGCTCGATCGTCCCCTCGAACACAACGGTGCCGACCTGATTGGCCTTCTCTGGACAGACCTCGACGGCTCCAGTCCAGGCGACTATTCACATACCTCGCGGCTGGGCTATCCCACCGTGCTTGATGTGATTGCTTCAGGACGCACCGTGGAGCAATTGAATCAAATTGCGATCAACGCGCATTCTTTCTTCCATCTCGCCGAGGTGCGTTTGCATGCGCCGCTCCAAAATCCGCCGCGCCTGTTTGCCATCGGGCTCAACTACCGCGAGCACGCAATCGAGTCGGGCCTTACGCTGCCTGACTATCCTGTCGTCTTCTTCAAGTTGCAGACGTCGATTGTTGGTCCCGGCGATGCCATTGTGCTGCCAACCAACTCCAGAGAGCCCGACTACGAGGCGGAAATGGCATTCGTAATCGGTAAGGGCGGGTTCAGAATCCAGGCCGCCGAGTGGCGCCAGCACGTTTACGGATACACCATCATCAACGACGTAAGCGCGCGCGACATTCAGCGCTCCACCACGCAGTGGTCCATGTCAAAGAGCTTTCCAACCTTTGGCCCCATGGGCCCGGCCATCGTTACGGCCGATGAAATCGCCGACCCGCATAATCTTGCTATCGGCCTAAGCATCGACGGCGAAGTGCTGCAGAAGTCGAATACCAACCAGCTCGCATTTGGCATTCCAGCGCTCATTGAGTACCTGTCGTCGATTGCGCCTCTTTTACCCGGCGACATTGTTTCAACCGGCACACCGTCGGGCGTAGGCATGGGCCGCAAACCACCGCGCTGGCTCAAGCCCGGCGACACAGTAACGGTAACCGTTGAAGGGCTGGGCTCGCTCACCAATCCGGTTATAGCGGAGTAGTTACCGGGTTTTCTCCGGGGCTAAAGCCCTGAACGATTCATTACAATCTGGCTCCGGGGCCCGAAGGCCCCTGTTCCCTCCGAAATCACAGCACCCGCGCCAGCCACTTGCCGGTGTGCGAATGCAGATTCTGCGCAATCACTTCCGGAGGGCCTTCGGCTACGATGCTGCCACCCCCCGAGCCACCTTCAGGCCCAAGATCGATCACCCAGTCGGCGCTCTTGATTACATCGAGATTGTGTTCGATCACGATGAGCGAGCCACCGCCGTCAATCAGTTTCTTGAATGCCGTGAGCAGCTTTGACACATCGTCAAAGTGCAGGCCGGTGGTGGGCTCGTCGAGAATGTAGAGCACGCGACTGGCCTGCGATGGCTTGGCGCTCGCATTTGCCGCGCGCACTGACGCAAGATGCGCCGCAAGCTTGACGCGCTGGGCCTCGCCGCCTGAGAGCGTGGTCGCGCTCTGACCAAGACGCAGGTAACCGAGGCCGATTTCATCGAGCACAGCGAGCTTCTCAAGCAGCTTGGTTTGGCCGGCAAAGAAGCGCAGCGCCTCTTTCACCGTCATCTGCAGCACCTCGTGAATGCTCTTACCCTTGTACTGCACTTCGAGAATGCGCGTCTGGTAGCGCGTGCCGTTGCAGTCTTCGCACGGCAGCTCAACGTCGGCCAAAAACTGCATTTCAACGGTCACCGTGCCGTCGCCCTCGCAGGTGTTGCAGCGGCCGCCCGGCACATTGAATGAAAAATGCCCCGGCGTGAGCGAGAGCCGCTTGGCCTCAGGCTGCGAGGCAAAAAGCTCGCGAATCAGGTCGAAGCCCTTGATGTAAGTAATGGGATTGGAGCGCGGCGTTCGCCCAATCGGCGTTTGATCCACAAGCACCACATCGTTCAGACGCTCAACTCCCGCAAGCGATGTGAAGCTGCCGGCAAGTTCGCCGCCATCGGCCTGCCCCAGCGCACGCGCGACCGCGCGATATAAAACCTGATGCACCAGGGTTGATTTGCCTGAGCCCGAAACGCCGGTAATGGCCACCAGCATGCCAAGCGGAATGTCAACGTCAAGACCGCGCTGAGCATCGACGCCGCGCAGGTTGTTGGCTCTGGCCCCGCGCAGTGCCAGCTTTTCGCGCCCGGGCACACGACGCCGCGTGGGAACCGGAATGGAAATCTTGCCGCTCAAATAGCGCCCGGTAAGCGAATTCGGATTTGCCTCGATCTCCGCCAGAATGCCCTCGGCAAGAATCTTGCCGCCGAACTCGCCCGCTCCGGGTCCGAGGTCGAGCAGATGATCGGCCGCGCGCAAAATGTCCGCATCATGCTCAACCACCAGGATGGTGTTGCCCAGGTCGCGCAGCTCCTCAAGAATGTGAATCAGCCGCGCCGTGTCGCGCGTGTGCAGTCCGATCGATGGCTCGTCGAGCACGTAGAGCGCGCCCACCAGCCGCGATCCAAGCGAGGTGGCAAGCTGGATGCGCTGCGCTTCGCCGCCTGAAAGCGTTGAGGCCAGGCGATCGAGCGTCAAATATTCAAGGCCCACCGCATCAAGAAAACTCAGCCGCTGGCGAACCTCATCTAGTATCGGGCCGGCAATCTCCGCATGCATGGGTGAGAGGTCAATCGAGTTGAAAAACTCCCGGGCCTGCGCAATGGTCAACGCCGCGGCCTGGCAGATGTTTTTCCCATTCAGACGAACTGCGCGGGCTTCGGCACGCAGGCGCTGGCCGCGGCAATCCGGGCACTCGGCGTAGCCGCGATACTTGCTCAGCATCACACGCACATGTAGCTTGTACTTCTTGCGGTCCATCTGCGTAAAAAATCCCCACACCCCTTCAAAGCTGCCCTTGCCGCGCAAAACAATCTCCTGCATCTCAAAGGGCATTTCGCGCCACGGCAGGTCCATTTTCACGCCCAGCTCGGCAGCGCGTTTCTTAAGGTCGGTAAACCAGGTGCGATATTTGGGGCGGTTCCACGGGTCAATCGCGCCGTCGTTCAGGCTCAAACCCTTGTCGGGAATGATGAGGTTGATGTCGTAGTCAACCGTGTTGCCAAACCCCTGGCAGCGCGGGCACGCACCAAAGGGATTGTTGAAGCTGAACAGACGCGGCTCCGGTTCGCGGCCGGGCTTGTGGCAACTTGTGCACTCGTACGCGCCACTGAAGCGGAGCCGGCGACGCTCGGCGTTCTCGTCGCGCGGAGCTTCTTCAAAAACTGCCTCGTTGGCCTCGCGATACGCGGTTTCAAGTGCGTCCACAATGCGGGGGCGATTTTCTGCGCTCACCGCCAGCCGATCCAAAAGCACAAAGATCTTAGCGCTGAAGTCGAGATCGATGAGCGACTCAGGCGTTGAGAATTCAAAAATTTTGCCGCCCTGCCACAGCCGGTTAAATCCGCTTGCGCGCAGCTCGGCCAAACGAGCCTTCAGCGTTTCAACATGCAGCGCTTCGGGAGTCAGCGCGGCCGCCTTTGCTTTCGCAGCAGTCTTGGCCGGCGCCTTTGCAGCGCGAGCCGGCTCCTTGCCCGTCTCCTTCGCAATCCCGCTATCAGCAGCGGCCGCCGTAGTGACCGGGAACAGCACATTGAGCCGCGTGCCTTCGCCAAGCGCAAGTATCGTGTCAACCGCCTCGTCAACCGAGTCGCGCTTCACCAGTCCATCGCAATAAATGCAATGCACCTCTCCGCAACGTGCATACAGCAGTCGTAGGTAGTCGAAAATTTCAGTGGCCGTAGCCACCGTGGAACGGGGATTGCGCGTGGTGTTCTTTTGCTTGATGGCGATGGCCGGCGCCAGCCCGTCAATCTCGTCCACATCAGGCTTCTCAATCCGCTCAAGAAACTGCCGCGCGTAGGCCGAGAGCGACTCCACATAACGGCGCTGGCCCTCGGCGTAAACCGTATCGAAGGCGAGCGAACTCTTGCCCGAGCCCGACACGCCGCTCACCACCGTCAGCTTGCCATGCGGAATCTCGCAGGAGATGTTCTTCAGGTTATGAGTCCGCGCTCCGCGGATGATGATGGAGTCGTTCATTATGGCGTCAGGTAACTTGGTGTCGGGCAAAATAGCATCTGGCAAAATGGCGTCGGGCAAAATGGCTTGGTTCAAAGGGAAGGCACCGGGGATAAAGGAGTCCGGCTGCGTCACAGACACCTCAGAGAGGCTCAGGGCGCAACCAGCCATTCTTTATTATAGGGCGAAACAGAAAAAAGGATTTGTGAAGATCGCGGGCGGGCGCGGCGCAATTGCCCTCGGCGTCGGCCGGACGCGGACGCGTTTGCGTGCCGGGCGCAGCCGTGCCTGTTTGCCAAACACAGCCTTCCCGAAGCGCGGAGGGTTTTTTTCAAACGATGGTCTGAAGCGGAATTGCTTAAGCGGCCAGCGCCGAAACCCGTGAATAAGACATCTGGGCGGTCTCTTCCGCCTTTCGATTCAGCACGCCGTCAAGGCCTATCAGGGCGGCCGAGGCGCATGCGGGACACTGCGCCGGGCAGTTCCCCACGCAATTGCAATCCTGGCAAAGATAGGCCTGAGACAACGGCATATGCTGCATTGAGAAATAGGTCATAATTTCACCCCAGCGGCCCAGCGCGCCCGATGAAGATGCAATTTCTTCAACGCCCCAGCGTCCGAACCAGCAGTACCCGAAGCCCGGCAATTCTGTTTTCAACCGGCGGTACGCTTTTTGAGTGGATGCTTTTTTGCCATGATGAAGTTGTCTCAACAGGAACCAGCTAAAAGAGAATTTCAAGCGTCGCCGCCGCGGCCATTCTGGCCTGCCTGCGCGGCATCGACACCGGCCCTCAAACCGAAATGACCGTGCAAAGTGACCCGGTTGATGCAAGTTACGCGTCTTATACTCACGGCTTTTTGCAGATTTAGAATTGAGTGTGAGGAATATTGTGGTTCGCGTTTGTTTTCTTGCTCTTTTCGCGGCGTCGATTGTGCCGCAAGGGTTTACCCAGCAGCAATCCCCTTCGCCCGCCGCGCCCGCTCAGCAAACCGAGTCCGCTGCCTTGGCGCCATCACCCCAGCAGGCCGACTCCCAGGTGCTGGCTGCGGAGTCGGCTATCGCCGCAAACGACTTCAAAACCGCGCAAACCACGCTGGAAAGCTACGTCGCCGCCCATCCTGACGACGAGCGGGCGCTATTCGACCTGGGTTACGTTGCCGACGCGCAAAACCGCTTGGACGACGCAGCCGATCTGTATGCCAAGGCCATTGTGGCCAACCCCAAGTCGTTTGAGGCACACCTTTCGCTGGGATTGTTGCTGGCGCGCGAAGGCAAGCCCGACGACGCGCGGCCTGAACTGCTGACCGCCACCGCGCTCGACCCCGGCGAAGCCGGACCGGCTCTCAAGGCCCGTGCCTGGCGCGCCCTGGCCCAAATCGACCGGCCCAAACCCGGCGGCGACAATGACCCGACGGCCGCTTCAAACGACCTGATTGAGGCGCTGAAGATTTCGCCTGAAACCGAGAACGACACGCTGCTGGCCGCGAGCCTGGCCGAAGATGCAGGCCAGTACGAAAGTGCCGAAGCGGCATACAGGCGAATCCTCGCCAAAAATCCCAAGTCAGAGCTGGCCACCACCGCGCTTGCCCACCTGCTGCTGGCCCGCAAGCAATATCCCGAGGCTGAAACAATGCTGCGGGCGGCGCTGCAGCAGTTTCCAAACGACCCTACGCTCACCGTGCAACTGGCCACGGTTTTGACGGCCGAAGACAAGGCCGAAGCGCTTCCGCTGCTGCAACAACTGCACGCAGCCCACCCTGATGACGCCTCAATGACCCGCATGCTGGCCATAGTTGAGGCCGTCGCCGGGGACTATGAAGCCTCAGACAAGCTGTTTGTTGAGCTGCTTGCCAAAAGCCCCCAGGACCCCGATTTACTTGTCGGCCACGGCCAGAACCTGGTGCGCCAGCAGCACTACGCCGAGGCCTTTGCCGCATTTGAAAGCGCCACCCTGGCCGACCAAACCAATGTGGATGCCTGGAGCGGACTCGCCTTTGCCGCCGAGCGGGTCGGCCGGCCTGAGGTATCGCTCAGCGCCCTCGCCGAGCGCTCCAAGTTCCTGCCTGACAATGCTTCAACCTTCTTTCTATGGGCTATCAGCTATGACAAGCTCAACCAGAAAAAGCAGGCCATCGACTACTACCAGCGGTTCCTTGAGGCCTCTGGCGGCAAAGCGCCGGATGAAGAGTGGCAGGCCAAACAACGGCTGCTGGTTTTAAAAAAGTAGGCCCGGCCTCGCCTCAGCCCGCCGGTTCGTCAGCCAATCGCCGCGTCGTCACCTTTCCTCAATCCGCGCTCGCCAGTTGGCCTTTTCGTCCTCCAAACCACTTTCCCTCTTGCGAGTCACTGCGAATTGTGCCTAGTATTAGGGACACCTCAGAGGAGGGGATTCGCTTTCGCGCGTCTATTTTCATCATCAAGACAACCGAAGGATGAACTTCACGCTCTAACCGGCTATCGACTTTCAGCGATGTCGCCCCAGTTGATGGCAAGTTAAAAAGCAACGAAGCGGACCACCGGAGGTTTCTCATGCGGTCTGTGGCTTTAGTCGCCATGCTCGTCGTAGTAGGCGCAGGTAGTTCCCAGTTGTGTGCCTCCTCCTTCGACCAAATCCCTCCCGACGCAGAATCAATAGCCGCCCTCGAGGCGCGCGCCACCCAGGCGCAACCCCGCGAGCAGTGCTTCCTCTACGCGGAAATCGTTCACCAGATGACCGAGCTCAGTTTGAAGGAGTATTCGGCCGGCAACGTGGACCACGCCACCAGCCTGCTCAAGCGCATCCAGTCATTCGCGCAAAAAATTCACCTCTCCATCGCCGGCAACGACAAGCGGCTCAAGAATACTGAGCTGCTGCTGAGCCATACCGCATTCCGCCTGAACGAGATGCTGCACTCAAGCAGCTACGACGACCGGCCACTGGTGCAGGAGACCCTTTCGCAGATAAGCCATGCCCAGGACGAGGCCATGATGCAGGTCTTCCAAAAGTAGTGCGCGCACCGGTGTGACACTCAAACGCGCGCAGCCAGCTCCCCATAGCGAGTAAGATGAGTGACAATCGGCTCCGGCCGCGATTCGTCATGCGAACACTCACCCCATTTCTGCTTTGCCTGCTGCTTGCCGTGCCCCTCTGCGCGCAAAAAAACAAGCGCGATCCGCTCACCCCTGCTCAGACGGACCAAATCGCCGAAGCCGGCATCGCGCCCGTCGATCGGCTCAATCTCTACGTCAAATTCACCGGTGAACACGCCGATACTATTCAGGGACTCATCAAGCGCGCTCACTCCGCCGCGCGCGCCCATCGCATGGATGACGAATTGCAGGACTTTGCCGCACTGATGGATGAGTTAAGTTCAAACCTGGACATCTACGCCGACCGCAAGGCCGACATACGCAAGAGCATGAAGCCGATGAACGAGGCCATTCAGCACTGGCAGCAGGTGTTGAACGGAATCACCAAAGAGCCCGGCTTCGACGTCTCGCTGCAAGACGCAATCGACAGCATCACCGACCTGACCGCGCAAGCCAAGCAGGTGACAGCCGATCAGGATGCGTACTTCAAACTGCATCCGGATGAGAAGGACCAGGATAGAGCCGAGCCGAAATAACAGGGAGCCAGGGAGTAGCCAATAGCCAATAGAACTGCCCCTGGGGTAACTCATGCTCTGAGCTTCTTCATTATTGCTACCAGGATCTTTCCAATTTCCTCACACAAGCTTTCAGCGGTGCGGCGGCCTTCATCTGATCCGAACCCGAGGCCGCCTGCAATCACGAGCTGCGTTTGAACTTCGCAGTTTGAACCTCTCGCGTGACCGAGGAACTGCAGATACTCACCCTTGGAAGTTCTACCATAGCCCTCGGCAATGTTGCTCGCAATCGAGACGGCAGCCCGGCGGAGTTGATTCGTCAGGCCGAATTGTTCCGAAGCCGGAAAGGCCGCCGTGAGCTTGTAGATTTCCAGGCTCAGCTTAACTGCCTTTTGCCAAACAATAAGATCTCTGAATGAGCCTGTCATAGAACTATTTCTCCAAATTTCGAAGTGGTGAGTGAAGATTGAATGCTGCCACTTGCGAAAATTCTCGGCGCAGGCTCTACTCCCTACTGGCTACCCCCCACTCCCTGCCTTTCAGTTCCTACTCCCTATTGGCTACTCCCTGTCCCCTGCTATTCTTCCCTTGGTGACCCCCGACGTAACAGCCATTTTTCAAGAAGAATACCGAGCGCTCAGACCGCGTGCGCCAATGCCGGTCATCCAGGTCAAGTTCCGGCGATTCACCTCACTCAATACGCGCATCCGGCTGCGCGAAGGGCAAATCCTGGCCAGCCTTTCCGATCTGCTTGAGGGCGCGCCTGAGTCGGTCATCCGCGCCATCGCGCATATTCTGCTCGCCAAGCTCTACAAAAAGCCCATCAACCCCGCGCACAACGTGCGCTACAAACGCTTTTGCACCAGCGCCGCCGTCACTCGCCAGGCCGAGTTGATTCGCACGGCGCGCGGAAGCAAACGCTTCTTCGGCCCTGAAGGCCGCTTCTTCAACCTTGAAGAAGTCTTCGACTCGCTCAACACCCGCTTCTTTTCAGGCCTTATGGGCCGGCCCCAGCTTACATGGAGCGAGCATCACGCCAAACGGTCGCTCGGCCACTACGACGCCGCGCACAACACCATCGTGGTCAGCCGCGTCTTCGACCGCCCGTCAAGTCCGCGCTACGCGCTTGAATACCTGCTCTACCACGAAATGCTGCACCTCAAACACCCTGTCAGAATGCGCGGCCTCAGGCGCTGCGTTCATTCAGCCGAGTTCAAAGCAGAAGAGGCGCAATTTCCAAATCTCAGCGAGGCGCTCGCATTTATTCGCAGGCTCTAGCCGCTATTGGCAGGCCTTGGCAGCCCAAAACCTGCAATAGTATCGGCAAAGTCACTTCCGAATCCGCCGCTCACCGTGAGAAACTTCTAGTCGAAGAAATCCTGATTTCGCTGAGATTGTTCTCGCGCGCGCTGTGTTCGCCGGCGCGAGCATTTGATCTGATTTACTTTTCCTCATTCTGCATTTGTTTCTTGCGCGCATGCATTTGCGTGCGAGCGTCGATGCATGCGCAAAGTCAGTCGCGTTTCACATCGTTGAGGCCAACAACAAAAGCATCTAAGAAAACAAGAAAATGAATTTGAAGTTCTGCATTCTGGGCCTTGGTATTCTTGCTGTCGCGTCACTGCGTTGCGCAGCGCAGGCGCCCTCCCTTTCGGCATCGCTCCACGGCACCGTGCTCGACCCAAGCGGCGCAGCCATTACCGGCGCGCTCGTAACTATCAAGGGCGCGGGCCGAGGCGCTCAAACCAATTCCGACGCCGACGGCCAATACAGTTTTCAAGCTCTCAAACCCGGAACCTACTCCATTGAAGCCCGAGCCAAAGGTTTCGACATATTCAAAATCGACCACGTCGGCATTGCCCAGGGCGAGGCAAAACAGGTCGACCTCAGACTCACTATCGCAGTTGAAAAAGAAGAAGTGACGGTAGCCGGAGCCAATCAGCAAGTGGGCGTCGCCGGCGACCTCAACGCCAACGCAACCGTCATTCGCGGCAGTGCGCTCAACGCGCTTTCTGACGACCCAAGTGAGTTGCAAAGCGAGTTGCAGGCGCTTGCGGGCCCCGCGGCCGGCCCCAACGGCGGCGAAATTTACATCGACGGCTTCGCGGGCGGCAAAATTCCGCCCAAATCATCCATCCTTGAGATTCGCGTCAATCAGGATCCTTTTTCTTCAGCATACGACCGCATCGGCTACGGCCGCGTCGAGATCATCACCAAGCCCGGCTCCCAAAAACTCACGGGCTCCTTTGCCGCTGGTGGCAATCCCTCGGCCGTAAACACCTCCAATCCCCTGGTCAGCAATCAGCCCGGATACTACCAGTACACAATTACAGGCGACATAAGCGGCCCCATCAGCAAGAATGCGGCCTACTACCTCGACGGCTTCCGTATGATTTTTCAGAATCAGAACATGGTTGACGCGCTCAACCCTGACACGCTCACCAGCAACATAATTGAGGCTGTTCCCGCGCCCGTCGACACTATTTCAATCAATCCTCGCATCGATGTTCAGCTCAGCGCCGCCAACACGCTCTCGCTCCGCGACTCGTTCTACCGCACGCGACTCGCCGGGCAAGACGTGGGCGCGCTCAATCTTCCATCGCAGGCGGCAAGCATTCTCAGCGAGGAGAATGCGCTGCAGTTGAGCGACACTTACCTGGCCAATGCCCACCTTGTGAACGAGACGCATTTCCAGTGGAGCCACATCATCAACAATCAGGAGCCGGCCGGCACAACACCCGCGGTGAACGTTCAGGGCGCATTCACCTATGGCGGCAACAGCGACAGCGCCGAACGCGACACGCAAAACAATTTCGAATTGCAAAATTACTCAACCGCCACCACTGGCAACCAAACCCTGCGCTTCGGCACGCGCCTGCGGCTCTACAACGACACCAGCTTTTCAACCGCACGCCAGAACGGCACCTATACCTTTGACAGCGTCGCCGCATATCAAGCCGGAACGCCATCGCAATACCTGGCCACGGTAGTCGACAACCCGCTGGCATCAGTAAAGCTCTTTGACGGCGCGCTGTATTTCCAGGACGATTGGAAGGTCAGGCCCGGATTCGGAATCGGCGCGGGCCTGCGGCTTGAGGGCCAGAATCGCATTCACGACCACACGGACTGGGCGCCGCGCGTGGCCGTTGCCTACAGCCCCAGGCTGCACGCAGGCCAAGCGCCAAAAATCATCATCCGCGCCGGCTATGGATGGTTCTACAACAGGTTCACCGTGCCCAATTCATTTGCCGGGTCAAACTCAGGCACCCCCTACATCGCGCAAGCCATCCACCACAACGGCATCAATCAGACCGGCTACATTGTGCAGAACCCCACGTTCTTTGACCCCACCACCACTGTGCCTCCCTCGGAGCTAATGTCGGCCGCCAACTCAACCCGATCCATCCAAACAATCGACAATCACTTTCACGCAGCGCTCGACATGCAAACAGGACTCGGCATCGATCGCCAAATTGCAAAAGGCATCACCGCGAACGTGACCTATCTTTTTACCCAGGGCGTTCACCACTATCTTATGAATTGCGTCAACGCGCCGGCCTTTGACGTTTCAACCTACACCATCACCGGCTCGGCGCCTGCGGAGTTCAACTACCAGTTGCAGTCAGGCGGATTCTATCGGCAAAATCAGCTCATTTTTACTGCCAGCGCGCAGCTCAAGCGTTTTGTATTCTCCGGCAATTACTTAATCAACCAGGCCAGAAGCGACACTGAAAGCGTCGGCTACGTTCCGTCAGTAGCCGCAAAGCCAGGCGTGGATTATGGGCGCGCCACGTTCGGCTACCGGCAGCGGCTCACCTTTCTCAACAGCTACTCCGGCCCCTGGGGAATCGTCTACGCATCCATGCTGATTGCGCAATCGGGCACGCCCTATAACCTCACCATCGGCAACGACCTTACCGGTAACAATCAGTTCAACGCCCGGCCCACTTTTGGAACCTGCGGCGCGCAAGATGTGGTTTCAACCGCCTATGGCTGCCTTGACACAGATCCCCAAGGCAAAGGCGAGACCATGATTCCTTTCGATATTGGAACCGGGCCGGCGAATTTTGTCTATCATCTGCGCTTAAGCAAGGTGATTGGCGTGGGCCCAAGAACCAAGGCCGCCGGCCAGGGCCAAACCTTTACCGCGAATGGAAACAGCGTGAGCGGCCGCGGCATCGGCAATGGCGGAGCAGCCGTAAAGCTAGACCAGACAGCACCGCGCCGTTTCAACCTGACCTTTGTAATCGGCGTGAGCAACGCATTCAACGTTGTAAACCTGGGCACGCCCAACGGAGTGCTGCTGTCGCCGCTCTACGGTAAAACGCAGTCACTGGCCAGCGGACCGTTTGCCAACCCCACCCCCGGCAACCGCGCCATCAATTTTCAAACCACATTTTCGTTTTGATTGGGCCTGGCCTGATTGTGCATGGCAAATAATCGCCTGCCGTCAATTGCCCACTCGGCCATGAATCGCAAGGGCATCGTCTCTCCTCTTCCTGCGCAGAAGATGCACCAAACCTACAATTCCGAACGGGATGGTAAGAAATCCCGGCAGGCTCGTGGGGATGGCCGTCAACAGACCCACAATGAGCCCTTTAATAATGGCGGACTCTCGATCGTCCCGATACCAATGTCGCTGAGCTTTATAAGTGATTACTCCAAGAACGATGCCCACTGGCAGCGAGAGCAGCGAGCTTGTGCCCAGAGTTATAAACTGTCCGCCGAATAGCATCGTATCGACGACGGTGGTCAGGAATACAACCCGCGGTTCAAGGCCGAAGATCTGACCAAAACCTGGTGACGAGACGGGGACACGGTGGTAAGGCAATGGACAAGTTGGCACCCAACGGCTTTGCATTTCCTGCGCTTGCATCGCGTAGTGTACGGGTGCGCCGCACGCTGAGCAGAACCTGCTGTTATTGTGCATTTCACTCCGGCAGTAAGCGCATACAAGCATCGTCATGTCCTTTTCCTCTTACCCACGTGCCTTGCGGAGCTTTCTATTGCACGTCTACCGTGTGAAAGCCCAATCCATACAGCAGAGTCGTGACGCTGGTGCGGGCGTTCTGCCGCGCTTTATCGAGAATGCCGTCAGAGAGAGCGGCCTGTGTAATCTGCTGCTCCGCAGCTAGGCGAACCTGAGATTCAAGATTCTGATCCGCGTTGACAAGCAGGCCGGTCGATCGGGAATAGACTTTTGTGCGCCCGTTATCGATGCGCGAGGTCAGCACCTGTGGCGCGGGCAGTCGAACATGTACCGCATCACCCTTCACTGAAACATCGCCCGTTTTCAGCTGGCCCAGATCCACGCCGGCGATCACTTCTCCATGGGCGATCAGAAGCAGCTTGTCGCCAACCAGAAAGTCTGGCAAATAGGTGTTCTGGCGGCTGCCCTCTACAATTTTATCGAGCGAATAAACAACCGTTTCCAGACGCGACAGCTGACGAATCTTCTCAACAACCGCCGCTGAGGAGACGTCGATCGTTGTGCTTCGACCCATCCCGTAACCAGCCAGGCGGCTCCATAATCCGGTTTGCGCAACGTGAGCAAAAACCGAAATCATCACGATACCGAGCACGATTCCAACCACGAGGGTGCCGAGCGAGACGAGCAGC
>Ga0206821_10094_pt3 | contig 16513 bp, 16 predicted proteins | sample Alteio_BWOrgCont_85_FD_152860 | JGI IMG/M metagenome (GOLD analysis project Ga0206821, IMG submission 152860) | Enriched cells from forest soil in Barre Woods Harvard Forest LTER site, Petersham, Massachusetts, United States -... | ecosystem: Environmental > Terrestrial > Soil > Temperate forest >...
GTTTGGGGAATGGGGTTCGGGGCTGTCGCTGGCAGTGTGGCGTTTTATTTCGCCAATCGTCAGCGCCGAGTGGGCTTTGCCCGAAGGTCCTAACGGCCAGACGCGCCAATCATATCGTGAAACTGGTCGAGAAATGGGAAGTGGCAAGTGAAAGTTCGCGCCCAGGTATCGGATTGATCGCACCGGATTTCTCATCATCATTTGGTATCGGCGCATACATCTCTCTATATCGGAAGATGGGCCAAGGCCCTTTGCCAAAAAAGTCTTCGCGCCGAACGGCGGCGAACGCTTCTTCTACCGTCGAAGCCGTCACGCCAACTGCTGCAGCGATTTGTTTTGCAAAGGCGCGCCCAATCGCCGTCAGCGGTTCTCCCCGTTGCCAGCGATCCCACGACTGCGTCGTCTCTGCCGTGCTAAAACCTCGGTTAATTCCTTGTCTCATCGCTATCCACCCCATCTTTCCCTTCAAAGTTAAAGCGTTGCGTCTACCGGTTGAGAGCGCCGTAAAATTACATTATTCGGCTACTGCATTTCTGGGCAAAAACTCCGTCTCTAAGCTTGTGCGGAAAGTGTGTGCGCTAGATAAAGAAACAACCCGACTGCCAGCAGCGCAAGCCTGAGACACGGGTGGCGCGAGGGAATTGGAAAGCCCCGGACATTACATCCGGGGCTTTCTCATCTGCTAACTAGCGATGGTCCCGGTCGTCTCGATGGTCCCTGCCGTCACGAGGACCTGGGCCGTGCCGATCGGCTCCGACAGGGCCGCCGCGATAACCATGGGCCGCCCCCCAATTGCGGTCCCAATGGCCGCCATGCCAGCCCCAGCCTTCTCCATGGTCCCAGCCGAAATTTATGCGAGTCCAGCCTGCCCATGGGTGCCAACCGCCGCGATACCAAAAGAGGGGACGGTCGCCAAACCAGCGATAATAATGTGGACCACCAACAGAGACGCCACCGAATACGATTGGACCATTGTAAACGGCGTAGCCGCAATCTCCTGTAGAGTAACTTGTATAGGCGTCGCATGGTCCCGGCGGGTAATAACCAGGCCCATAGTAATAAGCGGGGGCGCCTACGCCGATATGCACGCCCGGGAGGCCAATGCCGACGTGGACTTGCGCAATTGCGGGCTCCGAAGCAAGTACGGCAGCACCTGCCATCGCGCCAGTGGCAATAATCAACTTCGTGTACGATTTCATGTATTTCTCCTATCAATTGACATTTGATTTCCCTCAAATACCGCGATGCAGTTGAATTTAGCGTGATACATCAATTAATGCTGTGTTCATCATTCTGGATGCCGCCTGAGGTGGTTCGTCCATGACGGCTCGTTAGTGCTCTCTGAGATTTTCCTTGAGTATACGGTGCGATCGGGTCCTGTTGACAAGGCGGCCCCAACTTGATCTGGCCTCCTTAATACATGATTTGACCTGGGAATTGGGTCAATGGCAGAAAAGATTTAAATTCGACGGGAGCGTCGCGCGATAGCGGTAGGTTGTGTGCTGACGGCAATAACAAGGTTTGGGACCCTACTAAAGCAGCCCTGGGAGACATTGTGCAAGGACTAGACCACCAAGATACTGACGACGTCGTTACACCTTCAAGAACCGCGGAAAGACTTAAGTCGATATCATGAAAAAGCACATCATTGCCTTCCTGGTAGCAAGCGAAATCGCAACCACATCAGTGCTCACCGCAGCGCCGGCTGTCGCGGCATCCTGGCAAATTACGCATCAGAGCGACCGAGACGTGGATCATATCTTGATGGCGGCTACGGCCAATGCCGACACCGGGCCGGGACAAATGGAACTTTTTTGCGACACTGATAACGGCTTTCGTGTCGTGTTCGAGCCGAAGAAGCCTGTAATGGCCGAGGGCCCCGGGGTGGTCGTATTCAAGATCGACGGTCAGAGCCCCGTCGCGCTGAATGCGAATGCCTATGGCGATGACGACACGGACGCGGTGGTAGTACTCGATACGATAAAGGTGGAGAGTGCTCTCACGACTGCGAAGCATGTCGCGGTACATTTCCACGGCATCGATTCGTCGGGTGACTCTTCATTTACCTTCGACGACCTCGCATCGCAAAGGGATGTAGTTTTGAAAATTTGTCCGCCAGGCCGATAGAGGCGACCATGCCCTATTAATCCCAACCTGCTTGCATGGATGAAATGCATAACCCAGCCGGTGAGGTGAGTGCAGACATAGTGAAGATAAAGAATGTCAAAATCGTCGCCGCACCGCTGACTCTCAATGAGGAGAAAGGCGCACGCACTCAGCTAGGCAAAGAAAATATCGCGAGGGTGTCGCCCGAAGCGGGCGCGAGGAACCAATGCTTGCTCGGCGAATGTGGCGACTGTTCAAGTTGGACTTATAACATCGTATTACCTCGTCGTGTATAGGTAATTGCAGCTGCATGTGTCAAAACGCCGTCATATGCGGCGCATACGGTCCCATGCGGATTCTGGAAGGAGCCCATGATGGATATCGGCCGGCGACATTTTCTTCGGGCAGGAGCGGCCGCATCCGCCCTGTCCGCCATTGCGCCCGCCGTGGGCGCCAAGCCGGCCCCGCCGGGCAAGCTCAACGACATCGATCATTTCATCATTCTTATGAAGGAGAACCGCTCCTTCGATCATTATTTCGGCACACTTTCCGGCGTGCGTGGCTTCAACGATCTCGCCCTCAGAGCCGACGGGAGTTCGGTTTTCCGCCAGGCCGATTCGCTCACGCCCGGCGGCTCTATTCTTCCCTTCCGGCTCGACACGCTCAAGACCAGCGCGCAGAGGTTGCATGATCTCGACCATAGCTGGGGGGCCCAGCACGCCGCATGGAACGGCGGAGCCATGGACAATTGGATCGGCGCCCACCGCCAAGCGGATGGCGCCAGTGGTCCGCTCACAATGGGATATCATACCCGGGCGGACATACCTTACCACTACGCATTGGCCGACGCATTTACGATCTGCGACGGCTACCATTGTTCAGTCTTCGGTCCCACCTATCCCAACCGCATTTACCTAATGACCGGCACCATTGATTCGGAGGGTCGACGCGGCGGTCCGGCAATCGACAACAATGAACAGAAGCCTTACTCGTGGGAAACCTACCCGGAACGACTCGAACAGGCGGGAATATCCTGGCGCATCTATCACGATTGGGACGACTACGGCTGCAATGTTTGCAAATATTTCACGCAGTATCGCCAAGCGCCCACGTCTTCGTCGCTATTTCACAACGCCATGCGCGATAGGACATTTTATGAGCTTCTGTGGGACATCCAGACGGGCAATATCCCGCAGGTGAGCTGGATCGTGCCGCCGTCCGACGTCTCGGAACATCCCGACTATCTTCCCGCCGCGGGAGAGGATCACACCAACAAGCTGCTTCAGGCATTATGGTCCAACCCCAAGCTCTGGGCCAAGACCGCTGTGATCATCAATTATGACGAGAATGATGGCCTGTTCGATCACGTGATCCCGCCCACGCCAACCAAAGGTACCGACGGCGAATTCGTTGGGGATCTGCCGATCGGCCTGGGCTATCGCGTGCCGTGTCTGGTGGTCTCTCCCTTCAGCCGCGGCGGCTATGTCTCCGGTAGAACATTCGATCACACCTCATCCTTGCGTCTTCTGGAGACGCGGTTCGGCGTCGAAGTCGCCAATCTCAGCAAATGGCGGCGCGAGACTTGTGGGGATCTCAGCACCGCCTTCACCTTCCACGCTCCGCATCTCGACATCCCACATCTGCCGGAAACTCAACAGGGATTGCATCTTGCTCAGGAGCGCGCCATGCGCCTGCCGCGCCCCACGGTCCCGAGCACGCAAAGCATGCCCCGGCAGGAGCCCGGCTCACGCACCCGGCTCGCCTGATCATCTTTTCCTGCCATTGCTGCGTCCAACAACGACTAAAAAACATCAGACCCCACTATCGTCGTAATCGCAGGCATCGATTGCCATCGGCAACCAACTGCTCTTGCAAGTCGCCAATTTATCGGATTAATTTCGAAGCCAATGGTGGCTTTTTAAAAATACGCTATCGACCAGCGTCGTTTCATCCGGTCAGCTGAAGCCAAGTGCTGCTTGCCATAGGCTGAACACGGTATCCTGATCATCCGCACAAACTGCCATGGGCCCGGCGGGAGTTTCGGTCCGCTCGCGAACTGTGCCACCAAGCTGCACTACCTGCTTCAAGGTCGCGTTGATGTCCTGTACTCGAAAATAAGCGAATGAAATATAGGTGGGAACACTGGGATCGAGAGCGATTGGTAGCTTTGTATTTATGACATGCGCTCCCTTTTGGCGGTGTATCGAATTCGCAGCCAAAGAGCGCGCCGTAGAAGCCCTTAGCGCGCTCGATATTCTTAACTTGCAGCGTAAATTAGCCCAGCTCGACTGGCATGATTGGCTTTCCATTCTGCGATGGCGCCGTTGTCACAGCATCAAAGTGGATACTAGCCTGACCATATGTGAAAGGCCCAGCGCATGTTCAGCGCCGAGCCTTTCAACGTTGTGCTACTCCAGGGGCCAGCCTGTCAGATGACCCGTGGCGTTCAATCTACAATCGCGCGATGACCGGGCTCTCTTGAATGCTGATTGTGACGCGCCGATCTAGCCACTCCTCGAGACGGACAGGTTCGGAATGAACGCTGGGACGCTCGTCCGCACTTACAAGCTTTCTCTGAATGCCATCACGTACCAACTGATTGCCGACCGCCTTGATACGCTCATTCGAGAGGGATGTACTGTCTTGGTCGTCGGTCTCGCTGCTTACGATGATATGCGCCGCTGAGTGACTGCTGTGAGTAGCCGCGAATCGCTTCGCTGCTACCGATATAATTTCTCGTCCCTCTTTCGAAAGTGAGGCCGCGCCGGGATCAAAAAATACGTTGAAGGAAATTTCCGGGGCGCTTGATGCCTTCAAGGGCATTCCAAACATGCTTGTGCTGGCTGAAAAAATGACGGTTGTCGCTAAGAGAAGTGGCGAAATTTTGGGCATGGCTCACACCTCAATACTGCTCAAGGTATAACGCGCAACTACGACTTTTTGGCCAGCGGAAATTAGTTCCCCTTACAGCCATATATGCGTCCTGTTCGCTCGTTCTTCCCGCAATTGCTTGATTATGAGGCCATACCTTCGCTTGTACACCTTTGGCGAGGCCCGAAATATTTGGTCATTACAGACGGAAGTCAGAGCCAGGACGGCGCTATGAACGGTGTCGGCACGCGTGCGGCGCCCCTTGTTGCAGTGCAAGCAACCTCTTTGCGTCGTCGGCTGGGATTTCAACGGTTGTTATGTCACTCAAACCGACTGGCCGGCGTCGCTAAAATGGAGGATGACCGCATTTGTGGCTTTCTGGACGGTGTGAGACTTCCACGGTGGCATGAGAGAACCTCCCGTCTTGGCGCCGTTCCGGAAATCGCCTCAGGGAGAGCGAGATGCCATATAGGCGGCGACGTTGATAATGTCGGCATCCGACAGCTTACCGATGATCTCCTTCATCTTGCCCAGCGCTGCGCCCTTGCGGACGCCGCTGCGCATGTCTGCCAACTGCCGGATCAAGTAGTAGGCGCCGCGGCCTGCGATGCGCGGCGCATCCTCATGGCCCCGATAGTCGTCGCCATGGCATGAGCCGCAGGTCCGCATCAGGCCATGATTGCCCATCGCCACGATGCGCCCCTTCGCCAGCGAGCCCGTCGGCACATAGTCGACGAAGCCGACGTGGGCGTTGCGCAGTTCGACCTGTTCGCTCTCGGCCACCTCGTAAATCATATCTTGTGGCACTGGGATAGTTTTGGTGCCCTTGTCGAAGAACCGGGCTCCGCCGGCGCCGACATGGCTGGCGGGGGCACGGCTGGATTCCACAACCCGTATCCATTTCTGCTGCGACTTTGGAATGTTTGCATAATAGGCGGCGGCGGCGCGCAATTCCTGCTCGCTGATGTCCAGTGCCATTTCGATCATGGCGGGAGCGCGTATATTCGTGCGCTCGCCGTCGCGGAAGGCGTACATCTGCTCGACGATGTAGGGCGTCGTCAGGCCCGAAATGCTGGCCGACTCGGGGTGGCCGTTGCCGTTGGGCAGGTGGCAAAGTGTGCAGGCCGGCACGTGAGGCGCGCGGCCATGGGCGACGATCTGTGGTAGCGGTGCGTGTTCTTTGGGAAACCAGTCCGGCGGACTGAATGCATCGCCGACCTGGCGCATGGTCAGTTTCATGGAGGGATCCGCGCCCTGTGCCGTGAAAGTGGCAGTGGGGTCGGGATGCGGCATGTTGACTGGCGCCACCGGATAGGCCCAAGCGAAGGCGGCAGGGGGTGTCGCCATCATGGGCGAGAGATCGCGCGCGGTTGTACCTGCGGCGAAGGCGCCGGCGGGAGGTGTCATTGGCTTGACGGCTTTCTGCGACTGTGCGCCGGAGGCAAGAAGCGGCACGAACATCGCCACGGCGAATAGAATTCTCTTCACGATGTCACCCGCCCCGTTTGTGGCGGAGGAAGATAGGCAGCGAATCACTAAAAATGGAAGCGGGCAAAAGCAGACCTGATGCTTCAGTTTCCGCTCACCGCCTGGAGATAAGGGGGGTACCACCAAAGGCTATGGCGGCCGACCTCAACGCGGACAGTGAACTACCTGCGGGCGGCGGCCCCCTGGACCGCAACTGCTGTTAGAAGCACCGTATTCGCGCCTGCCTTGAGTGAAAACGTCAGAAGCGACTACGGCAACCGTTCCAACCACGAATGGACCGACATAACATCGCGCCAGGCCCGAATAGTCGCACCTCTGAAGTGCCAATAAGCCGCTGACTTTGTTGCATTATTTTTCGACCAATGGTCCATTTTGGCAAAAAGCCATCATTCAATCGCGCGGTTTTGGGGTTAGCAGCGAAGATGAAGGGTAAGCGCTGCGGTGATGCCATCGTTGTGAACTTGCCGCACGCTATGGGAGCGAAATATCGGCGGGTAGCTGCACGTTGTATATGACCATGCTATTGGGAGTGGCCGCCGCATCGCAGAAACTGAACTCGATGGTTCGACGTGAGTTCGTAGCTGGCCCTGATCGCAGCGACTATTGCGCTTGCTAACGGATCCCGAGCGCAAGATGCGCTAACGTCTTATGTGTCACGTGACGCTCAGTTGCCGAAAGCATGGAAGTGACGGATCTTAGTTATTGGTCGTCTTTAGGAGGCCGTCATCAAAGTACAGATAATTGCCTGCCCCGTATACCCATTGCTCGTGCGTTCGGCCCCCAACCGTTGTCCGACTTACTTCAAGCGGCTCGCCCAAGCTTAGCCGAACCTGTTCCATCGTCATTCCTTGTAACACTTTCCCACTCTCTATCGCTTTCCAAACGTCGTCTGACCAATTGTGCGCAAGCTTGGGATCTTTATCTGACATGGTTTTTGAGAAGCTTCCGATCCCATACCCAAGGCTGCTGCTTCTATTTGTTTCAGACATTGCAATGTCGAAATAGCCCTTCTGTCCAATATCGTTATTGACAACGATCCGAATTGGCGTTGCCGCTAGCGGGGAAGCGAGCACATCAACTATTGTAGCTGGTTCAAACTTGTTAAGAGAGATCCACTCGGCCGGAGCAAGTGTTTCATTTTCGTCCAACAACGGTAAGCGAGATAGGAGAGGCCAGTATCTATTATTCAGATAAACCTCGCGAGCCGCCTGCAAATCTCGCTGCAGCACAAAACAATCTACCACAGCATCATCCCTGCTCTCTCCAGAAAGAGGAACGGCATTAGTCGTGTAGAATGGCCCGTTCTCACCAGTCTTAAATGTGACGATCCACCTGCTGAGATTTGGCGACAGACTATATTGCTGCCATTCGACCTTCGTAATCGTGACAGTTTTTCCATCGAGTTCTTCGTAGGTTGGATGTCCGTAGCGAGGCGCTATGCCTTCGATTTCCTGATAACCTCCATTTCTATCGGCTTTATCTTTTGGAAGTATGACAAACTGCTGCCATAACCAACACCGCACGGGAACACGATTTAGTCCAGACGTGTCGCAGGGAGCTTCTGCCGCATTGGAAACTGTGGAATTTTCAGCTCTAAGAAACGGGGGCCTAATTTGCGCACTGGCGCTTGGCGTGCTTGTTGCGAGCGCCAAGAACAAGCAAACCCCAACTTTAGCCATGGCATGCCTTCGGCACGCGAGATGTGAGTTTAAGTCGCGGAGCATCGCCTGAGGATCAATAGTCGGCCGACCGATTTCCTCGCAACGGCACTCGGCAATATCTGCTCTTAGCCAAGAAAGATCGAGTACTCGGTCGACCCGACGAAGCGCGCGGTCTTTAGCAATTAGTTCGCGGAGCGAGTTAGCAACGAATAAGTCCTCTTGCCATTGTCCCTGTCGACCAGTCATGGGATTCCCGCTTGCAAATCGCTCTCGAGATGAAAGCATAACGGCGAGCTTTTTCAACCGGCCCACAACCTACCTTTGCCAGCGTGTCTCCGGAAAGAACTCGGCCGCTGATTCCACCAGCCCTGTATAGGCGTCCTAGACGGTTCGCTCAAAGCCCTCAAACCCACAATCCTTCAGGTGGTTGAGAAAACCGCTCCAGCCTGCCTACGCCGCGCCTCGGGGCAAGACAAAGCCCACTTAACAAATCAGACTTTCATTGGTGGTGGTAAATTGGATTGTCGTCGCGATGGTGCCTGTTGTCATATTCTACGCGATCCGACCATAGATCCATATTTAAAGATGAGTGATATTGTGGGCGTGATTGAGGATTGGGAAAACACAGATGCGGTTTAGGCATCTCATAGCCGTTCTCAGTATGCCACTGATAGTCGGCTTCACGCCACTTAACACGTATCGGGCGGTGGCTGCTGCAAGGGCCGCTTGCGCAAAGCTGGCGGGTAAGAAATTAGCTGACTTCGGTTGGGAAGGGGCTGCCCCACCTCCGATACATGGGCCTGGATCGGGTTGTTGTGCACCCGATGGCCATTGGCAATTGTGGGCGGTAAATCCGTCCGACGACAGACCCGGTCCTCCACATTGGTATTTTAAGGTGGACCTTCCGGCATCGGGTGCAGGGCCCAACAAGTGCGTCAAGAACGGCGCTACGCCAGCGGATAAGTTAGAAGCGCCCACCCCTCCCGTTCCTACGCCGCGCCCCGTGGCGCCGAATCACGCCGCCTAAGCAAATCTACGTACCGAAAATTCTTCAAACTGACCGATTACCGATAATTTTCGATCCTATGATGCGGTCACTGGTTAAGTTCGTCCTCGAGTTGTGGGCCTAGACGAACTACTCAGCCCGTTGCGCGGTGAACTTGAAAGTGCCCGGTCCTGTCGTCATCAGCATGGTGCCTGATATAAGCCCAGGACCGCTCATCTTGCCGATGAACTCGAAAGCGCCCACGGCGCCATCAGATTTGCCGGTCCACTGATAGGACCAACGCACTGAGACTGCATCTATCGTTCCAAAAGCCACACCGGCCGCCGCCGGGCCCTCGCATGAGCCCCCGAAAAACTTATCGTTCTGAGTGAATTTGCAAATGGGGTTTGGTCCGCCCACGATGGACACTTGCCAGCTGCCGGTCATGTCCCCCTGCGGTGGCGCAGGCATCTCATCCGCTGCCAGTGCAGAAACCAATGCAATCCCAACTGCAATATTGCCTGCCATTTGCCTTCACCCCCAACGGTTTCGTTATGCTTTCACTGATCCATCGCAGCGAAAGCTGCCCGCCTCCCATAGCGCGACGGATAAGCCGGTTTGCAACAACGGACAAGCGCCTCATGCGTATCAAAGCCGATTCGGGACTTGAGCGCAGCCACTGGACCTCGTGAGGTTTAGCGGCCGCAACACAGTTTCCTGGCCAACTTTGACTTTGGTAGCGGTGGTGGCTGGTTGTAAGCAAGCAACAATGTAGCGGACAGCCACTGCGAACCTGGCTAAACTGGGTTCTGTTCCGGTCCTGAAAGATTTGTGAACATTGATGTCCAATCGACAGGCCGTTAATCAATCGCAGCGCGCTATCAGCTTCCTGTTGATGCTGCTGCTGCACGCGCTGTTGCTGTTCGCGGTGCTGCATTTCATGGTGGTGACGCCAAAGGAGGCCGTCACAGCCGCGCCCGAGCATTTGCTGGAGATGATTATCAACACCGCCCGCAAGCCGGTGCTCACGCCAGCGCCGGCGCTGAGGTCCAGGCCCGCACCGTCGCTTCCTCGGCGAGGCGGCGAAAATTCCGGCGCCATGCCGTCTCTCGCGCCGCCGGTGCCGGCGCCAGATGTCACCGGCTTGGGCCAGGCCCTGTTCGGCTGTGCGCCGGAGAACGTGCCCAACCTGACACCGGACGAGCGTGCCCACTGCGCCAACGGCCTCACCCGGCCTGACGACAATGCGCCGGTCGAGCCGCGCAGCCATGTCCAGGATCCGGCGCGGCGCGAAGCCGAAATGCGCGCCAAGAACACGCCGGGGCGTGTGCCTTGCACCTACATCACCAGTGCGCGCGTGCCCAATGGCTCCGCGCCGCTGCCCATGGCCAATCCCATTTGCGCTCTGAATGGAGCTATCAGCGGCTTTGATCCGTTGAATGGCTTATCGAAATAGTCGCTGCGCGATGCGACGACCTTCGATGCATATCGACCGGCCCGTTACCCCTTCAATCTCGGCACGCGTCAACTACCTTGTAGGTATAAGTGGCGAATAGGCGTATTGCGGCGGGTAATTAAATGAGGGAAATTCTTTGGTGGGCACGTCGGGCCCGTGAGTGGCTAGGAAGGCAAAATAGCTGTTATAGGCGCAGGCCGCAGCTGGTTGCCGATTATCATCGGTGAGCTCCGGATCCTGGCGGCAGGTTATCACATTCGGATCGCCGGATGGTTGATCCCCCGTTGGATGCTGGACAAGCGCCCGGGCGGCTGCCTCTATCGCCGGATTCGTCACATCCAGACATTTCATTGCCTCATGCTGCACACAGAGTATGCGACCAAGTTCATTGGAAAACGCAGCCAGCTCCATCGGCTCGCAATCGAAGTTCGGTGAAACCGACGCTTGGCCGGCAACAGTATGAACACATGCGGAGAGGCCCAGACTAAACAGCATCGCAAGAAGTATTCGGCGCATGGCGATCCTCCTATAGCAATGCCAACTGCAATGTGGGTAATTGTCCACCTCGACGGTCGCAAATGTTTGCCAATTGCTTCGCTGGCGCTCATCCAATCCAACCATCGCAAAAAACCTCGACCATGATCTGGTTTAATCGTTTGGCGATCAGGCATCATAGGTGTCGGCGGGCTCGCGCTTCTCATCCTTGGTCCGGATCGAGCGCCCTATGTTCTTCCGCTTGGCATCCTTCTTGTATCCATTGCGGTGGGCGCCAATACCTGGGTTTTGTTGATCGAATTCAATAGATAATGTCAGTTGATATTTTTGTGCTTGCTGCATAATGCAGCTTTTCGGCATAGGACTTGCCGGAAAGTAGCAGGATACTGCGGAAGATGGACCGCAATCTAGAAATTGCCCTTGTCTCCGCGACTTTGGCGATCATCTGTGCATATGCCCTACGGCAAAGGCTGGCAGAAGGTTATGGTCAAATTCGATCGAAGCGAATAAATCGCCAAGACGCCGCGGCTGGATTCTGGACCATCATGCTGTTTCTTGGCCTGTGTGAAGCTCTCTTTATCGGCATTGCAGTCGTTTACTTCATGGCTTGGCTATAGTGCCGTCGCCAGTGTTACGGGGGCTGCCATCTACAGAAAATCGACTCGCTCAAGTGGACGCCGCGTCTCGCATTGCTTAGCGCGTAGCGGCGCCTAACAGCCCGCGGCGTGCGACTACCCTTCCCGCTTGCGGCCTCGAAGAACTTGCCCTGCCCGTTGGCCAGTGACGCCCGAATCACGCCAAGTGACTACACCGTTGACCAATACGTACGTCATCCCAACTGCCGTTTGACTCGGCCTCTCTGTCGTGCCGCGTTCTCCGAACAGCTCCGGGTCAAAGACGGCGAGGTCCGCACGGTGCCCTACAGACAGGGTACCGCGATCCGTTAGGCCCAGTGTCTTGGCTGGCAGGCCGGTGATTTTATACACAGCTTCTTCCGGCGTGAAAGTCTTCGTCTCGCGCACCATTCGCCGATAGAACCAGCTCGCCCAGGTGTAAGCACCATGAAAACTGGTAACGGCCAAAGGCCCGTTGGGCGCCAGCGCCGTTGCATCCGACCCAACCATGCAGCTCGCATGCTGATAGGTTCTGCGTAGTAGATCCTCGGTATAGGTATGCAATATAACCATCGGGCGGTGCAGGTGATCAATCTCCGCAAGCAAAAGCTCGCACACACAGTCATAAGGATCCCTGCCAACGCTCCGCCCTATTTCACCGAAACTCCTGTTAGACCAACCCGGAATGCTGGGAGTTTCGAGCAACACGACCTTGTCCCAATCGCCAACGGAAGTAATTAGGTTTCTAAAAGTCTTCATGCGATCTCGATCTGCTGCGTTGGCGAGCCGCCGAGCAAGCGCGTCTCGACCGCCGGCCATCGCCCAGGGAGGCAACACGATCCTAAGATTAGTCGTGCCAAAGAGGCGCGTGTGCATGTCAAATGCCAGATCGGAGCCGCGGGCGAGTGCCGCATCCACTTGCTCGATGCATCGTTCAAGATTGGATATGCCACCTCGAGGCGTCAGGTGTGAAATCTGCAGCCGGCAACCGGCATGATCGGCGGTTCGAATGGCTTCTTCAATGGCCTCTGCTGCCCGTTCTTCGCGGTTGCGCGTGTGCGTCGCGTAGAGCCCCCCGGCCAGGGCGGTGACGTGGCAAAGCTCCGCCACATCCTCTTCGCTAGCGCCAACTTCGGTAACGTATTCAAGGCCAGTTGAGTAACCGATTGCGCCCTCCTCGAGGCTCTGGGCAAGTAGCGTTTTCATCCTCGCGAGTTCTGCAGGCCGGGCAGCCCGATCCGCCAAACCTACGGTCGCCAGTCGCAATTGTCCGTTCGGCACCAACATCGCCACGTTAACGGCCGGCCGAGCCTGTTCTAGTCGTTCCAGATATTCCGCCGTTGTGTGCCAAGTTATCGGAACTTGCTCGCCGTAGCCATAAATGACGCTTGATGACAGCACCGGATTTGCGATCGGAGAGCATCCCCATCCGCAGTTTCCAATAACCTCCATTGTCACGCCTTGGGCGATTTGACTTACCGCGCGCGGGTCCACGAGTAGTGTGTAGTCGGAGTGGCTATGGATATCGATAAATCCCGGCGTAATGTATTGCCCGCGGATGTCCAACTCCTCTCGTCCTTGCCCGCGCGGAATACTTCCAACCTCGGCGATCATCCCATCGGCTACCCCAAGATCCGCGTCAAAAGATGGTCGACCCGTCCCATCGATTATCGTGCCGCCGCGAAACACGAGATCCAATTTCATGTCATGATTCCTTCGTCAGGCGTGCAGACGCCAGCAACGTAATTGTTTGCTCGGGGGCGTACGAGACGCCCTAGCATTCGCGGGCCTCCTCAGCGCACATCGAAGGCCACGCAACGGCCACGAACTTCGAACCCGCCCGCGCGGCCGAGGGGAACCTGCATTCCAAAAACAAATGGGAAACGTAGCGCCTTGTCCCTGTGCGCCAATATGAACGCGCGACTTCTGCTCATTTGCCGCCACGTTGCTCCCTAAGTATTCTCGTTGCCACTTCGTCGACCCCCGGCTCACACTCATCGCCGATAATCACCACGCCGTATGTGCGACGGGCATGTTCGACAGACACCTTGCCAAGCAGGACATCACGACAAACATGAGCGGGGGTCCGTTCCAACGGATTTCCGTATCCGCCTCCGCTAGCCATTACATGTTGATACCTATCACCTTGTTTCATCATATGAGGTGTCATGGTGAGTACCGGAAGCTGCTCTTCTCCGTCGCTGCCCGCGTTAATGGCATTGCTCGAAGGCGTACCGGCATGGCCGCCCGCTAGCCCAAAGGGTCGAAAGCGTCGCTTATCTGAGCGCACGGTGAGCGAGGCCTCACTTGCTAGTAGCCGGAATTCCCGAACGATCGCTAATCCACCACGGAAGCGCCCGGGACCTCCAGTGTCCGCCACAAATCCGTAGTGTTCGACCCGCAGCGGATACTCCGCCTCGATAATCTCTATCGGCACGTTCGATTGATTGGCACCAAGATGCGCGACGCCTTCCTGACCATCATGACCGCTAGTGCCGCCAGAAACACCCATCTGAGTCTCTACGAAGATGAATGGCTTCCCATCGTGGACTCCGGCGATCGAGGGGAGCGTCGCGCCCCCACTTCCATCCGCGGCCACGCGGTCCGGAACTGCCTGCGCCAGCGCTCCCATCATGCAGTCGATCATTCGGAAGCCAGTGATCCCGCGGGCGCCGCAAGCTGCAGGCGGAAGTGGATTAACGATTGTACCTGGAGGCGCAATTACTCTTATCGGTCTAATAAATCCCTGCGCATTCGGCGTCTCGCTACCAACGATGGATCGCAACGCGGCATACGAAGCTGCCTTTGTGTGCGGTATAGGTGCATTGATGCCCGCGTTCACTTGGGGAGATGTGCCTGTCCAATCGACGATAACATTGTCCCCTGCAACAGTAATTGCCACGTGGAGCGCGATTGGCCGCGGCACTGTGCCAAGACCGTCTATATGATTACTGAAGCGATAAATCCCGTCTGGAATTTCGCGAAAGGCGCTACGCGCGGAGCGTTCACTATAATTATGCAGCGCTACGAAGCATTCGCGCATCAATGACGCCCCATAGCGCTCAAACAGTAGTTTAAATTCTCGTTCTGCTCGGTCGCACGCCGCAACCTGGGCCCGAATGTCACCAATGACCTTGTCCGGCAGGCGCACATTCGCAGCGATGATCTTCCAGACAGAATCATTCTCCACGCCGGCGCTGACAAGTTTGAGCACCGGTAGGCGCAGACCTTCCTGAAAGATCTCAGTTGATCCAATCGAATTGCTCCCAGGAACTATCCCCCCTACATCATTATGATGAGCAAGCGTCGTGGCCCATCCTTCGATCGAATCGCCTACGTAGATCGGCCGCACCACGTAGATATCTGGCAAGTGTTGCCCTGCTGCGAGGTAAGGATCGTTAAACACGAATACGTCGCCCGGCTGAACGGAGTTCCTCTGCGCTGGAACAAGGTTCGCCATGGCGTCGTGGAAGCTTCCTAGATGTAGCGGCGTCGTGAGTCCTTGTGCCAGCGTGCGCCCCTCGGCGTCGCATATAGCCGTGGAGTAATCGATGGCATCGCGCACGATCGTCGAGAACGCGGTGCGCATAACGACAATAGCAAGTTCATCTGCAATAGCATCGAGGGCGTTCTTAACTACCTCCATGAGAAATGGCGACAGACGTGGGCTCATGCGGTTGTCTCCGAGCGCAGCTCAATAGCAATATTCTGGTGCTCATCCAGCCAGAAGTCCGCGTCAGGCGGAATGACCGTGGTGCCCTCATACTCCTCCACAATCCAGGGACCGGATCGCCGAGTAGACGTTAATACGTTCCGATCCGTAACGGGCGTCTTGCGTAGTCCGTGATCAGGACCAAAGTAGGCGTGTCGAAACTGGTTCGGCTCCACGAACTCGTTGTATTCCGTGCTTGTGTCGGAGCGGTCGCTTTGTTGAACCGACTCCAACGCCGTCACGTCCAATGCTACGATCTCGACCGCATAGTCTCTCCCGAGTCGAAGGCCATACGTATGGGCGTACTCAGATTCGAATGCCTCGCGAAGCGGTACGATCGCATCGTGGTCCCCCAGATCGGGAATTGGCACTGATAGCTCAAAGCCCTGGCCTAAGTAGCGCATTTTGGCGCGACGGAGCACGCGAACATTCGATGCGAATCCCAGGCGTCGCCTGACATCTGCGGTTAGTCCTTCGAGTGCCAATTTTAGATCCTGCGCATCATTGTCTGAAAGCGTGCGTTTGAAAGCGCAGCTCTGACTGAACTGAACGTCAGCCACGCACAGTCCGACCGCGCTGAAAACACCCGCTGCGGGCGGCACCAACGCGCGCTTCATCTGTAGTTGGCGCAGTAACTCGCTGGCAAAGATGCCTCCATTGCCTCCGAAGGCCATCAATACGAAGTCGGTTGGATTACGCCCCCGGTAGGTCGAGACAGCCTTCACGGCACGAACCATGCTCGCAGTCGCAATAGCGAAGACCCACCACGCCGCCTCTTCGGCGGAATTGTCCACACGCCGTGCGACCTCCTGGGTGATGACGGAGCGCGCCAATGCGGCCTCGATCGGTACGGTTCCTCCTGCCAGAGCAGTAGGATTTAAATAGCCCAGTACAACATTCGCATCCGTCACCGTAGCGTCGAACCCTCCGGCGGCGTAGCAGGCTGGCCCCGGCATCGCCCCGGCGCTTTCCGGGCCAACTTTCAGAGCACCGCCGGCGTCGAACCACACTTTGCTACCGCCCCCGGCGCCAACTTCGGAGATGTCGATCACTGGTACCTTAAGCGCGTAGCCACCGCCCTTTACGAGGCGACTAGACAGCGAAATGCCGCCACCGACCTCATAT
>Ga0206821_10139_pt1 | contig 16454 bp, 14 predicted proteins | sample Alteio_BWOrgCont_85_FD_152860 | JGI IMG/M metagenome (GOLD analysis project Ga0206821, IMG submission 152860) | Enriched cells from forest soil in Barre Woods Harvard Forest LTER site, Petersham, Massachusetts, United States -... | ecosystem: Environmental > Terrestrial > Soil > Temperate forest >...
ATTTAAATGAAATTCCGAGTGAAGCATTGGAATATGTTTTCCATGCAGTAGTATCCACAGTAGGCACAGCAAGTACACTAACAGATGGTATTTGTTTTTTTGCTACCGTATCTTTTGAAGGTATTTTTATACTTTTGGAAGATATACTATACCTTCTGACAGTAACATGTTTATCAATATGAATTCCAATTTCATACCCAGAGATTAGAGAAATCGCAAGTATCCCACATACACACAGAGTTACAATCGTTTTTGAGTATGTTAGTTTTGAAACGGATGGAATCGTTTCAGTAATCTGTTGGTTTTTATCATCCATTGTATCTATAGTATCAATTTTTACTACAATGATACACAGTATTTGTGAATTTTTTTAGACGGAAGTCAGAAGTATACGTGTAGTTTACTTTGTGATTATTTTTCTTCAGGCTCCGGTGGCAAAAATTCTTCACCACCTGAATCAAATTGCTGTTTTTCAGGATACTCACTTGGCTTAAGCCAATATATATAGGTACATCCGGTAGCTTTTCGTTTTTTAGCATCCCATCCAGCAGTTGAACATTTTTTCATTTTTTTGCCTGCGTTAGTTGTAAACAGTACGAGTTTTGCACCGCAATCAGGACATTCTTCATCAAGCGGCTCAGTTGTGCCATTAATCCATTCAACAAAATCACACCCGACAGCTTTTTTTGCAACACTATCCCAACTGCCTGATGAACATTTTTTCATCTTTTTACCAAACCGTGTTGTTGCAAGAACTAACGGACTGCCGCATTTGGGACATTTTTCATCAAGTGCAACAGGTTCAACCGGAAACCATAAAACGTAATCACAACCGACATTTTGTTTAGTATCAGGATCCCAGGAGCCTTTCGTACACCGTTGAAGCTTTCTTCCGGTTTTTGTAACGGTAACTTCTCCAAGCGGAGCACCGCATTTCGGACAAATTTCTTCTTCTTTTTTCTTTTCCTCTTTTGGCATGAGCTATAATAGTAGAACTTTTTTACCGCCGGGTCAAGAGTGAAAGGGGACTAAAAATCGTTTAGTGTAATACCCGGAATTTATTAAGCAAACGTAAAGCATTTAGTAATACAATAGCACTATGAGAATATTACTCGTTGAAGATGAAGTCAAATTGGCGCATGCCATGAAGCGTGCTTTAGAGCTTCAAAAATATGCTGTCGATGTTGCAAATAATGGTAAAGACGGTCTCGATTTTGCAATAGGTGAGGAATTCAGCTTAATAATTCTTGACGTAATGCTTCCTGAAGTTGATGGTATTGAAATTTGTAAACGAATTCGTGCAGCAAATATTCATACTCCGGTCATGATGTTAACAGCGAGAGGACAAATTTCAGATAAAGTGACAGGGCTTGATGTGGGAGCTGATGATTATATGGTTAAACCTTTCTCATTTGAAGAACTTTTTGCAAGAATTCGTGCACTAGTCAGACGTCCCGCACAAACAAATGATCCTGTGTTGCACATTAAGGATTTAACCCTTGATCCGAAAACTTTCACCGTTAAACGCAACAATGAACTTATCGAATTATCATCAAAAGAATTTTCACTTCTTGAATACTTACTTCGCAACAAAAACACTGTACTCACAAAAGAACAAATTATTGCACATGTGTGGAACTATGATTCAGATGTACTTCCTAGTACTATTGAGGTACATGTGAAACATTTACGGGATAAAATTGATGTTAAGGGTGAAAATTCACTTGTTCACACAATTCGGGGAAGAGGATATACTATAAGAGAATAAAAAATGCGATTCTCAAATTGTAACGAGGAAAAAGTATCAAATACCATACTCGTTGCAATGTGAGTTTTGAGAACTCATACTATGTTTCGGTCCGCGCGACTTAAATTAACTGCCTGGTATCTGCTTATTATTATGCTTGTCAGCGGTACTTTCTCGATCGCATTTTATCAAGCTTCAACTAATGAGATTCAACGGGTAATTGACAGAATTCATTATTTACAATCACAAAGCAGGGAATTTCAACTTCCTCAGCCGCCAAACACCGTAATAACGCTTGAAGACCTTCAGGATGTTAAAACACGTCTGCAATTAGCCCTAATTATTGTAAATGGCTTTATTTTTATCCTTGCAGGCGGTGCAGGATACTTTTTGGCAGGACGCACCCTGAAACCGATTCAGGTTATGGTTGATGAACAGAATCAATTTATATCCGATGCATCTCATGAGTTACGAACTCCAATCGCAACACTTCGGGCAGAGATGGAAGCAACCCTTCTTGAAAAACATCTCTCAGATAAAGAGGCACGCTCATTAATAGGGAGCAATCTTGAAGAGCTAGGTAAACTGCAGGAACTGGCAAATAATTTACTGCAGATTGCACATTCATCTGATAAAGAAGGGTTTGCTAAAAATAGTGTCTCAGTGCAGGAAGTGATTCATACAGCACATAAAAAAGTATCACCAATTGCAAAAAAGAAGCACATAGCAATTAGTGTTCCTCCGGTATCAGGAAAAGTGAAGGGCGATAAATCAGCTCTTGTTGAAGTGTTTGTAAATTTATTTGATAATGCTATTAAATACAGCTCCGAGAATAAACATATAACAGTAAAAACTGAAAGCAAAAATCATGTCGTCATCATTCATGTTACCGATGAAGGTATCGGGATCACACCAAATGATATACCCCATATCTTTGACCGGTTTTATCGAGCTGATAAATCACGTTCACAAGCAGATGGACATGGGCTTGGACTTTCGATTGCTAAAAAAATTATCAATGCACATAATGGTTCTATACAATGCACAAGTACAGTGCAACAGGGAACAACGTTTACCGTAACCTTACCTCTTATAACCTAACCGTAAAGCTTAAGCGTTTTTTAAGAACTGTCACGTACACTTCATTAAACTTTACAAACGTATTCATAGTAATTACGAGTAATTGTAAATAAAGATACGCATCAATAATATCTAACTCAAAAATAATAGTTCTTAGGGTAAAAGAGCAATGAGAGTACAAAAAAAACAGCTTCCAAAAAAGGAGCTGTTTTTTTGTGAATAATATTGGCTTCAATTTCCATTTAGAAAGTATATAAAACCACAAAAAAACTTCGGTGAAATCAGTAAAATTGTCTGGTACACTAGACATATATGTCGCTAAAGCTTAAGGGAGATTAAAGATTGCTTACATAAAATTATTATATGAAGAAAATTCTCGTTTCAATATTTGTAATTATAGTTTTTGCCATTTATGCAATTTTTTACCATAATGCAGCTAATCAGCAAGCATTACCCAATGAAAATAATACCACTGCATCTGCAAATGACGGTTCATCGGGATCTAATACTGCATATAAAAATGGTGAGTATACAGGAACAGCAGCAAATGCATATTATGGTACTATTCAAGTAAAAGCAGTTGTTCAAAACGGCAAAATTACGGATGTACAATTTCTCCAGTCTCCCCATGATCAGGAAGAATCTGTTATGGTAAACCAGCAGGCAATGCCGAATCTTAAACAGGAAGCAATTCAATCTCAAAGTGCAAATGTTGATATAGTTTCAGGAGCAACTCAATCAAGCCAGGCGTTTAGGCAGTCACTTGCTTCGGCATTGTCACAGGCAAAATGAGGGTTACCAACTTCACTTATGAAGTAGTAAACCGTATATTGTCAGTTGTATAGAATATGAAACGAACTCGATTATTGATGGGAATGCCAATCACAATAGAAGTCGTTGACACAAGGGTAAAGGAGGGCGACATCGCAAGTATTTTTGATTACTTTGCATCTGTTGATAGGGTTTTCTCAACATATAGAAAAGATAGTGAAATATCCCGTCTTAATGCAGGCGAAATTACAAAAAAAGATTTAAGTCCGGATGTCCGCCAAATTATGCAGCTTGCGGATGATACGAAAAAAGAATCTAACGGTTATTTTAATCTTGCGCATAACGGATTGATTGACCCATCCGGAATTGTAAAAGGGTGGGCAATATATAACGCATCAATTTTATTAAAAGAACACGGGTTCCTGGACTTCTATATTGATGCAGGTGGTGATATTCAGGTTTCGGGAAAGAATGCAATGGGTGAAACCTGGACGATTGGTATTAAAAATCCGTTTAAACAGGATGAAATTGTAAAAATTGTGCGGTTGGAAAATAAAGGGATTGCTACCTCAGGGCAATATATACGGGGTAATCATATTTATGACCCGCATAAACCTGATGTACCAATAACTGATATTGCAAGTATGACAGTTATCGGACCTACTGTGTATGATGCTGACAGATTTGCAACTGCGGCTTTTGCAATGGGAATAAAAGGGATACAATTTATAGAGAAGTTACCTGGCTATCACGGGTATATGATAGATCCGAAAGGAATTGCTACTATGACTAGTAGATTTTCACGTTTTGTTATTGAAAATGCGGCAAATTGATTATGTTCTTGACAGAATTACCATGTACCGGTTGGTACTGTATATCCTGATAGCACTGATATGTATAGCATGTGTATTCAGTTATTTTTCCCTGGTACAATCAACTCCGCAGAACATTATTCTATCTGCAATTGTACTTGTCGGTGTGGGGTGGATAGCAAATGGTATATTTGCATGGACGTTTGATGCACCGACTAATTTTGAATCTGTATATATTACAGCACTCATTTTAACCCTCATCATGACACCTGCGAAATCTTTTTCAGATTTTCCTCCTCTTTGCTGGGCCGTTATTTTTGCAATGCTGTCAAAATTTGTCCTTTCATATAACAAGAAGCACATTTTTAATCCTGCTGCTGTTGGTGTTGTTGTGACAGGACTGTTTTTAAACCAGTCTGCAAGCTGGTGGGTTGGTACAGCGTTTATGGCACCATTTGTTTTACTATCAGGGTTTCTCGTCATTAGGAAACTGCAATTATATGATCTTTCATGGGGATTTTTTATGACTGTAGTTCTTCTCAGTCTTATAATCGGGGTAACAAGAGGGGATAGTATTGCAACATCTTTTCTTCAGGTAGTTTTAGATTCATCTATGCTGTTTCTTGGCTCAATTATGATAACAGAACCATTAACACTGCCGCCAACTAAAAAATTGCAAATGATTTATGGTGTATTGGTTGGGGTTTTATCCGTTCCTCAATTAAGTATATTTAACTTTTCATTTTCACCGGAAATGGCATTGTGTATTGGTAACATTTTTTCGTTTAGTGTCAGTCCAAAATGGAAATTAGTACTACTTTTAAAAGATAAAAAAAGACTTGCAAAAGATACGGTTGAATTTGTTTTTATTCCGGATAAAAAATTCACCTATATTCCCGGACAATATATGGAATGGACACTTCCTCATGCTCATGCTGATGCACGCGGAAACAGGCGCTTTTTTACACTTGCATCATCGCCGACTGAAGACAATCTTCTTTTAGGAGTAAGATTTTTTGAAGACGGAAGCAGTTATAAAAAAGCATTGACGCAGATAACAAATCAGACACCACTTGTTGCCGGACAATTAACAGGAGAGTTCACCCTTCCTAAAAACCCTAATGGTAAACTTGCATTTCTTGCCGGGGGTATTGGGGTAACTCCATTTAGAAGTATGATTAAATATCTTACGGATAGTCAGATAGATTGTGATATTGTAATGTGTTATGCTAATTCTGTAGCTGATGAAATAGCGTATAAGGATATTTTTGATGAGGCAGAAAAGAAAATCGGTCTGAAAGTTGTTTATGCGTTAACTGATAAACATAGAGTTCCGTTTGGGTGGGATGGAGAGGTCGGAAGGGTTGATGAAATGTTAATCAGAAAAGTTATTCCTGATTTTAGCACGCGGTTATTTTATCTCTCAGGACCACAAAGTATGGTAAACAATTATGAAAAAATGTTAAAAAAAATTGGGGTCAAACAAAAAATGATAAAGAAAGATTTTTTCCCGGGACTGATATAATATTATATACGTAAGTAATGTATTGAATTAATTTATATAACTTTGTACTCTATAAAAAAAGTTATGGATTATTTATACCGTAATACAGCAAAAAAATAAAAAAATAGCAGGATTTCAGGCATATACAATTAAGCATTAATTAAGTATTGGGAAATTATAATTTCAGTATGGCATCAAATACTATCAAAACTAAAGGTTCGAGGTTTGCCTTTTTAGGCCGTTTTACCGGTTTATCATTGTGGAAAAAAATAGTAATACTCGTAATTGTACTTGCACTCCTGTTTTTTGCCGGTACAAAAGTATTTGGTCAGAAAAGTTCAACTTCCCAGTATCAAACGGCAACGGCAACACAGGGAACAATTGTCTCAACAGTTGATGAGAGCGGTAACGTAAATGCAAGTTCACAAACTGAGGTTACTTCACCCACTGATGGATTAGTTCAAAATATTTATGTCAAAAATGGTGATCATGTGACAGCTGGAGAGAAACTTTTTTCTGTTAAATCAACAGCAACACCTGAGGAAGTTGCTCAGGCATATGCCAGCTATGAGAATTCCCTTGCAAGTTATCAAACAGCAACGCAAGATAAACAAGCAATGGAAGCAACACTCGAAAAAGACCGGGATGCTATATTATCAGCTCAGGATACATTGAATCTTTATATTAGTAATCCGGCTGCTAATAATCCAACAACAAAAATTTCTTATGATCAAAATCAAATTGATGAAATTTATTCAGCAGTAACAAGTGATCAGGAGCAGTTCAATGCAGATGAAACAAAATATAATCAGGAAGATACACAAATTGCAGCAGCAGGTGCCGCCCTCAATTCATCTCAATTAACCTATCAGGCAACGCAAAGTACAACGGTAACTGCACCAATTGACGGAACTGTTGCTAATTTATCTGTTCAACCGGGAAGTGCAGTTTCTGCATCTACAGTAACAACAACATCAAATAGTACAAGTTTCAGCTCATCTTCTAGTTCATCAACGAGCGGAGGCTCAACGGTATTATCAATTGGTAATTTCAGTAAGTTATCAATTCTTGCACAGGTTAATGAGGTCGATATTCCAAAGATTAAAGTTGGTCAACAGGCAACAGTAACTCTCGATGCTTTTCCAAATGAAACATTTGTCGGTCAAGTTGTCAGTGTTGACAGTGTCGGTACAATCACATCAGGTGTTGTCACATACAATGTGTATATCAACTTAATTGCACCTCCAACTGAAATTAAATCAGGTATGTCAGCATCTGTTGCAATCCAGACAGCACGGGCTGATAATGTGATCATGGTACCATCAGCTGCAGTGCAAACAGCAAACGGAACATCCTATGTACGGGTTCTTAAAAACGGGCAGGTATCAGACGTAACCGTAACAACTGGTATTTCAGATGACACAAATACTCAAATAACTTCCGGTATTTCAGTAGGTGATGTTGTTGTAACCGGCGTAAATGCTGCAACAACGGGAAATAATACAGCTTCACCATTTAGCGCAACACTCGGTGGCCGCGGAGGGTTCGGCGGCGGCGGCGGAGCTATCCGAACGGGCGGCGGTGGTGGCGGCGGTGGTGGTGCAGCCAGAGGAGGGTGATAAAGTTAATCATACTTTGCTTTATCAACGTGTTAATGAAGCATATGACGATTTCACAAAAAAAGTGACATAAGATTATCCATTAACCCGTTAATAAAATAATAAGAATGAATATAATTCAGGTATCACACCTTTCAAAAATTTATAGAACTGCTGCAGGAGAAACCATTGCACTTGATGATGTTTCATTTACCATTGAAAAAGGCGAATTTGTTGCAATAATGGGACCTTCAGGAAGTGGAAAATCAACCCTTATGCATCTTCTTGGATGTCTTGACACCCCTACATCCGGAACATATATTTTAGATGGCGAGAATGTTGAAAAATTAACGGATGATGAACTTGCGGATATTAGAAACCGCAAAATAGGTTTTATATTTCAGGCATTTAACCTTTTGCCACGAACAACTGTTCTTCAGAATGTCATGCTTCCTATGCGTTATGCAGGGGTTCCAATGGATAAGCGCAAAGAGATTGCTGAAAAGTATCTGAAAATGGTTGGTTTGGAAGGACGTTTGGACCATACTTCAAATCAAATTTCCGGTGGTCAGCAGCAGCGTGTAGCAATTGCACGGGGACTGACAATGGACCCTGCGCTTCTGCTTGCTGATGAACCGACGGGGAATATTGCCTCAGCCCAGGCGGAAGAAGTAATGGCAATTTTTCAGGATATAAATGCTAAAGGTCACACGGTAGTAATGATTACACATGAACCTGATATAGCTCAGCATGCTAAACGGGTTATCATGGTGCGTGATGGGCATTTGATTAGCGATAAACTTAACAAACATGTAGTGAAAGCTAATTTTAAAAAAATTGAGAATAATGATCCTACTGCTGATTTACAATTGCAGTAAAAGGATATTTAAAAAAATTCTATTCGTCGTATGGAAACTGAAACAATTTTAGAAAGTCTAACAACATTAACTGTGAATAAATTGCGAACAGGATTGGCAATTCTGGGAATTGTTATTGGTATTGGCAGTGTTATCGCACTGGTTTCACTAGGTCAGGCTACACAGCAATCTGTTCAGAATTCTATACAATCACTTGGTGCAAATTTATTAACAGTCATTCCGGGTTCGCAAAATGCAGGTACAGTCAAAGGTGCAGCTGGCGGGGGAACAACTCTTACTGATGATGATGCAAAAGCAATTGAGTCATCAGCGCAAGTTACTGCAGTTGAGGCAGTTTCTCCTGAAGTACAAAGCCGGACTCAAATTACTGCAGGAGATACAAATGCAAACGTTACTATAATCGGTGCAACTCCACCATATGAGAGTGTCCATAATGTTTCTATGCAAGAGGGCACATTTATTTCGAATCAGGATAACCAGAGTTCGGGAAAAGTTGTAGTTTTAGGACCACAGGTTGTTCAGAATTTATTTCCCAATACTGCTGATCCGGTAGGTCAGTCTGTTCGTATAAAAGGAATATCATTCAGAATTATCGGTGTTACAGTATCAAAAGGAGGATCCGGATTTGCAAATACGGATAACCAGGCGTATATTCCACTCACAACCGCACAACTGCAGATATTCGGTCAATCTTACTTAAGTTCAATTGCATTATCCGCAAAAAGTCAGGCTGTCATGACAGAGGCAGAAAATCAGGTAGGCTATCTTCTTTTACAGAGACATCAGATTTCAGATCCAACCCAAGCGGATTTTTCCATTTTTTCTCAGCAGGATATTTTAAATGCCGCATCATCAACAACCGGTGAATTTACTACATTGCTTTCCGGAGTCGCAGCAATTTCACTTCTAGTCGGTGGAATCGGTATTATGAACATAATGCTGGTAACTGTGACAGAAAGAACGCGTGAAATAGGGCTTCGAAAAGCACTTGGTGCAAAGAAAAAAACAATTATTACTCAGTTTCTTGTTGAATCAATTATCTTAACATTTACCGGTGGAATAATCGGCATTATATTAGGTGTAATACTATCCTTTGGTATTTCAGTATTCTCTAACTCTCTCTTTGTTGTGTCACCTGAGTCTATTTTATTAGCATTTGTCGTCTCAGCCGGAATTGGTGTATTATTCGGCTGGTATCCTGCACAGAAAGCATCAGGTCTTGAACCGATTGAAGCATTACGATATGAATAAGCTGAATGGTTCATTAGGGATGTATTTATTCAAATTGCTATATATCAATTTTCAACAGGAAACAATGTAGTATGAAAATTGTTTAGGGGGTGAGAAAGAATGAAACCTTTATACGTAGTAATTATAGTAGTAGTCGTTGCAGCCGCAGCATTCTGGGGAGGCATGACATACGAAAAAAGTAAAGCCGCAGCAAGTTATGCGGGTGCAGGAGCGGGTGGACGTTTCGGCGGACGTTTCGGCGGTGGTGCCGGAGGCCCAGGTGGTGCATCAGGAATGATGCCGGTTAGCGGTAAGATTACCGCTTCAGGTAATAATACAATAACCGTACAATTATCAGACGGCTCAAGCAAAATTGTCGATTTAACAAGTCAAACAAAGATAAACAAATCATCTCAAGGATCTGTTTCAGATCTTACTACCGGTCAGAATGTAACAGCATTTGGTTCAGCCAATTCAGACGGCAGTGTAACTGCTCAAGCAGTTAATGTCGGAAATGGAATGTTCCGTATGCGTACCGGTGGACCCGGAGGTGGCGGAAGCGGACAAGGTGGTCCAACTACTGGACAATAATCACAAAGTTCAAATCAATATCTGTGACAATAATAAACTCCCTGAAAAGGGAGTTTATTGTGTTTTAGATACGAAATAATCATACAGTAAAAAAATGTTACCGTATTTATAAAATAGTGATACTAAACTATTTTTATGCGGTTAGTTAAGCGGTACGCAACCGAAAGTTTAGTTAATACTATTCTGGTAATAAGAATAATACTAATTGCACAACAGACATAAAATGTCGGCATGAGAAAGTTTATGGTATTAATCAGAGAATGATCAAATACCGTATTAATAATATTTTCAAGATCCACAAACAAAATATTATGCCATGCAAATAACACCATTGAATGTCTTCCTAAATATTCAAAGAACGCATTTGTTGCAATAATTTTACTGACCGTCATGCATGAAATGATTCCTGCGAATGATGCGATATAAAAGAGAAAAAAGTTACCAATATGACCAATGCGTAAATCTACCTGGTACCCTGAAATATGATAGTTCAGCTTTGCTGCCAGTATTGTTAATAGAATTGCAGTTACTGCTAAAAGTATTTTTTGATTTGCAATAAACAGTAATCTTTCTTTATTACTCATTACCAGGTATCCTGCACCGAAGAAGGTAATTCCAATGAGGGCTATTTCAAAGCCCAGTGGCAGTTTTACCCATGGTAAGAAATACGAAACTAATGCGCCGCTTACTGCACTTAAAATAAGTGCGGAAATCAGCTGTATAGTTTTGCTCGTAATTCGAGTAAGTATAGCAAAAGTTAGTTTTGTAATGAAAAGACAGGGCAGAAACCACAAAACAACATTGTATCCTAACATGCCATTATTTCCGTTTCCGTATAGAATACCGAACAGCTGATATAGAATACCCGGGAAACTGATATCTCCCGCGGTATGAGAAACAAAGGCAAACAGATAAGTTAATAGTGCAAAAATAACATACGGAATTAGCAGTTGCTTACTATACTTTTTAGTAATTTGTAATAGTGATTGCTGAGTTGGAGGTTTAAAAACTAACCCTGAAATAAAAAAGAATAAAGGCATATGAAATGCATAAATCAGATATCGCTCTTTATCAGTGTTAAACAGATGACCATACAATACCAGTATTATTGCAACACCTCTGCAAATATCAATCCAGGACACACGATGGTTGAAAATATTAGTATTCATTTTAAAAAAGCAGGTGGGTTATTTCCTCATTCCATATTGTAGTATCAAAGTACATGGTTATATTCATAAAGATCAATAATATCAGATGCATTGCTACCTTACAACATTATAAAGGAATCTTCAAGGATTTTTTTATATACTCACGTAACAAAGATCGTTTAGATTCTTAATAAATTCTTACAGGAAATATACTTTTTCTTTTGGTTTATTAACTATACTATTCATATATATGTTCGAAAATAGATATGATGCAGGTGTACTGCTATCGAAAAAATTACATAGTACGCAAAACAGTTTAGTTATTGCTCTTGCCCGTGGGGGAGTAGCGGTAGGATATCCTATTGCCCAGCAAATGCAACTGCCTCTTGAAGTTTTGGTTGTTCGAAAACTTGGTTCTCCGAATAATCCGGAGCTTGGCATTGGTGCAGTAGCCGAAAACGGTGTAGTCTATCTTGATAACGGACTTGTCGATTTATTGCAGATTTCCAATGAAGAAATTACACAACTTAAGAAAAAAGAAATAATTGAGCTTGACCGGCGTATAAAACTCTACAGAGATGGTAAATCTCTCCCTTTGTTAACCAATAAAACAGTTATTGTTGTTGATGATGGTTTGGCAACAGGGGTAACGTCTCATGCAGCTCTTCTTTCCTTAAAAAAACATCACCCGAAAAAAATTATTTTTGCAGTTCCTGTGTGCTCACATGACACTGCACAGGCAATCAGGCCTCTGGTTGATGCTATTATTTGTTTGGAAGCTTCTGATCATCTTGAATCGATAGGCAGATTTTACGAGCATTTTGATCAGCTTACCGATGAGCAAGTTTTACAATTATTGCAAAAAACAATGGATTCGAAACAATACACTGATTCCTCAGAAGATGCTTTTACCAGTCAAATTATCTGGTAATCGTATTTTAAATTTGAAACTAAACGAAGTACTGTGTTAGAATAATTAGTGGTAATGACTGATCCAACTGATGAAAGTACTACACATGAACCTCTTCATTTGACCTTACATGCACAAAACTTACATTTTTCACCCACTCTCGCAATCGATGAATTAGTAGTAAAAAAGAAGTTAATTAATTCTGATATTCTTCACATGGGTTTTGGAGAATCGACCATGCCTCTTCATCCACTGTTGAAAAAAGCGTTATCAGATGCTGCAACATATACTCGGTATGGGCCTGTTCGGGGACTTTCTGAATTGCGAGTTGCTATTGCAGAATATCTGAATCGTACCCGTAAAATACAATGTACATCCGATCAAATTGTAATCGGTCCCGGTAGTAAATCCTTAATTTATGCAATCTTACGATTATTGGAAGGGGATGTACTGTTACCGAATCCGTCTTGGGTGAGCTATGCTCCTATTGCCAGATTAGGCGGGAAAAAGGCTATTTTAGTACAAACTGATCCATCAGATCACCATACATTAAGCAAACATATATTAACACAAACACTTACTGCAGCAATAAAAAATGGAGCAAACCCCAAAATACTTCTTATTAACAGTCCTGATAACCCAACAGGAACAATGTTTGAAGAAAATACGGTAAAAGAGATTGCTACTTGGGCAAAAGAAAATGGAATATCATTAATTAGTGATGAAATCTATGCGGAACTTAGTCACGGATGGCGTAAACATGTTTCGCCGTACCTTTATTATCCGCAAGGCTGCATTATTACGGGCGGCATGTCAAAAACTTTTTCTGCTGGCGGCTGGCGTCTTGGATATATAGTATTACCAAAAACGGATAAAGGGGAAAAAGTGATAGATGCGATTCGTGCTTTTGGAAGTGAAGTATGGTCAACAACTGCAACACCAATACAAAAAGCAGCGGTTTTTGCATATAAACCCAACAACTCAATTGAGGATTATATTGCAAATTCTGCAGCAGCATTTGGGTATGTAACAGAACAGTTATATAAAACGTTTCAAACATTGGACTTGCCTTGTCCCAGACCCGCAGGAGGATTTTATCTTTACCCTGATTTTTCAAAATGGAGAAAAATTCTTGCCCAACATAATGTCCATACAGGAAAAGATCTTTCTCACTATTTGCTTGACGTTTGGAATATTGCAACACTTTCTGCATCAGCATTTAATGAAGACCCGTTTACCCTTCGGCTTCGTCTTTCAACCAGTGGTCTCTGTGAACCGGAAGTTTATGATAATCCACAGAAAAGAGAGGAAAAACTGTGGGAAATACTAGATCAGGTACATAAAAAAAACTTCAATTCGTTATTTCCGGTACTTACCAAAGCGCAAGAACGATGGAGTTTAGTAATAAAATACTTTACTAAATGAAGTATATAATTTTGTTGACAGCTACTCTATGTTTAGTCAATAATTAAAGGAGAGCATACTTAGGTATTGCTCACTAAGATAGTTCTTTTTTATGTCTCATCATAAAAATAATTCTGATCATATAAAGCCGCAATATTTTCAAAATAAAAAATATATCATATATTTTGCTATCTTTATGGTCGTCAGTTCAATTATTTATATAGCAAATAGCTACTATTCACATATTAATCCAAAATTAAACAGCTTTGCTTCAATATCAAGTAATACCGGGGCATTTAGTGTAGCTGTAAACGATGAGGTCCAAACAACTGGTCAGGTTCAATTACGCCGTTCACCACCTATTTTGGAGGTTTACTTTATTGCAACTCTTCCAAAAGGAACACAAGGCTCTGTCGTTTCAGGACCTGTGTATGCGGCTAACACGTGGTGGTGGCAGGTGAATTTTGGTCCTCAGAAAAACGGTTGGGTAGATCAAAATTCACTGGCAGTAACAAGTGTGCAATCAAATAGTACTGCTGTACAGCCAACCCCAACACCAGCTCCCGCTGGACTTGGGATTACTGCTCCACAGATAACTTTTTTATCCGGTCCGGCAAATAACAGTACAACAACAAGCTCAGTAATACAACTTACCGGTCATGTTGTAGATAATGTTAACTTAGGTAATTTAATGACATTAGTAATAAACGGTACTCATGTTCAACTTAATCCAAACGGATTTTTTACCGTAAATTTAGATCTTAAAAAAGGCATTAATAATTTCACCTTTTTTGCGCAGGGACCAGTAAGTAATCCAAGACAGCAATTTAACGACGATACTTCGTATCTTGACGGATCTATTGTTTACGGTTCAGATCAGACACGGGAAAATGCACTTAGAACGTTTTCTGATGGTATGATGAAAACAACTGTTACAGCAACTGGAGTAGATATGCCATTTGATACGGAAAATCTTCCTGAACAAAATGATGCTGCACTCTTTCAAAATAATCAGCTCTATTTAGGAGGAGATATCAGAGCAAATGAGAATATTGAAATTTCAGCTGTACAAATCCTCTTGCTTCGCGAACATAATCTTATTGCCAGTATTATTAAACAAGAGCACCCGACTATGAGCGATGAGGAAATTTTTCAGTGGGCGAGAAGAATCGTAATTGCTGAAATCCAGGCAATTACCTATAATGAATTCTTGCCCGCCCTACTTGGACCAAATGATGGGATGACATCCTATTCCGGATATAATCAGAACGTTAATCCGGGAGTATCAGATGAGTTTGCAACGTCTGCATACAGGTTTGGACATGCGATAGTAAATAATGGAGTTGAGTTTTTTGGCAGTACTGGTCAAACTATTGACCCTACGCTTAGTCTTGCAAATGCGTTTGATAACCCACAGCCAGTTGAACAGTTTGGTGCAGGTCCTATTTTGAAATATCTGGCAACTGATAACACACAGGAAGTGGATACCGGTATAGTTCCTTCTTTACAGAATTTTCTTTTTGGACCTCCCGGTTCGGGTGGTTTTGATTTGCAGGCTCTTGATATTCAAAGGGGGAGAGACCATGGTCTTACGGATTATAATTCCATGCGTGTAGCGTATGGTTTACCGGCAGTCACCTCTTTTAACCAAATTACATCAAATACTACTGTTGCCAACCAACTTTCGCAACTTTACGGAAACGTTAATAATATCGATTCATTTATTGGGGGAGAGGCAGAATCCCATATATCAGGCGGCAGTGTAGGCCCATTATTTAACGCGGTTCTCGTTAACCAGTTTGAGCGATTGCGAGACGGAGACAGATTCTGGTATCAGCGTGAATTTTCCGGACAAGCTTTGAATGATTTGAATCAACTCACCCTCAGAAATTTACTTTCTCGAGATACTTCTTTGATCCAAAATCTACAGGATAACGCATTCATTTTTAATTCCGGTGCAACAAGCGGACCTGAGGATGCGGATGACCCGACTAATGGGGCATTATCAAAAAGTATATTAACGCAAATAATTAATGGTTCAAGTCCGACAGGTCCTGACGGAGTTGAACCGATAAACGGTAACGGCAATAATCAATCACATCCAACATGGGGACAGGAAGGGGCAGATTTTGTACGCGTTGCCCCTGCAGCTTATGCCGACGGAGTTAATAGTCCGTCAGGTGCTAACCGACCGAGTGCGCGGCAAGTTTCAACAACAATCTCAACAAGGAGTGGAAATGATACCAACAACAGGCAAATGTCTGACTGGGTTTATGCATGGGGTCAATTTGTTGATCATGATATTGATTTAACTGACGCCGGTAGTACTGTTCCTTTTAATATTCAGGTTCCAAAAGGAGATCCTGAATTTGACCCGAACAATACCGGAACGCAAATCATTACCTTGGATAGATCCAGTACGGATGCTGCAACCGGGAATGGAACTACTAAAACGGCTACGCTTCAGTATAATATAACTGAAAATTAATAAGAACATATTTTTACACCCAATATTTCTCAAAAAAACTACTATAAAAAATGCTCTCAATTATGATTTGACATTGGAATAAAACTATTTTATACTTATTTAGGATCCTAACTAATTTGTGAATGCAAAAGTAAATCAGACAACTGTTAAAAATATAAAACGTTTGTATTTATTAATGAATAAACAGATAGAGAAGGAATTAAAAAAATACAATTTAGCCAGAAGTCAATTCCAGGTAATATATTATACACATCAGGGTGGAGAAATTTCACAAAAAGAGTTAGTAAAGCTCA
>Ga0206821_10140_pt1 | contig 16377 bp, 10 predicted proteins | sample Alteio_BWOrgCont_85_FD_152860 | JGI IMG/M metagenome (GOLD analysis project Ga0206821, IMG submission 152860) | Enriched cells from forest soil in Barre Woods Harvard Forest LTER site, Petersham, Massachusetts, United States -... | ecosystem: Environmental > Terrestrial > Soil > Temperate forest >...
CAATTACCTGAACGAGCACCCCATGGGCCTGAATGCAGCCATCCATTGCGGCGGGATCTCCGGGTGGGACTGCACTCAAAACAACGGCGTCATCAACATGACCGGCCCACTTTCCAGCCGCTTTGTCTCCAGCTACGGATTCTTTGTAAAGCCGGGCAGCTACAACAACAACGCCGTGATTGTTTGCACCACCTGCCACGATCCCCATTCCATGAACGTGGTTACCGTCAAAAAAGGCTTAACTTCAGGCCTGCCCGCCGGCAACTACGCCACCATGTTCTTCCTGCGCGGCCCCTACAACCCGCACGACACCAATCCACTCTCGAACCAAACCGCGCAATTCTGCCGTCAATGCCATGCTGACAAGTCGAATGAGATGAACGGCAGCACCGCGAGAACGGTCTTCTAACTGGAGGGGGAATCGGTTCGATGGGTCCGGCACAAGTTCATTTCCTGCCGAAGCCCCCGCTCAATGCCGCCGTCGTCACCGTGCCATTGGCGTTGTGCGCGGCCCCATGGCACACCAGCGCACAGGTATTCGATCCGCGGCGGTAAGAAATGGGAAGGCCGGTGTTCGGGGCCACCACGTTGAGATCGAAATTCACCAGCCGCTCGCCGCTGATGCTGCCGCTCGCCGCGCCCATGCCGTGCGCCGTGTGGCAGGTGGAACAGCTGAAGCCCGCATTGATGTGCACGCTGTGCTGTTTCCAGCTCGTGTTCTGCACGATCTGGTTGGCCAGGTCATGGCATTTGCCGCACAGACCGTACGGCCCGTTCACGCTGAGGTCGGGATTGGGAAAGAGATTCCTGATCGGTAGTCCTGGCGCGGTCGCCTGGCTGAATTCATAGCGGCGCTCCAGGATATGTGTCCACCGCGATCCATGCGGGCCGTTCGCCCCGGAACCGCCAGACTCGCGATTGTCGTCGCTGTTGTGACAGTCGGTGCAGAAAATCTGTGTCCCCATCGCCCGGCCCAGCGTCACCCCATCCAGATTCAGCATGGTCGTGCGCAGGCTCGGCTGTGGCAGAGCGCTGCTCCTGACGTGCGTCACCGGATGGCTGGACGTGGAGGTGAGCGCAAACTGCGGGATCAGGTTCAACGGATCGCCCGCCGCTACAGCCCGTACCGGGAAGTATCCGTAGATCGGCAACACCTGTTTCCCCGCACTCATGCCATGACAGCGGAGGCAGTTCTCATATTGATTCACGGCCGGCGCCAGCACAGTGATGCCGTCGCTGACGCTGATCCCCAGAACATTCTTCTGGGACACGCGGATCCGGGGAGCGGGAGGAAACACGCCCACCACTTCCGACCCGTGTCCGCTGTGGCAGTCCACGCAGGTTGCGTGCCGGTTGTTGTTGAGCAGCGTCTTCTCCTCAGCGTCGTGAGGACTGGTCGAGCTTGGAAATGGATGACCCACCTTCGGCGTGGCATACTCCGCAAACACGTCAGCGAACTTCGGCATCGGAGAGACGTTCGCGCCGTTGTGGCAGGCGATGCAGTCCTGTTCGTATTGGCCGCGCGGCAGACGAGAAACCCCGCTGGCATTGTGCGGCGTATGGCACGAGATGCAGGCATCCGCCGCTACCGTCGAGTAGCTACCCACCTTGGCCTGCGCCGCAATCCTGGCAGTAGAGACGGCGTGCGCGCTCGTCGCCCAGCCGGCCAGCGGATTCACATGGCCCGCCATCGTGCGCGTCGGGTCATGGCACGCGAGGCAGAGCTGACCGTTGGAACTGTCCTTCACCAGAAAATTCTGCGACACCAGGTCTTTGGCCTGAATGTGCGGGTTGTGGCACGACGTGCATTCGACGTTGCCCCCAATCAGCCTGACTGCGCCGGTTGGATCTGCCGTTGTACCGTTCGACGCCAGCGATGCCGCAAGATCCACGCTGTCCTTCAATGGCTTGACCAGGCTGAACGGGTGCGATGCCTGCATATTGCTGCCGAACACATCCTGGGTGTTCATCGAACCCTGCGTTGTCACCTGGCCGTACGCCACAGTGGCGCCCACCGCCACCGTGCCGTCGTGGCAGCTCAGGCATTGATTGCTGACCGATCCCAGCACCGGCTGCCGCCCGCTGTTAGCTTCCGTATCGCTGGTGTACGTCGTATAGGTTTGCGTCGTCAGCTTCTGATTCCACAAGCCTGTGTTCAGTCCCGAGTGCGGCGCATGGCAGTACGCGCACGAGTCAGGACGCGCGCCCTGGATCGGTGATCTGGTGCCCGGCCCCAGGTTGTGTACGCCCATCGCATCGTCCGAGACCTGCGCGCGCAACACGGTGCCTGCCGGCAGCAGCGCCAGCAGCATCGTCAACCCCGCCTGCCAGGCTCTGCCCCTCACTTCACCACTCCCAGCGCCGCCTGTTTCAGCCCTCTGTAGCGAAACATCTGGATGCGCCGATTAAACGAGTCCACAACATACACCTGGTCATCATGGTCGATGAACAGACCAGTCGGCAACTGGAACTCACCCGCATGCGTGCCTTGTGTCCCGAAGTAATACAGCAGTTCCCCTTTGCGATTGAAAACCTGCACCACGCCCCATTGCGCGTCGACGACATACACATCACCTTCAGAATCGGTGCTGACCGCCTTGGGCCGGAACATCGCTCCCGGATGGTCGCCACTGGCTCCGATCACGTACTCGAATTTCCCGGAGCGGTCGAATACCTGCACGCGGAAATTCATCGCATCCACCACCATCAGGTTGGACCCATCCAGCCGCAGTTCGGTGGGCAAATTAAACTCTCCCTCGCCGTCACCGGTCGTGCCGAAGCTCTGCAGAATCGTGCCCTGCATGTCGAGCATGAACACTTTGTCCCGCAGCGTGTCCGTCACATAAATCCGCTGCGCCGCTGAGTCGACGGCGATTCCCGTGGGCCTCTTGAAATAGCCCTCCCCGCCCTTCAGGCCGCCAATCATGCGCAGAAACTTGCCGCTCGGCTCAAAGACAAAAATCACGCCGGCATCCGAATCCGTGACGTAAATGTTGTCCTGCGCATCGACGGCCACGCACTGCGGCGTCAGCATCGAGATATCTTTCCCCGTCCGCTGAATAAACTTGTACTGATGCGCCGCGAAATCGAAAACATGCACACCCGGCGCACCCGGATCGGTCACCAGGATCCGTCCGTGCGAATCGGTGGCAATACTATACGGCCGCACCAGGGAGCGATACGTCCGGGCTCCCGCGATGACATCCACCACCTTGTGCCAGAATCCGCGGTCCACCTTCACTTCCGATTCAGAGTGGAAATTGCGCTCCCATGTCAACTTGCGCCCGCCGTCCAGCGACATCTCCCACATCTCCGGCGCGGCCGTGTGCGACTTAGCCTTTTCCGCACCGGCGTGCGGAGCCCAGAGCAGAACAGCGCTCCCCAGCAGGAGCGCCGCGCCCAATCCCTGCAACCGTTTTCCGCTTAAAAGACGTTGAACCAACGTGACACCCCAATGGAAAACGTGTTGACAATCCCGGGCACTGTGCCTGAGCCGCTGAACCCCTGCTCCAGGCGAGCGAATCCACTCGAATAGTACAGCTTGCGGGTCTGATACTGGACGAGCACGTTGAATTGATCCGTCTGGTTCGTCGACGAAGTCCCGTCGTTGGCTATATTGCTGGTCGAATCCGCATACGCTCCCGCGATGATCAGTCTTTTCACCGGCGTGCTCGAGAACCCAAACGAATAACTCCGGCCCCCGTACAGGCTCACCAGGCTCGGCGGCAGCGCCGGAGATGGTACCGGAACCGACACCAGTCCTGCCCCCGTCGCCAACGCCTGCCCATTGGCCTGTGAATAGCTGCCGTTGGCTGAGAACCAGCTCCCATAGCCCACACTGGCGTTGTAGCTTTGGCTGCCGTTCGCCGTGCCTGGCTCCTGCGTCAGTCCGGTGTGCGACATGCCCGCGCCCGCGCTCACATTCAACCGTCCCCAGTTCCGCCGCGCGTTGAGCGAGTAGTTATAAAACGAGTTCATGTACGTAACCAGCAGGGTCTGCACGTTCTGTGCATAGCTGAACGCCCCATTCACATGCCATCCCCGCACCTCGCTGGAGTAGTTCTCTGCGGTAGAGAAACCCAGTGTCCCTTCGCCCGTCTGCTCGTTGGAATTCTCAGTTACCGTCCCCGACGCGTTGAAAGTGCCAACCAGAAGCTTATGCGTATAGGTCGCGCTGCCCCCATAGGAGGCCACGCCATACGTCTCGCCAAGGAAAGTCTGGTTGCGCAGTTCGGCGAACACCGACGTCTGCAGCTCCAGGATCGGCGTATACGTGCCCACCGCCATCACGTCGAGAGAATTGGAGGCTTCATTGGCGTTCGCCCCCGTCACCACGCCGCCCGCCGACACTACCGACTCCAGCAGTTGCCCGCTCAGGTTATCCGAGTAGTCCGCGTTCACCGTGACTGCCACTTTTGGCGCGGGATGCACCGACGCCACAGCACTGACCAGGTCAATCGTCCCATTCGTGGTGGTCCCCAGAAAGTTGCTGCTCCAGTAGGACCGGTTAAAGCTGGCCGACGCGGAGCCTTGCAATGGAAGCACGTGCGCCACGTTGAACCCCGTCGCGTTGTCGCTTGAACGAGTCTCGGTGTCGGCTTGCCCGCTCACCAGTTGCGGGATCAGAGAGTGCGACCCTCCATCGGAATAATAGGCTCCCATGTTGAAGCCCTTCAGGTCGTACGACGAATGCAGATTGACCGAGTCAAAGCTGTTGGTCCCCTGGTCGTTGATCCCATACACCGAGTACCGGCTGCTGCCCAACTGATAGCCGGCCGAGAAACTCGGCACGTTGGGGAGATTCTCGTTCCAGTTGATGCCGAACGTATCGCTGTTGCCATGGGTCACATAATTCGCCAGCCCCGGAACATCGTAGTTCCCTTCGCTGTTCAGAGCTTTCGAATAATTAATCGAACCGGGGAAATGGCTGCCGCCAAAAATCGTGGTGCTTGCGTTGACTCCGCTCGCATTCGAGATGGACTGAAAGTCTGAATTCGCCCGCGACTGATTCAGATAAAAAGCGGCATCGAACGAAAGAAAATTGGGATTGTAGTAGCTTCCCGAGAAGGTCCCAGCCCCGCCAAAGGTCCAGCTATGGTCGCTTGCCGTCTGGTTGCCGTATTCCGCGGTGTATCCCGGCGAAACGGTGCCGCTCAGGTTCGTGCTGAGTTGCCCCAGCTTCACCTGCGCGCCCACCGGACACGCCAGCAGCAGAGCTCCCGTCTGCACAATCCCCGCAACTCGTAACCAACGTTTCACCTTGTGCCATCCCCGGCTTCAGAGCCTCAATTGCCGATTTTCTTTCTCGTGCCTGGCCCTCGCTTCCACTGGAACGCCTGCAATTCCAACGACCCGTCCAGCGCTCAGCTTCGATCCACCCTTCCCTTAGAACTCCTCAACCTTCGCGTTCTGCCGCAGCTTCTTGTCCAGCGCCATGCGTACCTGATTCTTCTTTGTCTGTTGCATCTCTTTCGTAAGGTCGACCTGGACCTCCACAAACTTCGCCTTGCCGGCCGGCGTGTGGGCTCCCAGACGCACGATCGTGTAGGCCTGATCGATCTGAATGACCTCGCTCACGTCGCCTGGATGCATCACCCGCAGCGGCTTCAGCACCTGAGGCGCAAGCTGGTCCACCGGGACCGGCTTGTGCTGCCCCATCACCACCCGGTAATCGTCGTCGGAGCACTTTTCTGCCAGCAGGCCAAACTGCTCTGCTGTCTTCGTCGCCTTCGCCTTCACCAGTGCGCCAGCAATCCGCTTTTGCCCTTCCTTCATCTGATCCGCGGTTGCGTTCGCTGGCGGAAGAACTGAGATCGTCTGGAACGTGTAGGTCTCCGGATGCTCGTAGCGCGCCGGGTTCCGATCGTAGTAAGCCCTCACTTCAGCCGGAGTCACGATGCTCTTGTTGTCCACTTCCGTCTTCAGAAAGGCTTCAATCAGCAGCGAACGCCGGATCTTGTCCTCGAGCAGCTGCGGCGATCCGTGAAAATCGCTCTGCAAAAATGCGTTGAATTCGTCAGGAGACGCGAACTGCTTCCGAAATTCCGCTTCCGCATGCTGCATCTTTACTGCGGAGATCGTCAGGTTCCGGCGCATCGCTTCCTGGTACACCAGCTCTTCGAACACCAGCATCTTGAGCGCGCCGTCGCGAATCTGCGACGCCAGATCTTTCGGAAGCCCGTTGTGCTGGCGCGCGTACGGGAAGATCGCGTATTCCTCGCGTACGAGGTCAGCGTTGGTCAGCACCGATCCGTTCACCCGCGCTACCGGCTTCTCCACCGGCATGCCCGCAATGCTCGTTTGCCCCTGCCCCGGCGCCTGCTGCAGCATCGTCGGCGCGTGAGACGCTACCTGGGCGCCGGCCACCACGGTGGCCAGCAGAAAGAGCCCGCAGATTGAAGTTGCGTGTTTCATGGGGATCATCCTTGTTCGAAAAAAATGGGGAGGGAAATTTGAGCCCCCCTCCCCGTCGTACGTAGTGCAAAAAGCTAGAACGTTGTTCCAGCCGTGCTGCCGTTCGCTTCGTTCGACTCGCCACCGTGGCACTGGCGGCAGAACTGCGCCGTCTGGTTGCTGTTGGCGGTGGTGCTGGCCGGGTTGTAGGGACCGCGCAGGAAGAACATCGTGGCGTAAGTGCCCGCCGTCACACCGGAGTTCTTGGCGGTCACGGCCACCACGTTCATCACATGCTGGTTATGGCAGGTTGTGCAAAGCACCACTGGCTTGTTGTTGTAGACGCCCGGGCTAACAAAGAATCCATAGTCCGTGAAGAACTTCGCGGAATTGGTTCCGGTCATCGATACCGTGCCGGTCGCGCTGATCGAGCAGTCCCAGTTGTACGGCGGTCCGCTGCAGCTCATCGTCGTATTCAAGCCCACCGGGTGATCGTTCAGGTAGTTGCCGACCGTGCTGCCGTCGTTGCCGAGCAGTGTCGGGACCGTCCCCGGTCCGTACGTCGCCGGCAGAGTCTCGTACACCTTGTTCTTCATCATGGCGCCTTCGGCGTAGTTGCCGTCGTGGCAGCTCAGGCACATCAGCACGCCCGTCACATCAGGCGTTCCGGCCAACATGCTTGCTGGCAGAACTTCTGTGTAGGTCGCGCCATTGTCCATCTGGCCGGTGACGATCGTCTTGCCGTACAGGCTGCCGACATCCTCGCCCCACAGGGCGATGCTGCCGGCGTTCGGGTCAGCCGTCTTGGCGATACCGTTTCCATAAGCGCCACTGTGTGGTGCATGGCAGGCCGCGCAACCGCGACCATAGTTGAGGTGGGCGCCGAGTACGTCCGTTGTCGGCGTCGTTATTTGGGCCGTCGCAAAACTCGCGGCTGCCAGGGACATGAGTGGAATAAGTACAAACCGCTTCATAAGAAGCCTCCTGGTATATGCATTCCTGCTGTTTGGCGGAACCGCGATGCCGACCTTGTTTCCCGAGTTTGCAGTCAGGTCCCGAAACATGTGTTCATGCAAACATCTCGCGCCCATGCCTCGAAGTGACCTACGTCACACTGCTGCGTGACAAACAACGCTCGCGCCTTTTTGCCCTTCCGCTAAGGTGAATGAGCCACGTGACACAGCGCACAGGCCCTTCCGGTCGCCGGGCCAGATCGTTTCCGGAGGGTGAAAGCGCCAGCGTAAGATTCGCTAATCTATTGCAAATACAGGCGTTTCTGCGCGGGAAGGACATTCGGCATGGCCATCGAAACCAACCCGGAACCCGCCGCCCCCGGGACTCTGCCGTCGAGGCAGGTCGGCGCGCTCGCAGCCTTCGCCCTCATCGTGGGACTCGCGATAGGAACCTTGATTCCCACAGCGCAAACGTCCGAATCTCGTTCACCCGCCTCCCCAACCGCCTCTCCCGCCGCCGCCATGGGCAATGCCCATAGGCCGAGCATGGACGACATGAAGCAAATGGCGGACAAACAGGCTGCGCCGCTGGTGGAGAAGCTGAAGAGCGATCCCAACAACGTGACGCTGCTCGTCCAGGTGGGCGGCATTTACCACATCACGCATCAGTTCGCGCAGGCCTCAGGCTGGTATGCGAAGGCCGTCCAGATCGATCCGAAGAACGTCCCCATCCGCACCAAACTCGCCATCAGCTTGTTCCGCGCCGGTGATACGGACGGCGCTATTGACCAACTGAACCAGGGACTGGCCATTGATCCGAGGAACGCGAATTCGCTCTTCAACCTCGGCATGATCCGTTTGCAGGGCAAAGGCGACGCCAAAGGCGCCCTCGCGGCATGGCAACTGCTGCTGAAATCTAATCCGCAGCTGAGCGCCGACCGCAAGGCTGTCGTGGTGAAGCTGATGGGCGACGTGATGACAACGATGAATGGTCAACCCGGCATGGAAGGAGTAAGCAGCAATGACAAACACAAATCTCGCATCGACTGATCGCTCGCATTCAGATCGCTGGACCGTCTCCCAGGCCCTGCTCCTCACCGCCGCCTGCCTGATGGCCGGCATCGGCGGCGGCTGGCTGCTGCGCAACTTCAAATCTCCCGCGTTCCACTCCACCGCGCAGACTTCGAGCCTCGCTGCGCCCGCTCCAGTTGCAGCAGGCCCGATTGCACCCACGCAGCCTGCCGACCCCGCGCAACTCAAAGCGCTTGCCGACGCCAATGCCGCGCCGCTGCTCGCTCAACTCAAAGCTGCTCCGGATAATCCTCAGTTGCTCACCAGCATCGGCAACCTCTATTACGACGCGCAGCAGTATCGCATTGCCGTTGACTACTACACGCGCTCTCTGCAAGCCGAGCCTTCCGACGTTGCCGTCCGCACCGACATGGGAACCGCCTGGTGGTACATGGGCAACGCGGATAGAGCGATTGCCGCGTTCAACCTGGCGCTCACGTACGAGCCGACTAATCCGAATACGCTCTACAACCTGGGCCTCGTGCAATGGCAGGGAAAGCATGATGCCGCCAGTGCGATCGCCAACTGGAAGAAGCTGTTAACCGCCAATCCCAACTACCCGGGCAAGGCTCAGGTCCAGCAAATGCTCGCCCAGGCGTCGCAGCATACGCAGCCCTAACCAGGACCACCAGGAAACCCAGCCGCGGGTAAGATTCACCTGGGCTCAGGGATAAGTTCGCTTAAATAACTTGTGGGACCGTTGAATCTTTCGTATTAAGCTAGGCCCGTATGCGGCCCTTTGCTGTACTTTCTGCCTTCATCTTCGCTCTTCCCCTCGCTGGCCTGGCTCAGACGCAACCCGCGCCGCCCGCCTCGGACTCCCTGAAGAACGAGGCTGTTGTCTTCGAACGCTCTGAAACCACCTGGCGCATGCATGCCGACGGTACCGGCGAGCGCGACGTTCACGTCCGCATCCGCATTCAGTCCATCGGAGCGGCCCAGCAGTTCGGCGTCGTCGAGATCGCTTATGCCTCCGCCACCGAAACGCCCGTCATCAAGTACGTCCGCGTTCACAAACCCGACGGCTCTACGGTCGAAACACCCGCCTCCGACGCCGTAGACATGTCCGCCAGCGTCACGCGCGAGGCGCCCCTCTACTCCGATCTGAAAGAAAAGCACCTGCCCGTCCGCTCGCTCTCCTCCGGCGACATCCTCGACTACGAAGTCGACACCACCATCGACAAGCCAGAAGCTCCCGGCCAGTTCTGGGGCGCCTATCACTTCACCGCCCCCGGCTCCATCGTCGTTCTCGAAGAAATCCTCACCCTCGAAGCTCCCGCTGACAAATACATTCAGGTTTGGAGCCCGAATCACAAGCCCGTCACCACCGAGCACAACGGCCTCCGCACCTGGACCTGGAACGTGCCCCAGCTGGTGACCGCCCCGCAACGCAACGCCGACGATGCATCCAAGCCCACGCCGCCCAAAGATCCCGACGAAGACAGCGACGGCCGCAAGCTTCCCTCTGTGGCCTGGACTACCTTCCGTAGCTGGACCGAAGTCGGCGACTGGTACCGTAGCCTCGCGCTCGCCGAGGCGCAGCCCACCGACGCGATCCGCACCCGCGCCGACGACCTGACCAAAAACGCAAAGATGCCGGACGATCAGATTCGCGCTCTCTACGATTTCGTCTCCGGACACACCCGCTACATCGGCATCGACTTCGGCATCGGCCGCTACCAGCCCCATGCCGCGGCAGCCGTCGCCGCCAATCAGTATGGCGACTGCAAAGACAAGGACACCCTTCTCGAAGCGCTTCTGCGCGCCAAAGGATTTTCGACGGCGCCCGCCCTCATTGGCGCAGGCATTGCGCCTGTGCCTGAGCTACCGTCGCCTGCGGTCTTCAACCATGTCATCACGACGGTCAACCTGCCCAGCGGCCGCATCTGGCTCGACAGCACGCCCGAGGCCGCGCCCTATCAGTACCTCAGCGCTGTGATTCGCGATCAGAAAGCGCTCATCGTCCCTCCTGATGCGCCCGCAATGCTCGTATCCACGCCCGCGGTCGCGCCGTATCCTTTCTCCGCGCACTTCGAAGCCGATTCCACCCTCGATGCCGAAGGCAAGCTCACCGGCAAGGTGAACATCAGTTACCGCGATGACGATGAAGTCCTCGTCCGCGCCATCGCCCGCAGCGTCGCTCCCGCGCAGTGGGACAACGCCTCGCAATACATTTCCTCCACCGCCGGATTCAGCGGCGCCACCAGCGATACCCACTTCAGCAACGCCGATTCAACGACCTCACCTATCGGCATCGCTTACTCCTATACCAAGCACCCCTACGGCGACTGGGATAACAACCGCATCCTTCCTCTGCTGCCCGCCACTGACCTTGCGGTCCTCGACACCGACAACCCCGATCCTCAGGAAGACATTCAGCTGGGAGCGCCGCGCACTCTTGTCGCCATCTCCCGCATTCGCCTGCCCGACGGCTATCACACCGATCCCCCCGATCCCATCCACGTCAAGACCGCCTTCGCCACCTTCGATAAGACCTACCGCTTCGACGGCAGCCAACTCGTAGTCGAGCGCACCATCACCGTCCTCAGTTCCAAAATCGCAAAAGCCGACTGGAAGCAGTACCAGTCCTTCACCAAAGACATCAGCCTCGACAGCGAAGCGTGGATTCAGCTCATTCCGCCCTCCAAAGCGCACGCCGTCATTCCCGATCCCAACCGGCCAAAGCTCAACGCCAAACCCGGCAGTCCATCGGCTCCTTCTACTCCAGCGAAAGACGCCCTTCCCGCCATCGCGAAGACTCCGGACGCGGCCATTCCGGACAGCCCCGGCAATCCCTCGGTCACCGACCTGATGCAGACCGCAGACGATCGCCTGCACGCCGGCGACATTGAGGGCGCCAAAGAAGCGCTCGACAAAGTGAAGGCGAAGAATCCCAACCAGGAAAACCTGTGGGCCGCCTACGGATTCATCGCCGGAATGGAGCGCAATCTCGACGACGCCAAAGCCGATTTCCGCAAGGAGCTCGCCGCGCATCCTGACAATGCCAGGGTGGTCATCGCTCTCGCCAGCGAAGAGGCCGAGACATCGGACACCGTCGGCGCGCGCCAGACCCTCCAGCACTATCTCGATCGTCATCCCGAAAATTTGCAGCTCTCGCTCTATCTCGCGGGCCTTCAGACGAACGCGCAGGACTACGCAAGCGCCCTGAAGACCCTGGAAACCGCGGCAGAGCAGAATCCCGACGACAAAATCGTTCGCCTCCAGGAAAGCGAAGCGCTTCGCCGCCTGCATCGCAACGACGAAGCCGCCGCAGCCGCTCGCAGCGTGCTCGACGGCGCCGACGATCCTGAAATCCTGAATGACGGCGCCTATGCCCTGGGAGAAACCGGCGTCGATCTTCCCCTCGCCGAAGAATATTCCCGCAAAAGCATTGCGACGCTCGAAGAAAAAAGCGCCTCCATCTCCACCGCAGAGGTCAACAGCAAATCCTTTGCGGAGGCTAACCTCCTCATTGCTTCGTGGGACACGCTGGGCTGGATCCTCTACCGCGAAGAGAAACTCACGGACGCCCAGCCATTGATCTCCGCCGCTTGGCGCGCCTCCCTGCACGCCGAAGTTGGCGACCATCTCGCCCAGATTGACGAAGCTCAGGGCAAAAAGGATGACGCGGCCACCACCTACGCCCTCGCTGCCGCTGCCATCGACCGCAACGTCGCCCCCGACGTCCGCGTGCACATCAATGAGAGCATTGCCCGCCTCAAAGCCGCCGGCGCCAAGCCCGGCCCCGCAGGCGCCATCGCTCTGCAGGAGATGCGCACCTACAAGATCGAAAAGCCCACCGGAGTCAGCGGATGGGGCACCTTCCGTCTGGAAATCACCACCGCCGGCGTCATCGAATCACAGCAAATGTCCGGGGAGAAAGGCATCGCCGGCATCAAGGCGAGCGTCGACAAAATGAAGTTCCCAGAGCTCCTCCCGCCCGATTCGAAGGCTCACCTGCTGCGCAGCGGCGTCGTCAGTTGCTCAGCCGGACCCACCTGCGAAGTGGTCCTCGTTCCCGACGGCGGTATCCAGACCGAGCAGCAATAAGCAGCCTGCGCCGCCTGCCCGCAAAACCGACCCAACCTCAGTAATCTTGCGCTTTTTCCACCCGAGGGTAAGATCGTTCTGTTCTTTTTCAGGACCGTTCGTTCCCTGGATATTTTTGCGAGCCTCCCAGGCAGTACAGCGCACGCGGAAGCTCCCAGGATGGCCCGGCCCTGATTTCCGGTAGCTACTGCGTGAGCGTTCGCGGAGCGCCGTTTCGGTGAGGTCAGGCGTCATGCGCAAAATCATTTTGTCCATCGGGTTCTTCGCATTTCTGATTGCAGGCTGCGGAGGCGGCGGTTCCACAGGAACTGGCACGATCACTCCAACGGCTGCGACTCCCACCTTCACTCCGGCTGCTGGAACCTTCACCTCGGCGCAATCCGTCACGCTCTCTGACACCACGTCCGGCGCTTCGATCTACTACACGACGAACGGCTCAGTGCCCACCAGCGCCTCGACGCTCTACTCGGCCTCCGCACCCATCGCTGTCGGCGCCACCACCACCATCAATGCGATTGCCATCGAGTCGGGCTATTTGAACAGCGCCGTTGCGTCCGCCACCTACACCATCAACCTGCCGGCCGCGACCCCAACCTTCTCGCCCGTTCCCGGAACCTATACCTCGGCGCAGAGCGTCAGCCTGGCTGACACCACGACCGGCGCTTCGATCTACTACACCATCGACGGCTCAACGCCTTCCAGCGGATCCACGCTCTTCTCAGCGGCCACGCCCATCCCTGTGAATGCGACGACAACCATCAAGGCAATCGCCATTGCCACCGGCTTCTCCAACAGCGCCGTAGCCACCGGCGTTTACACCATCAATCTGCCGCCCGCGGCAACACCAACCTTCTCACCCACTCCGGGCTCGTTCTCCTCAGCCCAGAGCGTCACCCTCGCTGACGCCACCACCGGCGCGTCCATCTACTACACCACCGACGGCTCGACGCCCACCACGTCGTCGACCCTGTTCTCCGCCGCGTCGCCCATCGCTGTCTCTCAAACCACCACCATCAATGCGATTGCCGTCGCCACCGGATATTCCCCCAGCGCGGTCGCCATGGGCTCCTACTCGATAGCCGGTTCCGTTTCGCCGGTATCCGTCGTCCTCACCACCGACGATCGGACCAAGCTGATGGTCCCGCAAGCCAGCGTCAAATTCGCAAGCAGCACAGGCGACGCGACCAGCAACACCATCGTCATCGATCCAACCCAGCAGTATCAGTCCATTGACGGCTTTGGCGCTGCCTTCACCGATTCTGCCGCGCATTTGCTCATCGAAACAGAGCCCCCCGCTGATTTGCCGGGTACCGTCAGCGACCTCTTTACCCGCACCGGCAACGGCATCGGCCTCAGCTTTATGCGCATCCCCATGGGCGCGTCGGATATCGCGCTGTCCGTCTACTCCTATGACGATCAGCCCGTCGGCACAACCGACCTGCCGCTTTCGCATTTCTCCATCGCCCACGATCAGGCTTACATCCTGCCGCTCATTACCCAGGCTCTCGCGCTTAATCCGCAGATGAAGCTCATGGCCAATCCCTGGAGCCCTCCCGGCTGGATGAAAGATCCCGCTTCCATGAGTCCCGTCTCCTTGCTCGGCGGAACGCTCCTGATGACCCCGGCCAACGAAACCGCCTTCGCCAACTACTTCGTGAAATTCATTCAGGCATACCAGGCTGCGGGCGTACCCATTGACTACATCACCCTGCAGAACGAGCCCCTGAATATCACCACGCAGTATCCCAGCATGGGTATGGCTGACACTGTCCAGTTGTCCCTGCTGCAGAACAACGTGTTGAGCGCTTTGGCGGCGAACAACCTCACCACGAAAGTGTTTGTCTACGACCACAACTGGGACACGCCGTCCTATCCGGAAACTGTGCTCCAGGGCCTGACGCCGCAGCAACTCACTCAGGTGGCCGGCACTGCGTGGCACGGCTACGGCGGCGCTCCAGGAGCCCAGCAGTTGGTGCAGAATGATTTCTCCGCCCTCGGCGCATGGGAGACGGAACACTCCGGCGGCACCTGGATTACCGATCAGTTCACCTCCGACATGCTGGAGATCACCCAGGTCCTGCGCAATGCCGCCAAATCCTACGTGAAGTGGAGTCTTGCTCTCGACGAGAACCTCGGTCCCAATCTCACCCTGAACGCCGGACTCGGCGGATGCAATACCTGCACACCCATCATCACGGTGAATAGTTTGACAGGCGCGGTCACCAAAGACATCGAGTACTACACGCTGGGCCACTACAGTAAGTATGTCTTGCCCGGCGCGGTGCGCCTCTTCACCACCAACACGCCCTACGTCGCCAGCGTCGCCTTCCAGAATCCCGATGGCTCCATGGCGCTGATCGCCTACAACACCTCCAGGGCCAGCCAGACCTTCCAGGTGCAGTGGGGAACGCTGGCATTCTCCTACACCCTTCCCGCCACCGCCGCCGCTACGTTTACGTGGACGGGCAACCAGGTCGGCGCTACTCCGCCCGTTGCCGCCACATCGCAAATTCAGGGCTCCAGCTTCTCAAGCGAATCCATGCTGGAGACCGAACCCACATCCGACTCCACCGGCGAATATGATCTGGGCTACATCGCTCCCAATGCGTATGCCGTTTACCAGAATGTTGACTTCGGCACCGGAGTCTCCCAGGTCAGCGTGCGAACCGCCAGCGGTGGAAACGGCGGGACTGCGACCTTCTACGTCGACAGCATGGCGAGTACGCCCATCGCGATCGTTGCATTGCCAGTAACCGGCGGATGGCAAACGTGGGTCATCACCATCCCCGCGCCTGTCACCAACGTGACCGGCGTGCATACCCTCTACGTCGTCTTTACCGGAGGAGGAACGACGGGCAGCATTTCAAACGTCAACTGGTTCCAGTTCCAGTAGCTCGGCCACGGTCGAAGCTGCCTTCCGCAGCAGTTGCGTTCGCAAGCGTGCGCAACAGCAGCAACGCATCTTCGGCCTTTTGATCCGGTGCAGAATCGCCGAAGAACACTGTTAGTTCGGGGCACAGTTGTGTCACCAGCCTGTACGACCGATCCGGGAAGTAAATTCCCTTAACGGCCTGAATAATTTCGTCCACCCTGGACGTCTCAAGCAGGCCCTGATCCACAGCCTTCTGTAGTGCAAAGCGGATATTGACGAGCGGCGCCGACGTCGCCCGGTACGTTGCCGGATCATACGCGACCGCTACTTCATCGTCGGCGTCGAGCACGCCGTCGCGATACGCCTCGAAGATGCTGCCGACGCCGATCATGCCGCAGGATTCAAGCTCCGCTGCCCGCAGCGCTCCCATGCTCGACGCGCCATAGACGCGCACCCCGCGCTCCAGCAGCGGAAGAATCTCCTTGGGAGACACTGCAAGATTCTGATAGAACTCCCCATCCACGATCCCGATGCACTCAATCTCCGGGCCGAGACACGCCAGATCCCCGCGCTTGACCGGCGGAAGATACTCCGCGTCCACGCTAGCTCGCGCCGTCGTCACGCTGCGCGTCGGCCCCAAATAGATGGCGATCCTACGCATGCTTGCGCCAGAACTCCATCGTGCGTGGCCCCAGCGGACCGTGCGCGATCGCCCAGGTTTCCAAACCCGGCACCATCACCCGCACCACAGCAAAGGGCGCATCCGGCGGCGTGAAGTCGATGACGATGACCTGGTTGATGCCGCGCGCGCTCAGTTGCGCCAGCAGATGATCGAGATCCTCTCCCACGTCGTCATGGGAGGCAGAGGGCAGATCGGTGATCCGCCGCCGCACGTTCGACTGGCCGAGATACCACTGCTGCCGATTCACCGCGCGCACGCGGCGCGTGTGCAAATTGAGTTGCGAAGGCGGCGCATCCACCGGCATCAAATCCTCACGCACGCCCTGAATATCGACGCACCGCGACTGCGCTGCTTCC